>Ga0308167_1002167_pt1 | contig 19278 bp, 17 predicted proteins | sample PhyCR1_2_FD_202138 | JGI IMG/M metagenome (GOLD analysis project Ga0308167, IMG submission 202138) | Phyllosphere microbial communities from UC Gill Tract Community Farm, Albany, California, United States - DLSLRC.R1 | ecosystem: Host-associated > Plants > Phyllosphere > Unclassified | place... | reverse complement strand
GAGCATGAGCCCCCACGACAGGGTCGTCGGCAGCAGGTCCGAGGTGCCGCCCTGCAGGTACGTGCCCGAGCCGGGCCGGATCTGCACGATGCCGAGGATCTCGAGGGCGGCCAGTGCCTCGCGCACGGCGGATCGTCCGACCCCGAGCCGTTCGGCCAGGAGTCGCTCGGAGGGCAGCCGCGAACCGGGGGCCAACTCGCCCGCGGTGAGCAGGGACACGAGCTGTCGGGCGACCTCGGAGGCGGGCGACCCCGCTGGTACCGACTCGAGTTCGAGTCGGATGTTGAGGGGGTCGTCCGGGCTGAACGCGGGCATGCAGTGAGCGTACCGTTCGGTCAACCGGTTCGGGCCGAACACGGTTGGTCAACCGGTTGACAAGTTGCGGACGACCGCGCACACTGGTCCATGCGCACCGATGCGCCATCTCCGTGCCCGGCGCAGCAGCCCCGCGGAGCACCACCCCACCGAGCAGGAGTCATCGTGGACATCCCCGCCACGCGAGGCATCCCCACCTCGGTCGTCGAGAAGACGGCCATCCGCAAGATCGCGATCCGCATCGTGCCCTTCGTGGCACTGATGTTCTTCATCAACTTCCTGGACCGCACCGCGATCTCCTTCGCGGCCCCGAACGGCATGGAGGCGGACCTCGGCCTGACCGCCGCCCAGTTCGGCTTCGCGTCCGGCGTGTTCTTCATCGGCTACCTCGTGCTCGAGGTCCCGTCCAACCTGGCGCTCCACAAGTTCGGCGCCCGGGTCTGGCTCGCCCGCATCATGATCACGTGGGGCATCGTCTCGCTGCTCTTCACGTGGGTGCAGAACTACCCGCAGCTCGTCGGCCTGCGCTTCCTGCTCGGCATCGCCGAGGCCGGCTTCTTCCCCGGCGCGATCCTGTTCCTGTCCACCTGGGTCCCGGCACGCCACCGCGGCAAGATGCTCGCACTCTTCTACCTGGCGCAGCCCCTCACCAGCGTCATCGGATCGCCGCTTGCCGGCTGGCTGATGACCCACGAGGGCCTGCTCGGCGGCCTGGCCGGCTGGCGCTTCATGTTCCTCTGCGTCTCGATCCCCGCGATCATCGTCGGCATCCTGTGCCTGTTCGTGCTCAAGGACAAGCCGTCCCAGGCGAAGTGGCTCGACGAGGACGAGAAGACGTGGCTCGAGGGCGCCCTCGCGAAGGAGAACAGCCAGAAGGAGGGGAACGCGCACGGCAAGGGGGGTCTGCGCGCGGCCTTCGGTTCCGGTCGTGTCTGGATGCTCGCCGCCGTGTACTTCGGCTTCATCTACGGCCTCTACGCGCTGAGCTTCTTCCTGCCGACCATCATCGACGGCTTCCAGGAGCAGTTCGGCACGACGTTCGACCTGTTCCAGAAGGGTCTCATCACGGCGATCCCCTACGTGCCCGCCGCCGTGGTCCTTTACTTCTGGTCGCGTGACGCCTTCCGCCGCGGGGTGCGGGTCTGGCACATCGCGGTCCCGGCCCTCGTCGGTGGTCTGAGCATCCCGGTCGCGCTCTACATGAACAGCCCGGCCGCCACGGTCGCCGTGATCGCGATCACCGCGTGCTCGATCTTCGCCGCGCTGCCGAACTTCTGGACCGTGCCGACGCAGTTCCTCACGGGTGCCGCAGCGGCCGCGGGCGTCGCGCTCATCAACACCGTCGGCAACCTCGGTGGCTTCGCGGCTCCCTACATCACCGGTGCCGTGAGCGAGTGGACCGGCGGCTACCAGGTCCCGATGTTCATCGTCGGCTTCTTCATGGTCCTGTCGAGCGTCCTGATGTTCACCCTCGCCCGGAACACCAAGCGGCACGACGCCGCCACGGCAGCGGCGACGAGCCCGGCCACCGACGCCGCACCGACCCAGGAGACCCACGCATGACCCGCCTGTTCAACGACCCCGCCGACTTCGCGGACGAGATGGTGGACGGGTTCGTCGCCGCGAACCAGGCTCGGGTCCGGAAGGTGCACGGCGGCGTCGCCCGCGCCACGACCAGCCCCGAGGGCACCGTCGCACTCGTCGTCGGTGGCGGCTCCGGCCACTACCCGGCGTTCGGTGGCCTCGTCGGGCACGGCCTCGCCGCCGGTGCCGCGATGGGCAACCTGTTCGCCAGCCCGAGCGCGCAGCAGGTCACCGCGGTCGCGAAGGCGTCCGAACACGGTGGCGGGGTGCTGCTGAGCTACGGCAACTACGCCGGCGACGTGCTCAACTTCGACGCCGCGGCGCGCTCCCTGACCGAGGCGGGCATCGACGTCCGCACGGTCCGCGTGACCGACGACGTCGCGAGTGCCCCGAGTGCCGAGGCCCACAAGCGCCGCGGGATCGCCGGGGACCTCTGCGTCTTCAAGGTCGCCGGTGCCGCCGCCGAGCAGGGCCGCAGCCTCGACGAGGTCACGGCCGTCGCCACCCGAGCGAACGACCGCACCCGCAGCTTCGGGGTCGCCTTCTCCGGGTGTTCGCTCCCCGGCGCGGAAGAACCCCTCTTCACCGTCCCCGAGGGTCGCATGGCGATCGGCATGGGCATCCACGGCGAACGCGGCATCGACGAAGCCGACGTGCCGACTGCCGACGGACTCGCCGAGCTGCTCGTCGAGAAGCTGCTCACCGAGCTCCCTTCCGGTGTCACGGCCGACGGGGCACGCGTCGTCCCGATCCTCAACGGCCTCGGTTCCGTCAAGTACGAGGAGCTCTTCGTCGTCTTCAACGCCGTACAGCGCAGACTGACCGCGGCCGGCATCGTGGTCGTCGAGCCCGAGGTCGGCGAACTCGTGACGAGCTTCGACATGGCCGGGGTCTCCCTCACCCTCTTCTGGCTCGACGACGAACTCGAGGAGCTCTGGGCAGCGCCCGCCGACAGCCCCGCCTACCGCAAGGGCGGTGCCGTCCCGCAGGAGCGGGTCGCCGCCGAGACGCTGGCCGCCGACGAGCAGGCTCCGATCACGCCGGGCTCCGAGGAATCGCAGGCGAGCGCCGTCCGCGTCGTCGAGGCGATCAGCGCCGTCCGCGCCACCATCGACGCCCACGCCGACGAGCTCGGTCGGATCGACGCGGTCGCTGGTGACGGCGACCACGGCATCGGCATGCAGCGCGGGTCCACCGCCGCCGACGCGGCTGCGCAGGACGCCGCCGCGCGCGCCGCCGGTGCGGGCTCCGTCCTCGCCGTCGCCGGCGACGCGTGGTCGGACAAGGCCGGTGGCACGTCCGGTGCGATCTGGGGAGCCGCCCTGGAGGCACTGGGTCGCGTCCTCGGGGACGACCAGCGTCCGTCCACGGCCACCGTCGCGCAGGCCGTGCACGCTGCCGCCGAGGCCGTCCTCGCCTTCGGGGCCGTCCCCGGTGACAAGACCATGGTCGACGCGCTCGTCCCGTTCGACGAGGTGCTCACCGCCCGCACCGCGGCCGGCGACGACCTCGTCACCGCCTGGTCCGCCGCCTCGGCCGCCGCCACGACCGCGGCCGACGCCACCGCCGACCTGCTGCCGCGCATGGGCCGTGCCCGCACCCACGGCGAGGACGCGGTCGGCACCCCGGACGCCGGCGCGATCTCGTTCGCCCTCATCACCGCCGCGGTCCTCGCGACGATCTCCGAGAAGTAAGGACACCACTCATGACCGAGCAGCAGTTCCGCATCGTCGTCGGCTCGGACGACGCCGGGTTCGACTACAAGGAGATCATCAAGGCCGACCTCGCGAAGGACCCGCGCGTCGTCAGCGTCACCGACGTGGGCGTCGACGCGGACGGACACACCGCCTACCCGCACGTCGCCGTCGACGCGGCACGACTCGTCGCGAACGGCGAGGCAGACCGCGCGATCCTGATCTGCGGCACCGGCCTCGGTGTCGCGATCGCCGCGAACAAGGTCCCCGGCATCCGTGCCGTCACCGCGCACGACTCGTTCAGCGTCGAGCGCTCGATCCTCAGCAACGACGCCCAGGTGCTCTGCATGGGCCAGCGCGTCGTCGGCGTCGAGGTCGCCCGGCGCATGGCGAAGGAGTGGCTCGGCTACACCTTCGACCCGACGAGCGCCAGCGCCGAGAAGGTCAACGCCATCTGCACCTACGACGGCTCCGCCCCGGTCGGGACCGACGCCCGATGACCGGCACCACGGCTGTCGCCCCGATCACGATCGGGGTGTCGCTGAAGATGTACTTCTCCCACGCCCGGACGCTCGAGTGGGCGGCCGCCGTGGCCGACATCGCCCGGACGCACCCCGCGGTGCAGTCCGGCGCCGTCGAGCTCTTCGTCATCCCGACGTTCCCCGCGCTCGTCCCGGTGCGCGACGTGATCGGGGACGCCCCGGTGACCCTCGGCGCGCAGGACCTGGCGTGGGCGGACAGCGGTGCCTACACCGGCGAGGTGTCCGGCGCCGAGCTCCGTGAGATCGGGGTCGACCTCGTCGAGATCGCCCACGCGGAACGACGGTCCCTGTTCCACGAGACGGACGACGACATCGCGGGGAAGGTGCACGCCGCCTTCCGCAACCACCTGCGTCCGCTGATCTGCGTCGGCGAGGCGAGTCGTGCCTCCAGTCAGACCGCCGTCGACGAGGTGACCGCGCAGCTCGACCGGTTCCTGGCGACCGCGACCGCGGACGGCCTCGTCGGCCCCGTCGTCGCCGCCTACGAGCCCGTCTGGGCCATCGGCGCTCCGGCGCCAGCGCCCGACGACCACATCGTCGCGGTACTCGCCGGCGTCGAGCAGTACCTCGCCACGCGACCCGAACTGCAGGGCAGCACCGCGATCTACGGCGGCAGCGCCGGACCCGGCCTGCTCACCCGCGGGCAGGGGCGCATCGGCGGGCTGTTCCTCGGCCGGTTCGCGCACGACCCCGAGGCGATCCGCACGATCCTCGACGAAGCAGCACAGCTGGGGGCGACCGCGTGACCTCCCTGCTCGGCCTGTCCACCTACGCCTACTTCTGGCGGATGTCCGACCGGGTGCCGTCGCCGATGTCCCTCGACGACGCGCTCCGCGACGCGGCGTCCCACGACGGCGTCGACCTGTTCCAGATCTGCGACCACCTGCCGCTCGACACCGCGTCGGACGACCGCCTGGCCGCGATCCGGGCACTCGCCGACGACCTCGGACTCGCGCTAGAGGTCGGCACGCGCGGCACGGACCCGGCGCACCTCGCGCGGTACCTGCACGTCGCGCAGGCGCTCGGCGCGACCCTCGTCCGCTCGATGTGGACGAGCGGCGACGACCAGCCCGACGCCGTCGAGACCGAGCGTCGGCTCCGTGCCGCCCTGCCCGCCTACGAGCAGGCCGGCGTGACGCTCGCCCTCGAGACGTACGAGGTCGTCGCCACCGCCGACCTCGTGGCGGTCGTGCAGGTGATCGGATCCGACCACCTCGGGATCTGCCTCGACCCGGCGAACACCGTCGCGCGGCTCGAGCAGCCCGCCGACGTCGTCGCGATGACGGCTCCGCACGTCGTCAACTGGCACGTCAAGGACTCCGGGTTCGCCCGTTCGCCGGGCTGGGTCGGGTTCCAGTACACCGGCGTCCGCACCGGCACTGGGGTGCTCGACCACGACGCCGTCCGGACCGCGATCGACCCCGACGCCCGCGGGATCAACCGCGTGATCGAGTTCTGGCTGCCCTGGCAGGACACGTCGGTCGGCAACACCGAAGACCCCGCACAGACCACCACCCGCGTCGAGGCGGAGTGGACCGAACACACCATCGAGTACATCAGGAGCAAGGAATCATGACCGACACCGTCACCACCACCCACACCGTCGCTGCCGGATCCGGCACCGCCGACGTCACCGTCGCCGTGATCGGTGCCGGCGGCAAGATGGGCACCCGCGTCTCGAACAACTTCGCCAAGAGCGAGTACACGACGCTGTACAGCGAGGCCTCGCCCGCCGGTCAGGAGCGCATCGAGGCCCTCGGCCGGTCGCTGACCGACAGCATCGACGCCGCGAAGGCCGCCGACGTGGTCGTCCTCGCCGTGCCCGACGTCCTGCTCGGCAGCATCTCGGAGCAGCTCGTCCCCGCCATGAAGTCCGGCGCGACGATCCTGACGCTCGACCCGGCCGCCGCCTACGCGGGCCTGCTCGCCAAGCGTGAGGACATCCACTACGCCGTGGCGCACCCGTGCCACCCGTCGGTGTTCCTCGAGCGGACCACCAAGGAGGAGTGGGACGACACCTTCGGTGGCATCGCCGCTCCGCAGGAGGTCATCGCGGCCTTCGACGCATCCGAGTCGCTCGGTGACCCGGACGACACCGCCAAGGCCATCGCCGAGGCCGTCATCACCACCATGTACGCGCCCGTGATCCAGGTGCACTGGGTGACCGTGAAGCAGCTCGCCGTGCTCGAGCCGACCCTCGTCGAGACCATCGCGTGCATGATCGGCGACTTCCTCAACGACGCCCTCGAGGAGACCGTCACCGGTGTCGGCGTGCCCCGCGAGGCCGCCCGCGCCATGCTCTACGGCCACACCTGGATCGCCCTGACGAACGGTCTGCGCGGCTCGAACCCGTTCTCGGACGCCTGCCACATCGCGATGGGCTACGGCCGCGAGAAGCTCATCAAGGAGGACTGGAAGCAGGTCTTCGACGACAGCGAGCTCGACTCGGTCATCGCCAAGATGCTGAAGATCGACGCCGTCAAGCGCTGATCGGCCCCACTGACCGGAACGCCCCGCCGACCCCCTTCCGGCGGGGCGTTCCTCGTGGGCCCCACGCCTCGGCGAGCGTGATCGTGGCGACGCCGGGCACCGTGAGCGCCTCCACCGCGGCGGCGAACCACGCCACTGCCGCCCCCGAGTGCTGCTCCGGATCCGTCGCGTCCGGTACGGACTCCGGCCCGTAGCCGGCCGCGACGGACGCGTCCGTCACGGTCCGCCGCGGCGACGTCGCCACCGCGTTGAAGCGCGGCCGCAGCGTCACCGGTCCGACGTGGAGCGGCCTGCCGGCGGCCAGCCTGGAGGCACTGCTCACCACCCAGCGCTGCATCCGCACCGACTCGGTCACCTGGGTACGGGACCGGTCGTGCATCTGCGGTGTCACGCTGAACGTCAGCGGGCCGTTCCAGTCGCGGAACAGGTCGATCGCCCGGTTCAGCTCGGTGAAGTGCGCGCGCGTGCCGGCCACCACGCCGAGGTCGTCGCCGTGCGCCGCCGCCGCCGCACGGAGTGCCCGCTGCAGCGCGGGGGTCGTGACGTGCGTCGACGAGTCGAACGCGCCGACCCGGGCCACCGGCCCGGACGCGAGCACGTCGTCGATCGCCGCGCGCAGCAGAGCCGGGTCGTCCGTCACGAACCGGACGTCCAGCGGCGCACCACCGGCGTCCCGTCGCGCCGAGGCGAGGACGGCGGCGACGTTCGGGTCGCCGAGGACGGGTTCGACGAGGATCGGCACTCCGTGCGCGAGCGCGTGCTCGTCCGGACGCGCAGCGGCCGGGGCCGACGCGGCGAGCAGCTGGATCGTCGGCGGGGTGTGCGCGGGGGTGGAAGGTGCGCCGTCGAGCAGGGCGAGGTCCGGGGCGGGGGAGGCCGTGCCTCCAGGCCGTGGCGTGCCGGACGGACCGCAGGCGAGCGTCACGGACTGGTGGATCGCGGTGCCGGCGTCGAGCGCGACGGGGAAGGGGTCGGACAACGGCGTCGAGTACGTCTTGAACGAGGCGTCGGTCCAGTTGCGCTGATCCTCCATCTCGAAGCCGTCGCCCGCCAGCGAGACGTCGACGTCGATGCCGTCGACCGTCCACGCGTACCCGACGACGTCGGTGGCCGGCTGGTGCGGTGCGATCCAGACCGGGAACGTGCTCTCGGTCGGTGGCACGGTCGTGTGTCGGGTGGTGAACGGCGTCCCCGCGAGGGTCGGCGGGTGCAGGACGACCAGGCCGATGCGGTTGCGGCGGAACGCGGTGGTCGTGGTGCCGACGGCGTCGACGTGCACCGTGCCGCCGTCGAGGGTGACGTCGAGCACGTACCGGAGCACTTCGGCGCCGTCGTACCCGCTCGTCGCGTCGATGCGGACGTGGGCGCTCGGGACGCCCTCATGCACCTCGACGTTCCGCCCCACCACGGTGTCGTCGGCGGTGCGCCAGTCGTGGTCGCGGGTGACGAACCGGATCGCACGCAGGACCGTCACTCCGCGGTGGGTGACGTCGGCGATCTCGGCGCCCCGCAGGACGAACCGCCACGGCCCGACCTCGACGACGTCCTCCGGGTCGGGGGCTCGGCCCCAGGTGTCGTCGTCGGTCACGGTCTCTTGCTACCAGTCGGTCAACCGGTTGCGCAATGATGGGCTTCTGGAGCAAGGGTGCTCCGAGGACGGAGCGCACGCATGACCGCACGACTGACCGGCAGGACCGCACTGGTGACCGGTGCCGGAGCGGGGATCGGCCGCGCGATCTCGGACCGTTTTGTCGCCGAGGGGGCACGCGTCGTCTACGCCGACCGGGACGCGGCCGCAGCGGCCGGCGCGGCCGATGCTGCCGGGGACGGGGCGATCGCCCTCACCGTGGACATCGCCGACGAGTCCAGCGTCGAAGCCGGGTACGCCGACCTCGCGGCCCGCGGAGCCAGCCCGGACGTGGTCGTCGCCAACGCCGGCGTGCAGCTCTTCGGCCACGACGCCAAGGTCGCGGAGGTGTCCCTCGAGACGTGGAACCGGACCGTTTCGGTCAACCTCACCGGCACCTTCCTGACGATCAAGCACGCCGTGCGGGCGATGCTCGCCGGCGGTGGCGGGTCGATCATTGCGACGGGGTCGCCGACCGGCCTGAACGGTGAGGGCGCCGACTTCGCCGCGTACTCGTCGACGAAGGGCGGCATCCACGCGCTCGTCCGGGCGACGGCGATGGCGTACGCGCGGGACGGCATCCGGGTGAACACCGTGGTGCCCGGCTACACCGAGACGTCACTCGTGTCGACGATCTCGGGCGACCCCTCGGCGCGTGCGGCGATCGTGTCGCGGACGCCGCTCGGCCGCCCGGGGACGCCCGACGACGTCACCGGGATCATGGTCTACCTGGCGAGCGACGAGTCCGCGTACGCGACGGGCGCGGTGTTCCGCGTCGACGGCGGCATGACGAGCCTGTAGGGCCGGCTGGCCTGCCGGGCCCGGCGGAGGCCCCGCCGGTTCCGCCAAAGCGACAGAATCCCGCCGCGATCCGGCGGCAATCCGTCGCTTTCGCGACGGTGACCACGCGGCCTCCGAGCACCGTGTCGCTTTCACGGACCGGACCGAACACTGGCCTGGAGGCACGGATCGGCCCCGCCACGCGCCTCCAGGCCAGCGGATGGTGAGCAGAAGACGTCGGGTCCGGTGCGCAGACCCGACCACTTCTGCACACCAAGCGCGCCGCGCGCGCCGCGCCGCGCTACGCGGCCCCGCGTGCCGCGAGCAGCGCGCCCAGCGCCGCCGCGCCGCGTTCCGCGTCGGGCACCGTCACCATCCGGGCGCTCCCGCCACGCAGCCGCGCGACGAGCCCCGGCCCGGACCGCACCACGTACGCGACACCGCGGCCCGAGATCCGGTAGCCCCAGCCGCCCCACTGCCCGGGCGAGACGTCCTCGTACCCGCACGACTCGATGCGGTCGAGCGGCACGCGCATGAGCGGGATCCGGGTCCAGGTCGAGGTGAGTCGCATGCCGCGCCGGTCGACGGTCACCTCGACCTGCGCAAGGACGAACGCTGAGAGACCGGCGAGCACCATCAGGGCACCCGTGAACACCGCGATGCCGAGGTCCTCCGTCGCCGTGAGCCACGTCGCCAGGACTCCCATGAGCACCACCGCGGTGCCGATCCCGGCGAACAGCCGGCTGCCGATCCGTGCGCGCCATGCCACCCGGGCGTCCGGTGCCACGTCGAGCGGCTCGACGTCGTGCGCGGGCACCGGGGGAGCGGAACGGACGAGCGTGATCACCGGCGGGAGGGCTGCGGCGACCGCCACCACGAGGAACACGATCGTCCACCACCAGGGCACCGTCGGGTCGCCGGCCGCGTTCGACAGGGCGATCACGATCCACACGCTGACGAAGACGCCGGCGAGCAGGTCCAGCACGAGGACCGTCATCGCAGCGGTGCGACCGTCGCGGAACCGGAGTGCGCCCACCGACACGGCCACGGCCCCGACTACGACCGCCGCCGTGATCCCGAGGAACACCCACGGCGAACCCCACCCGTTCGGCGTCCCGTCCGCACCGAAGTGCGTCGCGATCCGAGCCGGCAGCGCCGGGCCGACCGCGACCGCCACGGCGCCCAGCGCCACCGCCAGCACCACTGCCGGTGCGACCACCGCCGCCCGTGCCCCGGTCCCCATCGATCGTGTCGTCATCGTGCCCCCTTGATCATCGTGTACAGGTCGTCGAGCGGGACCCCGAGGGTCTCCGCCTGGTCGCGGAGCTCCACGACGAGCGCGCGCAGCCGGTCGAACGACGCGTTGCCGGACCGGAGCACGGTCGCACCCCGGCCTCGGCGGAGCTCGATGAGCCCGTCGTCCTGCAGCTGGGCGTAGGCGCGGAGCACCGTGTGCATGTTGACGTCGACGGCCGCGGCGAGGTCCCGCGCGGACGGCAGGCGCTCGCCGCTCCGGAGCTCACCGCGGGCGATGGCGTACCGGACCTGGGCGGCGACCTGCTCGGCGAGCGATGCCTTCGCAGCCGGGTCGACGGTGATCAACATGTTCGCATTGTATGCGAACAATGCGCTGGCGTCCGGATAGCGCGGTCTGGGTGCCCGGTCCGTACCGGTGTCCAGCATGCGCGTACCGTCGCGGACGACGACGACCTCACTCTGCGCCTCAGAGGCGCTCCCGTGACACCTCCGCGACCCCGAGGACCGTCCTGGACGTCCGGCCCACCCGAGGGGCCGACGCGGAACCAGGGGTCTCGGACAGGGAGCACGGCATGACCACGTACGAATCGAACGACGACGTCCAGCCGGTCCGGGTGACCACCTACCGGCACCTCCGGAAGGCGACGCGGCGCGGATGGGCCGTGCCGGTCGAGTCCGAGCCCTCGCTCGCCGACCTCATGAGCAACGGCGGTCGGCCCGTCGCCCGCAGCCGTCGGGCGGTCGGCGGAGCGGAGCGCACGTGAGCACGGCGGCCGCCGGACCCGACGGCGGCCCAATCTCCGACGTACCGACCGAAGAACTCCGCCAGACCGTGGTCCGCGAGACCGTCCGCAGCGGCACCGACCCCGACGAGGCGGTCGCGTTCTACCGCGCCGTCTACGACAGCCCCGACTTCGCCGTCGCCCTCGACGACACCGGCTTCGGCTTCCGGTCCCGGGCCACCGGCGACGGCCGCGTGAGCCTCCGCACCTCGTCGGTCTCCGCCCGCCGTGCCGGACTGCTCGCCCCGCAGCGGCAGTACCTGCTCGCGTGGTCGGTGGAGGGGAACGTGACGATCGACGGCGACCGCGACGAGCCCCTCGGCCTGCACGCCGGCGTGCCGGTCATGCTGCCGGCCGGTCGGCCGTTCCGCGTCGCGGCGGACCCGGGCACGGTCCACTTCGTGCACTTCGACGCCGACTTCCTCGAGGCCGTCTCCGTCGTCGGTACCGAGTCCGCCCCGATGCCGCTCGGCTTCCCGGTGGTGGTGTCGCCGGAGCGCCTTGCCCCGTTGCAGTCGGTCCTCCGCGAGATCGCGCGCCCGATGCTCGACGTCGACGTGGTCGACGGCGACCGGGCGGTGCTCGACCTCCGGCTCGCCGAGGCCGCCCTCGACGCCTTCCGACCCGCCCCGGACGAGCTCGACCTCGGGGTCCCCGTCGGCACCCTGGCCCGCGCGAAGGCCTACATGTACGCGCACTTCGACCGGTCGCTCGCCGCGACCGACATCGCAGCCGCGGCCGAGGTCAGCGTCCGCACCCTGCAGGAGGCCTTCCAGCGCCAGGAGCAGAGCACCCCGATGGGCTACCTGCGCGACCTCCGGCTCGAGAAGGCGCGGCTCGGCCTGCAGCTCGCGGACGCGCGCGAGACGTCGGTCGCGGCCGTCGCACAGTCCTGCGGGTTCCGGCACATGGGTCGGTTCTCCGGTGCCTACCTCGCGACGTACGGCGAGTACCCGGGCGACACGCTCCGCGGCCGCCGACGGGTCGTCGCCGTCGCGGACCGACCGGAACGGACCGACCCGCCGGCGTTCGTGCTCGGCTGACCGCCGGTCCTGAGTCGACCATCAGGACGGACTGGAGGCACGGGGCGCGTTCCGTGGTCCGGCCCAGCCCGTCCCGTGATCGCGCGGATATCGTCGGGTGATGCAGCCAGAGACGTGTCCGGCCGCGACCGCGGCCGGTGCCGAGGTCGCCACCCGCGGCGTCGGCGCACCGGTCCTCGTCGTGCACGGGACGCCGGGTGGCATCGACGTGGCGGACATCATGGCGCGGTTCCTGCCGTCGGCGGACTTCCGCGTCGTCACGCTCTCGCGGCCCGGGTACCTGCGGACCCCGTTGCGCACGGCCGCTCCGACGCTCGACGACGAGGCCGACCTGTACGCCGCCGTGCTCGACGACCTCGGCATCGACCGGGTCGGTGTGCTCGCCTGGTCGGGTGGCGGACCGGCCGCGTACCGGTTCGCCGTCCGCCACCCGGACCGGATCAGGTCCCTGGTGGTGGCCGCCGGACTGACCGGTCCGTGGGCGCCGCCGGAGGTCTCCGCGCCGGAGCGACTCGTCGGCGGCACGGCGTTCGGGGCGTCGCTCGCGCGGGCGGCTGCTCGGCTGCTCCCGAGCGTCGTGGTGCGCCTGGCGGTCGGCGGGGTGAGCTCGCTGCGCGGGGTGGCCCTGCGGGACCACGTCGCCGGTGTCCTGCACGACCCCGTCCGGCGGGCGTTCGTGCTCGACCTCGCCCGGACCGGTAACACCTCGGGGCCGCACCGCGACGGCTGGGACACCGACGTCCGGAACCTCGGGGCGATCGACGACCTCGGGCTCGCGGCGGTCCGGGCCCCGACACTGCTCGTCCACGGCGACGCGGACACCGACGTGCTCCCGTCGCACAGCGCCCGGGCGGCGGCCGAGGTCCCCGGTGCCGAACTCGTGACGCTTCCCGGCGGCACGCACTTCGCGCTCTGGGACCACCGGGAGGCCGTGGCCGTGCAGGCCCGCGTGCGCGAGCACCTGCACCGCGGCTGACCGCGCGGTGCGTCGGTTCAGCGGCGGGGACGAGCCCGTCCGACCACGAGGGTGGTGCCGGCCACGAGCAGGGCGACGGACGCGAGCGCGGCGGCCGTGAGGTTCGCGCCCGTCCACGCGAGACGCCCCGGAGCCGTCTCAGCGGACGTTGCCGGAGCCGTGACGGGAGAGGGCCCTCCCGTGGCCGACGGCCCGGGATCGGCGACCACGCCGGGCGTGGCGGCGGCCGAGGGGACCGGCACCGGGACCGTCGTCGCGCCGTCGCCCGGCGCCGGCTCAGGTGAAGGGGTTGGCGAGGGCGGCGGCGTCACGGCCCCCGCCCTGGCCGCCAAGGGGATGGATGTCGAGCTCGCCGTCGCCTGCGCCGCCCTTCCGTCGTCGTCCGTGGCGGTGGCGGTCGCCTCGTCGACCAGGGAACCACCCCGTCGGACGTCGTCGTCGGTGACCGTGTGCGCGCCGCTGAAGGCCGCGCTCGCGCCGGGCTCGAGGACGGCGAGCGGGCCGCCCTGCACCGCTCCCGGCAGGGTGGCCGCGACGTCGACTCCGCGCAGCGTGCGGGTGCCGGTGTTCGTCACCGTGTACGAGCTCGTGACGACCTCGCCCACGTCGGCCACCGCGTCGCCGTCGGTGTCCGCGAGCGTGGCGACGGCGTCGAGGTCGAGCGCAGCCACGTCGCGGGCGATCGCCGCGCGCAGCGCCACGGGCGTGCTGGTGACGGAGTTCGCGCCGTCGGACCCGCTCGCACGTGCCGCGCTCGTGTACGAGTCCGACCGGGCGTCGTCGGCGGTGACGACGTGCGTGCCCGTGCACGTCATCGACGCGGTCGTGCTGCCGGCCCGGCCGAGGTCGCTGCGCGGGCATGCTGCGTCCGGCGCACCGGGGTCGTCGACCCGCACGTCGGTGAGCGGCGCGAGTGTCGAGGTGTTCGACACCAGGTAGCGGTACCGGATCCGGTCGCCGACCGCGTAGTGCTCGGCGGGGTCCTCGATCTGTGCGGAGAGGTTGATCTGCCCGAGTGGCTCGACGCTCGACACGGTCAGGTTCCGGATGAGGTGTGTGTCGGTCAGCCCGCCGGTGGACGCGAGCAGCCCGAGCTTGTAGGTCGCCGGAGCGTCGACGTCCATCCGGTGCGAGAAGACCTCCCGCCAGCCGGCGCCGTCGTGGAAGTCGATCTCGACGGTGACGAGCGGGCGGCTCTCCGGTGCAACCGTGATCCGGACGCTCCGGGCACTCGCCGTGCTCGCATCCGTTCCACGGAGCGACCCCGGCAGCGTGCTCCGGCCGTCCGGGCCGACCGTGCCGGCCAGCCAGCAGTACCCGGTGGTGCCGTCGCCCGGGCCACGGAGCGACACGGCGTTCGGGACCATGCCCGGACCGGTCTGGTCGGCGGAGCACGTGTGGTCGCGGCGCTCGGTGGGGTTCGTGTAGTTGCCGTACGAGTCGAGTCCGACCCCGAGGTACCCCTTGGCGACACCGGGCGTGAGGTTGATGGGCGCGTAGCCGAGCGAGCCACCGTTCCCACCGGCGCTCGACAGGTCCGCGCTGCCGTCGGTCAGGAAGAACCCGATGCCGTCCGCGCCGTTGCCGCCGTACTGCCACTGGTCGAAGGCGACGACCACGCCGCCGTTCCCCGGGAAAGCCTGCTCGGAGAGCACACCCCCGACGGTGTAGCCGGAGTCGTCGGTGAGCTGGAGGAAGCCCGGCGTGCTGCCCGTCGTCGGTGCGTGGTTGCTGCTCGTGCAGGCCCCGAGCGTCCCGGCAGCGGCGGGTGCGGTCGCCCCGGTGAGGCACGCGCTGCCGAGTGCCCGCCAGGTCCCATCCGTGACCGACGATCCGGTGAACGATTCGGTGACGAGGGCGGTCCCCACGGCAGCGGCCGGGCCAGCGCTCGCCGTGTCGAGGGCCACGGTCACCGCGCTCGCGCTGAGCAGGACCAGCACGGAGAGCGTCAGGGTCGAGGTGGATCGCATCGGTCGTCCAGATCGTCGGTGCCGCGCTTCGGGTTCGCGGCCTCGACCCGATCCTCACAGGGAATGAGGACGGCTCACAAGGCAGATGCGGTCCCCAGAGATGGGGACACACCGCGGTACACGCTGTCCCCCAGAGCGCCGAGCAGCGCGTCCAACGCCCGGTCGAGCTCCGGCAGGGTGAGCCCGCCGTACCCCAGCACGACGCCGTCCGGAGCACTGCCCGGGGCCACCTCGTACTCCGCCAGCGCACTGACGAGCACCCCGGCCCGTGCCGTCCGGGCCACCACGGCCCGTGCGGTCACCGGAGCCGACCACGTCACCACCGCGTGCAGTCCGCCGTTCAGGGCACGTGCCTCCAGACCGGGGACCCCGTCGAGACGTGACGCGATCAGCTCACGCCGGTGCGTGTAGTCCCGCCGGACCCGGCCGAGGTGCCGGCGGAGCGCGCCCGTGCGGAGCAGGTGCGCGAGCGCGACCTGCACGGGTTCGGCGACGACCGGGCCGCGCGCCACCCGCGCAGCCGCGACGGCGTCCGGCACGGCGCCGGGCGGCAGGACGACGTAGCTGCAGCGCAGCCGTGGGTCGAGCGTCTTCGAGAACCCGCCGACGTGCAGCACGACGCCGGCGGTGTCGAGTGCGGCGAGGGCGGGGACGGGGGAGCCCCGGTGCCGGAACTCCGAATCGTAATCGTCCTCGACCACCAGCGTCGCCGTGTCGACGGCCCAGGACAGCAGCTGCTGCCGCCGGGCGACGGGCATCACGGAGCCGAGCGGGTACTGGTGCGTGGGGGTGACCACGACGGCGTCCAGCGGGCCGATCGAGTCGAGGGCGTCGACGTCGAGGCCGTCGTCGTCCACGGGCACCCCGACGAGTTCGGCCCCGGCGCTCGTCATGGCCCGGCGTCCGGAGCGGTAGCCGGGGTCCTCGACGGCGATCCGCGGGGTGCGGCCGAGGTGGTTGCGGAGCGCTTCGACCGCGAGCGACAGCGCCTCGGAGGTGCCGCCCGTGACGAGCACGCGGGAGACGTCCGGCGCGAACCCCCGACTCAACCCGAGCTGCGCGGCGATCTGCGCACGGAGCTCGGGAAGGCCGGCGGGGTCGGACAGCGCGTTGCGGAGCGGGGCGTCGGCCGCGGCACGCCAGGCCGCACGCCAGTCCCGGGTGGCGATCGCGGTCACGGCGGGGATGCCGGGCCGGGCGTCGAGCACGGGGCCGGCCGGGGTGGCGTCGCGGGCAGGTGACGGTGCCGCGCGACCGGCCGACGCCGCGGAGGCCGGTGACCGCGGAACGCCCTGGACCACGCGCGCCGCCGCCCCCTGCCGCGTCCGGATCCACCCCTCGCCGTCGAGTTGCTCGTAGGCCGCGACCACCGTGCCGCGCGCCACCCCGAGCTCCGCCGCGAGCATCCTGGTCGACGGCAGCGCGTCCCCGGCCGCGAGCGTGCCGTCCTGCACCATCGCGCGCACCCGCGCCACGACGCCCGCCGTCTTGCCTGCACTCGACTGGTCCACCGGAGTCCCGCCCATCTGGTCCACGAACCGGACCACTCGCGAACCTAGCGTTGCACGCATGCGCACCACGAGCCTCCCGTCCGACGCCCCCGCCAGCCCCTCGCTCACCGTCCGCCGCCTGCGTGACCGCCAGTCCCACGACCCCGCCGACCTGCGGGCGGTCCTCGACGAGGCGATCGTCGCCCACGTCGGCTTCGTCCGCGGCGGGCACCCGCTCGTCCTGCCCTTCCTGTGCGGCGTCGGCGACCTCGGTGACGGCCCCGTGCTGCTGCTGCACGGCTCCACCGGCGGCGGCCTCTTCCTCGACGCCGGCGCGGCGGGCGTCCCCGTCGCCGCCACGGTCACCCACGTCGACGGGCTCGTCTTCGCGCGGTCGACCTTCGACAGCTCGGCGAACTACCGCAGTGCGATGATCGTCGGCAACGCCACGGTCGTGCCCGACGACCTCCGAGCCGAGGCGCTCCGGCTGATCGCCGACCACCTCATGCCCGGCCGTCGCGACGAGGTGCGCGAGATGACCGCCAAGGAGATCCGCGCCACCCAGGTCCTCCAGCTCCCGCTCGACCGCGCGAGCGTGAAGATCCGCGCGGCCGGCGTCGGCGAGGCCGTCGACGACGGCGAGGACCACACCGTCTGGGCGGGCGTCCTGCCGCTGGCCGTCCGCGCCGGAGCGCCGCTGGCGGGGGACATCTCGGGGGACAGCCCGGTCGACGGGTCGTTGCGTGCGACGGCGGCTCGCCTCGACGAGCTGGCGACGGGCCGGGAGGCGCGGATCGCCGCCGTCTTGCGGCCCACACCCGCCTGACGGCCGGTCCGGCGCGGTGCGCGAGGTGGCTGACGGGCACTCGGCGCCGCATCTGAGCAGGCTGCGAGGAACGGCACAGGCTGTGACGACCCGCAGGAACGCGCCGGGACTGCCCAGCCGGGTTCAGGTTCGTGACCAATACGTTATCCAACCGAGTCGCCTCGTCCTCTGCTCGGGTCGGCTCGTGAGGACCCGGAAGGAACCATGGGACGCCACGCACTCCCCGCAGCACCCGACGCCGCAGTCAGCGCTGCCGCTGATCGCCCGTCCGTCGCCGATCCCGGTGCGCTGCGTCGTCCTCGTGGTCGCCGCTCCGCGTTCGGCCCGGCCGTGGCCCGGTCGACGTTCGTGGAGCACACCAAGCCGGCCCGTTCCGTGTCGCTGTCGCAGCACCGCCCGGTCGCCTCGACCGCGGTGGCCGGGGCCGCCGTGCTGAGCCGGTCCGCCGCACTCCGTGCCGAGCGAGCCGTGGACCCGCGGCACGTCCGCCGTGCCGCGAACGCCAAGCGCGCGGCGATCCTCCTCGCACCGGCACTCGCCGTGACCTCGAGCCTGACGCTGGCCGTGCCGGCGAACGCGGCCACCCCGTCCACCGACGCGCACCACGGCACCGCGACCTCGCAGCAGGCGCAGGAGTACACCGTCGCCCGCGACGTCCAGGTCCCGGTCGTGTCGACCGACGGCATGACGACCACCACGACGGTCGTGTCCTACCCGACGATCGTGACGAAGTTCGGCGTCAGCACGCAGCAGGCCGAGGACGCCATCTCGAAGGTGCTCTCCGCCGGTGGGGACCGTGCGACGATCGTCTCGACGGCGCTGCAGTACATGGGCGACCCGTACGTCGAGGGCGGTGCGAGCCACCAGGGCATCGACTGCTCCGGTCTGACGATGGTGGCCTACGCGGCCGTCGGCATCCCGCTGGTGCACTACGTCCCGACGCAGGACGCCGCCGCGACGACGATCCCGGAGTCCGAGGCGAAGGCCGGCGACCTCGTGGTGTACGACAACGAGGACCACGTCGGCATCTTCCTCGGAGACGGCCTCGTGCTGCAGGCCCCGCACCCCGGCGACCCGGTGGACATCGTCCCGATGTACTCGGCCGCCCACCACTTCGCGCGGGTCCTGCCGGCCGGCAGCTGAGCCGGCTCGTGGCCCGGCGTTCCCTCACGTAAGCTGGAGTGATGGCCTCCGATACCCGCACCCCGTTCGAACAGCAGCAGTCTGCTCGGCCGCAGGTGCGTCCGCGCACCGAGGGCTGGAAGCAGGCGACCGACACCGACGGTCGTCCGCTGCTGCAGTTCGCGTCCCCGAAGAAGGGGAAGCCGCCGGTGCACCTCGCCGACATGACGGTCGACGAACGGGTCGAGAAGGTCAAGGAGCTCGGGCTGCCCGGGTTCCGCGCCAAGCAGCTGTCGACGCACTACTTCACGCACTACTCGTCCGACCCGGACACGATGACCGACCTGCCGGCCGCTCAGCGCGAGGAACTCGTCGCGGGGATGCTCCCGCCGCTCCTCACCGAGACCCGTCGGCTCGCGACGGACAAGGGTGACACGATCAAGTTCCTCTGGAAGCTGCACGACGGCGCCCTGGTCGAGTCGGTGCTCATGCGCTACCCCGGCCGCATCACCCTCTGCGTCTCGTCGCAGGCGGGCTGCGGGATGAACTGCCCGTTCTGCGCGACGGGGCAGGCCGGGCTCACCCGGAACATGTCCACGGCCGAGATCATCGAGCAGATCGTCCGGGCCAACGCCGCCATCGCCGCGGGGGAGCTCGGCGGTGACCCGCGCAAGGGCGGGAAGGACCGCGTCGACGCCGAGCGCGTCACGAACATCGTCTTCATGGGCATGGGGGAGCCGCTCGCGAACTACAAGCGGGTGATGGACGCCGTCCGGACCA
>Ga0308167_1002166_pt1 | contig 19281 bp, 26 predicted proteins | sample PhyCR1_2_FD_202138 | JGI IMG/M metagenome (GOLD analysis project Ga0308167, IMG submission 202138) | Phyllosphere microbial communities from UC Gill Tract Community Farm, Albany, California, United States - DLSLRC.R1 | ecosystem: Host-associated > Plants > Phyllosphere > Unclassified | place... | reverse complement strand
CACCACCGAAGCGCTGAGGCGCATCGGTGAGCTGTATGCCATCGAGGCGGAGATACGCGGCAGCCCGGCAGAGGAACGGCTGGCGGTCAGGAAAGAGAAAACCGTCCCGCTGATGCAGTCGCTGTACAACTGGATACAGGTGCAGATGACGGTGCTGTCGCGACACTCGGATACGGCGAAGGCGTTCGCGTACCTGCTGAAGCAGTGGGACGCGCTGAACCTGTACTGCAGCAACGGCTGGGCGGAGATAGACAACAACATCGCGGAGAACGCGCTGCGTGGCGTTGCCCTCGGACGTAAGAACTGGCTGTTCGCCGGTTCAGACGCAGGCGGTGAGAGGGCGGCAGTATTGTACTCTCTTATCGGAACCTGCCGGCTGAACGGTGTGGAGCCGGAGGCGTGGCTGCGTTATGCGCTGGAGCATATCCAGGACTGGCCGGTGAACCGGCTGCGTGATCTGCTACCCTGGAAAGTCAATCTTACTTCTGTCTGAGCATCTGTACAGACTATTAACGGTTTTTAACCATCAGCTTACCAGACAAAGTCCGGACCTTTATGGCGTCCTGGCCACGAACGTTAAAAATTGCAGCTTGCGTGACAATAGCACAGAGTTTGCAGATAATCACAGGGTCAGCATGAGGCAGACGCGGCAGGATACAGCTTGCAGGATCACGGGATGATATAAATTTTGTGCGGGGGCTCAGCGAGCTGAGCTCGTTTTAAAAGAGTCGCTGTTTGGGAGCAATATGAGCATGGAATACTATGGATTCGTGTTAATAAAGTTTATCATTGGTTTTTTGATTGTTATAACCCACTTCAATCTGTCAGGAAAAACGCAGTTGTCCCAGATGACGCCGATAGATTTCATTGGAAATTTTGTACTGGGCGGGATAATCGGGGGCGTCATTTACAGTGACTCTATTCCCTTATATCAATATGTACTCGTACTTCTCATCGGGGTATGCCTTATTTCTTTACTTAACGCGATAAGCAAGCACGTTCATATTTTTCGCAACATGACTATAGGTCAGCCAATTCCTTTTATAAAGAAAGGGAAATTCCTGGTCGAGACTATATCTAATAAAAAAAACAAGATTGATATCCTTAATGTGTCATCTCAGCTCCATGCTCAGGGTATCCATTCCTTTCAGGAAATTTTCTATGCCCAGATTGAACCCGGCGGACAGATAACGGCAGTCTGCGAGGGAACTGAATTGCCCTCCGTTATCGTTATGAAAGATGGCAAAGTCCGGGAACATGCACTCAGTGAGATTGAGAAAAATACCCGATGGCTCGAAGATGAGATGAAAAAAGTGTCTGTGGCTTGTGAGGATGTTTTCATCGCTGAGTTCTGGAGTGGACGATTAACGTTCATTCTGAATAACGGAGAAATAATAAAGAAATCACATAAATAAACCCGGAGAAGTTATGGCGTTTCCCTGCTTTAAGAGCGGCGCGACTGGCCGCCGACAGTGATGCACTGCCAGCCGCGTTCTGCCGTATCAGGCCATGAGTCCTGTGTGGCTGTCATTCCTGATATAATATCAACTTTCTGGCAGAGACGGATGCGGCAAATATGACATGAGTTACCTGAGCTGCAATTTTTATGTGATTGCAGGCTATCATTAATAATATGCTATGTTTATTATGCGGTGAATCCCCCTCAGCGGCGGGGCTGTGCCACAAATGGGTGAATACCCAGGCCAATAAGCGGGTCAGGCTGTGGCATTCCCTGATTCACCGGGAGGCACCCGGCACCGCTCAGTTTTCTTTATGGAAGCTGATAGATGTGAACAGACGGACGCGAATCCCCCTGAGCGGCGGGGCCAGGTCAGACACAAACATACCATCATCCAGGCAATGAGCAGCAACGGCAGGTCAGGTTCTGACTTTTCTGACCTATCGGGAGGCACCCGACGCGTCCGGGACAGTTGCAGTTTTCAGCAGACAAAAGGCCTGCGGATTTACCCGCAGGCCTTTTTATTTATGCCGGATCCGGAGTTGAACTACACATCAGAAAAGCGCACCGGGATACCGGTGTGATTATTATGCCCTCCGGCTTCTTTCAGGCCCTGATTTTCCGGTATGCAGGATGAGTATTTACTCCCCACAAACCGGCCAGCGCACTGACAACAGCCCCCGCCAGAAGAGCGATAAATGACCATAGTGCGATTTTTGCCGCCGCGCTGGCAGCTTCATCTGCTTTTTCTTTTGCCTGCTTTTTAAATTCCGCGTACTGCGCCTTCGCATCGTTCAGATTACTCTGGAGCTGAGTCATACGGTTACTTACCTCCTGAACGGTTTTTTCACGCGCCTGAATGAAGTTATCGACGGCCTTGTCCGCCTCTTCCGGTGACAGACGGGTATTTTCGGCCAGCGCCTTTTTCACCTCATTCCTGTCGACACTTTTGCTGACCGCTTCCGCCCGTGACTTCATTTTACCGCTCAGCGTATCAATAATGGCGTCGCTGTTGTCGGGGTTGACGGCCAGGTCTTTAATCGAAGCGGTAATATCGCTTCCAGCAGCCTGAAGCTGGGACTGCAGAAACTCAGGCTGAAGTTCTTTAATGTTGCTCTTGCGCAGCGCCTGCAGCACCTGTCCGTCCGCCTGCGGGGCCGCGAGCTCAGTGTTCAGCCCGAGCCTGTCAGCGATATTCTGAGCGATATCCGCTGTTGCGCCAGATGCTTTTCCTGCGACGCTACCCAGTCCGCTTACCGCAGAGCCCGTGGCAGATGCTGCCGCGCCAACCGCGCTTCCCGCCATATGCAGAATACCGCCAGCGGCGGCGAAACCCAGCACGGAAGCAACAAGCAGAGATGTGGCCCATGAGAGAAATCCATGGATGGTACCATCCGCGCCCGCCAGCCTGCCGGCCACAAAACCGCCGCAGGCCAGGCTCAGTACTATCGAGATAACTGACCAGATCAGAACAGCCTTGTCAGCACCATTAATGAAATCGTCAGACTGAGGTGAAAGCATTGAAAAACCCAGGCTTGACCCAAGCGTGGTCAGCAGCAGGGACACCGCCATTACCGTAATCACGCCCGCAATGATACTGCCCCACGAGACGCGCCTGTTCAGTTCCGTTTCTTTTACAAGTTCCATTATAATCTCCATTTAGAAGCTTATGAAAAGGCGGGATTCATCCACACCCGGATTAATCTTAGTAAAAATATGGATATCTGAAAGCCGGTCAGCCGAAACAGGCATCACCTTTGCTGTCAGAGGGAGGTGTTTCGAGGTATGGACAGATAGTACAAAGCGCAATACGGTGCAGGTAATACGCTTACCCTTATCGGGAAAGCCGGATATAATCTGGATGCAGTTACCCTGAATGAAACGTGACATGCGCTGACTCCTTATCTGATGGGGGCACCCTCTTGTGCCGTGCCCCCACCACAGACGGGCGTCAAGCGAAGCATGCAGGGGCGACACCGCAGGCCGCACGCGCCGCCGGAGCAGACTGAATGTCCCGCGCACGGCGGGGAACGGGTGAGGATGGAGACGAAGTGAACCCTTGCAGGCGAAGCGGCCCGGCTACAGTGAGGGCACGGCACCCCATACCCGCCGGCTGACGACTGCAGGGCGTCGGGCGGCTCAGAAGCGGAGCGCAGCGACATCCTTTAATGTGAAAGCGCATAACAGAGTCAGGCCCGGACAGCGCGACGGGACAGGTCAGATGGGGTGCAGGCACCGGTGGCTGGAAGGGGGCGCGCCGGCAGGCGCCATAAATAAGGAGCAACGCGACTTCCATACTGAAGATGAGATCACGGAGTCCTGCCGGACGGGCAGGCACGGTATTTGCGGCGAAAAAATTTCCCCGCCCTTACCGCACCGTGGTGACAGGGCTGAACATCAAAAATTATCAAATCACCCCCAACGCTCGCCACAGCCTGGACTGAGGCGTACCGCAGCGAAGCGAGGAACGAACAGCCCGGGCGAGGAAGCGTCAGTGCAACGGAGTGACAATGAGCACGGCCACTCCTTTCCCGGCAATATTCACTCCGGTTTTCTCTTCTGTACGTGCGCCAGCATCGCACCCGCAGCTATCGTCAGTGCCCACAGCAGCTGCAGGACAACCTTCGCCACAACCCCGGGGTTATCCAGAAACAGCAGTGGAACAATAAACAGGCTGCTGCCGAGCAGCATAAACTCACCGATATTTTTCCGCTGCTTCGCAGAGATGCGGTCAGCTCCAGTTACCCTCAAAAAAATATTCTTATTGCTGTGATCATCGTCGCTCCTTATTTGGTACCGAACATGCCCCGCGCATTGCTGCGGGTTTCATCCTCTGCACCAGCCTGTAGAGGATGTTGTTCGGGGATATTTTCTGGCGGTGCCGTTTGTATAATTTCTTCCAGCCTCTCCGCCTGAGCAGCGGGCAGAACCGCTTTTATGACCTGCAGGGTTTCGCTGAACGTGGTGTTTTCGGTCAGCAACTCCGAGAGCAGGAACGGGATACGCTGATCGATTTTATGCAGAGCAAAACCACTCAGCATCGCTGCACGCTGTAACCTGCCCCGGTCCCCCTGCGGCGTATTATTCAGTACCGTGTCCACACAGCTGTCTGCCTGGTTTGTTTCCGGGTTCAGGTAAAACTGTATTTTCCGACGCGTATCCATATCTCTTATCCGATTTCAAACATACCGTTTACGAGGTCATACTGGGGAGAATCTGTTTTAAAGAAGCGCTCCGGCCGGATGCCGCAGTGCTCACGGATTGCCCCTGCCACGATTTCAGCACCACCGCCGATAACCATGACGTGCGTGTATCCCTCAAATGAACTGACCGCGTTGAGAACCCGTTTTGTCAGTCTGTTTTCAGACTCGGTCAGCGTACTTTTCACTTCAGGCAGACGCGTCGTGTCATTGATGCGCGCAGCCAGATAACTGTCGTCACTGCGGTGAATAATCATCTCATCAGCAAGATAGCTGCTGCCGTGTGTTCTGGCCACGCGCAGCACATCACGCACTGCAGACGTCATCAGCGACACGCCGATCGTTGAGTCGCCGTAAATTCGCGTTATTCCCGACATCCGCCCGGTCACCTGGGAAATATCAAGAGTGGTACCACCGAGGTCAACAATCAGCAGCGACTCCAGCGGGTCCATAGTCTGCAGAACGCTGAATCCGGCTGGGATCGATTCAGGCATCACGGCTACGCTCCGCACTGTAAAGGTTTTGCCGCCATTGAGAGTGACAGGCCTCATCAGACTCTGTTCTTTACGCCTGATGGCTTCATTATCAGGCTGGTTGTTCCGGTTGTAATACTCACTCAGCGGCAGCGTGACGGTGATATCTACTTCACACGGTACCAGTCCCGTCTGCAGCAGTGCATGATGGACGGCCACAACGTTTACATCGCTGTACTGCCACGCCACGTTCGTTGTCACCACGGCATCGGCAGCGACAGGGTCAAATGAATACTGCTCGCCGTTCATGCTGTAGTTGAACACTGGCTGTGCGCCGAATGGCACAGACCACTGCGGCTTGAAGCTGTTAGGGCTGATCATCTGCCTGATTTCGCCATCAGCTTCCCATTTCATTTTGATGTTAGTTGAACCGTCATCCATAAAAATTTTCATCTGGCGTACCTTACCCCTAATGGGAATTGTTGATAACTAAAAAGATACATTTCAGAGAAAAATGTGAGAACAGTTCAAATGCTAGCGTCATATGAGAAAAAAACCAAGTTATTTTGAGATAAATTGGAGAACTATAAGGAATGAAAATGGTTAGCATCTGAGGTTTTCAGAACGATTTGTAAGTTTTGGACTGCCCGGTTGTAGATCGCGTTGGTCCCGATTATTAATACTGTTTATAATTACAGTATTAACAAAGGTGCTCTTATGAATCGATCCGGCCTGTGTGCAGTCTCTGCAGCGTTAACCCACATACCTCTTCCTCTCCTTACGGAACGAGTGCCCGCCGGTTTTCCTTCTCCGGCCCAGGACTACGTTGAGGAGATGCTGGATCTGAACGACCTGTGTATTCGGCACCGCAGTGCAACGTACTTCATAAGAGCCTCTGGCCACAGCATGATAGATGCCGGGATCAGGGATGGTGACCTGCTCGTCGTGGATAAATCAGAAACACCCTCTCACGGAGACATTGTGATCGCTGCCGTGGATGGGGAGTTCACCGTCAAAGTCCTGCAGCTGCGCCCGTGCCTCGCACTGCAGCCGATGAACCCCTCGTTTTCCACGATCTATCCGGAACCGTACGCGCTGGAGATTTTCGGTGTTGTGACCTGGTTTCTCCACGCTACGCGGGGGTGAGTCATGTTTGCACTTGTTGACGTCAACAGCTTTTACGCTTCCGGCGAGAAGGTATTCCGTCCGGATTTAAAAAACGCCCCGGTTATCGTTCTTTCGAACAACGATGGCTGCGTGATCGCCCGCAGCGCCGAAAGTAAGGCTCTGGGTGTTAAGATGGGGCAGCCGTGGTTTCAGATAAAATCACAGCAGTTTCCGGTACGCCTGCACGCCTTCTCCAGTAATTACTCGCTGTACCACGACATGTCCGTCAGGGTTTCCACAGTTCTGGAAGAAATGGCACCGGCCACGGAAATCTACTCCATCGATGAATCTTTCCTGGATATACGGGGCATTGACCGCACAGAGTCATTTGAAGATTACGGCAGGCGCGTGCGTGAGAGGGTCAGGGCCGTGACAGGGTTAACCGTAGGCGTAGGAATGGGCCCAACTAAAACACTGGCAAAATCAGCCCAGTGGGCCAGTAAGGAATGGAAGCAGTTTGGCGGCGTGCTGGCACTGACTACGGGCAACCCTCAGCGAACGGACAAGCTGCTTTCACGTCAGCCGGTTGAAGAAGTATGGGGCGTTGGGCGCAGGCTCAGTAAGCAACTTAATGCAATGGGGATAATATCGGCGCTAGATCTTGCCCGTAGTAATCCGGCCTTCATCAGGAAAAATTTCAGCGTTGTGCTTGAGCGTACCGTGCGGGAACTGGCCGGCGAGTCTTGCGTCGCGCTGGAGGAAGTCCCTCCGACAAAACAGCAGATCGTCTGCAGCCGCAGCTTCGGCGAGCGCATCACGTCGCTTGAAAGTATGCGTCAGGCGGTATGTACCCATGCTCAACGTGCGGCCGAGAAATTGCGACAGGAAGGACAGTACTGTCAGCACATCTCTGCATTCATCAAGACCTCCCCGTTTGCTCAGGGGGAACCGTACTACGGCAACGTGGCGGGAGAAAAACTGACGGTGGCCACTCAGGACACCCGGGACATCATTGCTGTGGCCATGCGCTGTCTCGAGCGTATCTGGCGCGATGGCCACAGGTATGCAAAGGCTGGCATCATGCTGGGAGACTTCAGCTCGGGAGCAATGGCTCAGCTGGGTCTGTTCGATGATACGCCGCCGCGCCCTGCCAGCGCGCAGCTGATGTCGGTGCTGGACAAAGTGAATAACTCAGGACTTGGTAAGCTGTGGTCTGCCGGGCAGGGAACAGCCCCAGAGTGGCAGATGAAGCGAGAGATGCTTTCACCGGCGTGGACAACGCGCTGGACTGACCTTCCCGTGGCGGTAGTCAGATAGTTATTGGACAATTTCCGTTCATAAATGAACTACAAAGAGAATGCAAATGTATTACACTGGAAATACTTTGATATATAGGATGGTGATTAAGGGCACCAGAAAGATGCCCTTAGGTGTGTTTAAGCAATTTATTAACCGATCCGCTGAAATCGGGAGCGTCCAGCCATCTGAGTGTGGCGTTGTTCCTGCTCCGGCTGTGCTTCCCAGTCGGTATACGAAAGAGCATTTTCAATAATCATACGTCTCAGCTCTGATACAGGCATTCCCAGCTCCTGTCCAACCCTGATGAGATCAGTCATCGACTTTTCGTAGCTGTTTACAGCATGCTGGCTCAGCAGAATGCCCTTCTTACGGCAAATTTGATGCTGATATCGCGTGGCAAAACCTGGCAGATCTTCATACGAAACCTTTAAAGGCAAACTTACCCGACGAATGATATTTTTATTTCTGCTGCGACTGCTTTTCTTTGTGCCACCGACACGCGCTGGCAAGTCGGTAAGGCGGGAAACCAGGTCGTCAGAATAATACGATGACGTGACCAGTGCATGACCCCTTTTCACTTTCGCATTCATATATTGCCCTCCGGTTTCGTGACAGAGCTTATTTTATCACAGGTGGATATAAAACACCCAATGACCTTCTCAGGGGACGGCGTCTTAGCCTTTTAACCAGCAAGTCCCCTCTCACAGGGAGCCCCCGCATTTCACGGGATTCATCCTGCTTAGTCAGCTGATACTGATAGCTACGGTAACGGGGTATCAGTACGGTTTCGGGCGAACTGATTGAAACCGTTCGGGCCCGGTAGGCCAGTGCAAAGCTTTCAGTGACGATTAACGCAACGGCCATGACATAACCTTTTATCGGATTGGCCTTTACAAAAGGGTTCCCCTCAAGAAAGCGTAGATTAACATTTACCCTGCGGCGGGAATGCCTTGCCAGTAAAACGCCACACAGTACACCCCGACACATAATGCTGACGTCCAGCTTGTCACGGTGCCGGATCCGGTGTCCGGTCCAGTTTATATTCACCCTCTCTCGGGAAGTAACGGTACGCCAGTGATCCTTGACAAAGTCTGCGTGAGTCATGTCGAGCCGTTCAAGAATGATATCAAAAGCCGCACCGTCAGGGATTTTGTGGCTGAGTTCAGTGCTAATTCTGGCTCTGGCAAGTATTAAAGCCATGTCTCTCAATTTTCTGTGTTCTGAAGCCGTTGCCATTCCTTCCCTACTCCCTGAACTGCGAACTGTCGACAGTGTTTAACGTAGTACATAAGAAATATATCATAAATCCCGGTGTGACTTGAGGCAGCTCCGTCGCACAGCGGCGCGCTGCAATACCTGTTAAACTATGTTCCCTCTGAACAAATCAGCATCCAAATTGAATACAAATGTAATACTCAAGTATTACGCATTTATCCAATCTATCGCACACAGCAAGGCATACTATATAGAAGCACACAACCATAACGACAGGATGATACTCCCCGGAATATCCGGATACCGTTCATTGAGGTATACCGAATGTTACCCGTTGCGCGCCAGGGATAAGGGGGCTCCTGCAGGAGGTTAGAATACACAGGTATCACCTTAAATACACATCTTGAATACAGTTGTAATACATTTGTAGTTCACACGAAAGTCAGCATATCCGCCCAGTCACGGGCGTCAAGCGTAAAGCGGATCCCCAGCTGCGGTGCGACGTCCAGCGCAAACACCTTCAGGTACACCTCGGTACTCTCATAGCGTTCATGCCCCATGTAGGTCTGCACCACCTTCGGCGGAACGTGATTAAAGAACAGGTGCATCGCATAGCTGTGCCTGAAGGTCTTCGGACTCAGCGGCGACACGGCGAAACATACTCCCTGGGCCTGCGCCCGTTCTGTTGCCTGCTTCAGCCAGGTCCATGCGGTTTTCCGGGTCGCCTCAAACAGGGGTCTCCGCCGGCCCGGACGGAACGTGGCCAGATAGCGCTTCAGATCGCGGACGTAGTCGTCATCAAGCAGCGGCACAACCCGGGCAATTCTTTCATCCTTACCCGGACGGCCCCGTCCCCGGCTGCGCTGCTTGAGGGTACGCAGGCGCATGCAGGGGCGCGGACCGTCAAGCTCCATGTCCTCAGGCGTGATGCCCAGCGCCTCGGTGATGCGTGCGCCGGTATTCCAGAGGGTGGCAAACAGCATCCTCTGACGCTCGTCAGGCAGGTGACTCAGCAGCACGGCCACTTCGGGTGCCAGAAGGTAATGCGGCAGGTGGGGCTGCAGGAGCGCCATGCGCCGCAGGGCGATCGCCGTCTGCCAGATCTCTGCCGGAACCGGCGCGCTGGTGTTTGTCAACAGCATCGCCGGCCCCCGGAAACGAATACATTTGTATTACACATGGAATACCTCAGTATGACATTTAAAGGTCGTACCGGCAGTCAGTCAGCCATTGCGGACTCCCGCCCATCTCAGATGGCCGCATGACAGAATGCACTCAACACGCAATACACGTGTATTACATTTGTAGTTTTGGTGTGCGCTGTGTGAATTCTTTGCGGTACGCGTGGGTAATCAGCTTCAGAATTTAAAAAACGTGAAATCACTCTCATGACCTATTCTGACGCGCCCGGAACGTCCGCGCCACAGGAATAAATCGCCGGAGGTACGGACGAAGGGTAACAAAATTCGAAATACCGGAGTAAATGTTACACAGAAAAAAGGCGGTTTTGAGGGTGCAGACGCGGCCCAGCGTCAGAAAAGGGACCTGAAGTCAGGCGGGGCAGGGGTTGTGAGAAATGCCGGGGCCGAGGAGAGAGGGGAGACACTATGCCTGTTCTGTTACCCACTATGGCAAACGCACTCATGCAGGTTCAGATTCGCTACTTTCACCATCATCTTTCGCAGTACGGGCAGAAATAAACCGGTCAAGGCGCCGCTCCAGAACAAAGGTGAGACGTGGGTATCGGTTTTCAGAAATAATAGATTCAGCTGCTTCTCGCAGTTTATGAGCGATATCCTCTAGAGATAAGCTACTTACTATGTACGGTTGACTGATAGAACCAACATGACTCATAAAGTCTTTCAGTTCAGTGCCAGAAAAAGCGTAAATCTCATCTTTTATTGATGATACTGTCGAAGATCGAAAAACAGCTCTCTCTCTTTCTCCAGCATGGTTATATAACGAAACATGCTCAATGGCATCCTTTACACCTGCGTGTTCTTTTATATTGTCAAAAGGTGTAGCAATATGGGGAAGAATAGCATGTCGGATTTCTGCTAACTTATAATATGAATGAAAACCCTCTTCGGGTAACTTTTGTTTTACAATCCATTTACCTCTGAATTTATCCGCATATTTTTTAAGCACGGTTTTATTTTTCATGAAATCCAGCAAATCAGATATATCTTTAGGGCTGAGAAACTCAGCGCAATCCAGTAAAGATTTACATTCCTCACCTACTTCATCATCACTCTTTTTAAACTCCCAGTAAGAGCTAGTACAAAATTCATTGTATTTACGTGTAGCTATTATCTCCTTTTCACTCCTTGTGGTTCTTTTTAAATATAATATCCAACTCCTTGTTATAAGATGGATATTCTTCAATAACCCTAAGGATACATGAAGCGATCAACCCTGCATCTACCAATCCCAATCTATTGATAATATCAAAAGTTTTATTGCTTAGTTTTTCATTTTCCGACTCCCTGAATCCTTTCATATGCATACAACTAATGTACTCTTCTGTATTGTCCCATATTCCTATCGCCTTGTAATAAACCCCAGCTGTTAAAACGATGTTTGGTATAATGCGTGATAGTTCACCTTCTTTCATCGCTCCACATTTAGAAACGATACTAGCACTGAGATTCAGTAATTTTTTATTAGCCGTATATTACCTATATTTAAAATCGAAATTGCTGATTCCAACCCTTTCCTATGAGGTATAGAATGTCCTTCTGCGGCTATTTTAAATGCTTCACCTGGAGATATATTGTGAAAAACCTCAACCTCCACTAATTTTTCGTTCATCACCTTCCACGCATTCAAGTTTTCCTGTGACATTTCGTTCAGATTCATTATCAAAAGAAATCTCGTTTGATACTGTGATATGTACTCGTTGATGAAACCCATAATTTTTATAACTCCAAGCTCCTTCTCCAACCTTTCGATATCATCGATAACAACAAAAGAATCTTTCAGATAGTACGGTAGTGCTATATCGCTGAAATCCAGAACTGCCGGAACCCCTTTAACGAACTGAGAGGTAACATTAGAGATGTAATTAGCAATTTTTCGTAATTTATTTCTAAAATTACTGCCTTGTTTGTCTTCGCCTAAAATATTTCTCAGTAACGCTTCTTTTACGGATTTTATGTCATTAACCCCAAAAAGAGAAACATATCGGGCATCGCTTATTTTTGTATTTTTGCTATTTTTTTATACTATGCCAAATATGTGTTTTGCCTGCCCCCCAAAGACCAGAAATGGTGATCACCTTAGCATCATCTTGGAGTACAAGTTTCTCAATCCTTTCACGTGTTCTCGCTATAGACATTAAACAATCCTTTTTATTAACATTAAAATTTAGATAAATATTTATCGCCCCCCCTAAACGACTTAACCTTAATCTTATTAACTAATTAACTTAATAAGGGGGCTAATAATAACTCTACATACAGACCATTTATCTGCTTCGCCATCATCGGCCAAGGGCTTTTTAGAAAAACTTTATTTAATTACTTTTTTTGTTTTTTACTCGGTATATAGCTCAAAGCGATAAGGAGAGGGATGATAAGGGCAAGAGAAGCCGCTAATAAAGCACCATATTCTTTCGCAAATGTAAAAATATTCGATCCTCCCTCATTACCATTGTTAGAAGCAACGAACATCCCCGTAGGGGCAGAATTAAGTTCAATACCCCAGTTATTCATGTGGGCTAGTAATAATAGCCCCGCACCCAGAATATATCCCGGCAACACTTTTGGATGCTCTTCATAATAACAGACCATGATCCCAACAAATGACTGCACAAATGCGGCGGCACCAATACCTGTATACCAAGCCGACGCGCCAGCATCCACATACAATGAAAATAAAGCAAGTATTACACCTAGTACAAGGCTGATAACAAGTAGAGACACTATTTCTGTTAAGGAAAACTCCTTAGATTTACGTATACCTGTGATATGACGGGTCATATTAAAGCCTCTTTTATATTGATTGGTTCTTGGGATATAAAAAGATGATAATGAAATACAAATGTAATACCTTTTATGATCAGTCCCCACTTACCCAATGACGAGTCGCACTGTGAGCGCATCGATAATCTGAGAGTTTCCAGACCAGTGCTATAGCATCCCGCAGCCTTCTTCTGGCGAATTTTCCTTTCGTTATACTAATGAAAAACCCTTCCGTACTAAAGCTGCAAATATCCCCTGATTATTCCTTATGCCAGCATCCCGTGAATACTTACAACACCGGAATGGTGATGCTATCCATCCGATCTGTTTTATGTTGTAAAACACTCCGGCACAAATACATTCATCAGTGCCGGAAGCCATACATAAGAACCCTCTAAGAACTACACATCTAATCTAAATGTATTACAAATTATCCTTAATCACTTCCAGCATCTTTTCCGGGCCCGCCTCTCGTGCGAGATACAGTGCTGCACGGATAAGCGTGGAATCAGTGATCGTCTTGGTCGTTATGCTCTGTATCTCATCGGCCAGCTCACTACACATAACCTTCTCTGCCGGCGTCATCCTTACGGTTTTGGGGGGTTCACTGGTGGTCCGGTTACGGTTTACCTTAACGTTAGTTAGTCGTGAATGGCTTTCACCGGAGGCCACATCAGGTTTTTGCATTACAGGGCGGGAAAGTGGTGCTTTGGCCATTACTCTTTTGCTCCGTTGATTAGATTTTCCAACTCGCGCATCAGGCTGCGGTAGTCGTTGAGGGACAGAGCGCCCTTGTTGTAGTAGTGCAGCGGTACGCATGCGACCTGAGCCTGGGAAATATTTTCATCAGTACGGATACGGGACTCCATGAAGTTGCGGCTGGTGCGTTCGTTGGTCTCCAACTGCTCCTGCAAGTAGGTATTCATCACTTTCTTTGAGCCGTTATATTCATTGCGGAACACGCTGAAATTGGTGAAGCTCTCTTCCCGGATCTCATCAAGATAGTCCAGAACCACGTCCAGTCCGGTCAGCGCAAAAGATCCCCCGTCGACAGGTATCAGCACATGGTCCGCTATGTAAGCCGCGTTAGTTGTTGAAAGATTCAGCCCGGGGGAGCAGTCGATGAGGATATAGTCATACTCTGTGGCCACTGCCTGAAGATGCTTGCCCAGCATTTTTTCCCGATGATGGCGGGTTAGACAGTTTTCCATAACGCGCTCAAAAGAGGGATCTGACGGGATGATACTGAGATTAGGTATATTATCCTCACCACTTACGGCAGGGATAATTGCTTTCCTGATATCAAAGCGCTGGTTGTTGTAGAGGTCGCATATAGTATGCCCGAACTGCGCATAATACTTACGGCCGGACGCCAGGACCTCGGTTGAGTTAGCCTGCTGGTCGCCGTCAACCAACAGCACACGACGCCCAGCATGTGCCAGCGTCACTGCAAGATTCGTGATAGTGGAGGTTTTACCCGCTCCCCCTTTGTTATTCATGATCGCAATAATTTTAGCCGGCGTACCCTGTTTCACTACTGCTTGCTCTGCCATCAGAATTCCTTCCAGTTGTGTATTACAAATGTAATGCATATTGATGTCTGAGACCAGGATAGCACTTGGAAATGTAATACACAAGTACTACACAAGACATCTGAAAAGCTGACCAATGTAAGACTCCCCTGACAGATATCGCCAATTTGCAGGTTAGTCCCATTGGAGTCAGCCGAGAATACGGAAAGACTGCCTGAGCGGGAAAATAAATCATAGCGAGTAGGCGAGCATCATAAGGAAAAGATGCAGAACATTTTTTTTACGGCTTATCTTGCACTCGTATCCAGCCAAAGCACCTGAACCAGGAAATAAATCTGGTTCAACTACAATGTACTGTTCAGTAACGGAAACCATCAAACTATCACCATGTTCAATTCCAATATCTGCCCTGGGTAGCTCTCCGCTCAGTTCTTCAAGCCGGACTGGTGTCATATATTTCATTTTTTCTTTTCGGGAAAATCGGGTATGGCTGCCGCCGCATCCCTGGCTGTCGCGTCCCAGCTCCACCAACGTCTCTCACCGAACTCCTCTTCGTAGTGGGCCTGCTTTAAGGCCTTTCGCGCGAGGTATTCAGGCGTATTCATGCCAAACACCTCAAGCGGCACAAACTCTTCGCCGCTGACGTCCGTCAGCAGGAAGTCAGGAAACACGTCTTCATAGCGCAGCGGCTTATTGAACGCACGCTGTTCAGCCCAAAGTTTGTTCTCGATTACCGCTTCATACCCCGAATCCAGGGGGGATATAACGGGGGCTGACCACCATCAGCGCCATGTCGATAACCTCGCTGCGGGTAGATGGAACCGACTTTCCGTCCACGTGACGAAATGTGGTAACCGGCGGATTCGTTTCAGCGATCGCTATCACCTTCGCCCCCTTCCTTCAATGCCCGAGTTCGCTACCAAGGCTTGCCTCACAGCGCGCCCTGGCATCCGGTGGGATCCTGAGTTCAGGAAAACCGCAGAATAGTCCCAGAGGCAGCATGCCACTATTCAGCATCGCCTCTGTCTTTTCTGTCCAGCTGGCAAGCTGGGAAACCACCACCATGCGTTTTTTATTTTTGGTGGCCCCCCGGACCTTCTGCAGATTAGTTTTACTGTGCGCGCCGTCCCGGTTACCGGGTATTAGCATGACGTCGCTGAGCAGGGTCTTACCTATCCGGAGCCTCGCTGATATCTTATACAGGCGGTAACCCAGCCAGACAGTGCCACGGGATTTTTAAGCTCGAAGGCGGGATGCCAGACGATTATTTCTGCCTGATCCCACATAAAGTGAAGCAGTCCGAGCTGCTGCATGGCAGGTTCACGTTTCGTGGTCGCTAAAGTCTCAAGGACCGGTTCAGGGTTGTCGTCATCAGGTGCCTTTGGCTCATTTTTCTGCAGTACCGTCGGGAGCCTGATTTTAAACATCCCGTCTGCGCCTGTTGTGACCACACCCGCATCATAAATACTGGCCTGAGATTTGTCGGACCAGATGGAATAGAACCGGCAATTCTCCGCGTGCTGGCTGCCCTCATAGGGCCATGCGCTTCTGAATGACTGACTTTCAGTCTGAGGATATTCCCCTCCGTGCTGACAGGCTGACAGGCTGACAGGCTGACAGGCTGACAGGCTGACAAAGGCAGCTTACCGAAACAGTCTCGCGGTTGTTACGTGCGTGTCTTAGATAACGGTGCCACTCCACGACTTTATTTTTCTGAAAAGACTCATCACAGTTGATAACGCCTTTACTGCCAGTAAACTGAACGGGGAAAACAGCACCCTTAGCCATATCAGTTCCTTTTTATTTGAGGAAATACGATTTTAATTGCGATTTAAAATTTTGTTTAGTTTCTATTTTATCCGCAAAGCGGAGTTAAATCAAAAGATACCATAAAAACTGTAACTTATAGTTAATATGAGCAATGACTTTTCATGCTTTATTTATTAGGCTAAAAAGTGTTTTTTTAATTAATAATGTAAAGTTTTTAAATTTAATGACGATAACAAGATGTAAAACGGAGAAAAACATGAACCAGTTTCACGAACTTAATATACTGACATCACGCGGAGACTTAAGGTCCTCATTTTTATTAATTAAAAGCTACAGCGAAGGCGCGGCCCGAAAAATAATGAAAAAAGCAGGGTATTATGTTCCTGACGTTAAGGGATCGTCTTTCTGGAGATTTGTCCAGGATACGATAGCTACGGCTGCGAAAAACCTTACCTGCGGTTACAGGAAGGGTATGCAAACCCCGCATGCAGAACGCACGGTCCATCAGGTCGAGGTTTGCACTACGGAAATTTCACTCTCCGCTGAAGTTCCAGCTTCTACAAATGAGAAAAAAACGCAATCCTGCGCAAGGTCAGAGATGCATTCAACAGGTGCAGGAAACGTTTCTTCTGAAAATGTGAATACGCCAAAAAAGCGGCCTGCACCGCCCGAAAACGGCAGCGAATCTGGACTGAACAGATTTGATTTTTTTATGAAGGTTACAATCTTCTGGCTAATGGTTTGTTTGGTGTGTTATGCGTTACCGGCCATCTTATCCTGTGGGGATACACTATTATATATTTCCACATTTTATTTCCCTCCAGCGATATGGGCGCTATCCTTTTTCGCTCATCATTATGATGCCAGAAGGAATCGTAGGAACAAAATATATCTCACGTTCCACAGTGGGCAGGGGGTTTTCAATGCAGCTATGCCGCTGTGCGTTTATATCCCTAAAAATCCATTCAAATTGAGTTCTTTGATGGCTAAGAATACCTGTAAACAGATGAAAAATAACGACACACCAGTCGTCATGCGCTCTCATTTACTGTGCAATGTGAGTGTGAGAGATAGGTTCATCAGAAAAATGAAGATTGATAATATCCGCTGTGAAATGACTTCTGGGCCTGAGAAGCCGCGTGGGTGGCGACACTTTATGCTTTACTGGGTGACACCGGTAATCATCGGTTCATTCCAGTTCAGTTTCCCTTCACTGGGCAGTACAGAGTATGAAATGAAGCTGAGCCGCACGCGCCTGCCCGTCCTGATAGAGCGAGGACAGATCGCGGTTGGTGGCGTACTTGCACAGGTTCATCTCAAACACGGCGCGCGCCGCCGACCGCGTGGGGGGCGCCGTGGGCTGGACGACCAGCGACATGCCGCTGCTTATCATGTCAGCCGCTTTATCGGTGAACAGGTTCGCGCTGCCGATGCCCATTGTTGATGCCGCGCCCACAGCATCACCAGCTGCGACAGCGACCAGCCCGATGCGGTCGGGACCAGCGTGATAAAACCGGCAGAGCTCATCAGCGGATGCAGCATCGAGCGCCCGGCGCTGAAGACCTTACCGTCCTGCCCGCCCTTGAACAGCGTTCTCAGCGTGACGATAAGGAACCACACCAGCGCCACGGCGCAGAGCACACCGTTGAGCAGGGCAAACAGCGAGCCGATAAGCGTCTACTGCCCGGGCTGGAACGGCGTGAGCACGACGTCGCCGAATATCATCACCAGCGCCTGCCGTGAGAGGTCGCCGGTCTTGCCGGCGGCGTCGCTGATGGTCTGGTAGTCCACGCTGTCGGCAAACGCCGGGCAGGACGCGACGCACAGCAGAGCCGCCGCCTGAATTTTTGTCAGTAGCTTCATGATTTACCTGCGGGTCAGGAGCTGACCGGATAGAAAAGAGTGGGTGCCGCCTGCGCGGCCGCTTGGGGGTGTCTCAGCGCTCTCAGCAGGGCGCGGCTGCTTCACGCCGAGAAAGACTAAGAGCCGATCAGGTTGATAACAAAATCGACCACGGTCTTTATCCCTTAACGGGCCGGTGCTCTCCGGTTGATGAATAGCCGCCCGGTGAGGGCGGCGTCAGCCCGGTGAGGGCGGCGTCAGCCAGGGGTTACTTCACGTAGCGCCACACGTGCTTCGGCACGCGGTCAAACAGCTTGCCGGCAGCGAACTCCGCCTTGCGGTGATCATAGGCCTGCGTCATGACCAGGTCTTCCGCCGGGTCTCCGGTATAGCTCAGGTGCTCATAAACCTTCTCCAGGGTTTCCAGATTATGGCATCGACGGAACTTCAGCAGCCATTCGGTGCGTGTCATGGTGTTATCTCAGGTGGAGTACTAAAATCAGTAGAAGGATAATGACGCAAAATGGTTACTGGTAATACCGCGAATATGCTGAATTTTAATCTCTAATTCTGCTGAAAACGATGGCACTTCCGCCTGATGTCCTGACGCACCGTTCGCCTTCAGGGGGCGCCGGATGCCGGGGTGCCCTCCTGCGGTTCGCGCGCGTGCCAGCGTGCGGCGAAGTCGGTGGCTTCTGCCTGGTCAAACATGATTGCCTCACCCCGCACCCGGCTGCGGGCGGGCAGCGTCATGCCCCCCATTTCCCCCGTGGTGCGTACCGCATGAAGCAGCTCGCCCGGCCTGATCCTCAGCAGGGCGGCAAACACATCAAGTCGTATATACATCACGTCCCTCCCGTGGGTAAAAACTTTATTCACCCGCCTGCAGCCACGGCCAGCACGCGAGGACGAACAAGATAAAAGGGATACCCAGCACCACCAGACGCCAGACCGGCGACGCCGACATAAACGTTGCAAAGATGGCCTGCACCTGCATCACAAAATCAGGCCGCAGCTGGTCAGTGGCCGAAGCAATGAGCTCGATTGCTTCCGGCGGAGCACCGGATACCTCCCTGCGGCGGGTCAGTGCGCGCAGCATCATACGGGCTTCGTAACCGTACTGACTGGCGACATAATAATCCCTGCTACGGCAGGCCCGGCGGGCACCGTGCAGCAGATACAGGATATTTTCCTTTTCTCTCCCTGCTTCGGCGTCGTCCAGCAGCGTGATGGCGCGGATGAGCCGCTGCTCGTACTTTTTGTATCGCATATAGATTTCCTCTTAAAGCAGGCCACCGCTCATGACCCGGCGGCACCAGCGCGTTTCCTGAAGGTAGGCCTGAAAACTCCCGTTCTCTGACCCCGACACCCGCTTTTCGTTCAGCTGCCACAGCCGGTAGTCCGACGCCAGCGCCTGCACAA
>Ga0308167_1002165_pt1 | contig 19298 bp, 12 predicted proteins | sample PhyCR1_2_FD_202138 | JGI IMG/M metagenome (GOLD analysis project Ga0308167, IMG submission 202138) | Phyllosphere microbial communities from UC Gill Tract Community Farm, Albany, California, United States - DLSLRC.R1 | ecosystem: Host-associated > Plants > Phyllosphere > Unclassified | place... | reverse complement strand
GTGTGCGCGCAGTGACTCAGTGACCCGTCGGAGATACCTGGTGATCACGTCCTGTTCCTGTGGCGTAAAGGAGTCCAGCTCCGCATCGACACCCATGATCATGGGGATCAGGCGACCCATCGCTTTGTCGCGCGACTCGGGGCGGGGAGCGACGAGGATGCCGCGACGATCGTTCGGCCGAGGCTCTCGAGACACATGCCCGAGCGCGACTAGTCGATCGACGGACGTGGTGGTCGCTCCCGCAGAGAGCCCCACTCTCCGAGCGAGCTCGGTCGGAGCGAGCGGCCCGCTCATGATCAGGTGCTCCATGACCTGGAGGTCGGTGGGATTGACGCCCAGCTCGTCGGCGAGGGAGGACTCGAACAGCTCGCTGAGTTCGAGGAAGTCTCGCAGCAGCGCCGTCGCCGGTCGGGCAGGCGCGAACGCCGCTCTCTCGGCCTCCGGTGATGGACCCTCACTCGCTTGCATGACCTCCACGATATCGCTACTCTCTTTCGATAGTCATATAATTCGACTATCGAACTACTATCCAAGGTGGGGAATTCTCGTGAGTGCTCTGACCCGTTTCCTGACGTCCGCCAAGACGTCGTGGATCATCCTCGTCGTGACCGCCGTCGCAGCCGCCGCGCTCTTCGCGCTCGCGGGGAGCGACGAGTCCGAAACCGCCCCTTCCGTGGGGCTCCCCTCGTCGGCGGAATCGGTCAAGGTCGATGAGCTTCTGGAGGAGTTCACGAGCGCGGAGGCGACCTCTGCGCTCGTCGTGTTCGCCGCCGAAGATGGCGAGCTGGACGCTGACACGCTCGCTCTGATCAATGAGAAGGCCTTCGGCGATCTGGCGGATCTCTCACGCGACGGTGCCGTCCCACCCGCGCAGATCTCAGATGACGGAACGGTCGCACTGGTGATCGTGCCCCTCGAGCCGGAGCCCGACGTCGCCGCACAGTCCGACCGCGCACAGGAGATCCGCGACATCTCCGCCGCAGACCTCGATGGGGTACGCGTCTATCTGACCGGCGCAGAGGGTTTCGAAGTCGACATCGCCGCTGTCTTCGACGGAGCGGACTTCACCCTGCTGCTCACCACCGTCATCGTCGTCGCGGTGCTTCTTCTGATCACCTACCGGAGCCCCTGGCTGTGGATCGTCCCACTGGTCGTCATCGGGCTGGCAGACGCCCTCGCCGGGATCGTCGCGCGACAGGTGGCTGGCGCTGTAGGAATCCAGCTCGACGCGTCGATCACCGGGATCCTGTCGGTGCTCGTCTTCGGCGCGGGCACGAACTACGCACTCCTGCTCATCGCCCGATACCGGGATGAACTGCGGTTGCACGAGGATCGCAGGGAAGCCATGCAACAGGCTCTTCGCGGAGCGGGTCCCGCCATCATCGCCAGCGGATCGACCGTCGCACTCGCGCTCCTCACGCTGCTCCTCGCCGAGATCGCCGGCAACCGTGCGCTGGGGCTGGCGTGCGCCGTGGGAATTCTCGTCGCCATGTTCTTCGCGCTCTTCGTGCTCCCCGCCGCCCTGGTGCTGTTCGGTCGCGGTCTGTTCTGGCCCTACATCCCCCGGTTCAACTCGCCCGACGCCATCTCGCGCAGCGTCTGGGGCAAGCTCGGCCGCGGAGTGTCCAAGCGGCCGGTCCTGGTGGCATCCGTCGGCTTCGTGGCGCTCGGAGCCATGGCCAGCGGCCTGCTGTTCGTGCAGACCGGGCTGTCGCAGAATGACCGTTTCCTGCAGAAGCCTGAGGCGGTGCAGGGTCAGGAGGTTCTCGCTGACGCGTTCTCGGCGGGAACCACCTCCCCCGCGATCGTCGTCGTTCCTCTCGATGATGCGGACGCAGCCGCTGCTGCCCTCGGAGATCTCGACGGCGTCGAGTCGGCGACCGTGGGCGAGACGAAGGATGAGCTGGCGAGGATCGATGTCACCCTCGACGCCAGCGCCGAGACCGAGGCGGCGTTCGCGACAGTCGAGCGTATGCGCGACGCCCTCGACGACGTCGGATCCGGCGAGGGCCTCGTCGGCGGCCTCGACTCCCAGGCGCTCGATGTCGCCGATGCGCAGGCTCGAGACCAGGCTCTCCTCATCCCACTCATCCTTGCGCTGGTCTTCGTCGTCCTCGTCCTTCTCCTTCGTGCGTTCGTCGCCCCGTTGCTGCTCCTGATCGCCGTCGTCGCCAGCTTCTTCTCGGCCATCGGGCTGAGCTGGTGGCTCTTCCAGTCGCCGCTCTTCGGGTTCCCCGCCATCGACACGAACGTGCTGCTGTTCAGCTTCCTCTTCCTCGTCGCGCTCGGCGTCGACTACAGCATCTTCCTCGTCACGCGAGCGAAGGAGGAGGCCGCGCACCTCGGGACCACGCAGGGAATGATCCGCGCTCTCGCCGCGACGGGCGCCGTGATCACCAGCGCCGGCATCCTACTCGCCGCGGTGTTCGCCGTGCTCGGAGTCCTGCCGCTCATCACGTTGACGCAGATCGGCATCATCGTCTGCATCGGAGTGCTGATCGACACGCTCCTCGTCCGAACGGTCATCGTCCCGGCGCTCGCCTTCATCACCAAAGACAGCTTCTGGTGGCCGCGCCGTCCGCCGCTTGCTGATGCCGAGGCCACCCGGAACGGTGCCGACGCGCTCTCCGCCGAGCAGAGGCCTGACGTCGTGAGCGTCGGCTAGGACAGCGGGCTGCGGCTCAGGCAGGCCCGAGGACGAATCGACCTGAGAGCACCGAAACGAGAAACGCCCCCGAAGCACGGGGGCGTTTCTCATCGTGTGGTGGGTTGTTCGCGTATCTCCACAATGCCCTGAGTCTTCAGCAGCCATGCACCGCATGTACGAGGCCAATCCTCTGGCGCGACGTCGTTATTCCTCTGGACCACCACGAAGCGTGGTGGATTGCTTCTCTGATCTGGATCCTTGCTAAGAGGATCCGACAGGTCCAGCGCCATCGTGATGTCCACCACGGCGTACCTCTATATCGATGTGTGTGTCGCCCTCGCGGCGGCACCTACCGTCGAGCGTTCAGCGCGTTCCGCACGAGGGACATCACGACATCGTTCCCGCGGTATTGCGTCCACGCTGCGGAGATCGTGCGACCTGCCATGCGAGCTGCCTCCGCCATCCCTTCTCGAAAGTCGCTGTCCGCGAAGATCTCCTTGCACAGATCGCTGGCGTCTCGCTCGGTCGTCACAGAGTTGATGGTCATGATGTCCTCCTTGTTCCGCCCGGATCGGCGCTGGGACCATGCTCAGGCGAAACTCGTATGGACAGAAACGGATCGCTGTCCAGACAGTCGCTCGCGTTGTCCAGATGAGATGATCAGGACGTGACCGCGGACCTCGTATTGGACTCCATGCTCTGGAAGGCGTTGCCCCCAGACCTAGAAGATCGTTCGGATCCACACGCGCGAGAGGTTCTGGTCGTCGCCTGGTATCTCTACCTGTTGGCGAAGGGCGAAGGGCTGTCCGACGCATCCGAGACCCCCCTCCACGCCCGTGTTACGATTCCCGCCGAGGTCGTCCTGTTTCTCCAGCACTACTTCACAGACCTCGACAATGAAGAGGCCCTGCGTACCTCGCTGTACACGGCGCTGGTCGAGGTCGCCGCCGAACCAGCGGGTCGTGAGACCACGGACATGCTGCTCGGTATCTCTCAGGTGTTCTGGGCCCTGTCGTACGACAAAGAGGACCGACCTGACCTGCCCATGAAGGGCGGGCGAGAACTCCTGCCCGAGACGCCTGAGCATCCTCGTCAGCTCGCGTGGATCGGCATCGATGAGCTCGACGGCGACTTCGCCCGGGTGAAACGCCAGGACGAACGAGCCCTTCTGGCGAAAGGAATGTTCAAGAGCCCCGACCGCGTCTTGTTCAAGACTTCCGGTAGCGGTCTGCGACGTCGCGGCGCTGGCATCGCGGTACGCGTGGCGCGTCATATCGTGCGAACGACGCCGGGAGATCCTCCCCCGCTCAGCGACGCACGTGTTCGGCCTGCCGGGAGCAAGCAGGCGATCCAGCTGACACCCCTGGTATCTCGAGCAAAGCCATCAACTGATCCCCCACCGGCTCTGCCGCAGAGCAAGGCGAATGAGCTTCAAGCGCTCGTGGATCGGATGGCCTTCCTCGCGGAAGCTGTGCCGCACGAGCACGAAGTCTCCCACGCGGCCGCGCTCCTGATGGCGGGCTTCCAGTCGAGTCGAACGGGTAAACGCGAGCAGGCGATGTCCCAGTTCGCGAAGTCTGCAAGCATCAGTGAGACTCTCGGCGTGCTCCATCCAGACGATCCCGACCATGAGGTGCTGCTGGCGATGGCGCTGTTCATGGACGCGTCCGTGCGGCTCATGTCCGAGACGGATGCTGACGAGGTTCTGAGCCGCGCCACCTCACTCGCTCTCGATCTTGCTGACCGCGACGACGACCATGCGGACCTTGCGGCATCCGTACTCACGCTCCAAGGACTCATGGATATGCACCTCGGGGACCTCGAGAGCGCGCGGAAGCGTATGCGCCGCGCCGTCAACATTTCCACCAAGATCTCGAGACGACCCGATAGCGATTCATCTTCCGAAGCGCTCCTCGTCAGCAATCTCGTCGGCCTTTCCGTTCTCGACCTTCAGGCGGGTCTCGCGGACGAGGCCCGAGTCTCCGTTACTCAGGCTCTGACGATTTCCTCGCGAGCGCACGCGACTGAACCCGAGAACTACGCAATGTCCATTGCGCACACCGGAGTGCTCGTGACGGCCAGTGAGATCTTCGACCAGCTGGATCAGCCCGAAGAGGGACTCGCCGCTGCGGCGTCGGCGGCGAGCATCGCCCAGACGCTTGAAGCGAACGACCACTCACGCTTCACCCTCGGGCTCAGTCAGGTGGCAGCCGCGCGCTGCTGCCTGTCGCTGGACAGACTCGATGACGCCGTCGATTGGCTCTCGGGCGCAGTGACGCAGTTCGAACAGCTGGCGGATGCGGGTGTCGGTGCCCGCGGCATGTTGGATGTGATTTCTGTGCACGCCGGCGCGCTGCTCACACGAGGCATCCTGCTCGAACAGGCCGGCCGCACCGACGAAGCTGAAGCATCCCTTCTGAGGGTCGCTGGTGTGCTCGACGGCAGAGCCGAGTTGGGTGATCAGCTGATTGTGCGCGAGTCATTCAACAGGCTCGCCGATCTGTATCGGGCAACCGACCGTGAGCCTCTCGCTGAGTACGCCGCGAAGCGAGTCGACGACGTGCTGGAGGAAGCCCTGGGCCTGCCAGTGACGGCCGGCGACGAGTAGCGAACTCCAGCCATCGGACTCACGCGGTCCGGTCAGCTATTCGGGCCTGCCAGAATCCACGTGAGGCCCTGGGCCCAAGTGAAGGCAGTGACCTCGGCGAACTGCTGCACCGCTGATTCGACCAGGGGATCCTCGCTAAATGGCTCGCCACCAAGCAGCCGGGGCTGGCTGCTACGCCACGTCTCCACCCATTGGGGCACACCCTGGACAGCAGCATGGGCGATGCCCAAGGTCTCGGTCAGCGGCGCTGTTCGCCCTTCAAGTTGCGCGAACCATACGTCAGCGGGGCTTGCTTTCACCGGCTCCGGCTCTGGGTTCTGTAGCGACGTCTTGCCTGTCTTGAAGTTGAAGGCTTTGTGCCCCGACTGTAGCTGTGTCGCTTCGACGATGACGCTGTTCGCAATGATCTTGCCGGCGATCATTGTGTCCCAGAGCTCCTGCACCGTATGGAACTCCGGCGCCGCATACACGATGTGCGCGGCGGAACCGCTCGCCGCTGCCAGCTCATGCAGGGTCGCTAGCTGATTCTTGGGTGTATCGAAACGGAAGCGGTAGTAAAGGCCACCGAAGTACGTGTGGTGCATCGCCCGAGAACTTTTCAGAGCATCCGATCGCTTGTACTGGATGAACAGATTGAACACAGCGTCAGGCAGTTGATTAGGCGCTCGGTGATGAATCGAGACGCCGGAGCGATGGGTGAGACCCATGGCTCGCCACGCAGTGTTCCGGGACTCAAGCGCCGTCATTACATCGAACCCGAGCATGGCCTCCAGCCGAGCTCCTGGCGCGAAGTGCCGAAAGGGCGAGCCCTCAACTCCTTGAGCGAGCTCAGCATTGAATGCCGACTCGTAGCTCTTCTCTTCGAAGAATGACTTCACCATCAATGTTCTCCCAGGGACGTCTAGTGCGCAATCGCGCGCATCGATGGTGATCAGCGTGGGCTGTCGCTCACCGACGATCCAGGCCATCACACCGCGAGCCTCCGACTTCATGAGCATAGTGACGACAGTGACGATTCCGGAGCGGCGGGCACGAACGCCGCGCTCGACGGGTGTCGGCCCCGTCGGACAATCCTGCAGGTCGCGCTCTGGCACCGCACCCCTGGAGCGTTCAGGACCGCCGCAGCTTCAATCCCGCTGACGCTGCGCGACGCTGGACCTCCGGTGAAAATCGTGTCTGGGTTCGCTCTGGCGTGACTACCCCCTGGTTAACTACACGCCGGGCGGGGTGCTCGCGCCTGGGGCTGAGCACCCCGCGCACCCGGCTCACACGTCGACGGAAGGTTTCTCAGCGCTCTTCGAGCGCTGATTCTTGCGGGTTCCCTTCTTGGCCGACGCGCCCGCGCGACGTTCCCTGCCGAGCAGTCCCCATGCGGTTGCTGGCAGCGTCTCGCGGCCACCTTCACGCAGGAAGCTCGCGTACACGAACAGGTAGCGAAGCAGGAGGCCGACACCGGCGAAGAACACCACGATAACGCCGGCCCGCAACCATTCCGGGAGCGTCGTCACCTCGAAGCCCATGACGATCACGGGCAACGCGATCCCGAGGATAGCGAGGACAGTCAGCACCTGGATGGCGAGTGAGAACCCTGCCGGTTGACGGCTGGCGTCCAACGCCTCCCGCGCCAGTTTCGCTTCCTCTCGCGCCGCCCGACTGTCCGCGTCTGCCGCTTCGATGCGGTCTGTCAGCTGCCTGCGTCGTGACGGGAGATCGGACCTGGGCGTGAAGGTCGGGAAGTCCTGAGGGTTGAAGCCGGCCGCTGCGATCCCGCTCATCAGTCGGTCCTGCGCGCTCATCGCGGCTCGGGCTTGCTTGCGTGCGTCATCGCAGGTGTGGTCATACGCCCACTCCCACACATCTACGTTGCCCACAGGGAGATCGTGGTGAGCGCTGTAGAACTGAGACCAGCTTGGATGTGTCTTCGTAGTGGGCACGAGTTTGTGGAGCCGCGGGATGGCTTGTCCCATCTCGTTGACGATGGCGTCCAGGCCCTGCCTCACCCGGTTACCGTCGAAGTCGGCACGTGATTTCCCCGTGAGAGCGAACAACTGGTCGAGAGGTAGTTCAAGGTTGGCGGCGACTATCGCATCGTAGACGTCCCACTGGTTGATGAGCTCGTCGACGTTCATACCTTCGAGGGCGGCCTCGAACTCTGTCTTACGAGCGTCGGCGCTCGCTTGTCGTGCATGCAGGTCGGTGACCCGCCTGCGAGCGGCTTCCTGTTCGGCGTGGAGTCCGACGTACCGAGACGCGAGAAGACCGCCGACAATCGCGATCATCGCAGCAGACCCTTGCGCGATGGAGCTCAGGAGCCAGTTCACGTCACCCATGGACTCATTGTGTCGGAAACCACAGACGTAACGAGGCACTCCGGGGCCGCGAGGCAGGTGCGCTTAGATACAGGTGTGACGACATCTGAGGTGGCCTTCGTGCCCGCGACGTTCGCCTTGCGCCCGCCCCGCGTGGCCATCGTCTTCTTGGACGATGATCACTGGCGCGATTGGGTCGCGCGTGCGCTTCTCATCGCCTCTGATTACTGGGGCGGCGGCGGGTTCATCCTCGTCCCACATTCGGAGACAGGGGAGCCCGCGCCCGAGTTCGCTGAGATCGTCCGTGCCTACGACCCTGATCATGTCGTGACGCTGGAGATCCCGGTTCCAGAGTTCGAGGAGTGGTATCCGGGGAGCGTCGCCGTAAGTGGCGTGCCCGACGGCGAACGCGCCGATTTCATCCGCAGCATCCACGGAGACACGACCAGCTCCGCAAGCTCCCGCGCGCGCGACATCGTCGCGTCCTGGTGCTCGCCGATGCGCAACGCCCGCATGGTGCGCGACCAACCTGCGCGCCAACGTGAAATGCACAAGTCACTTCGCGCGGCGAAGCGTGACGAGCGAATCCCCCGCGGCTTGCCTGTCGCACCGCTCCCCTCGCGGCCGGTCCTGGCGGCATCGTCGACATGGCGGACAGACCTCGGTCTGTTCCTCGCCGGCCGCATCGGAGTCATTCACGACGACGAGCAGGATCGTCCCGAACCGGGACCGGAAGTGATCCCCTGGGCAGTGCAGCACGAAGGTGTGAACGCACCCGAGGCGCTGAGGTATGCCCCCGCCGACTTCCCGGCGATGGCAGGAGATGCCCCGACACTCATCGACTCTCATCCGGGCTTGATGCGAGTGTCCCGCGGATTCGTGCGTGACGTGGGCGGCGTGGTGGTCGGGGATACCGGCACGGACTTCGCTCTCGCTCTCGCGTACGACAAGGTCCTCGGGCGAGGCTATTGGGTGACGACAGCGATGATGGACGACCCGGAGGTGCTCCGTGAGCTGCGTTCGTCTCTGTGGTGGGTGATCAGTCAGGTGGAGCAGCAGGCCGCAACGCTCACGTTCTCCAGCGCGTCGCTGGACGAGGCGGCGGTCGCGGCCGCCGCCGAGCGGTTGCAGGAGCCGGTGTATGAGTTCGAGCGTGGAAGCCGGCGCCGCGACATGGTCGAGGAGTCCGAGACGGTACAGGTGCGCGCGCCCCTCATCGAACACGCATTCACTGAGGTCGTACTCAACGAACACGTTGGTGTGTCCGCCGTCATTCCGATGTCGACGGCAGAGGACGGCACCCTCGAAGCGATGACCGGCGTAGAGGCCCCGGTGCCTTCCTCTCTGATGTACCCCGTCGACTCCGGGCGGGTGCCGTATTGGTATGTGGATGTCTCGTTCGGTCGGGTTACTGCACCATTCGCTCGCAACCTTCCCGGTTCAGCCTTGCTAACCGTGGATGACGGACGCTACCCCGAAGTGACTACCCGGGCGAGCAAGGATGGCATCTCCTATAACCCCGCGTCGCTGGGGTTCGTGTCCAGCGGGTCGCTCCTGCCCGGACGACTGGGGAAGCCGCGCCTCCGTGCGTTGTCGATGCGCGCTTGGGTCGAGGGCATGGCGCACGCCGAGGGGCTCGGAGTGCGGCTGTCGGCCGCCGGCCGGCAGTCCGAGCTGGTGAGTAGACGCCTGGGATCCCGAGATGCGCTGCTTGATCTCGTCACCCCCGCGACGGTGGTCGCGCTCCGAGCCTTCATACCGCACAAGAAGGTGCCGACCTCCCGCGAGGCGGGGAATGTGGTGATTGGCCTGGATCCGTATCTGTCGTTCGAGAGGATGGCGTCGCTGATGCCGTCCGAAGCCGCAACCGTCGCGCTCATCGACACTCTCTCCGCAGCTCGGCTCCTCCGGCGCGGACTCATCCTCGACTGCAGCGAATGCGGGCGAGTGTCGTTCGTGGATGCGGATCGCGTCGGCCAGCAATATGAGTGCCCGCAGTGCGCGGCCACGAATGTGCTCAGTTCCGAACGGTGGCGCCTAGGAAACGAGCCCCTGTGGTTCTACGACCTGTACACGCCGTTCCGGGACTTGCTGCGCGACCACGGCGATGTCCCCGTCCTCGCGGCGGCGCGGCTTCGCAAGAACGGCCGCGGCTACTCGGACGCACCTGAGTTGGAGTTTTTCGAGCTGGACTCCGGGACTCCCGTGGCCGAGGTGGACGTCATCGCACGCTCCGGCAGCGAGGTGATGGTAATTGAGGCGAAAAGCAACGGGACGTTCTCGGGCTCACGCGGCCCGCAGACGAGGAAGCTCCTGCGCGTCGCGCGGGCTCTCCGTGCGAACCGGATCATCCTCGCGACCTCGTTGCCCGAATGGAACGCGACCGATGTCGCTCATCTCGCGCGGGAGGCGGCGAAAGCGGTCCCGTTCTCGATGGTCGGCACCACCATGACCGACCTGGACACGAACTAACCGGGCCCACGTGCGGCGGCATCACATGCCGAGAAACCGGCCGGCCTCCGCCGCGGCCGCTCGACGCAGCACCACGCTGTCCATTCCCCGCAGTGCACCACGTACGAGGGACTCCTCCCACACCAGGCCTGCCCCCATCGCGGTCCGCTCTGACACACGTTGCGCCGGGATCTGCCCGCCGCGGCACAGGAGGTGAAGAAGTGTGTGGATGGCAGCGGTGAGTGCCGCGTCATGAGCGCGCATCGCCGTCAGCAGTCTCTCGTTTCGCAGGATGTCGACGCGTGTGCTCTTCACCAGCATGGCGGTATCCCGGGTATCGCACTCCAGGGATAACACCCACTCGAGCGGGACGATCCTGCGCGCGACGATGTCGTTCTCCCACGCTCGCCGCACAACGCGGAGATTGGAACGCAGGCTCCGTGCCCTGTCCCAGGCAACCGACACCGCGACTTCGCAATGCAACGCTCGCGCTGCGCTGACGGAAAAGATCGGCATCTTCAGACTGGTCCGGCATCGCGCCGCGGCGTCTGGTCGCGCGGGTGACCACGACTCTGGCGGCCCGACGCCCTCGGCTGGTCCTAGAGCAGGAGCAACGAGACGGCATTTCGCCTATACAGACTCGCTGCGCAGTCCCACAGCCAGCTGTCGATCCGATATGCGGAAGCAGAAGCCACCTCGGCGAGCTGCAGCCCGCACGGCCTCACGCTCAGTACGCCATGCTTGGACCATGACGGAACGCCCCAATGAACCTGCGCGCGAGGGCCGCCGCACCCGCCGGTTGTTCGATTTCGGGTCCCGCCGGCCCGAGCGCAATGCGCAGACGGACAGCCGCCAGGCTGACCTTGCCGAAGAGTCGAAGCCGTCTTGGTTCAGCGACGACTCCAATGCGGCCATCGCGCCGAAGTATGGTCGCGCGGACTTCCTCGCTCGCGCATGGGAGATCATCGACGAAGCGCGAACGCAGAAGTCATCCACCGTGTTTGGGCTCGTCGGCCCGTGGGGATCCGGGAAATCCTCCATGCTCGACTGGATTCGAGGGCAAGCGGCAGAGAGCGATGCCCTGCAGCCGTGGAGAGTGCTGACCTTCAACCCGTGGGACTATCCGGACTCAAGTTCTCTGCAACTCGGGTTCTTTGCAACGCTGCAGACCAGTTTCGGCGACTCGAAGTTCAGCGCCGCACGCACGCTCATCAGCGAACTTGGCGTCGCGGTCGCCCCGTTCACGGCTGTCACAGCCGCGTGGGGTTTGTTTGACCCGAGCAAGGTCGTCGAAAGTGGGGCGAAGCTTCTCGGCGGCGATCGGAGTGCGGACAGCGCGCGCCGCAAGCTGGTGAAGACGCTCGAGGAGCAGAAGACCCCGGTACTCATCGTCATCGACGACATCGACCGCATTTCCGCCGATGAGCTTCTCTTGGCACTGAAGCTCATCCGGCAGCTCGGCCGGCTGCCCTACGTGCACTATCTTCTTTCCTACGACGAGTCGACGATCTTGGACGTGCTAACCCGCACCAACCTCATCGGTAACGATGAGCTAGGACGCGCGCGCGACTACATGGAGAAGGTTGTCCAAGTGCGCTTCGACGTCCCTCGGCTGCGGCCTTCGGATGTGTTCGCTCTCACGAATGAGGCGCTGCTCGCCCTCGAAAGCGCGGGTCACGCGTTGAGAGGACCCGACCGTGCGAGATTCCAGGAAGCGTACGAACGCTTCCTCTCCCATCGACTGTCCACACCCCGTGCTCTGCGCAGGTACTTCGCTCAAGCACGAATCCTCAGCCCACGGTTCGCCGAGGAAGTCGACCTCGTCGACTTCTTGATCGTCACGTGGATCCGCACGTTCGAACCGGGCGTATACGCCCTAATTCAGCAGCACAGGAGCGAGCTGATCGGGATGCCAACGAGCGGTGGCATGCCGCCAACAAACAAAGCGGCGCGTGAATCCTCGGTGGAGGCTGCTCGTATTCGTTGGAACCACTTGTTGGATCAGGCGGGGACGAGGGCGTCTGATACGGGGACAACCCTGGCTGCCCTCGCAGAACTGTTTCCGCGATTCGCGCAAGCGACGGAACGACCCTCAGCGGGTGGTTCGACACAGCGGCCTCACATCGGGTCCGAGCAGTACTTCGACCGGTACTTCACCGCGGGCGTCCCGGACGGAGACTTCGCGGACAGTGTTGCTAGAGAAGCCATTGCGGACTTCGAGAGGGGCGCCGGGCGCTCGTCGGCCGCAGCAGACGGGTGCACGGAGGGGCTGAGCAAGAATCGCGTTCTGACGTCATCGAAGATCGCTGCGGCCGCCGCCGCAGCAGAAATTGTCAACCCCGAGACCTTCGCATGGCTGGCCGAGATCGCGGAGATCGATCTCACTGCCCCGGAACCGCTGGAATCGACGTATGCCATTCGTCGACTCATCGCGCAAAGGCTGCGCGAACTCCCAGCGGACTCGGTTACTTCCGTCATCGAGGCGATGTCGGGCGGAAGCCGCGGTGCGCTCGTGGCGACGGCCGTGTATTGGGCAGCTGACGACTCGCCTGACGGGTCACGCCCGCTGCTACTCTCCACCGACGTGCGACATGCGGTGACTCGCGCGATCCGTCAGCTTCTGGACGCTACGGGAGCGACGGCAACGGACATGCCCTGGCGTATCCGTGAAGCCCTGACGGGGTGGAATGTCATCGACTCCCTCGGATTCGCCTCGTGGATTCATGAGCAGGCGAGGCGTTACGGGGATCTCGAGGTTCTCGGGTATTTCGTGCGACTAACCGTGTCCTTCGACAAAGGTGCGGAGCGCGCTCGCATCGAAGGGTTCGACCTCCCGGAGGCCTCTCACCATTTCGATCTCTCCCAGGTTGCGCAGCGGTACGCGCGTGAGATCAAAACGAACGTGTCCAGCTCGACGAAGCTGGTGGACACTCCGGAGAACCGACGGTCAATTGTGCTCGCCGCAATCGGACGCGAGATGCGACTGCGGTCCGCGACGCCTGCACCCGGAGGACAAGAACCTAGCGACGAGCCACAGGATTATGAAGGCGACGGCGACTGACCCGGTCCAGGCGAGGGCTGGGCGTACTGCGCAGCTCTCGAACGCGCCCCGCACGCCCGCGCTGTCGCGCCAGGCAGCGTGCTCAGCCCCGCTGGTGTTCTCATGTGCAGAGACGTGACCGCCTGCCGCCCACGAGTGGTGGATATCAGCGCTCGAGGTTTCAGTGCGTGAGCACGGCAGCCTATTCGCTGGTGAGTTCTCGGCAGTTGCCGCTGCGCTCGCATCCCAGTCGTCGTTGACGGCTTCGCGACGGGAGTCCGTCTGCACCCTCTCACCGATGTCCCCCGCGAAGATGCTCGGAAGCTCCCGTGGCTGAAGGTTCTCGTGAACGGGGTAGAACCGCGTGTCGAAGTGAGGTTTCCGCCAGGGGGGCTTGCCGTCGTTCACTCCCGCAACGCAGACGTCGTCGTCGGCGGCGCACTGACGGGCGTGCTCCAGGCGCTGCAGTTTCGAGGCGCCACGGCGCCGGACGCTCTCGCATGCCCCGCGCAGCATTCGGCGATAGATGCGCACGCGATGGAGGTCGCAGTCGGATGGGTCGCTTCGGGATTCGTCCTCCCCACGGACCCGGTCATCGAACAGTCGAGAGTCACCCAGGCGATGTCCACGCTTGGCTGGATGAACCGACAGGCGCACGTCGAATTATTGGTGCACGCGGCACCGAGCAGTTGCTCTTGTCGCTGCGCTTCGTTGCGCCGGATAGCCTTTCCGCGTCACCGGGGATCAAGTAGGCGAGGTTCGCGACCGGGGGCGAGCCGTCCCTGTCTGACATCGCAGACACCGCGCGCACGAGACAGAGCCCGTCTCATATGGAGGAGCGCCGAGAACCTGCACCCACGCAGAAACGGGTGGGGCGGTTTCCCGCCCCACCCGTCAGATGACGCGCTCCCAGCTGTCGGCGGCGACCCTACGGCGCTTCAGCGCCAGCAAAGTACCGAGGGCGGCGAGGATGCACGCCGAGTCGGGCGCAACGGCAACGCGATCCCGTAGCTGGCAGTCCGCAACCGCTCCCTGTGCGTGGGCCAGTCGGCTCTCGCCCCACCGGTGTCGGGCCGCAACCGACCTCAGGGCCTGCTGCGGGAAGCCTTCGCGAGGACCTTGTCCGCCTTACGAACCTTCTTGAAGGTGCGCAGCCGTGTTTTCTGAAAGCGCAGGTGGGTGACGATGGCCGCCGTGCCGAGAAGCCACGTCCAGCGGGGACCTCGGAAAACGGGAAAGTAACTAGCGAGCCAGAGCACGATGTGGATTACGCTCAGCCCGGAAAGTGCGATCTCGACCCCTCCGAATCTCGCGCCCGCGCTGACGCTCACCACGGAGAGCAAAACCGCGAATCCCGCGACAATAAAAAGGTACGCGGCTGCACCGGCGAAGATCACCCATCGCGTGACGTAGACAGTCCCTTCAGCGTCCAACCACCCCACCACTGGAGGTCGCAGGCGTGCGAGCTGAAGGGCATTGATGTGGACGATCACGAGCATTGCAATAGGCAGCAGCGGGTACACAAGCAGGAGCGTCCACCAGTCGCTGCCCGCAGCTCCGCCGACCGCAGCTGCCACGAACACGACGCCACCTGAAGCGACGATGGACGCCGCGTACCAGCCCACAACGATGAGGACCGCGCGGTTGGTGCGAAGTCGTGAGAGGTCCGCGGGGGCACCGGAACGTTTCTCCCAGCCAGCACGGATCTCGTCGAACACCGCGCGCACACGCTGCTGCCGGTACTCGGACTCTTGAGCGCGAACCTCCGCCCCCAAAGGGAGCACCTCGACGATGACCGCGGCGACAAGAACGCAGACGAGTGCCAGAACCGCCGCAGCCAGAGTGTCGGCACCATTCAACTCCCCAACGACGAAAGCGAAGCCGGCAACCCATCCCCATGTGGCGGCCAGCCCTCCGATGAAGATGACGATCTGAGTAACAGTGGCGGCCCCGAACTGCGTTGCCTCAAGCACGGCCAGGGCGAGCAACGCCGCGACGAACGTCGGCAGTACGACTCCCGCACTCTCCGCGAACGGAATCACGAGCGCGTAGGAGAAGTTGCGGATCGCCCTCTCCGATTCGACGCTCGACGGTTCTGGAGCCCCAGCGCCCAGATACTGCGACAGCCCTACTGCGACAAGCGCAGCGGCAACGAGCAGCCCGGCGCCCACAAGCGTCCAAGGCCGGCGCCGGACGTCCGTCGAAACGCTACGCGCAAGCGTCTGTTTCGCAGCCAAGATCCGCTTGCTCCCTTTCGACATAGACGCATGGTATCGGTGCTCAGGAGGATGCTTCTTCTCGGTCGAAGTCATCGTCGCCGGGGAGGACAGGGCCGTGCGGTTGTACGTCGGGTCCCGGATCGTTCCGGGCGTGCGTGCGACGCCGCGGCCAGCAGTCGGGGCGGGAGGATGATCGGCGCCACGAGAGAAGGGCCGCCGAGTGATACTGGCGGCCCTTCTCATGTGGTGTTTAGATCCGAGAACATCTGAGATCTAGATCCGAGGAACTTCTCTGGTGGCGAGTGAGGGATTCGAACCCCCGAATGCTGAGCAGTCTGATTTACAGTCAGATCCCTTTGGCCGCTTGGGTAACTCGCCAGAGCGCACCCGTCCGACTTCGACAGCCAACCGGGGGCACGATAGATAATCATACCTGCCGAGGGCAGGCGCGAGAAATCGAGCGGTCAGCTCCCGAAAACGCCCTGGTCGGGGTCGGCCAGCGACTCCGGAGTCCGCAGCAGGCCGCCCTCGGCGCGGCAGGTCGCGGCGGCCACATCCATAGCTCGGACGAGCAGCTGCCGCCACCCGTCAGCGTCGGAGGGCGTGCCGTGCGCCAGTCCCGAAGCCACGGCTGCGAGGGTCGCATCGCCGGCCCCGACGGTGTCGACGACGCGGCCGGGCAGCGTCGAGATGGGCGCCGTGACGATTCCGGCATCCGACTCGAGAGCCGCGCCATCCGCACCCGCGGTCGCGAGAACCGCGCTGACACCGAGGGCACGCAACCGTGCCCTGAGTGCGTCGAGATCGCCGTCATAGAGAAGCGACGCATCATCGGCGCCGACCTTGACGATCGATGCCCCGGCAGCCGCACGCTCGAAACCGCGCACGAACTCGGCACGATCACTCAGCATCCCCGAACGCGGGTTCGGGTCGACAGCGAGTCGAGCATCACCGACGGCCTCGAGCAGCGCATCGACCTCAGCAGGCACATCGAAGGGGAAGCAGCTGACGGCCACGAGACCCGAGTCGGCGATCGCCTGGACGGCTTCGCCCGAGTACCGGATGCTGCGCCTCTGCGCCGCCTCGTTGAAGACGTAGACGGGCTCGCCGTCCGACGCACGCTGCACGATCGCACGAGACGAGCCCAGCGGCGCCTCGCTCGCGATCAGTCGCACGTCGTGATCGTCGAGGTACTCGCGGATGTGCGCACCCGCTTCGTCCTCTCCGACCATCGCGATCAGCGTCGTCGGCACGCCCAGCCGGCGAAGGCCGACGGCGACGTTCAGCGCCGCGCCGCCCACCAGCTCTCGCACTCCACCGCCGTCGTGGATCTCGTCGATCAGTGCGTCTCCGACGACGACTGCACCGCGTGCTCGGGAGGATTCATCACTCATTCTGCCGACACTACCGCGAGAGCGGCTTCTGGGCCCGCTTGCGCGGCTTCCCTGCACTGCATCCCATCAGCGCTACGGTGAGCGCATGAACCCTCGAATCGCCGCCGGAGCTGCGGCTCTCCTGCTCGTGACGCTGCTCACCGGCTGCGGTTCCACCGGCTCAGGATCCGCCGGCCCGAGCGAATCCGGGGAGCCGTCGTCGAGTTCTTCGCCCGATGGATCGACAAGTCCGTCACCCTCCCCCACTCCGACCGAGACGCCGATCGCTCTGCCCTCCGATTGTCGCGCCATCCTGTCGGACGACGTGCTCGCCCAGCTCGACGGCATCCCGCTCAACGATGCGGCCCTCGGGCCCTCCGGAGTGGGCGACGACGGCACGCTGACCTGCATCTGGGCGGACCCGAAGGCCGACACCACCCGTCTCGTCACGACGATCTCTCTGATGAGCCGCGGCCCGGCCCTCGACATGCTGAACGCTCTCGTCGCCGACGAGGGCTTCACGTGCTTCACGCCGGACGGCGGCACCCGCTGCGAGAAGACCTGGCCGAACACGCAGTACCCGGTCACCGACGGGCGCACCCTGTTCTGGCGTGACGACGTGCTGATCGACTCCGAATACTCCAACCTGGCCCCCGAGGGCTATACCTCGAGCATCGTGGCGCACCTCTTCGACTGACGGCATCCGGACACGAAGAAGGCCCCGGGCGAATCGCCCGGGGCCTTCTCACTCACTCACTCAGTACGTCAGTTTTTCGACTCGCTCGCGCTACGCGCGTGCTCGCTCAATCATGACCCGCAAGCGGGTCAATTGTACGTACCCGGCGTGATGTCGTCCGTCGAGAACGCGTCGAAGTCGACGTAGCCGAAGTCGCCGTCAGCGTACGCGCCGTCGGATGCGAAGATCCGGTTCGGGTAGCGCTCGCTCTTGGCTTCCTCGGTGGCCTCGACCGTGACGTCGCGGTACTTCGAGAGACCGGTTCCGGCGGGGATGAGCTTACCGATGATGACGTTCTCCTTGAGACCGACCAGCGGGTCGCGCTTGCCCTGCATCGCAGCCTCGGTGAGCACGCGGGTCGTCTCCTGGAAGGAGGCGGCCGACAGCCACGACTCCGTCGCGAGCGACGCCTTCGTGATACCCATCAGCTCCGAACGGCCGGACGCCGGGCGCTTGCCCTCTGCCACAGCCTCGCGGTTGATCGCCTGGTAGCGCTTGAGGTCGACCATCTCACCCGGAAGCAGGGTCGTGTCGGCGTGATCGACGACGGTGACCTTGCGGAGCATCTGACGGACGATGACCTCGATGTGCTTGTCGTGGATCGGCACACCCTGCGAGCGGTACACGCCCTGGACGCCACCGACGAGGTAACGCTGCACCTCGCGGGCACCCATGACACGCATGACCTCCTTGGGGTCGAGCGTTCCGACCAGGAGCGGCTGACCGACGCTGACGTGCTGACCGTCCTCGACCAGAAGCGTCGCACGCTTCAGAACCGGGTAGATCACTTCCTCGTCACCGTTGTCGGGCGTCAGGATGAGCCTCTTGGCCTTGTCCGTCTCGTCGATAGTGATGCGACCGTCGGCCTCTGCGATCGGCGACGCAGCCTTGGGGGTACGCGCCTCGAAGAGCTCCTGCACGCGGGGCAGACCCTGCGTGATGTCATCGGCCGAAGCCGAACCACCGGTGTGGAAGGTACGCATCGTCAGCTGGGTACCGGGCTCACCGATCGACTGGGCCGCGATGATGCCGACGGCCTCTCCGATGTCGACGGTCTTACCCGTCGCGAGCGAACGGCCGTAGCACTGCGCGCAGACACCGACAGCGGAGTCACACGTGAGCACCGAGCGCACCTTGATGCTCTCGACACCCAGCGCGACCAGCTTGTCGATGAGCACGTCACCCACGTCGTCACCGGCAGAAGCGAGAACCTCGCCCTTGCTGTCGACCACATCGGAGGCCAGCGTACGAGCGAACACCGAGTTCTCGACGTTCGCGTCGCGCACCAGCTCGCCCTGCGAGTTCGGAGCGGCGATCGGGAGCTCGAGGCCCTTCGACGTGCCGCAGTCCTCTTCGCGGATGATGACGTCCTGCGAGACATCCACCAGACGACGGGTCAGGTAACCCGAGTCGGCGGTACGCAGAGCGGTGTCGGCCAGACCCTTACGGGTACCGTGCGTCGCGATGAAGTACTCCGCCACCGACAGACCCTCGCGGTACGAGGAGATGATCGGACGCGGGATGATCTCACCCTTGGGGTTGTTCACCAGACCACGCATACCGGCGATGTTCCGGATCTGCAGCCAGTTACCACGAGCACCGGACGACACCATGCGGTTGATGGTGTTGTCCTCGGGGAAGTTCGCCCGCATCGCGGCCTGAACCTCGTCCGTCGCCTCGGTCCAGATCTTGATGAGCTCCTGGCGACGCTCGGTGTCGGTCGTCAGGCCCTTCTCGTACTGGGACTGGACCTTCGCGGCCTGCTTCTCGTAGCCGGCGACGATCTCCGCCTTGTTCGGAGGCGTCAGGATGTCGCTCAGAGCGACGGTCACACCGGAGCGAGTCGCCCAGTAGAAACCGGCGTCCTTGATGCGGTCCAGCGACGCAGCCGTCTCGACCTTGGGGTACTCCTCGG
>Ga0308167_1002164_pt1 | contig 19303 bp, 12 predicted proteins | sample PhyCR1_2_FD_202138 | JGI IMG/M metagenome (GOLD analysis project Ga0308167, IMG submission 202138) | Phyllosphere microbial communities from UC Gill Tract Community Farm, Albany, California, United States - DLSLRC.R1 | ecosystem: Host-associated > Plants > Phyllosphere > Unclassified | place... | reverse complement strand
GTCACACTCGATAGAATCGGATGAACAATCAGGTATCTGTCCGGTATCGCCACGAACATAGATCCTACATAAATTATTTAAGGGCAATTTGTCACACTAACCCCATCCAATGTCTCAACGCTTTATTTTTATCGCTAGACAAGCGTTGTATGGACGGCAATCTTCAGTGATTGATGAGTAATATCGCGACAATATAAGCACCAGTGCTGCATCAAACGTAAATCTAGCCAAATAGAGGAGCTAGATACCAATAGACTCCAGCTGTAAACTATTGGCGATTTCAGCCTGAAATTCTTGTTAAAAATGATGATAATTCATAGAGATAAGTATGAAATTGGTATGGCGAATTTCTGATGCGTATCTAGGATAACAGTCCAACTATTTTTCATGCCGGATTACAGGAGACTGAACATAATAAAGCCTCAAATAAGGGCAAATTGTCACACTCGATAGAATCGGATGAACAATCAGGTATCTGTCCGGTATCGCCACGAACATAGATCCTACATAAATTATTTAAGGGCAATTTGTCACAGTAAATCCAGCCAATGTCTCAACGCTTTATTTTTATCGCTAGACAAGCGTTGTATGGACGGCAATCTTCAGTGATTGATGAGTAATATCGCGACAGTATAAGCACCAGTGCTGCATCAAACGTAAATCTAGCCAAATAGAGGAGCTAGATACCAATAGACTCCAGCTGTAAACTATTGGCGATTTCAGCCTGAAATTCTTGTTAAAAATGATGATAATTCATAGAGATAAGTATGAAATTGGTATGGCGAATTTCTGATGCGTATCTAGGATAACAGTCCAACTATTTTTCATGCCGGATTACAGGAGACTGAACATAATAAAGCCTCAAATAAGGGCAAATTGTCACACTTAGTAGAATCGGATATACAATAGGACATTGAATATAGTTTTTGTCTTCGTACTGCTACATCTTTCCAGAGGTTTTTTCGTCACAGAATATTCGTTCACCGCTTTAACATTTTGATTCAAACATCGTTTGGGACATCATTCATAATGATATCGCGATCAGCAACGTGAAGAGGCAAAATCACTAACTATATTGCTCCCTGCACCTGTGGCACCAGCCGTTGAGAAAATGGGGCTTAGTATAACTGAGGTTGTATTCGGCAGGATAAACTGCTTCAAGAGTCAATTTGGCCAGATGGGGAATGGAGAGAACAATGGTATTTAATTATAAGTTATTGGCGATTTCATCCTGAAATTCTTAATAAAAAGATATCTAATTCATGAACATAAACATGAAATCGTCATGGCGAATTTCTGATGCGTATTTAAGCTAACAGTTACTCGATTTATCATCCCGAATTATCGGAGGCTAAACACAACAAATCTTCAATCAGAGCAAATTTTCACACTTAGCAGAATCTGATTAGCAATAACGCACCGAACATCGTGCTGATCATTGGTACTTCCAAATCTTTTTCAGGGCAGTTTGTCACAGTACGTCAGTACCCTTCTTTTTGTCACTTTACAGATTTTTCAATATAACACCACACACCATGGTATCAGCCATTGAGTCAAATAGTGCTCAACATAGCTAAATTCATGGCTTAGGAAAAGGCTGATAGTCATGAGATGCAACTGCAAATTATCGGCGATTTCAGCCTGAAATTATCAACTGAAATATAGATAATTCATGAAGATAAACATGAAAACGGCATGGCGAATTTCTATTATGTATTTAGGATAACAATCCCTAGATCTTCCATGCTGCATTCGCCGGTGAGATAATTAAAATTTCATTCAGGGCAACTTGTCACACTCAGCAAAATCAGGAACACAATAGGCATTAAATATCGTTTTACCATTGCTTGCTATACCTTGATTAAGGGCAGCTTGTCACAGAATATCAGCCAACTGCTGTAGATCTTAATTTTTGTAAGTACTCAAATACCGTCCTCGCTGTCATTCGTAAAAATATCAATCTCGTGATCGCAGCGTGAAAGGGTAATAACGAGCTCGAACAGCAGCTATACATCAGAAATGATAGACAATGATTACATATAACCACTGCAGTTTTAGCATGAGGGTAGATGGCCTCTCCCTAACACACAGGGTGGAAGTTGTGTAGGTAAACTGAATAAAGCTAGGGGAGTAGCGCAATACTTACAAAAGACGTTGGTCATCAATGAAAGTGAAAACGATGTGAGTGGTCTGTCGACCTTTTTTTTTCTCAGAATAAGATACTTTCATTGGAGTGCGAGAGTTGATCTCTTCAACAACAGGTTGTAAGAAGCGACGTCGAAAATCGGGCATACGTGTATAGCTTTGCGGCAGTTGATAACGTTCCATCATCCAACGGATAGTCAACGACAATACACCAGAGCCATCAGGCTTTCGATACTGGCATAGTGATTCGTAAAGTCTCATAGCATATGGGCTAGTGATCTCTTTTGTCTCGCTAAGTCTAAATTGTGTAAAACGATTTTGTAAACCGATAAAGTAAGGGATCAGGAAAGGATTGATATGAACGCTGTACGTCCCTCTAGCAGGGCTATAAGCACGTTTAATGAACCACGGGAAGGATTCATAGCCTTTTTCACCGCCAGCGTCCTCTTCAGGTCGATAGACGGTTATTTCCTTGCCTGCAAACCCTTTTAGAGCTTGACGTATATCCTTACTGGCCTCTGCCGATGTTAGGCCAAAAGTACTGGCGTATTGTGATACCTGAATTTCACAGGTGCCATCATGTTCAGTCAAGGAGCCATCATGACGCCGAATTTGTTCCACAAATAGATAGAGCATACGTTTCTGATCGCGAGTTAGGCTATATGCGGCTTCCGTCAGCTCATTGGACTGAACAATGCGCGGACTATTCTTTCTTCGTTTTGTATTTATGAGTGGAGTATCAGTCATGACTTCGCCCGTGGAAATGTGACAATACATAAGGTTGTCACTGTATAGTATCCCTGTCAATAACCCTGTGAATTATTGAATAAGGAAAGGGTGATTTGTCACAGTGTTTAGGGCATTTTGTCACACTTCAACCACTTAATTGAGGGCAAAAAGTCACATATAAAGGGTAATTTGTCACAGAAACATAGCTGAAAGCAGCATTATATCTAGCTTTTAACTAGCCTAAAAAGATTTAAAACATTAATAAAAAAGATCTTTTAAAAATATCGAGTGTATATGTGGATAAGTGTGACCGAGAAATATGCACTATATGATGAAATTACGCTTCCTCACCAATTCGCTCACTGCGTTCGGTCATTGGTTGCGGCGAGCGCTGCGGCTTTTTTTCTAAACTTTAGATCAAATCGTTACTTTTATGCGTTAGGACTTTACATTACAGTTTGTGTGTAGGATTATTGTATTAACTCATAAATGCTACATAAAAGGTAATGCAGTGAATAATGCCTATAAACAGATCGAAAAAGTGGCCGAACGTTCTGCACGCATGTTGCAATCATTAACTGAGCAAATTTCATCGCAAAAGCAAGAACTGCAAGAAAATGTCTACTATCAAGTATATTCAAAAGCTGCAGTTGCAAAATTACCGAAGCTTACACGTGCAAACGTGGATTATGCCGTAAGCGAAATGGAAGCTAATGGGTATGCATTTGAAAAACGCCAAGCGGGTTCATCGATAAAGTATGCAATGACGCTGCAGAATATTATTGATTTATATCATCATCGTGGAGTACCTAAGTACCGTGATCGCCATTCTGATGCATTTACCTTTTTTGTCGGAAATTTGAAAGGTGGTGTCTCTAAGACGGTAAGTACAGTGTCATTGGCGCATGCATTGCGTACTCATCCCCATCTTATCTATGAAGATTTGCGAATTTTAGTCATCGATCTTGACCCTCAATCGTCAGCAACTATGTTTTTAAACCATGCCCAATCTATTGGCTCCATTGAAACAACGGCTGCTCAAGCAATGTTGCAAAACGTCAGTAGAGAAGAGTTACTGGAAGAGTTTATTTTGCCTTCTGTTGTTCAAGGCGTAGATGTTATTGCAGCTTCAATTGAAGATGCTTTTATTGCATCTCGGTGGGAAGAACTTTGCTCTGAACATCTTCCTGACCAAAATATTTATACGGTCTTAAAAGATAACATCATCATTAAATTAAGTAAGGATTATGACTTTATCTTTGTTGATAGCGGCCCTCATCTTGATGCATTTCTCTCAAATGCTATTGCAGCATCAAATATTTTAATGACACCAGTGCCTCCTGCTCAAGTTGATTTTCACTCAACACTTAAGTATCTAACTAGACTACCTGAACTAATTGAAATGATTGAAAAAACAGGTGCTACAACTAGCCTGATGGGCAACATTGGCTTTATGTCCAAACTTGTAAATAAGACAGATCACAAACTATGTCACAGTTTGGCAAAAGAGATCTTTGGTGGAGATATGCTTGATGTTGCCTTACCGCGATTAGATGGGTTTGAGCGGTGTGGCGAATCATTTGATACGGTAATTTCAGCTAATCCAGCGACCTATGTAGGTAGTAGTGAAGCATTGAAGAATGCTAAGAGTGCTGCTGAAGATTTTGCTAAAGCAGTATTTGATCGTATTGAATTTATCCGTGCAAACTGAGGTTGCTATGAATACGAAAAGAAAAACAATTGGTAGAACATTCAATGGCGCTCAGTTATCAAATGACGTTGAAAAACAAAAGGATAATCAACGGTTTACTTTATCTTCAGGTAAGACAGCAGTATTTAGCTTAGAGCACATCCCAGCCGATGATGTTGCTGAAAAAACTTTTGTGCAATTGGTTGTCAACGGCCGAGATCAGAGCGGACTTACGGAGGCATCGCTTAGTGATATCACCAGAACAATTAAGTTGCAGCAATTCTTTCCTGCTATTGGATGTCGGGTCGGAGGGAAGATTGAGATTCTTGATGGATCACGCCGACGTGCAGCTGCGTTGTTATGTAACGTAGGGTTAGATATTTTAGTGACTCATGCCGAACTTAGCATTGAGGATGCTCGCCAATTAGCTGCGGATATTCAAACAGCCAAGGAACACAATTTACGTGAAATTGGATTACGTTTGCTCCAGTTACGCGACAATGGCATGAGTCAGAAAGAAATTGCAATGATAGAGAAGTTATCCACTGCAAAGGTTACTAGGGCTATTCAAGCGGCTTCTGTTCCTAATGAAATGGTTGCCATCTTCCCAGTACAGTCAGAGTTAACTTATCCAGATTATAAATTTTTACTCGACGTGCATTCTCAGATCCTCAAACATGCTATCTCAATAGAGGTTTTACTTAAGAATGTAAACGCAGCGAAAGAGCAAATTGATAACTTTGGATTTCTCCCGTCAGATGAACAGAAAAATATTCTCATTAGCCTTTTTAAACAAGAGACCAAGAGTATTTTATCTCATGATAAAAATAAGAAGGCTATCCTTAATCCGTTATGGTCATTTGATGAAAAAGACGTCTATGCACGTAAGCGTATAAAAGATCGGTCATTTAGCTATGAATTCAACCGTATGCCGAAGGTGTTTCAAGAAGAATTGGATCGAATGATCCAAATTGTCATTCGTAAGCACTTTCAAGAATAGTTCGCCATCGTGGTTTTATTGTTAACTATTTGTCTTTAATGGTGATTTGTTTTTTATTTCACCCTGAAATCGCCATGCTGTTTGGTTATCAAAAGCTACTCAATTTTCATTACCTGAATTAAAGAAGCTAGAGTAGTCGCTTGCGCGGCCTCAGTGGCTTATGCGTATTGAGCTAGTAGCAAATGGATTTTGCTACATTTAATCTCTCTCGAGGGGAATTCCTCGCAGCTTTCGGCGAAGCTAGTATATCTTACCAAACCATTTTTAGTTGGCTTACCGACAATTATTTACGCACGCATTAGCTCCGGTGATAGGTGTAAAATAAAGTGAAAGTAACGACAAATCAGGGGGAGGTTATTGTGAGGAGCAAGTGCTACATGGCGGATAAGCGCTCAAAGTGAATTATCTGGCTAATTGGAGTGTAGTGGTACACTGAATTTGGCCACCTGAACAGAGGTGATATGCTCACCTCTGTTCAGGTGCTCTAATGAAAAGAAGAAGTTTCAGCGCAGAATTATCCGTAAATTGCTGAATCGTGTGAGCCAAGTAGCCATCAAGAAGCACGAAGTGTTCCTGATGAATGGGCTCGGTTCGTAAGGTTATTTATCTGGTGAGCATAAATACGTCAAAAAATGGAGTATGTCGATCCTGAACTGGTGGTTGGCAATGAGTCGTTTTATTATTGAGTTCGGTAATCAGCTCTAATACGGTGGCACTTGCATAGAATTCTCAATCTAAATTGCGATAATAATCCTTCCATGTGGAAAACCTTGCTATTGAAGCCACCCTTTTAAATATCCCCTCATTTTTTGCTCTAATTTTTTATTATCCTTTCCGTACTCTACAGCGGAAGACAATCCTTCCAAAACCATCTAGAAAAATCTTAAAAGCAGTAACTAGAGCATATTTATTATCAGGGATAACAAACTGTTACTCTTTGCTCTCACATTCAGACTTAAATCCTTTCCTTACTAAGATCAATCATTCATATACAGAAATTTAACCGATCTGATATCAACGTTAGCTTATCGCGAAAAATGGTGCTAACAAACATGTTAACTCAAGCTCTCCTTAATCTGATAAATAACTAGATATAATCAATACAGAGAAAAATCTTAAGCGGATAACTTAGTCAACAATCAAAAGCATTACCTTACTCCAGCGCTATCAAAATCAGATTGGAATTTATGTCTTATATATTTTCCTAGAGCCAAATTTTTAAATCATTAAGAATAAACCACTTAAGTTTAAGGTTTATATAACATCAATATGTTGCATTTTTGTAATTTAAATTATTTAAAAATAAAACCATGGGGAATTATCCTAATTCATAATTGGATTAACTAGGAATATTCCAAATAAAACCAGATATCAGGATTTTTATTCCAACAACGGCACAAGCATTGTTAACAAACGATCTGAATCTCTAAGGATAAAATAACAATTAGAAAAATATACCGAATTCTTTTTATTGATTAGCAAAGCCTTTTATGTATAAACAAAATAATTGTAATATTGATTTGTTAAATGGATTTATGAAATATCTTTCATTTAATAAAAATCGACATTTAAAACCACTGAATAAAATAGAGTAGCAAGTACATAAATTTTCAATATGTGCTGTTACTTATTGATAGCAATACGCTAAATCTCTAGGAATATACAATATGCAAACGAATAAACTGGTAATTATTGCAGCTTTAGCTGCTGGCATGACGTCTATGACTGCATTCGCGGCTTACACTGGTTCTCCAACTACAGGTGAAATTCAATTCCAGGGCGAACTGGTTAACTCTGCCTGTGGTTTAGCGCCATCATCTAGCCCAGTGGTTGTTGATTTTGGTCAGATCCCAACTTCTGCTTTAGCTAATGGCCAGCAAGCTGGCAATATTCAGAAGAATATTGAATTGCAGGACTGCGATACTACTGTGGCAAAAACTGCGACTGTTACCTATAACCCAAATACGATTAATACAGCCGATAATACCTTAGCTGCCTTCACTTCTGGCACTGCTTCAGGCGCAGGTATCGGTCTGAAAGACAACGCAAGTAACAACGTGGCTTGGGGCCAAAAAATGACACCTGTTCAGTTGGTTAACGGTACTAACAAGATCCCATTTGTCGCTTATCTGAAAGCTGACAATGCATCAGGTGCTGTGACTCCAGGTGCATTCCAATCTACCGTTAACTTCCAGATTGATTATCAATAAATCAGCCGTACAACGCGGGAGCATTCCCGCGTTTAATTTCACCCTTGGATAGAACATTATTCCTGACAGGGAGACATCATGTTTATCCGCAGCTGGCTATATATCGCTATCGGTGTCATTCCGATCTTTGCCCATGCGCAAACAGGAAATATAACACCGGGTAGCCTAAGTATAAAAGGTGAATTAATCGAAGCTGCCTGTGTGATTGATCCACTCTACCGAGAACAGTGGCTCGAGTTTGGAAATATCTCAGCGAGGGATATAGCGCAAGGTTCCGGCGTGTTACTCACAAAAAATTTTAATATCAAACTAACCGGTTGTGCATTGGCTAGCGTTATAAAACCCGGCAATTATTACCATAGCGCAAACGTAACATTCACCGGCATACCTGACTCATCCGATAACCAACTATTAGCCATTGACGGGGAAGCTAGAGGCTTTGCAATTCAATTAGCTGATACTCATGGTGAAATATTAACGCTAGGTAAGAACACACCAGATTATGCCTTGATGGATGGTGACAACATTTTGAATTTCAGCGCGTCACTCGTTTCAACAGGGCGAAATATTCGTGCTGGCGATTTCTACGCTACGGCACGTTTTTTCATGGATTACCTGTAACTCCACGGCAGGTTAGCTATGTCTATCCAAAATAATTCAAGCCGCATTGGGGTGAAAAAAGTAAGCACCGTTAATAAAGATGCAGCTTGAAGTATGAAGGGAATATCTGATGGGGGGCGTTTTAGCTCGCTCTTAAGGGCTGCGCATGACAGCCGGTAAAATATAACGTAGTGATATTATGCTTTATTCACCGAAAACGAAAAAAAATTTACTGGCTGTTTTGATCGTCCTGTTTTGCTACAGCGACAGGGTCACGGCCGATCCTATGGTGGAATTTAACACCGACGTTTTAGACGCGTCCGATCGTAAAAATGTCGATTTAAAGAGATTCTCATCCGATAACTATGTCGTTCCAGGGAATTATCTTTTAGATATCCGTGTTAATGGCCAAGCAGTATCACAGCAAAACGTAATCTATCGCGCCACAGCTAATAATGCTGACACCAGCTTTGTCTGCTTGACGCCAGAACAGGTCGATTTTCTCGCTTTAAAAAAAGAAGCACAGGAGAAAATACAACACGTTGACCCACAGTGCCTCGACATCAAAGCGATCCCTGGCGTTGAACTCAACAACCATGAAGGGATTCTGGATATCACCGTACCGCAAGCATGGATGAAATATAACGATCCTGATTGGGTACCGCCAGAACGCTGGGATGACGGCGTGGCAGGCTTAGTATTTGATTACAGCCTTTCTGGCCAGATGACTCACCAGCTTAAAGAAGGTGATAGCACACACTCATTGTCAGCCTATGGTCAAACCGGTTTTAACGCCGGTGCTTGGCGTATGCGTGGTGAATATCAGGCAAATTACGACAATGATGGCCAGCATAATCTTGACTGGAATCAGGTGTATGCCTACCGCCCGCTGCCAAGTCTGGCGTCAAAACTGACCGTTGGCGAAATCTATCTTAACTCACAGGTTTTTGACACCGTACGCTTCACCGGTATCAACATGATTAGCGATGAGCGTATGTTGCCGCCAAGCCTGCAGGGCTACGCGCCTGAAATTCACGGTATCGCAAAAAGCAACGCAAAGGTCACCGTTAGCCAAAGTGGCCGCGTTATTTATGAAACGACCGTGCCAGCGGGACCATTTAATATTCAGGACTTACGCAGTTCTGTGCGCGGTACGTTGGACGTAAAAGTTGAAGAACAAGATGGTTCGGTTTCGATTTTTCAAGTCAATACCGCCAATATCCCGTATCTCACACGCCCTGGCTATGTGCGCTACAACACCTCTATCGGTAAGCCATCACGCTATAACCACCAGTTAGAAGGGCCGGCTTTTTACGTCGGAGATTTTTCATGGGGGATCAGCAATGCATGGTCACTGTACGGAGGCACCATGCTGACGGGTAATGACTACAACGCATGGTCTTTAGGTCTTGGCCGCGACCTGAATGTGCTTGGCGCATTATCTGCTGACGTGACGCAATCCATCAGCCGCGTCCCCAATCAAGATAGCCAAAAAGGGATGTCCTTTAAGCTTAGCTACGCTAAAACCTTCGACGAATATAACAGTGCAATCACCTTTGCAGGCTACCGCTTTTCTCAAAAGACTTTCCGTTCTCTCTCTCAATATCTTGATGAGCGTTACCAGAAATACGACAACGTGGGTCGAGAAAAAGAGATGTACACCATTACGGGTAATAAAACCTTTTGGGCTGACAATCCTGACTGGGCGACCACCATGTTTCTTACCTACACCCATCAAAACTACTGGGATCGCAGCGGGCAAGATCGTTACGGAATCACGCTTGGGCGTTCTTTCCGATTGGCTGGTGTCAATGGCATCACGGCGAACGTATCAGCTTGGCGTTCAGACTATCAGGGCCGACGCGATGACAGTTTTGCCCTCTCGCTCTCCATCCCGATCGGCGATAGCCGCTGGATGGGCTATGACCTGCAAAACAGCGCAGGCAGCACGACTCAGTTAGCGTCTTATAGCGATAACAGCGACTACAACAACCTGTGGCGAGTACGGGCCGGTTTAGGTCAAAACGATCGCGCAGCGATGGACGGTTATTACCAGCATCGCTCTCAGATGGCCGAACTCAACGCTAACTTGAGTTATCAGCAATCTCGCTATGTTTCTGTCGGCGGCACCATGCGCGGTGGATTTACCGCCACGCAATATGGAGCCGCCTTGCATAACAGCAGTGCGACGCTCGATACGGCTCGCATCATGGTGGATACCAGCGGCATCGCCGGTGTTCCTCTTAATGGTAAGCATGCTTGGACCAACAGCCAAGGTGTCGCAGTCGTACCTGATGTCGTGAGCTACAACAGTTTTGATACTCGAATCGACGTTGATGCGCTGGATGAGGATATCGAAGCCAGCAAAGCAATTTCGACAACGACGCTCACCGAAGGGGCTATTGGTTATCAGCGCTTTGCTGTTGCTCAGGGTGAAAAAATGATGGCACTCATTCGCCTTGCTGATGGTTCTTTCCCTCCGTTTGGTTCAGAAATCGTCAATCGCGACGGCGTGAGCGTGGCCATGGTGATGGATAACGGTATGGCGTGGATCGCGGGTGTGACTCCAAGGGAAACACTCTCAGCCAATTGGAACGGCAAGGGCCAGTGCCAACTGAAAATTCCTGACCATAACCTTAACTCTTCCAAACAATTACTACTGCCTTGCCAGTGAAATAACGACCGCTTTATGGCGGCCTACTTAATAGCGAAAGGAATAATATGAACAAATTAACAGTCAAACGTTGGCTAAGCACGCTATGCCTATTCAGCGCCATTACAGGAAGCGCACACGCAGGGATCTCATTGGATCGCACCCGCCTCATTATCACGGGTAACGATCGCTCGGCCAGCGCTAACCTGAGCAACACCAGTCCTGATATTCCTTTTTTAGCCCAGTCTTGGGTTGAAGATGCTGAAGGCAAAAAAGTCACTTCACCGTTAGTGGTACTGCCTCCTCTCCAGCGAATTAACGGGGGGCAAAAAGGCGTGGCTCGTATCACTAAGACCAATGGCATCGATGATTTACCACAGGATCGTGAAAGCCTGTTTTATCTCAATGTCAGAGAAATTCCGCCTAAACCGACAAAGCCAAACGTGTTGCAGTTAGCTATGCAGTCACGCATTAAGATCTTTTACCGCCCTAGCGCCATCGTGCCAAAGAGCAAAGGTGAGATATGGCAAAACCAAGTCGTTTTCCATAAGCAATCTGGCAACCGGATGACAATTGAAAATCCAACGCCTTACTACATCACGATTATTGGTTTGGCGCAGAAAACGGTGAAAGAAGGCGGAGGCAAACTGACTCAATTTCCTGGGGTATTGGTTGCACCGAAGTCATCACTCGATATTGACGTCACTAATTCCGCGGTGAGCAGTTTCGCGATGATGTACATCAACGATTATGGCGGTCATCCCGAACTGAAGTACAGCTGCCAAGGAAGCGTGTGTAAGGCATTACCTGCCGATCAGCAGCCTCGCTGACCTACATAAAGGAGGATGTGATGAAACAGTTCCGGTTACCGATAATCGTATTAGCCGCAATGCCGCTCATGTTGCAGGCAGCACCGACCTTTCGACAAGATTTCAGTCATGTCGAAGGGGAAAACGGCGTCGTGCATTTCTCTGGATATGTTTATGTTGCCCCCTGTGTGCTCGATCCCCAATCTCGTGAGCAATACATCGATCTGGGAGATATCAGCGCTCGGCTGTTTCATCAGTCAGGAGACCGCAGCAAGCTCATTCCTTTCACACTGCGTCTTCGTGATTGTTTGAGAGGCGCCTCTCAGTCCGCAAGCGATATAACAAGTTACAGCGTCGGCCAACCGACTCATCGCTACACCAGCGGTGAACAGGCGGTTTCTCTCCGCCTAGAAGGGGAATCGTCTCCAATAAACCAAGACCTATTACGTATCCAAGGCGCCGTCAAAGGCGCTGGAATTCGCCTGCTTGATGACAAAGGACACGCATTAGAGCTTAACCAAAAAGCAAACACTTGGCTGCTCTCTCCCGGCGATAACGAACTACAGCTTAATGCCGCACTGGAATCCACACAGTCGAGCATCAGCGCCGGTGACTTTCGCAGCCTACTGCGGCTAATCATGGAGTATCAGTAATGAAAAAAGTAAATCAGTTTAGCCGCCGTTGGAGTACTGCTCTCGTTCTTGCTGCGCTCGCGTATACATCAAGCGCCCAAGCTTGGATCGAAGGCGAAGTCGAACCTAACAGCGGTACACATACGTATGACTTCGATCTGGAAACGATGGATATCTCCAACAACGTCGTGGGGGGAACCATCTCTAAGTCATGGGATTTGGGCGGTAATTTCGGCGTCACCGAATACTGTACTCAACGGATTAATGACGCTCGTTATTACTCAACGACGTCAACCATGACCCCATCAACGTCAAATCCGGGCTACTACCGCTTAAATGAATATTTTGACGTTAAAGTAGAGGTCTGGATTGCAGGGAATCGAAGCGAATATGTGACGTCGCCCTTTACCGATGAAACCAACCGTTATAGTGAAGCCTGTAAGCCGCCGTCATCTCGTTTTAACAACGTGCGTTCGGGGTCAAAAGGTAAAATAACCTTCCGTGTCACCAAACCCGTTATTAACGGTATTGTATTGGTCGATCACGAACTGGTGAAGGTATTTGGTCGTCGTGGATTATTATCCGCAGGAGTTTTATCCGGCGAGGCATTATCCACTATTAATATTCGCTCTGGAATTATTACCGTTCCAGATAAATGTATTATTAACCAAGGTACGCCAATTAGCGTCGAATTTGGAGCCATCCCTAATACCAGTGAAAAGCTAAATGGCAATAATTATGTGCAACAAGTCCCTATTCAAGTTCAGTGTAAAGGGGGCAGTTTCGATACGGGATACCTTAATATAAAAATGGGTATTCAGTCTGCCGGTTCTGGTGTGGCAAGTTTTAACTCTGACTATTTGGGTACAAATGGCGCAAACGATCGTCGCGATCTTGGCATTGTCATAAAAGATTCATCAGGTAGCACGGTAGTCCCCAATCAATTCTACGACGTTCCTGGGTTTAATAATAACCAAGGTGTATGGAATTTAACCGCGGCACCGATTGCGAAACCGGGCAGTATTATTCCTGAAGGGGAATTCGATGCTGCAGCTACCGTCGTCGCACAGTTTCAATAACCAAGGAGAATAGCAACGATGCTACAACGCCATCAATTATACGGTGCCGCTATTTTTCTGCTTTTGAGTGGCCCTATCTACGCGCAGACGGAGCTAATTGGCGGAGACATTCGCTTCCACGGAACCGTGGAAGCGCTGCCGTGCAGCGTCAAACCAGGAGGAGATAAAATCGGTGTTAATTTCAAACAAATATCTACTAAAGATTTATACAGTAATAAAACGAGTCCACCGGTTCCTTTTACCATACCTCTAGAAAATTGCAGCGATGCCGTATTTAAAACCGTTTCAGTCACGTTTAGTGGAATAGAAAGTACAGAACTTCCTAATCATCTGATTATAAATCCTGTCTCTCCAAGTTCAGCTTCTGGGGTTGCAATTGGTTTAAAAGAAAGCAATGGTTCGACAATAGAACTCAATAAACCGACTACGGCGGAAAATATTGCTAACGGTTCTATGGATTTAACATTCCAAGCTTGGGTCGCAGGCATACCAATTGCATTGCAAAATGGAGATATAACACTGGGGCCATTCACCGCTACGGCGAATTATACGCTGACTTATCAATAAAGGTTAATATTGTATGGAACTCCAACTCTGTATTTTTGACAGTGACGTTTCTTTCGCTCAGGGAATAAAAGCAATTATTGATACCAAAAATATATCCACACAATCTACATTGGAATATTTTGATCGTGACTTTCAAAAACTCGTCGATTACCTTGCTAGCCCTATTTGGGGAAATAAACAGCAAATCATACTTTGTGATATTGCTAGCCTACCTGATGCACGATTTAAAGCCTTAAGTCTCCTTCGTCACCAATATTTGAAAGGTGAACAACGTCAGTTGATTATGCTCGTTGAAGAGGGACAGGTTCCCCTGTTGTCAGCACTGTTCACCGAGCTGCCTTTGGCGAGTTGGTTCTGCAAGAAAGAGCCTCCCCAAGAATTAGTCAACATGCTGGAGCACCTGCGCTTAACCTCATTTAGCGCTCCTTATTACAGCAGTATGATCCGTAAAAGCATTGAGCATTACCGCAATCAGGCATTCTCGGTGCCGAGGTATGGCATCACCCATACAGAATGGTGGCTAATGGAGGAAATTCTCAAGGGGCAATCACTCACACAGATTGCTCTCAACAGCGGCATCAGCGTTAAAAGCGTTAGCTATCGCAAAAGGCGCTTAATGAAAAAGCTCAATGTGACCAGCACAGTATCTCTGGCGCAAACGTTCCGCCACCTAACGGGGTTTGCTTAACTATGCGCCGAATTTCACCGCGAGCTGGATACTATAGCGCATTAGTACCAGCTCTTTTTTTTGGCGGTATAGTGATGACCGTTTACCTGCCCAACATGGGAGGAAGTGGGCTATCTTTACCCCTGAATATCCTGAGTTGGATAGCCTTGTGCTGCTTTGCGATACTTATCATTCAGGCGCCTAGAGTCTGGCGGCGGTATCGCCGATCAGCATCACTGATCTGGCTTTATGATGGATGTGCGGTGCTGGTTATTCGAGCCCTATTGACCCCTTTACCTTGGTTTAACGACGCACTGATCGTCGCAATTGGTATAACCGCCGGATTATCGTTCTACCGTTTATTACTCCAGTTACCGTGGCGGCGGCAACACCTCTTGGCGGTACTCTCCACAGTGTGGATAGCATCAGTTTTGCAGTGTTTCATCGCTGTTATTCAGCTATTTCATCTAAAAGCAGCGGCGTGGTGGGAGTTTTCACCCGCGCAGTTACGCCCCTATGGTATTTTCCAGCAGGTTAATGTCTTAGCGAGCTTTATCGCATGCGGCATAGCAGCCACGCTGTTATTGCTTTTATATCGCAGCAAAACTATCCCGTGGATGCGCGCTCTGCTGCATATCAGTCTCACGCTGCAAGGTTTTATTCTTTACGCATGCCAATCACAAATTGGCTATCTGAGTACGGCGTTTGTCATACTCGCCTGCTTAGGAATATTTTGGCAGCAGCGTTTTATCATCTTTTCCGCAATCATAAGCTTGGTAGCTGGGGGCATCCTGTCGTTTGCCGTGCATGTTTGGCTACAGTTTCCTACCGTAGTTCACACCGACAGTACTCATACTCGACTGTTAATTTGGCAGCATAGCTGGCAGTTATTCAGTATGCATCCGCTGTTTGGGTGGGGCGTTGGCAGTTTTGAGTCCGTTTTTCTACATCAGTTTGGCGGACAAATCACTAACGTTGGCATCAGAACCGTCAGTCATCCGCATAATGAAATACTTTTATGGCTGGTTGAAGGGGGGGGATTTACCGCCGTAGGAATGTTAATGCTGTTAATGGCAATCATCACGCTTTGGCTAAAAGGGGGACGGCTTCAACGTGCCATGCTGCTAACCGCCTCTCCTGTTGCATTTCATATGATGACGGAATTTCCCTTATATCAATCGGCCCCACACTGGATTTTACTGATCGTTCTGCTGCGCTGCGCGGATCGTCCGTACTCGACAAGCACCGTGCCAAAGTCCATGAAATGGATCCGTGGAGGCATGATATTTTTCACCGTATTCGCCGCCGGTGTTTTAACCCAAACCCTATACCTACAGAATCAGCTAACGATCGTTGAAAGGACTGGCACACAATATGATCTCCCGCCCCGTACAGTTTGGCAGACGGTATTGCAGCAGGATCGATATGAGTATGATCGACAGATGGGAGAGTTATTACGCTTTAATCACGTTCAGGATATTAACGCATTGCGCAATTTTGAACATTGGGCTGCAGGCTATACTCTACGCCATCCAGACAACAATCTGTATGCCGTCCGTATTCAAATTGCGACATATTTAAACGCTCCAACTCAGGTTGAAAACCTTACCGATGAAGCTCGTTGGCTGTTCCCAGCAGATTCTCGGTGGACAGCGTATCTTGATGCTAAAAATGATAGTGGAATAGACTAAAAATAACTATAAATGGTCAGGATGGATATAAATTAATAGATGTTATCGTTGTCAATTGTTTTTAAGTTGAATTAATTCCCATCGATGAAATAAAACTGGATTTTACTCCTAAGTAGTAGTAATAAAAATTAACATTTCATAACTAGAATGATAGGGGTTCTTTTTTTATGAAATATGTTAACGGTGTATTTTGAATGAGTATTTTTCTTATGCCATAAACAATAATAGAAGATTACAATTAATAGAAAATACTGTAACTATTTATGGTGGAGGAATTAACTCGATTATATCTAGTGTTAACTGTGTGTCGAAAGATTTTATTCAGAATGATATATAAGTATCCATCCTTGTTTGTGAAATTGTGAAGTCTCTCCAAGATATTAGTATGGTAATTAATTATGAAATAGATATAAAATATTTTATAGTTCCAAGAACGTAGGCTATCGCATTCATGCCATTCAGTGAGTTGTAATACACTGTTGTCTGCCATCCATTAGGATGATATATCCGATGAGTTCCATTAACCAGTGATGGTTCACTTATTTCACTTATTTCAGTGTGTTCAGATTGACATCCTGTCGAGTTTACATCCAGTTATCTTTGCAATTATATTTTTATACGAGTTGCCTGTGCTGCTTGGTGATAGCATTTGTACGTTTGACGGAATAATATATACTGGTTCGGTGATGGAATCATCGTTTAGATTCAAGAATACTAGTGATAATGCACGGAACTAGAGGTTTTTTAGATCGGATAATAACACCATAAAAGTAGATGTTCGATGAAGTTTTAATAGGATAGAGCCCCTATTGCAGTAGCGCAGTGACCCAGACTACTACTAACTGAGTCGCTGAATAGATATCAAATATCATAAATTAACGTACAATGAAAATTATATTAATTGAGTTTCTTTTATACATAAAATATATAAGTACCATCAATACGTTGAACATCTTTCGTTTCACGCTCAGAGCTAAGAAAATTTCATCCCATTTTTCTAATGCAGATAGATAGCCAATTGAATCGCTTTCGTCTTTATCGAAACGCTCGTCGTGATTATGCTGCCGGGGGGAACAAGAATCTGGATAGTGGTCGGAGTTATCGACATACGAAATGGGTTCAACGATCTAGCATCAAAGGTACAGAATGCGCTGAACCTGTACTGCAGTAACAAGTTGGCGTAGAGCGACAATAATATTGCGGAAAACGTGTTGCTGGGAGTAGCTTTGGGTCGAAAATATTTGTTGTTCGCAGGCTCAGACGAAAGTGGGGAGCCTGCGGCGATACTATACTTGCTGATCGAGAGCTGTCGGGGAATTAGAATTTACCAACTCTTATATCTCTTGATAGCCACATGTGGGGGGGAGCTTTCACGAAATAGCGCTTCTGTAGCATCCGTAGGTATTCCTGATAATTATTTTAGTTTTTTAACTGGGTATGAAACTGCATATATGAGATCCGAAGTTAAGCTTATTCTCCATCTTCTAGCAACAAGGGATAATGCGCTATCTACTTTATATGGTGCACAATATTGACAGATTTCTTTAGTAACTCAACTTCCATGTTTTAATTACTCCGCAGGTACTGAAGATCCTTGTTGTGTGATGCTAATTCAGAGGCTGGGAACGCCTGCTAACCTGCACTACGGCGGTCATACAGCCTTCCTGATATTGATTACGCCAGAGGAAAAAATGGAGCCACTCACATTGACGGGCAATGATCGAGACGCTCATACTTGATTCAAAATGAAGGTTTTTTAAATATTACACTGTATGCACTTTTCTTTACCTAAAACGTTAATCATCGAGACTCCAATCAAACTTTAGGTTTACTACTTATTTTATTTATATCAGATGCTTAGGTGTTAATCAGGGCTAGTCTAGATATTGTTTAATTTTTATTAGTGATGTTTATCTCTGCTGCAGATCCTGATTAGCCTTTGAGTGAAGTTACCTAGCTGAGAAGTTTTTTACTGTATTTCAGCATATTACTAAGCAAGCAAGGAGTAATTAGGAGGTTTTAGTGTGCTAATTATACTTTAATATACTAACCATTTATGATGCTTAAAGTAGATTTAAACATAAAATTAATTTACTTGGTTGGTCTTATGAAAACGGTGGTTCGCGGGTTTTTTTTGACGATCAGTTTTGTGATAGGTCTATCGATGATGGTGAATGGTTTTATGAATATTCCATACTCACCTCAGTTTTTTCGAATTATTCATGAGCATTCCTACCCTTGCAAATGTTTAGCTCTCGGGATAAAAAGCATTAAAATCATTTAATTATAGCTGTTAACCTCTAGAACCACTTTAGAAAGTGGCTTCCGCTTTCCAAGGAAAAAAGACAAAGTCTCGATTTTCTCGAGATATCGCATGAGCGTATCTTAGTGTAAATAATGATAATTTTCACAAAAGTGAGGATAAGTAAAATGGGTAATGCATCTAATTAGTTGAATTGAGGTATAATGCCCGCTTTGAGGTTTTCTCATGGCCAGCGTTACTGTTCATTGTCCCCATTGTCAGTCTGCTCAGGTTTACCGTCATGGGTAGAAACCTAAAGGCCGTGACCGGTTTCGCTGTCGTGAGTGCCACCGTGTGTTTCTGCTCATCTATACTTATGAAGCCCGCAAGCTCGGCGTCATAGAACAAATTACCTAAATGGTATTCAACGGTGTCGGTATCCGGCAAGGACGCTCAAAATCGGCATTAATACCGTCATTCATGCTTTAAAAAGCTCGCGCTGAAGCGAATAACATCCTCTCCGGTCGCTCATGCAGATGTGGCGCTTATCTGCAAACTCGATGAGCAATGGAGCTTTGTCGGCAGTAAA
>Ga0308167_1002161_pt1 | contig 19319 bp, 19 predicted proteins | sample PhyCR1_2_FD_202138 | JGI IMG/M metagenome (GOLD analysis project Ga0308167, IMG submission 202138) | Phyllosphere microbial communities from UC Gill Tract Community Farm, Albany, California, United States - DLSLRC.R1 | ecosystem: Host-associated > Plants > Phyllosphere > Unclassified | place... | reverse complement strand
AAGATAAATCCGCTGTTACCAGCTGGGATAGTGGTTTGTTGCCGCAGCAGTGCGCCAACTTAAGTTGTTCATGGCAACCACCCTTTTCCATAAGCTGGGTTAAAACATGCAACGCTCTCAGAGTAGCTGAATGAAATATCATAAACAATAACTGCACGTTATTTGTTTATGATCTATTAACTGCGAAAGTGGCTGGGAGATGATGCAGTATTGAGCTGAACAATGAGTTGCTGAGATTAGGCAGCCCGTTCGCCTGCAATTGGCGTCGCTAATCGCCAACGAATAGCGAAATGTGCCTCATACTGGCGGATTAAATCAGACGCATGTTTAATCACGATTAGATTTTCACTGTTCGCTTTTTCGGCAAGGACGGTGTAATTGAATGAGCCAGTTTCAAGCGTGCTACCGTCAATTATCATCACCTTGTCATGTTGAATGTGGTAATGACTGTCAATGCGCATATGAATACCATGGCTTAGCGCCGACTGTATGGCGGCCAGCGCTTTGGTATTTTTACGATTACAGCGTGAGTCAATGACAACATCAACGCGAACCCCACGCTCCGCAGCATTATCAAGCGCCGCCACAACATCTGGAGCCTGGAATTCATAGGCCATCATATCAATACGGGAATGAGCCTGATTGATTGAACGCAGAACGAGCGCCTGCGCTGAACCTTCAGGAGAAAACCCCACCTCAATCGAAGGTGCGGCAGACGCCACACCAGCAAAACTCATCATGGCAATAAAAAGTTGTTTTCTCATATTAGACACTCACGAACTCTTCACGGACGCAATGTAAAGCCGCTAGCATCTTACGGGCAGAGAAGAGTGATGTTGACCATGATCATGTCTATATTGCGTTCAGACGTGAATTAATACGCCGTTTAGGTCGCGTTGATAGTCGTTGTGAGCCTAACAACACGCGATGAGTGCCTAATTCAAAACAAATGAATAATGAGCTACTCATTACCCCATCGATTGAGAAACTCGGCAATATCATCAATTCGTTGCTCGTCAATACCCGCCTCGCCGGCCATCTGTTTCTGCGTATCTTCACTCACTTCTTCGTTATTCATTAAGCGGGTAATCAGTAGCTGGAAGTAATGCGCTAAGGAATCACGTTCCGACTCGCTCACTGGCTTTGCTGATTCCGTCGAATATTCATCCAGAATGTCATAATATTTCAGGGATACTTCATGCTTCATAGTTGGTCTCCAATCTTTAGTCTAAGTCTGTTGCGGTCTATATTGTCTTGTTTCGATAATATCATTCTTACTGTATTTTCTGGTATTTATGTCGTTTACATCACTTCCTGAATGAAGTTTCTCATCCAAAGAAGAGCTAGCATTAGGGGCACAGCCTGCTGTTTCTGCATCGTGTTAGACGCTCGAAGGATTCTGTTATCTCTGTATCACGGCCATCTGTCCGGCGGCAAACGTATCATCATTAACACGGCTGACACACATACCGACAGGCACCCTATTCAGCATCTCAAATAAATTGCAAAGGTACTATCTTGGTACTTAAGGAAGTACCAGTAGTCAACCTCAAGTAAAACGCTTCAATATATGGATATCGTTTAGCTGGCGCTAAATACGAAAGGGCCACATAAAAATGTGGCCAGATAGACGACTTATTTAAGTTTCAATCGTGAGCTTAGATTTTTGTCATCTTTTCTCTAAGCGCAATACGTAGCAATTCAACAGACCATATCCATAAACAGGTTCCTAGGATCTCAGATATGATTTCGTCTGCAGGAAGATGAATAATCGCTGGTGATAGCCCAAGAATCGGGAGCATAACTCCGTGACAGATAACGGCAAAAAGAATACCAAAAACAATACCTTGCAGCATCGTTATTTTAGGGAATATTTCTGCTACGACACAATAAAAAACAGTCGCGGCAATAGAAAAAACAATATGTACAAAGTTCCCCCCCCAGTACACCAACTGATCAGAATAACTATAGACAAGTGAGTGCCAATCAATACCCATATCAGTCAGCATCTGTACAGGAGGAGCAATTCGGTCTGGGGTTCGAGGTGGAAGAATGTCCTCCGTTCCTGATTTTACAAATGCTGAAATGATCCCTGTAATAACCCCGATGACTAGGGCTATAAAATAATGACGATTTTGTTTTGGTGTTGTCTCAAGAAGTGTAATTGACATGCTATATCCTCTGTTAATGCCTGTAATGATTATTTAACATCGGAAAGATTAACAAAGCATATACTTTAGTTAAGTAAGATTAATTTTAAGAAAAATCTTCTATCATATACTTCGCCCACCATGTAGATAACATGGCTAAACCAGCCGCCTAGTTATCACAATTCAACCGAGACACTTCAATCGGCTAAGCCATCTCCATTTGTTGAAAGACAGGCGCCGTTTACCAGTGCGATATGGAAATAGCTCATGCGATTGGACAGTATACAACTCGCCCTAGGTTATCCCTTCTTCACTGAATAATATGCTGTCTCCCAAAGGTAACCTTTGATTGAATCGTTCGTGATTATTCATCGTCTAAATCAATCAGGTCTAACAGAAATTATTGTATTTTTAAAAATCTGATAGACCTCATTGCTCGGTGGCTTAGGGAATTTGGCTAGTTTCACTGCCTTGACCGCGTCGCTACATAACATTGGGTCGCCATCTTCTGCAGTCACTGCCAACAAACGACCATCTGGGGCAAGATTAATGCGTAAATTGCAAATTTTCCCTTTGAAGCTGGGTTGTATTTTAAAATGCCGCTCTATTGCAGATTGAATATCACCAGCATAATCCCTAATAGGTTGATTAAGCTCAGTGCCTTTAGAGTCTGCGACTTGTGAATTAGTCTTATCGCTGCATCCTGACAAAAGCGATAGCGCGCATAGAGCCCCTACTCCCAATAACGAAACCAATACCTTCATTTTACTCCACCATTGTCTGTGACAACTATTTATCCTCAGATGCAACGTGATTGGTTGTTGCGAAGGATATATTACTCAATTTTTGCTACATGAAGTCAATGAGCACTCTTGTTTTCGCGGGTAAGTAACGCCGATCTGAATAATGTTTCGCGATGATCTTCTCTGGCAGGATTCGACCAAACTCTCGGTATTGTAAGCATCAAACATGGCGATCAACAGGGCAAAATCCGGATGGATTAAGACCCCAGCACGCAGAACCTACTCGATGATAAAAGCCCATTAGTTTTGAATAAATTTAACGGCTAAATCGACGCCCCGTGATTTTTTATAATCGGGGCATTTTTATCTTCAGAACCTATTAACTCCAGCCTTGTTTACTGCGACGGGTATAAGGTAATACGGATAATAAAGCCAGAATCGCTAATACCATTCCAATCCATAAAGCTGAACGCAAACCGTATCCTGATGAAATTGCCATTCCACCTAAATAAGAACCGCCACCTAATCCAATATTGATAACGGAAGTATGAACGGCATTAACCATTGGGCCTGGATGTGCCACGCTGACAATTCTTGCCATCATTGCCGGATTCATTGGCACGCCTGATAAACCGATGAGTATGACAGCAAGAATAGCAATAGCCTGATATTGAACAAATAGTGCCATACCTAGCAAAGAAATACTCAATATTGTTAAGCCGACAACCATAACAGCTAAACTATGGCGATATGCAAGACGTCCCGTTACCATATTTCCGATAATATTGGCTAGCCCATAAAGCATTAGAATAAAAGGAACCGTCTGCATTGTAAATTTACTGACATCAGTCAGCATGGGAACAAAATAACTGAATGCCGCAAAACTTGCGCCCAAAATCAAACAGCTGGTTGCACAGGCCTTCCAATAGGCTTTATTTTTAAATGCCTTAATCTCTTCAGCCATCTTGATAGCACAGCCGCCGCTCATATGTGGCAATAAGCGTACTAATGCTAACAGGCATATAAAAACCAGAACCGCGACCAGCCCAAAACTCATTTTCCAGCCCCAGCGCTGGTCAATGATTGTCGCAATAGGTACACCAAAGACATTAGATACCATAAAACCGGCTATTACTATTGATGCGGCACGAGGGCGATTTTCTACAGATACAAGAGCCATACTTGTCGCAAGTGATAGACTTAAACACCCCGCACACAAAATACCTGTAACAATTCGAATAGCAACTAACACATTGTAATCAGAGACAAAGACGCTTAATCCTTGTACGATAACATATAATCCTAACAGCCATAATAACGTTGAGCGATAGGGTGCTTTAAACTTAAGAAAGGCGTAGGTTAATACTGGGCCACCTAGCATTACACCGAAAGCATAATATGAAATCAAATGCCCGACTTCGCCGACTGTAACACCAAATGCTTCAGATAACGTGGTCATCATACCCGCCACCATTAACTCTGCTGTACCTAATGAAAAAATGGCTAACCCTAAAATATATACGACTAATGGCATGTTTTTTTATTTTCCTAATGTATTGTAATGATCATTACAAAAATGAATATAAGTAATTAATGAGCTTTTTAGCTTAATTTTATAAATTGATTAACAGACCGGCGACGACATCTTCGAGGATTTTTCTATCTGAAATGTTTTTATTCAGTACACGTAAACCGTAATAGCCTGCCATAAAGCCTCTCGCCATTTCGACGGCTGATGCTTTATTGTTTAGTTCACCGCTTCGTTGACCTTCGATAAATACTGCCACCAACGTTTTTTCTAAATGCTGACGATATTCATTATTCAGGCTAGCAACGGCTTCATCTTTACTGCCCATCTCCAGGGCTGAAAATAAGACCATCGCATCATGCTGCTCTGGCTGAGAAAGATCTTCGGCAATACCCCAAAGCAGAAGAGTATGTAACCGCTCTTTTACCCGGCCAGATTGTGTGAGTATTGATAACTGTGCTGACATAGTTTGTTCATGGCTGCGTAACAACGCTTGCTCATACAGAGCTTGCTTGCTACCAAAGGCATTATATAAGCTTCCCCGCCCTAATCCTGTACCATCGCATAAATCTTGCGCAGAGGTGCCCGCATAGCCATTGGCGCTGAAAACAGCAACGGCAGCATCAATGACATCCTGATCTTCGAACTTACGTGGACGACCTGGAAAGGTTGGTTTTTCAGCACTCATAGGGATGGGGGACTTGAAATGAGTTGATGCGGCATAGTATTGATTATGGAACGATCAGTCAAATAATTTTCATAAAAAAATAAGCGGTGATGCGCAGACAAATTTTCTTATGAATTGCCACGCGCAACAGCTTTAGTTTTTACGCGTGATGACCACATAATTACTGCTGTAATTCCAATAACACCGTCACTTCTGCTACTCAATGGGCAGTGGTCCAAACCTGCTTAAGCGGTTACGGCCTTGCCACTCTTACTCCCCCTCAGATACAATCTTCTACAACAAGCATCTCAATAAGCTTATGAAATGACTTTCACATATTATCTAAAAAATTGTTTCTGGGGTTTAATTGGCCCCGGCTTTCTTGCTTACAATATTCTGAACGACTTACACGATGGATTGATCTTTCCTGCATACATACCCTATATGCCGTATGTTGCTATCTATTTAGCAATAGGCGCAGTTATTTATCCTTTTTCTTTCTTTGTTTTAGAGCAGTTAGCAATGAAAATAATGAAAAAAGAAACGTGGCGATATTATTTTACTTTTGATGGCCCGCCACGGGGATTTTATATTTTTTCATATATGCTTTGTGCGTTGTTATCAATACCATTGTTCATGCTTTATCCATTTATAAATAAAAAACGTTAATATCACACTAGACTCAAAAGCGATAAAGATTAAGAGCGACAGAACTTTCGACGGCCTGCTGGTGTTTTTGGCGTGAGCCAGCCGGACGCGTTAAGGCCGGCATGGCCGTAACATAATGGTCAAGACATAAGGTAAGGATTAAAGATGGAAATAAGCTGGAAGGCATTGCGGGGCAGCAGCCTCAGCGCACGGCAGTTGCATGATATTCTGGCGCTGCGCATCGCGGTTTTTGTCGTGGAGCAGGCCTGCCCTTTTCAGGATATTGACGGGCAGGATCTGCCTGAGAGTACCCTCCACATTGCTGGCTACAGCAACGAAAAGCTTGTCGCCTACGCGAGGGTGCTGCATGTGGATGACTCCCCGGATGCGGTTAAAATCACGCGGGTGATTGTTGATGACACATTCAGGGGGCAGAGGCTGGGCTTCAGGCTGATGGAAAAAACGATGTCCCTTATCCACGATAAGGAGCCAGGCAAGGCGATAAAACTCTCGGCGCAGTCTCACCTCGTCAGATTCTATGTGGGATTCGGGTTTAAAACGGTGTCCGGTGAATACCTGGATGACGGCATCCCCCATCAGGACATGGTGTATGCGGACGCCTGAGTCTTACCGTGCCTGACGGCTTGGCGTCGCCTGCAGGCGTTGTTGCTGGCAACAACTCGTCTGAAGCAAACATTGTTTACCCACGAAGCCATGGGGTTATTGTAAGCCCAGTGAGCAACCCTTCAGGGCTAAGCAGGCGAGTCACTGTTTGCCCCCAAGGCTCCATGCGGTTAGCCACCAACAAGCGATAACCCTTCTCGCTCAAGATACGAGTAGCTGAATCGAGATCCTGTACCTCATATTCAACCCATCCCTGCGGTATTGGGTATTCGGTTGGCCACTGGTCAGCACCAAAACATGAATTTGCGGCCTGTGATAACGGCCAGACGGCAAAATGCTTAACGCCCTTCAGCATACACTCTTCCGAAAGCAGGTAATCGCTGTTACCTTCCATTGGCTTAAGCGGTAGACCGAGTACCTGCACATAAAATTCGGAGCTGGATTCAGTATTCTGCGAGATGGGGCCAAACCCTGCGACAAACAAAACTTCAATTCCCGGTAAATTCTGCAACATGCCTGCTTCCCTAATTGTCTGAAATTGAATTCTAAATTTATACTACGACTCACTAAATCGCCACGTCTAATATTGACATCTCAGTGCCATGCGGAATCCATAGCGTCTGCGCCTCGCTTATAAGCGATTTAGCAAGACACGGCACCAGCATATATGAGTACTCCAATACGAAGTAAGCGGCAGTGAGCATGAAATATAAAAGATTGTAGCGGGGAATAACTTCAATTCATTCCAAAGCAATAATATTAAACTTCCCACTCAATAACGGTTTGCATAATATTTTGTATCCATCCCTATCGAAACAATCTGCCGTAGTATTGATTGATTTGGCCTCTTGCAAGCTTCCGACTGTTCCTAGGTAAAACCAGTTATTAATAATATGATACTGAGTGAAAGTCTCGCAGCTTTCCTCAACAGCAACTTTGCCATCATATGGCCAGCACTGTACTCGCATGCTCTCCATCGCTTTCACCAAACGCAATTGGTGCTCTTCGAGCGATTCCTTACCGCAACAAGCTCCCGCACACCGCTTAAGAGTATAACGAAAGCAAGAACGCCCTTGAACCAAACGCTCCAAACCTAATACTCCATAACAGAGTCTTTGCTGATCAGCTACCGCTCTTAATGCATCTAATGCTGACGATTTATTGGGAAATAAACCGAATAACTGGTCTTCGTGCCAAAAGTCACGATCGCCAGCATAAACAACCTCAACGCCGCTATGCTTTAGCGATAGCGAGCAAAGCTGCTTAGCATGTCTCAGCCTTTTGTTGAACAATGGTTTTTGTGTCTTTATCAACTGAGCTTCTATGAGCAGTGCCCCTAGCTCACCCGCCATTTCTATATGTTCAATATGGGTGGTTAAATGAAGCAGTTTTGCTTCATTCTTATTCCTGAAGTGCGACATAACTCTAGAGCGAATATTGACACTTTTACCGATATAAAGCGGCATCGTCTTACTTGTACCATGAAAAATATATACCCCTGGTCGCGAAGGGAGCGCCGCGAGTTCGTTCTTCAGATGCTCTGGATATTTATACATATCCTCATCTAATATTGACACTTATTGCCTCCTTTCAGCCAGAGATGGGCTCGCTCAAGAGTGGTCTTTATAGGTAGTTGTTAACAGACGACTAATCAGTACTGCGTATGTCTAATTCATAGACTACACATGGTACATCGTAATGCCTTTCTATTGCCTTGTAAGTCATGCCTAACCGCTGCATTACACGCTGCGAAGGGATATTTTCAGGATCGGCAACAGCAACAAGATAAGTTGCACCTATCAGTTCTGCACCGAAAGCTATAATCGCTTTAGCTGCTTCTGTTGCATAACCTTTACCATTGTATGCAGGTACAAGACGCCAGCCAATCTCTAATGGTTCGCCGTCCACGTTTGCAAGGTGCTGTAGACATGCTGCGCCAACAATGGCTCCAGTAGACTTTTCTTTGATAGCCCACCACGAAAAACCGTATTTTTCCCAACGTGCTTTGACACGTCTAATGCTCTCCCAAGTCTCTTCAGGTGTTTTAACAATTCCATTGTTAATATAACGCATCACGACGGAATCGCTATCCATCCGCCTTAAGCCTTCGTAATGTGAGTCATTGTATGGTTCAAGCCTTAAACGCGCAGTTTCTAAATCCACCTCGCCTTCCTTTTTACTTGATAGTGTAACTTTCAACGACCTACTCCCCATAACACAACATCGCGCGATAAAAGCTATCGCGGTTACAGGCACACAACGGAAAAAGAGCAAGGCCATAAGGTCTGCAATGAGCAGACATTGAATAAAGTCCTATTGAGGAGATATACGTTGTTTCAAGTCAGTACGACTTACTCGAAACTGATAACAAAACGGGAGCACTAGGCTCCCGTTGGCATATTCAGATGTTATCTGATTACATGTGCTTAATAATCGCGTCACCAAACTCTGAACATTTCAGCAGCTTAGCGCCTTCTAACTGACGTTCGAAGTCATAGGTCACGGTTTTGGCAGCGATTGCGCCTTCCATACCTTTAACAATTAAATCAGCCGCTTCGAACCATTCCATGTGACGTAACATCATTTCAGCGGACAAGATAATAGAACCTGGGTTCACTTTATCCTGACCCGCATACTTAGGTGCAGTGCCGTGGGTCGCTTCGAACAGTGCGCATTCATCACCAATGTTAGCGCCCGGTGCAATACCGATACCACCAACCTGTGCCGCCAGCGCATCAGAGATGTAGTCACCGTTCAGGTTCATACAGGCGATAACGTCATATTCAGCAGGACGCAGCAGGATCTGTTGCAGGAACGCATCCGCAATCACATCTTTAACGATGATGTCTTTGCCGGTTTTAGGGTTCTTGATTTTAACCCATGGGCCGCCGTCGATCAGTTCACCGCCGAACTCTTCACGCGCCAACTGGTATCCCCAGTCTTTGAATGCGCCTTCGGTGAACTTCATGATGTTGCCTTTGTGAACCAGCGTCAGAGAGTCACGGTCGTTGGTGATCGCATACTCAATCGCCGCGCGAACCAAACGCTTAGTGCCCTCTTCCGAGCAAGGCTTGATACCGATACCGCAATGTTCAGGGAAACGAATTTTCTTCACGCCCATTTCATCACGCAGGAACTTGATCACTTTGTCAGCTTCAGCGCTGTCTGCTTTCCATTCGATACCAGCATAGATGTCTTCTGAGTTTTCGCGGAAGATCACCATATCGGTCAGCTCTGGCTGTTTCACTGGGCTTGGCGTGCCCTGATAGTAACGGACTGGGCGCAGGCAAACGTAGAGGTCTAGCTGCTGGCGCAATGCAACGTTAAGAGAACGAATACCGCCGCCAACCGGAGTGGTCAGTGGGCCTTTGATAGCCACGCGATAGTCACGAATAAGGTCCAGCGTCTCTTCAGGCAGCCATACGTCTTTGCCGTAGACCTGAGTTGATTTCTCGCCGGTGTAGATTTCCATCCAAGAAATTTTGCGTTCGCCTTTGTAGGCTTTGTTAACGGCTGCATCAACGACTTTGATCATCGCAGGAGTCACGTCAACACCGATACCGTCACCTTCAATGAACGGAATCACCGGGTTATGCGGAACAACCAGTTTCCCCTGAGCATCAACCGTAATTTTCTTACCTTCAGCCGGAACAACAACTTTGCTTTCCATTAACCTCTCCTTCAGCGCACGTACTTATAAAATACCGTTTATAAATATTACTACCCATTAACCTGGGTCATTCGTTTTTGTACAGTAACTGCTTGATTTCGCAAAGGCATGAATTTTTAAAAACGCAGCCTTTTGTTAATGCAATGTAAGATACCTGTCAATATTACTTGAAATATTGTCCGTCGCCAATCGGAATACGATTTCAGTTATAATGTTGTGACCATCTGCTATCATAATCACTATGTCAAAATTCCCTGTTAAAAATCACAACGTTAACCGATTCAGCTCGCGCCCTGCTGCGGCTGTAAAGCGCCCGCGTGGGCCACGAAAAGTGGTCATATTCAACAAACCTTTCGACGTTTTGCCTCAGTTCACCGATGAAGCAGGACGCTCTACATTAAAAGATTTCATCCCGTTAACTGATGTTTACGCCGCCGGCCGTCTCGATCGAGACAGCGAAGGCCTGCTGGTATTAACCAACGACGGCAAACTTCAGGCTCAGTTAACTCAGCCTGGGCAAAAAACAGGTAAGGTCTACTATGTTCAGGTTGAAGGTGCGCCAGACGAAACCGCTCTGGCGCAATTCCGCCGTGGCCTTAAGCTAAAAGATGGTATGACACTCCCCGCAGGGATAGAAATCGTTGCGGAACCAGAATGGCTCTGGCCGCGTAATCCGCCGATTCGTGAACGTAAGTCCATCCCTACCACTTGGATGAAAGTGACGCTTTATGAAGGCCGTAACCGGCAGGTGCGCCGAATGACAGCGCATATTGGTTTTCCCACCCTGCGCCTGATCCGCTACAGCATGGGAGATATTACGTTGCAAGATCTCGCCCTCGGCGCTTGGCAAGAAATCCAATATCCATAGCCAGAAAGCATGGCTGAATAACGAAATGGTTAATCAGTCATGAATAGCTAACTAATAGAAGAAGGAAATCTGATGCTAAAACCTCATGTGACCGTTGCCTGCGTCGTGCAATCTCAAGATCGCTTTTTGATCGTAGAAGAAACCGTACACGGTAAACCAACATGGAATCAGCCTGCGGGTCATTTGGAGGCCGACGAAACCCTGCTAGAAGCGGCGGTGCGTGAGCTATGGGAAGAGACAGGCATACACGCCCAACCTCAGCACCTCTTGCAGATGTATCAGTGGGTTGCGCCAGACAATACCCCCTTCTTACGTTTTACCTTCTCGATTGATTTACCTGAACAGCCAGAAACGCAGCCGCACGACGATGATATCGATCGTTGTCTGTGGCTCACCGCCGATGAGATTATCCACAGTGACCGCCTGCGATCGCCACTGGTACGCGAGAGCATCCTGCGTTATCAACGCCCTGAGCGGTATCCGCTGGATATTCTCGCCACCTTCGGTGAGCTAAAAAGAAGCTAATTAAGCGATAAACCCCGCATCGTCGTAACACCGTTCACTTAAGCGTGATTTTAGGGGAAGTACACCGATGGGGTCGTAGCAGCTTTAGCTGCCGGAGCGCCCCGCGGTGTGCTAGCCCCGTGTATCTCGCTCTCTTAAACGAACGGCGTTACGCATCGGCGGGGTTTTCTTATCCTCTTAGCATGACGTGCGTGCGATCACACTTTTTACCTTTGATATTCTTATTCGTCACAATTGACGTTTTTTTAACTCATAAAAATGACGAACTCCGCTCAAATCACCTTAGTTAACTCTCACTAAAAACGTTACTTATTCTTTTCATTAGAGAAATTTTTTAGGTCTCTCTTTGGCACAGATCGTGCTCATGCATTGAGCATGCTAGTCACCGTTGTCATCTGAACCAGAGGACCGAACATGAATCGCTTTGTGATTGCAGAACCTTTGCGATGCATTGGCTGTAATACTTGTCTGGCGGCCTGCGCCCAGGCGCACAAGGAACAGGGGTTGCAGCAGCATCCCCGCCTTGCGATGACGCGTACCGGCGACCAAACGGCGCCCATCCTGTGCCGACAGTGTGAAGACGCACCGTGTAAACGGGTATGTCCGGTTAACGCCATCAGCCAAGGCGCAGACGCCATTGAGTTAAACGAAAGCCTGTGCATCGGCTGCAAACTATGTGGTCTGGTCTGTCCCTTCGGCGCGATTACGCCTTGCGGCAGTCATCCTCTCGATCTCCCTAATCAATTTCAATATCACGTCAGCGCGGCTGAACTTGCCGATGTTCCCGTCAGCCCGCCGACGATGGAACCCTTTCTAGCGTGGAATGCAGGAGTACGCAGCATTGCCGTCAAATGTGACCTATGTGCTTTCTCACCGTCTGGCCCCGCCTGTATCCAAGTTTGCCCTACTGATGCGCTGCACTTGGTCGATGAAAAACTGATTACACAGCAACTGTTGCAGCGCCGTTTAGAAGCCTCTTCTGAGTTAGCGTCTGACCTTCTGGCGCTCGCCACTCCACCGCAGGAGCACCTCTAATATGGATTCTCTTCACTTGTTGTTCTGGTCTGTTGGTCTCTACGTTATAGGTGCCGTACTTTCTTTACTCTTCGCAAGGCAAGAGCGTATCGCTATTTGGGCCACCGGCATCAGCGCCATTCTTGGCGGCATTATCGGACTGTGTAGCGCGTTTCCTGTATTGATACAGAACGCAACGCTCACTTTTTCTACCGCAGGCCCCTTCCCTTTTGCCGAGTTCGTGGTTCGCATGGACCCATTGGCGGCGTTTATGGTGCTGGTCATTTCGTTGCTAGTCACCCTGTGCGGACTCTATTCGCTTTCTTATGTCGAGGAATATCGCGGACGCGGCGCATGGAGCATGGGGTTCTTCATGAATCTGTTCATCGCCTCCATGGTGGCGCTGGTCGTCATGGATAATGCTTTTTATTTCATCATTCTGTTCGAGATGATGTCGCTCGCTTCATGGTTTTTGGTTATCGCCGATCAGGACGACGAATCTATTCACGCAGGCCTGCTCTATTTCTTTATTGCCCACGCGGGTTCCGTGCTCATCATGATTGCGTTCTTCCTGATGTGGCAGCAAAGTGGCAGCCTCAATTTTGCCTCTTTCCGCAGCCTCTCGCTTTCTCCTGGGCTGGCTTCGACCGTTTTTCTGCTGGGCTTTTTTGGCTTTGGTGCCAAAGCAGGGATGCTGCCGTTACATAGCTGGTTGCCTCGCGCTCACCCTGCGGCACCTTCCCACGCATCGGCGTTGATGTCTGGTGTCATGGTCAAAATCGGCATTTTCGGCATCATCAAGATCGGTATCGACCTTTTGGGTGCCACCGAACTGTGGTGGGGGATCGTGGTGCTAGGATTTGGCGCCGTATCTTCCGTGTTAGGCGTGCTGTATGCGCTTGCCGAGCACGATATCAAGCGACTCCTCGCATGGCATACGGTTGAGAATATCGGCATCATTTTGATGGGCGTGGGCGTGGGCATGGTCGGAATGGCCACTCAGCACCCTGTTCTCGCCGCACTAGGTCTGCTCGGAGCGCTCTATCACCTGTTGAATCACGCCGTATTTAAAGGGCTATTGTTCCTCGGCGCGGGCGCGGTTATTTATCGGGTGCACACCCGCGATATGGAAAAAATGGGCGGCCTCGGCAAGCTTATGCCTTGGACAGGGCTCGCGTTCCTCATCGGCTGTATGTCCATTTCAGCGCTCCCTCCGCTCAACGGCTTCATCAGTGAGTGGTACACCTATCAATCGCTGTTCTCAATGAGTCATTCCGGTGATTTCATCATGCAGCTAAGTGCGCCAATTGCCATTGTGATGCTAGCCATCACCGGCGCACTCGCTGCCATGTGCTTCGTTAAAGTGTACGGCATTAGTTTTTGCGGCGGTGCGCGCAGCGAGCAGGCCGCACAGGCCCGCGAAGTGCCTTGGCCGATGACGCTATCCATGTTGCTTTTAGCGTTGCTGTGCATATTGCTTGGCGCAGGTGCCAGCGTCGTTGCGCCCATCATCTCTAGCGTAGCCACTACGCTCGTCAACACTCACCCCATCACCGTATCTGAAGGGTTGCTGTTGGTTCCCGCGCAGGCATCGCAAGCCATGCTTTCCCCGGCGGTCATGTTCATCCTATTACTGGCATTACCGGTGCTGCCGCTGCTGGTTTATCTGGCATTACGCGGTAAACAGCAGAAATTTCGTCGCCACGGCGATCCTTGGGCCTGCGGCTACGGCTGGGAGGACGCCATGTCTGCCTCTGCGGGCAGTTTTACTCAACCACTACGCGTGATGTTTATGTCGCTTTATCGACTGCGTAAACAGCTTGACCCATCCCCTCTTTTGACGCGTGCGCTCGATAGCACTACGCGCGGAGCCGCGCGTGTAGAACCGTTTTGGGACGAAGGCATCATCTACCCACTGGTTCGTGGCGTGCGACGTTTTGGTTCACGCGTTCAAAATTTGCAGGGGGGCGATTTCAGGCTGTATTGCCTCTATATCGTGGCCGCATTGGTGATCCTACTTTTGATAATTGCGGTGTGAGGAGAAAATCATGTTGATGCAAGAAACGCCCTCGCTGGCAATGGGGATCTTCGCGTTAGTGCAGGCTATTATCCTATTAGCCATGACTCCGCTGATGACCGGTATCTCACGTCAGATCCGCGCCAGAATGCAATCTCGGCGCGGGCCGGGGATTTGGCAGGATTATCGCGATCTTGGCAAGCTGTTTAAGCGCCAAGAAGTCGGTCCGGCACAGTCCGGTATCATCTTCCGCCTGATGCCTTACGTTTTGCTCGGCAGCATGCTGCTGGTGGCGATGTCTCTTCCCGTCTTCACTCAGACTGCGCCCTTCGGCGGCGCGGGTGACTTGATCGCTTTGCTGTATCTTTTCGCGCTATTCCGCTTTTTCTTCTCGCTTTCCGGTTTGGATACCGGCAGCACTTTCGCTGGTATTGGTGCCAGCCGTGAACTCACCTTAGGGATCTTAGTTGAACCAACGTTGATTCTGGCTCTTTTAGTCGTAGCGCTTATCGCGGGATCGACCAACATCGGCACCATTAGCGCCACCTTAACTCAAGGATGGAGCTCACCAACGGCAACTTTCTTAGCGCTGCTGGCCTGCGGATTTACCGCCTTCATAGAGATGGGAAAAATCCCCTTCGACGTCGCCGAAGCCGAACAAGAATTACAGGAAGGGCCGCTCACCGAGTATTCAGGCTCGGGACTGGCCTTGGTGAAGTGGGGAATCGGCCTTAAGCAAGTGGTGGTCGCAGAACTATTTTTGGCGGTGTTTATTCCCTTTGGCAAGGCCGCCACGCTCAGCGCATCCGCGCTCTTCTTCGCACTGATCCTGATGCTTATCAAACTTCTGGTGGTATTCGTGCTGGCCTCACTGGTTGAAAACAGTTTGGCTCGCGGTCGCTTCCTGATGACTCACCGTGTGACATGGCTTGGCTTTGGCGTCGCTGCGCTAGCCTTCGTGTTCTACCTAACCGGTCTATAAGGAGCTACCACCATGATGGAAAATATCGCTCTAACGACCCTTTTGCTACCGTTTATCGGCGCACTGATCACCGCCTGCGCGCCCAAACGTTACGCTAAATGGCTATGTACATTCTTCGCCCTAATTGCAACCTTAGGCACGCTGGCACTGGGTTGGCAATATTGGCTGCATGATAAAGCAGACGTCACCTATACCCTACTCAGCTACGGCACGGTCGAGCTGTTTGGTTTTACCATTGACCGAATCAGCACGCTTATCGTTTTTGCTGTCGTGTTTCTTGGCTTCTTGGTCAGCCTTTATTCCACGGGTTATCTCACCGTCGGTAATAAAGAGCATCCGCATGAGGGAGGCAATCGCTATTACGCATTTCTGCTGATCTTCATTGGTGCCATGGTCGGACTGGTTTTGTCATCCACCATTTTAGGGCAACTGCTGTTTTTCGAAATCACGGGCGGCTGTTCGTGGGCATTGATTGGCTATTACCAGACACCAAAATCTCAGCGTTCCGCCATGAAAGCGCTGCTTATCACCCATGTGGCCTCGATTGGTCTGTATCTCGCTGCCGCTACGCTGTTCCTTAATACCGGCACTTTTGCCCTCAGCGCTCTCGCTAATCTGCACGGCAGCGCCAGCTATATCGTGTTCGGCGGGATCTTGTTTGCCGCATGGGGGAAATCTGCCCAGCTGCCGCTACAGGCGTGGCTACCTGATGCCATGGAAGCGCCAACGCCTATCAGTGCCTATTTACATGCGGCATCAATGGTTAAAGTCGGTGTTTATATCTTTGCGCGTGCCATCCTATCTGCCGGAGAAGTCCCGCATATTATCGGCTGGATAGGCATCGTTATGGCAACCATCACGCTGATTTATGGCTTCCTGATGTATCTGCCGCAAAAGGATATGAAACGCCTGTTAGCGTGGTCAACCATCACTCAGCTTTCTTATATTTTCCTCGCTCTCTCGCTATCGATATTCGGCTCCAAACTGGCCTTTGAAGGCGGTGTGGCTTACATCTTCAACCACGCCTTTGCCAAGAGCCTGTTCTTTTTGATTGCCGGCGCACTCAGCTACAGCTGCGGCACCCGAATGCTGCCGCGTTTGAAGGGCGTGCTGAAAAAAATGCCGCTGCTGGGCATCGGATTCTGCGTGGCCGCCTTAGCCATTACCGGCGTACCCCCGTTTAACGGCTTCTTTAGCAAATTCCCTATTTTCGCCGCAGGTTTTGCGCTTTCACATGAGTTTTGGGTCATGACGCCATTAATGGTGCTGGTACTCATTGAGTCTGTCGCCAGCTTTGCATGGTTTATTTACTGGTTCGGTCGCGTCATTCCCGGCACGCCGAGCGAAGAGGTCGCCCAAGCGGCACCGGTTCCTCTGGCCATGCGTATCGTGCTGGTGGTGCTGATCGCGATGTCGGTGTTCTCAAGTTTTATCGCCGTTGCCTGGCTTGGATAAGGGAGTCAACTATGACCGGATCATTAATCGTTAATAACCTAGCAGGGCTGATGATGCTCACATCGCTGCTGGTCATTGGAGCCAAACGCCCCACCGCTTCCTGCTGGCTCTATGCTTTGCAGTCGCTGGTTCTGGTGCTGATATTCTTCACGTTATCGCAAACCCTTGAGGCGCACCAGTTGGCCCTTTGGGCCATCAGCGCATTCGTTACCAAAGTCGTAATGGTGCCGCTCATTATGGGCTATGCCTTCCGCAAACTGTCAGACCCCTGCGCCAATGGCAGCATTATCAGTATGTCGATGCTGATGCTGTCTGCTGCCGTTATCGTCGTGCTGTGTTGGTTCGTAGTCGCACCGGTTCAACTCCCGTTATTAGCGACGCTGAAACCCGCGCTGGCGGTCTCTCTTGGGCACTTCCTATTGGGGCTGCTGTGTATCGTGACCCAACGCAATATTCTAAAACAGGTATTTGGCTACTGCCTGATGGAAAACGGCTCTCACCTCACTCTCGCACTGCTGGCATTCCGTGCACCAGAGTTAGTTGAAATCGGTATTGCCACCGATGCCATTTTTGCCGTGATCGTGATGGCGGTGCTAGCGCGCAAAATTTATCGCACGCTCAACACGCTGGACGTTGAACAACTCACGGCGCTGAAGGGGTAACGCGATGAATCAAGAATCGATTTTATTTCTCCTACTGGCGACGCCGTTAATTGCCTCGTTGTTAACCTTTGCCAGCCGCCTGCTGGGTGATTCAGCCCGCATCGTGGTCACGGCGCTACACAGCATTGGCATTCTCGCGCTGTTAATCGTCGCCCTGTGGGTGGTAGCGATGACCGCCGAACACGGCGAACTCTTATCGGCTAACCACTGGCTGCATATCGACAGTCTCAGCGCCCTGTTCTTGGCAATTCTGGGCGTGATTGGCTTTTTAACCGGGCTTTACTCGATTGGCTACATGCGCCATGAAGTCGACGAAGGAGAAATTTCCGTCCCGACGCTGTGCAATTACTATGGTTTCTTCCACCTGTTCCTCTTCACCATGCTACTGGTGGTCACCAGCAACAACCTCATCTTAATGTGGGCCGCCATTGAAGCCACTACCTTAAGTTCGGCGTTTCTGGTGGGAATTTACGGACAGCGATCGTCGCTGGAAGCCGCATGGAAATACATCATCATTTGTACCGTCGGCGTCGCCTTCGGCCTGTTTGGCACCATTTTGGTTTATGCCAATGCGGCCAGCTTTATGCCCGATGCCAACAACGCTATTTTCTGGACGGAAGTCCTTAAGCATGCGAGCGAACTAGACCCAACGCTGATGCATTTAGCCTTTGTATTTATCCTGATTGGCTTCGGAACCAAAACCGGGCTATTTCCTATGCATGCGTGGTTACCGGATGCCCATAGCGAAGCGCCCAGCCCCACCAGCGCCCTGCTTTCTGCGGTGCTGCTGAACTGTGCTCTGCTCGTTATCATCCGTTACTACATCATTATCAGCGCCGCTATTGGCCCCGTATTCCCAAGTCGATTACTGATCGTATTTGGCTTGCTGTCTGTGGCCGTTGCTGCGTTCTTTATTCTGGTTCAGCGCGACATCAAACGCCTACTGGCCTACTCCAGCGTCGAAAACATGGGGCTGATTGTGGTTGCTATCGGCATCGGCGGCCCGCTGGGCGTGCTGGCGGCCTTGCTGCACACGCTTAATCATAGCCTCGCCAAAACCCTGCTGTTCTGCGGTTCTGGCAACGTGTTATTGAAATACGGCACGCGAGACCTGCACGCGGTGAAAGGCATGCTCAAAATCATGCCGTTCAGCGCCGTACTCTTCGCGGGAGGCGCATTGGCGCTCGGCGGAATGCCTCCGTTTAACGTCTTTATCAGTGAGTTTATGACCGTTGTTGCTGGTTTGGCTGCGGGGCATCTTTGGCTCACCGTTTTCATCTTGCTGCTGCTGACCATCGTACTCGGTGGTTTAGTACGCATGGTGGCATGCGTACTGTTTGGCGACGGCCCCGAGGCCGTCAGCAAAGGCGAACTGGGGCTGTTCACAACCTTACCGATGGCGATCCTGATCGTGCTGATGCTGATCATGGGGACGCACATTCCCCAGCCGGTAACTCGTCTGCTGGAAAACGCCGCCACCATCGTCATGAATCCATCATCAACGCAGACCCCGACCTTCAACTGGCCGTGGGTCGCTGCACAACCTGTGCCGTCCGCGCAATGCGCATCAACATCCTGCATGGAGAAGTAATGTGAGCTACCTAAATGTGGTGAATAGCAATCAACAGGGTGAAAAGCGCGGTGCGGGTTATTTAAAAAAACTGCGCGAAAAATTTCCCAACAGCGTACTGGACGAAGAGTGGCAAACCGCCGATCAGCTCACCGTTACGGTGAAAACCAACGAACTGCCAGAGATTGTGGAATAT
>Ga0308167_1002160_pt1 | contig 19326 bp, 15 predicted proteins | sample PhyCR1_2_FD_202138 | JGI IMG/M metagenome (GOLD analysis project Ga0308167, IMG submission 202138) | Phyllosphere microbial communities from UC Gill Tract Community Farm, Albany, California, United States - DLSLRC.R1 | ecosystem: Host-associated > Plants > Phyllosphere > Unclassified | place... | reverse complement strand
GCTGCACGGTCACCGAGATGTGCCTGCAGTACGCACTCGAGAACAACCAGGACTCCGGTGTCTGGGGTGGCCTGAGCGAGGACGAGCGCCGCGCGCTGAAGCGTCGCGCCGCCCGCGCTCGTCGCGCCTCCTGACCTGCGCCTGACGCGTCCGACGCCCGCCGTCCCCTCGGGGCCGGCGGGCGTCGTCGTGTCAGCCGTGCGCGGCGCGGGCGCCGTCGCGGGCGCCGTCGCGTCGCGAGGCTGCAAAACACCGGTGCTCACAGGTCGAACCGCGACATGCGCGGGTTCGATCGACGAGCACCGGTGTTTTGCGGGCAGCGGCCTCCCGGGGGCGCTACGCGGCGGCCGTCAGCCAGCGGAACGGGATGGTGATCGTCACCTCGGTGCCGCTGCCGGTCAGGGTGTGCCAGTCGATCGTGCCACCGAGCTCGCCCTGGATCAGGGTGCGGACGATCTGCGTGCCGAGACCCGATCCGACCTTGCCCTCAGGCAGACCCCGGCCGTTGTCGCGGACCTGGATGTCGAGGTGGTCGTCGGAGCGCTCGGCCACGATCTCGACCTCGCCGTCGCGCCCGTCGAGGCCGTGCTCGACTGCGTTCGTGACGAGTTCGGTGAGGCCCAGTGCGAGCGGGGTGGCGGCCTCGGACGGGAGCACCCCGAACTCGCCGGTCTTCTTCGGGTGCACGGTCGTGTTGTGCGAGGCGGCGACCTCGGTGACGAGCTTGAGCACGGAGTCGAACACGTCGTCGAAGTCGACCGTCTGGCTCAGCCCGCTCGACAGGGTGTCGTGCACGACCGCGATCGCCGCGACCCGGCGCATCGCGTTCTGCAGTGAGGTCCGGGCTTCGTCGGAGTGCGTGCGGCGGGCCTGGATGCGCAGGAGGGACGCCACCGTCTGCAGGTTGTTCTTCACCCGGTGGTGGATCTCGCGGATCGTGGCGTCCTTGGTGATGAGCTCACGCTCCTGGTGCCGCAGTTCGGTGACGTCGCGGCAGAGCACGATCGCGCCGATGCGGTCGCCGTGGTCGCGGAGCGGGATCGAGCGCAGGGACACGGTCACGCCCTTGGACTCGATGTCGGCACGCCACGGAGCACGCCCGGTGACGACGAGCGGCAGGGACTCGTCGACGTCGAGCTGGGCGCCGATGAGCTCGGTGGTGACCTCGGCGAGGGACTTCCGCTCGAGTTCCCCCTCGAACCCCATGCGGTTGAAGGCGCTGAGTCCGTTGGGGCTGGCGAACGTGACGATGCCGTTCGTGTCCAGGCGGAGGAGGCCGTCGCTCGCGCGCGGGGCCCCACGACGAGGACCGGCCGGTGCACCGATGTCCGGGAAGTCGCCGGTCGCGATCATGCCGAACAGGTCGTTCGCGCTCGCGGTGAAGTTGAGCTCCTGCCGGCTCGGGGTGCGCATCTCGTCCTGGTTCGAGTGCCGGGTGACGACGGCGATCGGACGCTCGGTGGTCTCGGCCGAGTTCGCGCTCAGGCGGCGCAGCACCGGGATCGCCCGTACACGGGTCGGGGTGTCCTCGTACCAGTCCGGCTCGGCGGAGTCGACGACCTTCGCGCCGGCGAAGCACTCGGTGACCTGTTCGCGCCACTCCTCGCGGATCTCCTGCCCGACGATGTCGCGGTAGAAGAGCGTCGCCGCGGAGCTCGGGCGGGCGTGGGCGACGGCCACGAACGAGCCGTCCTCGGCCGTCGGCACCCAGAGGACCATGTCGGCGAACGACAGGTCGGCGAGCAGCTGCCAGTCCCCGACGAGCAGGTGGAGCCACTCCACGTCGGCTTCGGAGGAACGGCCTTGCGCGAGGACGAGGTCACTGAGGGTCGACACCCCGCCAGTCTAGGTGCGCCGCACTGTGGAGAACTCCTCGCTCTCCACAGCCCGAACGCTGTCATATTTCTCATGTTGTACTCCCCATACGCTCACCCCGACGAAAGGGGCAGGGGTGGCGCAGCATGCACGCCGGATCGACGACACGGTGGGAAGGGACGAGCCGAGGCGGCTCACCGTGGTCCCGCCACCGAACGACGTCGAGGAGACGGCACGGGCTCTGGGGCTGTGCGTCGCCGAGATCCTCACCGGCGCGCGCGATGTCGACAGCATCGCGCGCTGGATCACCGACGAGGTGCACCGGCACCTGCAGCAGCGGGCAGCGATCGCCGCGCGGTCACGGCAGCTCGGCGGACGGTCACGGGCGCGGGCACTGCTGCGGGTCGGCAGCGTGATCGTCTGCCGCCCGGCCGACGGCGTCGCCGAGGCGACGGTCGTCGTGCACACGCGCAGCCACGCCCGGGCGGTGGCCATGCGGCTCGAGGAGCGGCAGGGGCGCTGGCGCGCGACGGCGGTGGGGGTGTTGTAGACGGGTGCGGGTGGACGGACGGGAGGCGCGGTGCCAGCTGGCACCGCGCCTCCCGTCACGCCCGTGGTGACGTCAGTTCTTCTTGGCGGCCTGTCGACGCTCGGCCCGGTTGCTCGCCGCGGCCTGGCCGGAGGCCGTCGCCGCGTTGCCGAAGGCGGAACCCTGCTCGGGTCCGGCAGCGGCCTCGGCCTCGGCCTGCGCCTTCTGCGCGCGCGCGGTCGCGGCCTGCTCGAGGCGCCCACGCTCGTCGCGCACCTCGACCTCGCCGTCGATCGACGGCGCCGAGTACTCGAGTCCGGAGACCTCGTCCTCGCCGAGACCCTTGGCCTCGATCACGGCGTTCTCGCCGTCGGACTGCACCTGGACCTCGAGGTTGAACAGGTAGCCGACCGACTCCTCGCGGATCTGCCCCATCATGCTCTGGAACAGGGCGTAGCCCTCGCGCTGGTACTCGACCAGCGGGTCGCGCTGCGCCATCGCACGGAGGCCGATGCCGTCCTTGAGGTAGTCCATCTCGTACAGGTGGTCGCGCCAGCGACGGTCGATCACCGAGAGGACGACGCGGCGCTCGAGCTCACGCATGGCCTCGTCACCGAGGAGCTCCTCGCGCTTCTCGTAGGCGAGCTTGGCGTCGGAGAGGATCTCGCGACCGAGGAACTCGCGCGAGGCCTTGCCCTTCGACCCGGCCTCGGTGATGACCTCGTCGATGGAGATCGAGATCGGGAACAGCGTGCCGAGCTCGGTCCACATGGCGTCGAGGTCCCAGTCGTCCGGGGAGCCCTCACCCGTGTGGGTGTCGATCACGTCGTCGACGACGCTCTTCAGGAACGTCTGCGCGCGGTCGTGGATGTCGTCGCCCTCGAGGATGTGCCGGCGGTCGCTGTAGATCGCCTCGCGCTGGCGGTTCAGGACGTCGTCGTACTTCAGGACGTTCTTGCGGATCTCGGCGTTGCGGCCCTCGACCTGCGACTGGGCCGAACGGATCGCGCGGCCAACGAGCTTGTTCTCGATCGCCAGGTCGTCCGGGACGTTCGAGCGGCCCATCAGGCTCTCGGCGGCACCGGAGTTGAACAGGCGCATGAGGTCGTCGGTGAGCGACAGGTAGAAGCGGCTCTCACCCGGGTCGCCCTGACGGCCGGAACGACCACGCAGCTGGTTGTCGATGCGGCGGGACTCGTGGCGCTCGGTGCCGAGGACGTAGAGGCCGCCGGCCTCGCGGACCTTGTCGCCCTCCTCCTTGATCTCGGCCTTGACGCGGGCGAACACGTCGTCCCACTCGGCCTCGTACTCCTCCGGTGTCTCCGTCGGGGACAGGCCCTTCGCGTGCATCTCCTGCACGGCGAGGAACTCCGAGTTGCCGCCGAGCATGATGTCGGTACCGCGGCCGGCCATGTTCGTGGCGACCGTCACGGCTCCGAGACGACCCGCCTGGGCGACGATCGCGGCCTCACGAGCGTGGTTCTTGGCGTTCAGGACCTCGTGCTTGACGCCCTTCTTCGCGAGGAGCTTCGAGAGGTACTCCGACTTCTCGACGCTCGTCGTGCCGACCAGGACTGGCTGGCCCTTCTCGTGGCGCTCGGCGATGTCCTCGGCGACCTGCTCGAACTTCGACTTCTCGTTCTTGTAGACGAGGTCGGTCTGGTCGATGCGCTGCATCGGCTTGTTCGTCGGGATCGGGACGACGCCGAGCTTGTAGGTCGACATGAACTCGGCCGCCTCGGTCTCGGCGGTACCGGTCATGCCGGAGAGCTTCTGGTACAGGCGGAAGTAGTTCTGCAGCGTGACGGTCGCGAGGGTCTGGTTCTCCGCCTTGACCTCGACGCCCTCCTTCGCCTCGATCGCCTGGTGGATGCCCTCGTTGTAGCGGCGGCCCATCAGGATGCGGCCGGTGTGCTCGTCGACGATGAGCACCTCGCCGTTCATCACGACGTAGTCCTTGTCGCGCTTGAACAGGGCGACGGCCTTGATGGAGTTGTTCAGGAACGAGATCAGCGGGGTGTTCGCCGACTCGTACAGGTTGTCGATGCCGAGGTAGTCCTCGACCTTCTCGATGCCGGGCTCGAGCACGCCGACGGTGCGCTTCTTCTCGTCGACCTCGTAGTCCTCACCCGGGGTGAGGCGGGTGGCGATCGACGCGAACTCGGTGAACCAGCGGTTCGCCTCGCCCGAGGACGGGCCGGAGATGATGAGCGGCGTGCGGGCCTCGTCGATGAGGATCGAGTCGACCTCGTCCACGATGGCGAAGAAGTGGCCGCGCTGCACCATGTCGGAGGACTGCCACGCCATGTTGTCGCGCAGGTAGTCGAAGCCGAACTCGTTGTTCGTGCCGTAGGTGATGTCGGCGGCGTACTGCTCGCGGCGCTCGGCCGGGGACTGGTTCGCGATGATGCAGCCGGTCGACATGCCGAGCGCGCGGAAGACGCGGCCCATGATCTCGGACTGGTACGACGCGAGGAAGTCGTTCACCGTGATGACGTGCACGCCGCGCGACGGGATGGCGTTGAGGTACGCGGCCGTCGTGGCGACGAGGGTCTTGCCCTCACCGGTCTTCATCTCGGCGATGTTGCCGAGGTGGAGCGCCGCGCCACCCATGAGCTGCACGTCGAAGTGCCGCATGCCGAGGGTGCGCTTCGCTGCTTCCCGCACGGCCGCGAAGGCCTCGGGCAGGAGATCGTCGAGGGTCTCGCCGTTCGCGTAGCGCTCGCGGAGCTCCTTGGTCTCGTCCTGGAGCTCCTCGTCGGACAGACTCGCGAAGTCGTCCTCGAGGTCGTTGATCGCCGAGGCGTACGCCTTCAGCCGACGGAGGGTTCGTCCTTCACCGATGCGGAGGACCTTCTCCAGCACGTTTGCCACGTGAGCTCCTTACGAGATCGTCCGCGCGACCTGCGCGATGCGAACAGCCAGTCATGCTAGCAACCCGGTCGGGCCGGCCGCTGGGAGCGGCGCGGCCGTGCGCGGCCCGCGAACGGACCGCGCACGGCTGGATCGGGTCGTGGTGGGGCGACCGTCAGGCGATCGCGGCCGCCGGTTCCGCCGCCGACGCCGGAGCACCGGCGGTCTGGTCGTCGATGCCGATCACGCCGTAGTCCCAGCCCTTCCGTCGGTAGACCACGCTCGGGCGACGCGTCTCGGCGTCGACGAACAGGTAGAAGTCGTGTCCGACGAGCTCCATGTAGTAGAGCGCGTCGTCGACCGTCATGGGCGAGGCCTCGAAGACCTTCTGGCGGATCACCACCGGGCAGTAGGCCTCGGTCTCCTCCTCGTCGCCCGTCTCGTCGACCACGGGCACGGCACCGGTCGCGACGTTCTCGATGAGCTTGCCCGTCGCCGGGACGACCCCCATCCGTTCGAAGCCGGTGCCCGAGGCCTCGGACACCGAGGTCGGACGGTGCCGACCGCGGTGCACCTTGCGGCGGTCGCGCGCTCGGCGCAGGCGCTCCATGATGCGGGCGAACGCGAGGTCGAACGCGGCGTACTTGTCCGACGCGGCGGACTCCGCCCGCACGAGGGGGCCGGGGCCGATCAACGTGAGCTCGACGCGGTCCTCGCCCTGGGAACCGCCCGACTTCTCGTGGTGGCGGCTGATGCGCACCTCGAACGCGAGGGCGCGGTCGGCGAGCACGTCGATCTTCTCGGACTTCTGTTCGACGTAGGTGCGGAATCGGTCGGTGACCCCGATGTTCCGGCCCGTGATCGTCACGTCCATGTGGCGGCTCCCATCCAGACTCAGCGCGTCGCCTCCATCCGGCGATCCTGAACGCCTTGACGCGAGGCTAGACCCGCGGGCGGTCCGGCGTCACCCGATGCCGGTGAGTCGTGCCGGACACCCACCGGACACACAGTGGCCACCGAGGGTTCACTCGTCGACGCTCGCGACCGCGACGCACCGGACGACCCGCCCACCGGCGGCGCGGACCGCCCGGACGGCCTCGGCCATGGTCACGCCCGTGGTGACGACGTCGTCCACGACCACGACGTCCCGGCCGTCGACCCCGACGGCTCGGAGCGTGCCCACCGTCGCCGCGACCCGCTCGACGGCGGACCGTTCCTTCTGCCCGGCGTCGGCCGCGTGCGGGGTGACGCCGTCCGGGGACCGGACCCGCCGCAGGCTCCGCGGACGCCGGACTCCCCCACGGGCGAGCAGCAGGACGACCGGGTCGAAGCCACGCCGGCGCGCGCCACGTCGCGACGGCGGGACCCGGAGCAGGACCGTCCCCGGCGGCGCCTCGGCGAGCGCCGTGCGCACCATCGCCCCGAACCGGACACCCAGGTGTCGGCCGAGGTCGACCCGTCCGCGCAGCTTCAGTTCGAGCACGAGCGTCCGGACGAGGCCCTCGTACTCGAAGGCCGCGTCGAGCCGGACCCCGGCGACGAGGCGCACGCGACGGCCCTGGGCGGTGAGGACGGCCCGGCAGGCTCGGCAGAGGGCACGGTCGGGTGTGCCGCAGCCGACGCAGACGACCGGCAGGAACAGCCCGAGCACGGCGAGGGCCGCGTCCTGCCACGCGCGCTCCCGGTCGTCACCCATGCCCACGATCCTGGAACCGACCACGCGCGCGCGTGACCGGTCCTGGCGGACTGTGGACGCGCCTCCAGGCCGGTGCCCCTGTGGAGGAGGACCGACGCGACCTCAGCGCTGGATGCCGAGCACGTCGGCCGTGACGCCCGTCGTGGCCCACCCGCCGCCGGTGGACTGCAGGACCGAGCCGTCCGACATCCGCAGCAGCATCGACCCGCCGCTGCCCCCGGCGATCGACGTCGCCCGCCCGTCCGGCTTCGGCAGCGTGCTCGACTGCCCGCCGATGGTCGTGCGGACGACGTCCGGCCCGGAGGAGGTCTGCCCGACCGACGCGACGTCGGAGTCACTGATCCAGGCGGCACCCACAGCCGTCCCGGTCGCCGCCTGCACCCGCACCGGGGATCCGAGGGCGGTCGGTGTGCGGTCGGACCCGCGCACGATGGCCATGACGTACAGGCTCGGGCCGTCGCTCGTCTCGATGAGCGCGAGCGCCCGGGTGGAGTCGCGCGAGACCTGGAACGACACGAGCGCACCGTTCGGCAGGGTGGTGCTCACCGCGTGCGGGTCGCCGCCCAGGCCGTACGCCGTGACCTTCCGCGTGTTCTTCGACGACGCCACCCAGACGAACCCGAGGTCGTCGATCGAGGGCGCGACGAGGTCGTCCGTCGCGTCGATGCGCAGGTGGTTCCGACCCCGCACCACGGTCACGCCGTCGTCGTTGCCGATCGCGGCCGCGGTGCCGGAGGCCGAGAGGGCGAACGAGGACGGGTCGAGTCCGGCGATCTCGTCGCCCATGCCGTTGCCGAGCTCCGCGACCTTCCCGCTGCCCGTCGCCGCGTAGCCGACGGCGCCGTCGTGGTCGACGAGCGGACGCGAGTCGACATCGGGGTTCTGCACGGCTTCGGAGCCGATGGCGTCCGGGACGGAGAACGTCGCGCCCTCGACGGTGATCGAGACCGACGACACCGTCGCGACGGAAGCGAGCGACTTGCTGAGCTGTTCGCGCATCCGTCCCCTGTCCTGGCTGCTCGCGCGGAGGGCGTCACTGGACAGGTCGACCAGCGCGGTGCCGTTGTCGACCGTCACGGCGTTCAGGGAGAGCTGCGTGCCCTCCGGGAACGACGACACGACGGAGCCCTTCAGCCAGTCGGCCGGGCCGGCGAGCAGGGCACTGGCGATCCGGGTGCTCGTCGAGGACCGGGCGAGGAACCAGCGCTCGTCGGGCACCAGGAACTTGTACGTCGGGTCGAAGAAGTACAGCGCGTGCTGCTGGAACACCGAGTCGAAGCTCACCGGGGACAGGATGATGCCGTCCGGCGCGTACGCGATGCGCCACTCGCCGTCCTCGCGCGTGAACTGGAAGGTCAGCGTCGACGAGGTCGGTCGGACGGCTTGGGTGTACTCGCCGTTCGCGTCGACGGTCGCGCTCGCGGTGAGGGTGTACGTCAGTTCGCGCTCGCCGACCCGCTCGACCGCGGGGTTCCCCTGCCGGATCGTGACGCCGCGGCGCGGGTTCCACTTCTCGGAGAATCCCGACGACAGGAACTGCCGGGCGATGGCGTAGTCGTCCTGCGCGCCGGTGCCGGCCGCGATGAACCCGCGGAGGATCGCCGTCTGGTCGGCACCCGCCACGGGCTTGTCCGGGCGGTAGTCGACGCCGGAGAGCGACTCGTCCTTGATCGTCTGTCCGGCGCGGACCGGGCCGTCGGTGGGGATCGCGGCGCAGGCGGACACGGTGACGATGGTCACCGCGGCGAGCGCTGCGGCGAGGAGGTGTCGGAAGCGGGTGCGCATCAGTCGTCCTCTCGCACGGCTCGGGGGCCCTCGTACGATTCGTCGAGGTCTGGGAGCGGGATCGCCGACGTGGTGATGCCGACGCGCTCGTTGCGGGGCAGGGTGAGCACGAAGGTCGATCCCTCGCCGGGCTTCGACCACACGTCGATGCGGCCGCCGTGCAGGTTCGCGTCGCCCAACGAGATCGCCAGCCCCAGGCCCGTGCCGCCGATGGTGCGCTTCCGGCTCGGGTCGGCGCGCCAGAACCGGTCGAACACGCGGACGGCGTCCTCCGGCGGCATGCCGATGCCCTGGTCGCGCACGGCGATCGCCACGGTGCGGGCATCGCTGTCGACGACGACCTGCACGGGCTTCGCGTCGCCGTGCTCGATCGCGTTGCCGACGAGGTTCCGGAGGATGCGGCGGACGCGCTTGGCGTCGAGCTGCATCGTCGTGTGGCCGCCGGGGGTGGCGAGTTGCAGGTCGATGCCGGCGCGCTCGGCCAGGGGACGGAACTCGTCGACGATGTCCGCGGCGAGCGACGCGGGGATCACCGGCTCCGGGTCGAGCTGGACGGCCTGCGCGTCGAAGCGGGAGATCTCCAGGAGGTCGGCGAGCAGGAGTTCGAACCGCTCGATCTGCGTGTGCATGAGCTCGGCGGACCGGCCGACGGACGGTTCGAAGGCGTGCCGGGAGTCGTAGAGCATGTCCCCGGCGAGCCGGATCGTCGTGAGGGGCGTGCGGAGTTCGTGCGAGACGTCGGACACGAACCGCTGCTGCACCCGGGACAGCTCGGCGAGCTGGGTGATCTGACGGCTGACGGCGTCGGCCATCCCGTTGAAGCTCCGCGCCAGCGTGGCGATGTCGTCGTTGCCCCGCACCGGGATGCGTTCGTCGAGTCGGCCGGCCGCGATCTTCCGGCTCGTCTCGGCGGCACCGCGGATCGGCACCACGACGAGGCGCACGACGAGCGAGGTCACCAGGGCGATGAGCACCATGAGCGCCACGCCGCCGATGGACAGGGTCTGCGACACGAAGTCGAGGGTCTGCTGCGCGTCGGAGAGGTCGTACACCAGGTACAGCTCGTACTGGCCGGCGCTCGGGATCTGCAGGGTCGACCCGACGGCGAGGCCGGGCTGCCGGCGGCCGTCGTCCTCCAGTCGCACGGGCTGCAGGCTGAGCTTGCCGGTGTTCTTGCCGACCTCCTTGCGGAGGACGTCGGTGATCACGGCGTCGGGGAAGCCCTGGCTCGCGACGTTCTGCACCGTCTGCGGCCCGGGCTGGTCCGGGCTGCGCTCGATCGCGATGCTCGTGCCGCCAGGGCTCGTCGTGTTCGACAGGATCGCCTGCTGCGCCTCGCTCTGCAGCGTCTCGAGTTCGGACTGGTTGTTGTCCTCACCCGCGGTTGCCGCGTCGAAGATGCCCTGCGCGACGATCGTCGCGCGCGCGGACTCGGCCTCGATCTGGTCACGGCGCTGCGCGTAGACGTTGTTCGAGATGCTGATCATGACCGCGGTCCCGATGATCGCGATCGCGAGGCCGGTCGTCATCACCGTGATGGCGACCGACCGGAACATCAGGGAGCGTCGCCACAGGTAGGCGACGCCGCGCCAGCCGCGCCGAACCCACCGCCGGAGCCGTCGACCGACGCGCGCCGCCGTGCCGAGGCCGGCCGAGGTGCCCGGCCGCGCGGACGCGCCGGTCCCCGCTGCCGCGCCGGTCCCTCCGGACGGTGCCGGCGGCACGGTGGTCAGGCCCCTCCGGCCCGGTACCCGACGCCGCGCACCGTGGTGACGATCTTCGGGTTGTCGGGGTCGTGCTCGATCTTCGCGCGGAGCCGCTGGACGTGCACGTTCACCAGACGGGTGTCCGCCTTGTAGTGGTAGCCCCAGACCTGCTCGAGGAGCATCTCGCGGGTGAACACCTGGTTCGGCTTCTCGGAGAGCGCGCGGAGCAGGTCGAACTCGAGGGGCGTCAGCGCGATCACGGACTCGCCGCGGCGGACCTCGTGCCCGGCGACGTCGACGGTGAGGTCACCGACGTGCAGCACGGTCGCGTCCGTCGCCGAGGGACGGAGCCGGGTGCGGATGCGGGCGACGAGCTCCTTCGGGTTGAAGGGCTTCACCACGTAGTCGTCCGCGCCGTTCTCGAGGCCCGCCACGACGTCGGCGGTGTCGCCCTTCGCGGTGAGCATGATGATCGGCGTCCCGCTCTCGGCGCGGATGCGCTTGCACACCTCGATGCCGTCGATGCCCGGGAGCATGACGTCGAGGAGCACCAGGTCGGGCTTCGTGCCGTGGAACGCGTCGATGGCGTCGTTGCCGTCGGCGCTGAACTCCGGCTCGTAGCCCTCGGAGCGGAGGACGATGCCGATCATCTCGGCGAGGGCCTGGTCGTCGTCGACGACGAGGATGCGCGGTGTCATGTGATGTGGACTCCGTGTGACGTGCGTGCGGCGGTGCCGGGTCGGCACTCGCGTCCTCACGATAGCCGAGGCCCCGTCGGGTGGCGTTTTCCGACAGGATGGTGTCGTCCGCGCGTCCGCTGCGCGGCCGAGGACCACGAGGGGGCGGCGATGTCCGATTGGCAGACACCGGGGACGTCCGGTGCGCAGCCGGGTGCGGACCGGCCTGGAGGCACGGCACACCAGCCGGGGCAGCACCCGTCCGCCCCGTGGCCGGTTCCCGGGCCTCCGCCGCCTCCACCCGCCGGCTCACGCCCCGTCATCCCGCTCCGGCCCCTCGGCCTCGGTGACGTCCTGGGCGGCGCCTTCACCGTCTTCCGCCGGAACGCCCGCGTCCTGCTGCTCTGGAGCGTGCTGCTCAGCGGCGTGCTCGGGCTGCTCGCGACGCTCGTCAGCACCTTCGGCCAGCAGGCCCTGCAGTCGCGGATGCTCTCCGCCGTCGACGGCGGCGATTCCGACTCGATCGTCGCGGGGTCCGTGACGCTGCTGATCGTGCTCTCCGTCGGGCTGCCGTTCCTGGCCTACCTCGGCCGGGCGTTCCTCGTCGCGCCCGTCGCCGCGGACACCGGACAGCGGATCCTCGGTCGGCGCGCCACCTTCCGCGGGCTCTGGGCGCTGCTCGCCGGTCGGCGGCGGTCCGTCGTCGCGTGGATCCTCCTGCAGCTCGCGGCCGGTGTCGTCATCGGCATCGTGTTCGTGCTCGTCTTCGTCGGCTTCATCGCCGCCCTGACGGCGGGCGACGCCGGCGTGTGGGGCTTCGTGCTCGGGTTCCTCGGGATGTTCGCCGGCTTCGGGGTCGTCCTCGTCTGGCTCGGCACGAAGTTCGCGTTCACCGTCCCGACGATCGCGCTCGAGGGCCGGTCGGTGTTCTCGGCGGCGGCCCAGTCGTGGCGCCTCACCCGCGGCGCGTTCTGGCGGACGTTCGGCATCGTGCTCCTGGTGCAGGCGATGTTCGGGTTCGCGGTGTCGATCGCGTCGTTCCCCCTCACCATCGGGAGCGTCCTGTTGAGCGGCACCTTCGACCCCCTCGGGCAGACCGACGCGTCCTCGGGCATCGGCGTGGGCGGGATCGTCGCCGTGGTCGTCGGCAGCCTGCTCGCGATCGCCGTGCAGTGCATCGCCGACGTGCTGAACGCATCCGTGGTGACGCTCCTGACCGTCGACCGGCGCATCCGGACCGAGGCGCTCGACCAGCGGATCGCGTCGCACCTGGAGACCGGCACACCGGCCGACCCGTTCGCGCCGGCGCCGCAGGTGTCGCGGCCGCCGTGGCCTCCGCAGCCGTGGCCGGGGCACCAGCAGCAGTGGCCGGGGCAGCCGGTGCAGCAGCCGTGGGCCGGTCCGCCGGTCCCGCCGCAGCAGCCGTGGCCGGGGCAGCCGACGCCGCCGCCGGAGTGGGGCGGCGCCCCCGGACGCTACCCGCCGGACGGTCGCGCATGACGATCGACCCCGACGAGGCCCGCCGCCTGCTGGAACGCGAACTCGAACGGTCCGAGTACGACGGAGCCCACGTGACGTGGTGGGACCGGGCGTCCCGGTCGTTCCTCGAGTGGCTCGGGTCGCTGCGTGCGGACGGCCTCGGCTCGCCCCTCGTCGCGCACACCCTGCTCTGGGTCGCCGTCGTCGTGCTCGTCGCCGTGGTCGTCCTGGTGGTCGTCGCGCGTGGGCTCCCCCGTCGTCGTGCTCGACTCACCGGGCAGGACGTCGGCGGGGTGTTCGACGACGACGACCTGCGCTCGGCGGCCGAGATCGCCGAGGCCGCCCGCACGGCGCTGCGGAACGGCGACTTCGAGGGCGCGGTGCTCGACGGCTACCGTGCCCTCGCGCGGGGCCTCGGCGAGCGCGACCTCGTGCCGGACGTCCCCGGGGCGACCGCGCGCGCCATCGCCGGACGGGCCGCCGTCGTGTTCCCCGGCGAGACGACGCGCCTCGACCGCGCCGCGCGGGTGTTCGACGAGGTCCGGTACCTCGGCGCCGTCGCCACCGAGGCCGACGCCCGCGACGTCCTCGACACCGAGCACGCGGTCCGGACGGCACGCCCCGTCACCCCGACGGCGCCGGCGGTCCCGGCATGACGGCGGCTGCGCCGCCGCTCGCAGGTCGGGCGTCGCGCGAGGGCCGCGGGCTGCGGATCGGCTTCTGGGTCGCGATCGTCCTCGTCGGCCTGATCCTCGCCGCACTGACCGCAGTCGTGCAGCGCAGCGGTGCTCCGACGCGCGACCCGCTCGACCCGACGTCGGCGACGGCGAGCGGGTCGAAGGCGCTCGTCCGCGTGCTCGAACAGCGCGGCACCGACGTCCGGGTCGTCGACACGGCCGACCGGATCGACGCCGAGGGCGGCACGGTCTTCGTCGACGACTCCCAGGCCGCCCTCGACCCCGCCGTCGCGCGGCGACTCGGCCGACAGGCCGCACACGTCGTCCTCGTCTCGACGAGCCCGGCGGTCCTCGACGCGTTCGGGCTCGACGTCGAGCCCGTCGCGCAGGTCGGCGGTGACGACACCGCGGCGACCGGCACGTGTGCGATCCCCGCGGCGGCCGACGCCGGCCGTGTGACGACCACCGGGTTCGCCTACCGCGTACCGGACGGCGAACGGGTCCCTTCCGGCACCGAGCTGTGCGCACCGAGCGGCTCCGGCGACGAGCGTGGGTACGGACTCGTCCGCACCGACACCCCGGCGGGCGACGTCACCCTCGTCGGCACGACCTCGGTGTTCCGCAACGACACGATCACCACCGCCGGGAACGCCGCACTCGCCCTCGGCCTGCTGGGCGACGGCGACGCGCTCACCTGGTACACGACGACGCCGGGTGCGCCGGACGCGGCACCGACGCTCGGCACGCTCGCACCGCCGTGGGTGCCGAGTGCCCTCGCCCTGCTCGGCCTCGTCGCCGTCGCGGCGGGGATCTGGCGCGGCCGTCGCCTCGGACCGCTCGTGGTCGAGCGGATGCCGGTGGTCGTCCGCGCGGCCGAGACCACCGAGGGCCGGGCACGGCTGTCCGCTCGCGCCCGTGACCGCACGCACGCCCTCGACACCCTCCGCATCGCTGCCGTCCGCCGGACCGCCCGGCGCCTCGGACTCCCCCGCTCGGCACACGTCGACGAGGTCGTCCGGGCCGCCGCCCACGCGACCGGGCGGTCCGACACCGACGTCGGCGCGGTGCTCGTCGGCGGGCCGACCCCGGACGACCGCGCACTCGTCGCCGGTGCTGCGGCGCTCGACGAGCTGGAGCGCGCCGTCCACGCCGCGACGACCGGCGACCACCAGACCGACCATGACCGACGAGGAGCACGACCGTGACCGATCCGTCCCCCACCCAGACCCCGCAGGCGCACCCGGCGGCCGATCCGCTCCGCAACGCGTTCGGCCGGCTCCGCGCCGAGGTCGGCAAGGCCGTCGTGGGGCAGGAGGGCGCGGTCTCCGGGATGATCGTCGGGATCCTCGCGCAGGGCCACGTGCTGCTCGAGGGCGTCCCCGGCGTCGCCAAGACCCTGCTCGTCCGGAGCCTCGCGGCGGCCATGTCGCTCGACACCAAGCGCATCCAGTTCACGCCGGACCTCATGCCCGGCGACGTCACCGGCTCGCTCGTGTACGACGCGTCGACGGGCACGTTCCCGTTCCGGGAGGGCCCGGTCTTCACCAACGTGCTCCTCGCCGACGAGGTGAACCGGACACCCCCGAAGACCCAGTCCGCCCTGCTCGAGGCCATGGAGGAACGGCAGGTCAGCGTCGACGGGGACGCCCGCGCCCTGCCCGACCCGTTCTTCGTCGCCGCGACGATGAACCCGATCGAGTTCGAGGGCACCTACACGCTCCCCGAGGCCCAGCTCGACCGGTTCCTCATGAAGCTCACGCTCGACGTGCCCCCGCGCGACGTCGAGTGGCAGGTGCTCCGTCGGCACGCGGACGGCTTCGTCCCGCGGGACGTCCGGTCGGCCGGCATCGTGCCCGTGGTCGGCGTCGACGAGGTCCTCGCCGCGCAGCGTGCGGTCCGCGCGGTGGGAGCGCGCGACGACGTGCTGGCGTACGTCGTCGACCTCGCCCGTGCGACCCGGCAGGCGCCGTCGGTCCGGGTCGGCGTGAGCCCCCGCGGCGCGACCGCACTGCTCGCCGCCGCGAAGGCGTGGGCGTGGCTGACCGGGTACGACGCCATCACACCGGACCACGTGCAGGCCATGCTCCTGCCGGTCTGGCGGCACCGACTCCGGGTCGCGGCGGACGCCGAACTCGAAGGCGTCGGGGCCGACGGGGTCCTGCAGCAGGTGCTCGAGCAGGTCCGGGTGCCGATCTAGTGGCGGTCTCCGGCCGGTTCGTCGCGCTGCTCGCCGTCGCGATCGTCCCCACCGTGCTGCTCGGCACGGGGTGGGCAGGCCTGGCGTGGGCGGGCGTGGTCGTCGTCGCCGCGGCGCTCGACGTGCTGCTCGCGGCCGACTTGGCGCGGGTCCGGGTCGAACGGCGCATGCCCCGGCTGGCACGGCGCGACACCACGGCCGACGGCACGCTCGTGCTCGCCAACGACGGCTCACGCCGGCTGCGGGCCGTCGCACGGGACATGTGGGAGCCGTCGGCCGGCCACGCACCGCGGCGCCTCCGGATGGACGTGCCATCCGGCGAACGACGGACCGCGCGCATGCGGTTCGCCCCGTTCCGCCGTGGCCGTCGGACCACCGCCGGCGTCGCCGTCCGCGCGTTCGGGCCGCTCGGGCTCGCCGCGCGCCAACGGGTCCTGCACGCCCCGGCGGAACTCGTCGTGACGCCGCCGTTCCGGTCGCGACGCCACCTGCCCTCCCGACTCGCACGGCTCCGGGAGCTCGACGGCGAGACCACCCTGCAGCTCCGCGGACACGGCACCGAGTTCGACTCGCTGCGGGACTACGTGCGGGGCGACGACGTGCGGTCCATCGACTGGCGTGCCACGGCTCGTCGGCAGGACCTCGTCGTCCGGACCTGGCGACCCGAACGCGACCGGCGGGTGATCGTGGTCGTCGACGCCGGGCGCGCCGGAGCCGGACGGGTGGACGACGAACCCCGTCTGGACACCTTCATCGAGTCCGCGCTCCTGCTCGGTGCGCTGGCCGCTGCCGCCGGTGACCGGGTCGACCTCGCCGTGCTCGACGACGCCGTCCGCGGGCGCGTGCACGGTGCCACCAGGACGGACGTGGTCCAGCGGTTCGGCGAGACCCTCGCGCTCGCGGAACCGGGGCTCGCCGCCACCGACTGGTCCGCCGTTCCCGCGCTCGTCGACTCGATCACGACGTCGCGGGCGTTCGTCGTGCTCGTCTCCAGCCTCGACTCCGTCGGCGCCTCGGCGGACCTGCTCGCCGTGCTGCCGCGACTGGCACGGCGGCACGCCGTCGTCGTCACCAGCGTGACCGACCCGACCGTCGAGCGGATGGCGAGCGGGGCCGTGGAGCCGACCGGCGACGGACGGGGCCGACGGGGCGGACGTGCACCGTTCCTCCCGGACCGTGCCGAACGTGACGTCTACCGGCGGGCCGCCGCGGAACGCACCCTGCTCGATGCCGACGGCGTCGCCGACGTCGCCCGCCGGACGGGTGTCGAGGTGGTCCGGGCCGCGCCCGAGCAGGTCCCGCCGCTGGTCGCCGACGCGTACATCCGGGCGAAGGCGACCGGGCGCCTCTAACCGGCGACGAGCGCGGACGTGCCGCGCTCGAACTCCTCGAGGTCGCCGCGTTCCCCGGCGCGGTGCGCGCGGCCGCCGAGCACCCACTGGTACCAGAGGACCGCGGCGAGGGCGACCGTGCCGATGCCGATCTTCACGGGCCAGGGCCAGTCCTGGCGCGTCACCGTGCCCTCGACGATGCCGGAGAGCAGCAGGGTCAGCGCGAGACCGACGGCGATCGTGATGAGCGCGCGACCGTCCTCCGCCAGGGCCTGCGCACGGGTGCGCGCACCGGGGGCCACCCACGACCAGAAGATCATCAGGCCGGCCGCGGCGGCGAGGAACACCGAGTAGAGCTCGAGCTGCCCGTGCGGGGCGATGTACAGGAAGAAGTCCCCGAGGCGTCCCTGCGAGTGCATGATCGCCGCCGAGACGCCGAGGCCGATCGCGTTCTGCCCGATCGAGAACGGCACGAAGAGCCCGGTGATGCCGAACGCGACCATGGAGGCCGCGATGTAGGCGTTGTTCGTCCACACCTGCGCCGTGAACGCACCGAGGCCGTGGTCGGAGTAGTAGTCCTGGAAGTCCTGCGTCGCGTACTGGCGGAGGGCCTCCGGCGTGCCGAAGGTCGCCGTCGCACCGGGAGTGGTGCTGATCCAGACGGCCACGACCGCGGCGATCGCGGCGGTGGCGAGCGCGACCCAGATCGTCACCCAGCGGATCCGGTACAGCGCCGCGGGCAGCTGGACGACGAAGAACGCGCCGACCGCCGTCAGCGGGTCGACCGGGGTGCCCGTGAACCGGAGGCGAGCGCGGAACAACGTCAGCGACAGCCGGTCACCGACGGCCGTCCGCGGCGCGGCCCCGCGGATGCGCGCGAGGTCCGTCGCACCCTGCTGGTAGGCGGAGACGAGCCGGTCGACGTCCGCGCCGGTGGTGTGCCGTGCCCGGGCCAGGCGGTCGAGCTCCTGCCAGCGCTCACGGTGCACCTCGGTGTAGGCGTCCAGGTCCACAGCGTCTCCCCCGCTTTCGTCGGGCCCCGGCCTGGTCTCGCCGGTGGCGTCCCGCTTCCGACAGAATGATCCCATGCCGAAGACCCGTGCGCCGCGTGACCTCGCCGATGCCCGGCTCGTCCGTGCCCTCGACGACACCGCCGAGGAGCTCGTCGTCGGCGAGGCGGTCGCGCTCGACGTGCAGCCGGCCGGGATCGTCCTGCGCCTGGCGGCGGCGCTGCTCGACGCCGTGTGCGTCCTCGCGCTGTACGTCATGCTCATGATCGGCCTGTCGCGGGTGTGGCCCAGCGGGATCGACGACGCCTGGGCCGCCGCGCTCGACATCGGCGTGCTGGTCGGGGTCCTCGTCCTGGTGCCGGCAGCCGTCGAGACGGTGACGCGCGGCAAGAGCGTCGGCCGCTACGCCACCGGCACCCGGGTCGTCCGGCTCGACGGCGGAGCGATCGGCCTCCGGCACGCGTTCGCCCGCGCACTCGTCGGGATGTTCGAACTGTGGATGACGGTCGGGTCCGTGGCGTTGCTCGTCGCGTTGTTCGGCTCGCGGCCACGGCGGCTCGGAGACCTGCTCGCGGGGACGTTCGTGCAGCACGAGCGCGCGACGAAGCACCGTGACCCGCAGGTGCTCATGCCCGCCGAACTCGTGGCGTGGGCGTCGGTCGCGGACGTCTCGGCGCTGCCGCAGCGGCTCGAGAACCGTCTCGGGGCGTTCTTCCGCGGAGCCGCCGACCTCCGGCCCGAGCTCCGGGAGTCGACCGCGCGGATGCTGGCCGAGGCGGTGGCGGAGTACGCGCACCCGGTGCCGGCGGTCCACCCGGAGGCCTTCCTCGCCGGGGTCGTCGTGCTCCGGCGGGAGCGGGACCTGCGGGCGCTGCGGTCGCGCGCGGCGATGCTCGACGACGCCGCGGTGCGGGCGTCGGCGCCGCCGCCGGGCTTCCCGCGCTGACGCGCGCGCGGGGCGGCGCCGCGTTGCCGCTGCGCGCTGCGCCTCGGGTGGGTGCAGGACACCGGTGTTCGTGCGACGAACCCCGTCATGCGTGGGTTTGGTCGACGAACACCGGTGTTCAGCGATCACACGCTCGCGTCAGTAGCGGTAGTGCTCCGGCTTGTAGGGACCCTCGACCGGGACACCGATGTACGCCGCCTGCTCCGGCCGGAGCTCGGTGAGCCGGACCCCAAGTGCGTCGAGGTGCAGGCGCGCGACCTTCTCGTCGAGGTGCTTCGGCAGGACGTACACGCCGGTCGGGTAGTCCGCCCGCCGGGTGTGCAGCTCGATCTGGGCGAGCACCTGGTTCGTGAACGAGTTGCTCATCACGAAGGACGGGTGCCCCGTCGCGTTGCCGAGGTTCATGAGACGTCCCTCGCTCAGCACGAGGATCGACCGGCCGGTCGGCAGCCGCCACTCGTGCACCTGCGGCTTGATCTCGACCTTCTCGACACCGGCCAGGGACTCGAGGCCCGCCATGTCGATCTCGTTGTCGAAGTGCCCGACGTTCGCGACGATCGCGAGGTGCTTCAGCCCGAGCATCTCGTCGACGCCCACCACGCCGAGGTTGCCCGTGCAGGTGATG
>Ga0308167_1002159_pt1 | contig 19329 bp, 10 predicted proteins | sample PhyCR1_2_FD_202138 | JGI IMG/M metagenome (GOLD analysis project Ga0308167, IMG submission 202138) | Phyllosphere microbial communities from UC Gill Tract Community Farm, Albany, California, United States - DLSLRC.R1 | ecosystem: Host-associated > Plants > Phyllosphere > Unclassified | place... | reverse complement strand
GTCCGCGTCGCTGTTGATCACTTCGCTCCAGCGCCCGCTGAACGGCACGCCGACTTTATAACCCTCACGCGGCACCGGGGTGAAGTTGGCCACCACCAGCACTGGCCTGCCGTCCTTGCTCCAGCGCAGCCAGGCGTAGACGCTGTTGATCGCATCGTCACCGATCAACCACTGGAAGCCTTGGGGCGCGTCGTCCTGCTCATGCAGGGCGGGTTCCTCGCGGTACAGGCGGTTAAGGTCGCCGACCAGCCTTTGCACGCCTTTGTGCTCAGCATACTGCAGCAAGTACCAATCCAGCTGCTGGTCGTGGTTCCACTCGCGCCATTGGCCGAATTCGCAGCCCATGAACAACAGTTTCTTGCCCGGGTGCATCCACATGAACGCCAGGTACGCGCGCAGGTTGGCAAATTTCTGCCAGCGATCGCCGGGCATCTTGTCGATCAACGAATGCTTGCCGTGCACCACTTCGTCATGGGAGATCGGCAGGATAAAGCGCTCGGACCAGGCATAGACCAGGCCGAAACTCAGCTCGTTATGGTGATGGGCGCGGTACACCGGGTCCTGCTGGATGTAGTGCAGGGAATCGTGCATCCAGCCCATGTTCCATTTGTAGTTGAAACCCAGGCCGCCCTGTTGGGTGGGCTGGCTCACGCCGGGCCAGGCGGTCGATTCCTCGGCGATCACTAGCGCGCCAGGGGCTTCCAGGGCCACCACGTCGTTCAAATGGCGGAGGAAGTCGATAGCCTCCAGATTCTCGCGGCCACCATGGCGGTTGGGCACCCATTCGCCGGCCTTGCGCGAATAATCGCGGTAGAGCATCGATGCCACCGCATCCACGCGCAGCCCGTCGATGTGGAAGTGCTTGAGCCAATGCAGCGCCGAGGCGAGCATGAAGCCATGCACCTCGGTGCGGCCCAGGTTGTAGATCAGCGTGTCCCAATCCTGGTGGAAGCCTTCGAGTGGGTTGGCGTATTCGTACAGCGCGGTGCCGTCGAACTGTGCCAAGCCGTGGGTATCGGTAGGAAAATGCGCCGGCACCCAATCGAGGATCACGCCGATGTCGGCCTGGTGCAGGGCGTTGACGAAATACGCAAAATCTTCTGGCGAGCCGAATCGTGCTGTCGGCGCGAATTGTGACAACGCCTGGTAGCCCCAGGAGCCACCAAACGGGTGCTCCATGATCGGCATCAGCTCGACATGGGTGAAGCCCAGTTGCTGCACATAGGGAATCAGCCGCTCGGCCAGTTCACGCCAGTTGTACTGCCGGGCCACCTCGCCCGCCTCGTCCAACTCGCACTGCCAGGAGCCCACATGCAGCTCATAGATCGACAGCGGCGCCGTGGCCTTCTGTTTTTCGACGCGCGACTGCATCCAGTCGTGGTCTTGCCAGTCTACTTGCAAAGGCTGGGCAACCTTGGACGCAGTGTCCGGCGGCAACTGGGTCGCCAGTGCCATAGGATCGGCCTTGAGCGGCAGGATCCCGTTGGCGCCGAGAATTTCGTATTTGTAGGCCGCCCCTGGCTGCAGGCGCGGGATAAAGATCTCCCACACGCCGGATGGATGGCGCAGGCGCATCGGGTGACGGCGACCGTCCCAGATGTTGAAATCGCCCACCACCGACACCCGCCGCGCATTCGGCGCCCAGACGGCAAAGCGCACGCCCTGCACACCATCGACGCTGGTCACCTGGGCCCCCAGGCAACTGCCGAGGTCGCGGTGATTGCCTTCGGCGAACAGGTACAGGTCCATTTCACCCAGCAACAGTTGCTGGAAGCTGTAAGGGTCTTCGGTCACTTGCTCGCCGCCGGCCCACTGGATTTTCAACAGGTACGGCTGGCGCGTAGCGAAGTGCCCGACAAACAAGCCCGGCACGTGGCTCGCGTCGAGGCTGCCGAGCGGCTCGCCGCTGTCGCGTGCCAGCACCTGGACGCTCAACGCCTCCGGCAGGAATGCGCGGATGAACTGGCCGTCGTGGTCATCTTCGTGTGGCCCGAGAATCGAGAACGGGTCATGGTGCTCGGCGCGTACCAGCGCTTCGACGTCCTTGGACGCAGGCAATGCAGTCAACTTCGGCTGCAGCGGTTCTTTATTTGTAAAGCTCATGACGACTCCCCACCGCGTGCAGTTTTCGATATAGGTGCAAGCCCGCTCAACAATCCGTGCAACCCTTGCAGGGGCACCGGCAACCAGGTTGGGCGGTTTTCCGCTTCGTAGGCCACTTCGTACGCGGCCTTCTCCAGGCTGAATAACGTCAGCGCTGCGTCCTGGCCTTTGGCGTCCTGCCAGTCATGCGCCAGTGTAGACGTAGCGGACTGGTAAGCCTGGATAAAGGCCTGGCGTGCTTCTTTCAGGTAACGGTCAGTCACGCGTTTGCGTGCCACGTCCGCCTCGGGCGAATGGTCCACCCCTTGTACATTCAGCGCCATGGCCGCCGCGTAATCGAAGGAGCGCAACACGCCGCTCACGTCTTTGTACGGGCTGTGCTTGCCGCGTCGCTCGTGCAGCGGTCGCGCCGGCTCTCCTTCAAAGTCGATCAGATAGGCATCGCCCTTGACCACCAGCACCTGGCCCAGGTGCAAATCACCGTGGACCCGAATACGCAACCCGCCTGCCGTGGCTTTCGCCAGGGCCTGCACATGGCTGGCAATGGCCTTTTTCTGCGCCAGCAAATCACTGACCAGCGCTTGATCCGCAGGGTTCAACTGGGTTTGATGCAGTTTGAGCAAGTGCAACGCACGGTCCAGCTGTGCCCCGACATCCTTGGCCCAGGCCTGGGTGTCCTTGGCGGTGGTGACCTCTGGCTTGAAGTCCTTGTTGGTGGTTTTCGCGCCGAGCACCACGTGCATTTCACCCAGGCGTTGACCGAGCAGTCCGGCAAAGTCGGCCAGCTCGCCGAGGGCGTTGTAGTGCTGTTCCTGTTCGGACATGGCTTCGGCCAGTTCGTCACGGATCGCACGTTCCAGGTTGTTCTGGGTCCAGCCCCAGGCGTCGCCCTGGTTGCTCAGGTAACCCTGGGCAATCATCAGCAGGTTGTCCTGGCCCTCGGCGTCGTGGCGAATCATCGAGCCCAGCAGCGGCGAGATATTCGGGTAGCCGGCCTCGGTCAGGTAGGCGCTCATCTCCAGTTCCGGGTGCACGCCGGAGGCGACCTTGCGGATCAGCTTGAGCACCAGGCTCTCGCCCACCACTACCGAGCTGTTGGACTGCTCGGCCGACAAGTAGCGCACTTCGGACTCATCCGTCAGTTGCAGCTTGGCCAGGTGCGGCGTCGCTGCAAAGCGCAGCTCGCCGTCGCTGGCGTTGAGCACCGTGCCCGCTTGCAAACCCTGGATCACGGCGCGGATAAAGTGCTCGAGACTGAAGGCGTCGGTCACCAGCCCTACCTGACGCACGCGCCGTACGCGGGCCAGGGCCAGTTGCTGGGGCAAGGCACTGGTGAATTGGTCTTCACCGAGGAAACCGAACGGCAGCTGATAACGGCTGACCTGTCCACCGGCCGTCACTTCCAGTTCGCTGAGCAGTACCGGGTGCTGCGGGTCGCCAAAGCGCACACCGTAGGCAATGCGCACGCTGTCGATCGCCGTGTCCTTGCCCGCGAACCAGCGTCGCTTGGGCAACCAGGCCGGCAGTGCCGTCTGTTCCAGGGACGCTCGACACGGTTCTTCCAGCAATTCTTCCATACGCTTTTTCAGTACCAACGTGGTGAAGTCGGGCATGCTCTGGGCCGGTTCCACATGCCAGCTGGGCATCTGGTTTTCCGGCGCGAGCACGAACCAGTAGAAGCCATAGGGCGCCAGGGTCAGCAGGAAATTCAGCTGGCCGATGGGCGGGAAGGCGTTACCGCCAAGCATCTCCACCGGCACCATGCCGGCAAACGCCGACAGGTCCAGCTCGGCCGCCTGGGCGCTGCGGGACACGTTGGCCACGCAGAGGATGATCTCGTTGCGCCCGTCTTCACCGGTGTACTCACGGGTATAGGCCAGGATGCGTCGGTTGCTCGGCGAGAGCATTTTCAGGCTACCGCGACCAAACGCCTTGGATTGCTTGCGCACCGCCAGCATGCGCCGGGTCCAGTTCAGCAAGGAATGCGGGTCTTGGGCCTGGGTCTCCACATTCACCGACTGGTAGCCATATTGCGGGTCCATGATCGGCGGCAGCACCAGGCTGGCCGGGTCGGCGCGGGAGAAACCACCATTGCGGTCGATGGACCATTGCATCGGCGTACGCACGCCATCACGGTCGCCGAGGTAGATGTTATCGCCCATGCCGATTTCATCGCCGTAATACAGGGTCGGTGTACCGGGCATCGACAGCAATAGGCTATTGAGCAGCTCGACACGCCGGCGGTCACGCTCCATCAACGGCGCCAGGCGCCGGCGAATGCCGAGGTTGATGCGCGCGCGACGGTCAGCGGCGTAGTAGTTCCACAGGTAGTCGCGCTCTTTGTCGGTGACCATTTCCAGGGTCAGTTCATCGTGGTTGCGCAGGAAGATTGCCCACTGGCAATTGGCGGGAATCTCCGGCGTCTGGCGCAGGATGTCGGTGATCGGAAAGCGATCTTCCTGGGCCAGCGCCATGTACATGCGCGGCATCAGGGGGAAATGGAAGGCCATGTGGCATTCATCGCCGTCGTCGCCCTTTTTGTCACCGAAATACAACTGCGTGTCTTCCGGCCACTGGTTGGCCTCGGCGAGCAGCATGCGGTCGGGGTAATGGGCGTCGATTTCGGCGCGGATCTGCTTGAGCACGTCGTGGGTTTCGGGAAGGTTTTCGTTATTGGTGCCATCGCGTTCGATCAGGTACGGAATAGCGTCCAGGCGCAGGCCATCGATGCCCATGTCCAGCCAATAGCGCATCACCGACAGCACGGCCTTCATCACCTGCGGGTTGTCGAAGTTGAGGTCCGGCTGGTGGGAATAGAAACGGTGCCAGAAATACTGGCCGGCGACCGGGTCCCAGGTCCAGTTGGACTTCTCGGTGTCGAGAAAGATGATGCGCGTGCCGTCGTATTTCTGGTCATCGTCCGACCACACGTAGAAGTCCCGAGCCGCCGAGCCGGGCTTGGCCTTGCGCGCCCGCTGGAACCATGGGTGCTGATCGGAGGTGTGGTTGATCACCAGTTCGGTAATCACACGCAACCCGCGCTTATGCGCTTCGGCAATGAAGCGCTTGGCGTCGGCCATGGTGCCGTAGTCGCTGTGCACGCCACGGTATTCGGCGATGTCGTAGCCATCGTCGCGGCGTGGCGAGGGGTAGAACGGCAGTAGCCAGATGGTGTTGACACCCAGGTCGGCGATGTAGTCGAGCTTGGCGATCAGCCCGGGGAAGTCACCAATGCCATCGTTGTTGGAGTCGAAGTAGGATTTGACGTGAACCTGGTAGATCACCGCGTCCTTGTACCAGAGCGGGTCTTTGATAAAGGTGGCAGCGTTGGGTTTCTTCGCCATTGGAAACTCCTGAAATTTTGAAAAAACCGTCTGGAGAAACACGGTTGATGTGCGGGCTGGCTTGCCTGCAATGGCGGTACATCAGCTAACAATTGGCTGCTGACATACCGCTTCACAGGCAAGCCTGCTCCCACAGTTGATTTCCACTAGGCTTGAGAAGTCGTGATGCGCCAGATTCCAAAGGGCATCTGTGGGTCCAGTCGCGTCCACTGGCTTTTGCCATACCAGGTCCAGCGATGGCCGTTCATCAAGTCTTCGCCCTGGGTCTGGGCATCGTCCGGCAGGCCCAACTCCCAGAGCGGCAACTCGAAATGGGCTTCCTGGGCGTTGAACGGGTCAAGGTTCACGGCCACCAGGATGAAGTTGCTGCCATCCTCACTGCGCTTGCCGAAATACAGGATGTTGTCGTTCCAGGCGTTGTAGAGCTTCAGCCCCAAGTGCGTCTGCAATGCCGGGTTTTGCCGGCGGATGCGGTTGAGCTGGGCGATCTCGGCGATGATATTGCCGGGAGCCGTGAAGTCCCGCGGGCGGATCTCGTACTTCTCCGAGTCCAGGTATTCCTCTTTGCCGGGCACTGGGGCCGCTTCGCACAGCTCGAAACCTGAGTACATGCCCCACAGGCCCGACCCCATGGTCGCCAGGGCGGCACGGATCAAGAAGCCCGGGCGACCGGACTCGTGCAAGAAGCCCGGGTTGATGTCCGGTGTGTTGACGAAGAAATTCGGCCGGTAGCACTCGCGCCACGGCGATTCGTTCAACTGCGTCAGGTATTCGCTCAACTCGGCCTTGGTATTGCGCCAGGTGAAATAGGTGTAGCTCTGTGAATAGCCGACCTTGCCCAGGCGCGCCATCATCGCCGGCGTGGTAAAGGCTTCGGCCAGGAAGATCACGTCGGGGTGCTTGGAGCGCACGTCGCTGATCAGCCATTGCCAGAACGGCAGCGGCTTGGTGTGGGGGTTGTCGACGCGAAAGGTCTTCACGCCCTCTTCCACCCAGCCCACCACGATATCGCGCAGTTCGGTCCACAGGCCCGGAATGGCATCCGCAGCGTAGAAGTCGACGTTGACGATGTCCTGATACTTTTTTGGCGGGTTTTCAGCGTATTTGATCGTGCCGTCCGGGCGCCAGTTGAACCAGCCCGGATGCTCCTTGAGCCATGGGTGGTCCTGGGAACACTGGATGGCGAAATCCAGGGCGATTTCCAGGCCATGCTCGGCGGCGGCCTGGACCAGGCGACGGAAGTCATCGCGGCTGCCGAGTTGCGGGTGAATGGCCTCGTGGCCGCCCTCCTCGCTGCCAATCGCGTACGGGCTGCCCGGATCGTCCGGGCCGGCGGTCAGCGAGTTGTTCTTGCCTTTACGGTGGCTGCGCCCGATCGGGTGGATCGGCGGGAAGTACAGCACATCGAAGCCCATGTCATGGATCATCGACAGCCGTGAGTGCACATCGTTGAAGGTGCCGTGCCGTGCAGGATCGTCGGTGATCGAACGGGGAAACAGCTCGTACCAGCTGGCAAACAACGCCGCTTCACGCTCCACATCGATGGGGTACACGCTGCTGACGCTCAGATAGGCGCGGTGGTCAGCCTGGGTCATCAGGTGTGCACTGTCTTCGTGCAGGAACTGCGCAACCTGCTCGGTTTCCAGCAGGCCGGACAGTTCATGGTGCAACAGCATCAAGCGATCACGCAGCTCGTTGTCACTGCGTTCGGCAGCTTGCAGCACCAGGCTGCGGCCTTCCTGCAGTTCCAGGCTGACCGGTACGCCAGCCTCGTGCTTCTTGCGCAACTCATAGCAGAAGCTGGCGAAGGTATCGATCCAGGCTTCGATGCAGTATTCGTGTGGGCCCTGCTGGTTGACGGTAAACGCGCCCTCCCAGCCATTGTTGCCCACATCGGTCATCACCACGCTGTGCCAGCTTTCGTCCTGCAGCGGGCGCCAGCGAATCAGCACGGCAAGTTTGTCATGGCCGTCGGCGAACACCTTACTGGTGACGTTGACCCGCTGGCCCACCACGGCCTTGACGGCGAATTCGCCGCCGTCGATCACGGGGGTAGTGCTTTCGATAGCGATCCTGGGCAGCAACAGCGCCTGGGACAACGGCAACAAGGATTGGTCTGGAACCAGTGTTTCAGCAGTCATCGAGCATCTTCCCCTTACGCCCTGTGGACGCTCTTTGCTTGATCCGAAATTCGATTACGGCCGCGCTCTCCCTGAACAGGGCCGTCATAGGTCCGAGCCTGCGCGCCAGTTAAAAGTTCAGGTGGATGTGCCGCCATTGGGCGGGGAATCAATTCGCCTTGGCGGATGTCCACCGATAGAGCAAAGCACAAAGGAGGCCACAAAGATGAATATCCCGATTCCCGCTGAAACACCGGACCCCAACATCGATAACCCGACATTGCCGCCCACCGAGCCTGAGCCGATTCCGGAAAAGGAACCGCCAGAACACCAGCCGCCGCCCGTGGAGGAGCCGCCGACGACCATGCCACCGGTAATCGTCAGTCCTTCTCCAAACGCTTGACGATCTTCGGCATCACGCTGAACACCGCCAAGGCCAGCAGGGTACTCAGCACCGCTGTCGATTCCCGGCCCAATCCGGCCGAGACCCCAATCGCAGCGGTCATCCACAGGCCGGCTGCGGTGGTCAGGCCTTTGACGTGACCTTCTTCGTCGTCCTTGCCCTTGATAATCGTGCCTGCGCCGAGGAAGCCGATACCGGCAATAACGCCTTGCACCACCCGGCTCATCGCATCCGCTTGATTACCGGACATCTGTGGCACCATTACAAACAGGGCCGCGCCCAAGGCCACCAGCATATGGGTGCGTACCCCGGCAGCCTTGCCCTTGCTCTCGCGTTCAAAACCGAGGATGCCCCCCAGGATCGCGGCGATCAGCAAGCGCACCGTGATTTGGGTGAGTTGCTTGGCATCGCCGATATCGGCGAATTCGGCCCGCAGGGTTTGCCACACTTCAAGCCACCAGGCGTCCATCGGCGCTGTCCTTTGTCATTATCGGTAAGAGGTGGACAGCGGCGACCGCCAGTCAGTTGCCTTGAACCCATAGAGATCGCTGCCCCCTAACCTTCATAGCCCATGGAAAAGGAGAACGGCATGCCCATACGTATCGAAAACCAGCTGTGCTACTTCATGCTCGATGACAATGGCCAGGAGCAGAGCGTGCCAGCGACCCGGGTCAATATCGTGACTGACACCGACAAATCCATGTCCTACGTGGAGTTGGCCGCCGAACGCATCTATATCACTGAAGCCGAGGCCGACGCCCTGACAGTCGCCGGGGCCCACGATGGGCGCCAGCATGTAAAGGCCGACGAACCTGGTTCGCTGATTTAATTGATCTGTATCAGCACATCCCGGATAACGCTGCACCCCACTGGCCACGGGGTGCAGCACAATGTCGCAGCCCCTCGCCAGCCCCTCATCTGATCCGCTTTTTATCGCCTTAGCTGAGTCTGTTATGCAAACAGTACGACGCGCATAGTTCATCCGCCTGATGGAGGCTGATGAGCGAACGACCATGAGCGAAAGAATCCAAACCGTGGACACCTTTGAGCCTATACACCCAAAGAAGGTGAAGGCCAATTCCAGCGACAACCTGATCCATACCCGCAGCTTCACCGGCTTGTTCCGCACCTTGCGCGTGGGCGGAGCCGGCTTCCTGTTCCTGGCGTTTTTCGGCACCGTGTGGCTGAACTGGGGTGGTCGCCAAGCCGTGCTCTGGGACCTGGCTGAAAGCAAATTCCACATTTTTGGCGCGACGTTCTGGCCGCAGGATTTCATCCTGCTGTCGGCGCTGTTGATCATCTGCGCCTTCGGCCTGTTTGCCATCACCGTGTTTGCTGGCCGGGTATGGTGCGGCTACACCTGCCCACAAAGCTCATTCACCTGGCTGTTCATGTGGTGCGAGAAAGTCACCGAAGGCGAACGCAACCAGCGCATCAAGTTGCACGCCGCACCCTGGAGCCTGAACAAACTGGCGCGACGCTCGGCCAAGCACACGTTGTGGCTGGGTATCAGCTTGCTGACCGGGCTGACCTTTGTTGGCTACTTCACGCCGATCCGCCCCCTTGCCGTCGAACTGCTGACTTGGCAAATGGGCGGTGTCAGCCTGTTCTGGGTGCTTTTCTTCACCGGAGCCACCTACATCAATGCCGGCTGGCTGCGCGAAGCGGTGTGCATGCACATGTGCCCGTATGCGCGGTTCCAGAGCGTGATGTTCGACAAAGACACCCTGACCATTTCCTACGACGTGGCGCGCGGCGAACACCGTGGCCCGCGCAAACGTGACGTCAACCCCGCCGATGTCGGCCTGGGCGACTGCATCGACTGCCAACTGTGCGTGCAAGTGTGCCCCACCGGCATCGACATTCGCGACGGCCTGCAAATGGAATGCATCGGCTGTGCGGCCTGCATCGACGCCTGCGATTCGATCATGGACAAGATGGGCTACGAGCGTGGTTTGGTGAGCTACACCAGCGAACACCAACTGCAAGGTGGCAAGACCCACCTGCTACGGCCACGCCTGATCGGCTACAGTGCCGTGCTACTGGTGATGATCGCAGCCCTGGTGGTGGCGCTGGTAGAACGGCCGATGGTGTCGCTGGACGTGACCAAGGACCGTGGCATGTTCCGCGAGAACGCCCAGGGCCTGATCGAAAACATCTACAGCCTCAAGGTGATCAACAAGACCCAGCAGCGCCAGGACTACCGCCTGGAACTGGTGGACGCCGAGGGTTTCCAGTTGCAAGGCAAGACCGAGATCAGCCTGGCCGCGGGGGAAATCAGCGACGTGCCGGTATCGGTGGCGCTGCTGGCGGATAAACCGGCGAGCAGTTCGCAGACGCTGCGTTTCAAGGTGACGGATGTGGATGAGCCTTGGATCTACAGTGCAGCCGACAGCCGCTTTGTGGCGCCGCTGAATCGCTGAGATCTATCCAGACCTGTAGAGATTCACATGTGGGAGAGGGCTTGCCCGCTCCCACCGCTTACTCCCTGCACACACTGAAACATTTGTTCAAGGCCGCCATGAAACGCTACGAAAAATTTGCCGACGACATCGCAGAACTGATTCGCACGGGTGTGCTTGGTCCCGGCCAGCGGGTGCCGTCGGTACGCTATGCCAGCCAAACGTACGGCGTCAGCCCCTCCACGGTGTTCCAGGCCTACTACCTGCTGGAACGCCGGGGATTGATCCGCGCGCGGCCGCGCTCCGGCTACTTCGTCAATGCCCATGCGCCCAGTCCATTTTCCGAGCCGGTGGTGAGTGAGCAGGTGCACGAGTCCACCGAGGTGGATGTGAGCGAGCTGGTGTTCTCGGTACTCGACTCGATCAAGGACCCCAACACCGTGCCCTTCGGCTCGGCGTTCCCCAGCCCCATGCTGTTCCCGCTGCCTCGCCTGGCCCGATCCCTGGCCAGCGCCAGCCGCGAGATGGACCCGCGCCTGGTGGTCACCGACATGTCGCCAGGCAACCCGCAACTGCGCCGGCAAATTGCCCTGCGTTATATGGTCGGCGGGCTGATGTTGCCCATGGAGGAACTGCTGATCACCAACGGCGCCCTGGAGGCACTGAACCTGTGCCTGCAAGCGGTCACCGAACCGGGTGACCTGGTGGCCATCGAAGCCCCTGCGTTCTATGCGTGCCTGCAAGTACTGGAACGCTTGAAGCTCAAGGCGGTGGAAATTCCCGTGCACCCGCGCGATGGCATCGACCTCAACGCCCTGGCGCAAGCCCTGGAGCGCTACCCGATCAAGGCCTGCTGGACCATGACCAGCTTCCAGAACCCCATGGGCGCGACCCTGCCGGAACCGAAGAAACAGGCGTTGGTGGAACTGCTGCGTGGCCATCAGGTGCCGCTGATCGAAGACGATGTGTACGCCGAGCTGTACTACGGGCAACAGGCCCCCAAACCGGCCAAGGCCTTCGACACCGAAGGCCTGGTGATGCATTGCGGTTCCTTCGCCAAGAGCCTCGCCCCCGGCTATCGCGTGGGCTGGGTTGCGGCCGGGCGCTTTGCGCAGAAGGTCGAGCGCTTGAAACTGATGACCTCGCTATGCCCGTCGATGCCGGCCCAGGCAGCCATTGCCGATTACCTGCAGCACGGCGGCTACGACCGGCACCTGCGCAAGCTGCGCTATGCCCTGGAGGAACAGCAAAGCGCCATGCTGGCCGCCATCGCCCGCTATTTCCCGGCGCAGACGCGCGTCAGCCAACCGGCTGGCGGGTACTTTCTGTGGCTGGAACTGCCGGAACCGACGGATTCGTTGAAGCTGTTCCAGATGGCGCTGGCGCAGGGCATCAGCATTGCGCCGGGGCCGATCTTCTCGGCGACCCAGCGCTTTCGCAACTGCATTCGCCTGAACTACGGCAGCCCATGGACCGAAGCGTCGGAAAAAGCCATGGAGACGTTGGGGCGGATAGTGCGGTCGTTCTGAACAAGGGTCGCCTGCGCTGGCGTCAGTCGGTCAACGACCGCCTCCCAGGTCCAGGAACGTGCCGGTGGCATACGAGGCCTTATCCGACAGCAACCAGATAATCGCTTCCGCCACTTCATCCGGGCGCCCGCCCCTGGCCATGGGGATACCGGATTCGAGCTTGCTGACGCGGTCCGGGTCGCCGCTCAGGGCATGGAAATCGGTGTAGATATAGCCAGGGCGAACCGCGTTGACGCGAATGCCTTCGCCTGCCACTTCCTTCGATAAACCCAGGGTGAACGTGTCGAGCGCGCCTTTGGAGGCGGCATAGTCGACATACTCACCGGGCGACCCCAGCCGCGCCGCCACCGACGACACGTTGACGATGCTGCCGCCCTGCCCGCCATGCCGGGGCGACATGCGCAGCACAGCGTGCTTGGCGCACAGGATGGGCCCGAGCACGTTGGTCTTCATGACTTTCAGGATGCGAAACTCGGACATCTCATCGACGCGGGATTTATGCCCCACCGTGCCGGCATTATTGACCAGTGCGGTGACACGGCCGAGTTCGGCGTCCGCCCGGGCGAACAGGGCGATCACCTCATCTTCGATGCTCACATCCGCACGCACGGCAATGGCCTGGGCACCCAGCGCACGCACCTGTTCGAGCACGCGGTGGGCCGCCTCCTCGTCGGACTGGTAGTTGATGCAGATGCGATAGCCCTCGCGAGCGGCCAGCAATGCCGTCTCGGCGCCAATTCCGCGACTGCCCCCGGTAATGATGAGGACTTTGTCCATGCGTGCGGTCTCCTGATTCAGCCTGATGTTAAGGGATGGATCCAAGAATACCCATCACGCACGGCTTTTGTCAGGCACTACCGCGTCTTCGGCGCGCTGGATGTCTGCCATGAACCCCTCCGCTGGCAACGGATGACCGAGCAGGTAGCCCTGCAGGGAATTACACCCCAACCGCGTGAGGAAATTTTGCTGCACGTCGGTTTCCACGCCTTCGGCGACGATGCGCAGCCCCAGGGCCTGGCCGAGGGCGACGATGGCCGAGACAATCGCTGCATCGTCGCTGTCGTGCTCGAGATCACGCACGAAGCCGCGGTCAATCTTGAGTTCGTTGGCGGGTAGCCGCTTGAGGTACATCAGGCTGGAGTAGCCGGTACCAAAGTCGTCGATGGACAAGTCGACGCCCATGTCCGACAACTGCTGCAACACCGTCATGCTGGCATCGGCGTCACTCATGGCAGTGGTCTCGGTGATTTCCAGGGTCAGGCTGTTGGCCGGCAACTGATGCCGCTCCAAGGCCGCAGCCACGCTCTTGACCAGCCCGGCGTGGCAGAACTGCAACGCGGAGAGGTTCACGGCAATGCGCCAGTCTTCGTACCCCTGGGCGTACCACAGGCTCATTTGACGGCAGGCTTCATTGAGCACCCATTCGCCGATGGGAATGATCAGCCCGGTCTTTTCCGCCAACTCGATAAATGTCGCCGGCAGCAACAAGCCCTGTTGTGGATGCTCCCAGCGCAGCAGCGCTTCGGCCCCCACCGGAATACCGCTGACAGCGTCAAACTTGGGCTGGTAGTAGAGACGGAATTGCTCGTGTTCCAGCGCATTGCGCAGGTCCTGCAACAACTGCAGTTGCTTGCGCGCGTTGGTGTTCATCGACGCATCAAAGAAGCTGTAGCCGTTCTTGCCCATGCCCTTGGCGTGGTACATCGCGGCGTCGGCGTTCATCAGCAACTCCTGGGGCGTGTTGCCGCTGCCGGGGAACATGGCGATACCGACGCTGGCGGAGATCTTCAATTCATGCTCGGCCACCTGGAAGGCCCGGTTGATCAGCAACACCTGGCGCTCGGCGAGGCCAAGGGCGTCATCCGGCTGGGTCAATTGCACCAGCAAAACAAATTCATCCCCGCCGATGCGCGCCAGGGTGTCATGGCTGCGCAAATCTTCGCGCAGCCGCAGGCCGACTTCGCGCAGCAATTGGTCCCCCATGTGGTGGCCAAACGCGTCGTTGACGGGCTTGAAGCCGTCCAGGTCGATAAACATCAGCGCAAAGCAGCCGCCCTGCTCTTTTACTGCCTGGATGGCTTGCTGGATGCGGTCGGCGAGCAACGTGCGGTTGGGCAGCCCGGTGAGCATGTCGTGCAGCGCCAGGTGGGTCAGTTCCTGGTTCGCTTGGGTCAGGGAGTTGGCCAGCACCGCCGTGCGGGCTTCCAGGCGCGCATCGAGCAGCGACGTCAGCAGAGCGATGGCCAACACCGCCAGGGTGGTCACCAGCACCAGGTTGTCCAGGCCCTTGCCGCTCAAGCCGGTCAGTGCCGCCCCACAGAAACTCTCATCGGCAAACTGCGCCGCCGCCATGCCGGTGTAATGCATGCCGACGATGGCAAACCCCATTACCACCGCCGCGCCACCGCGCGCCAGGCGCACGTAAGGTGTGTTACGTCGCAAATTGAACGCGATCCACAGCGCCGCGCCGGACGCCACAACCGCGATCACCAGTGAGGCGCCAAACAAGGTCGGGTCGTAGTCGATGCCCGGCGTCATGCGCATCGCGGCCATCCCGGTGTAATGCATGCTGGCGATGCCTGCGCCCATGATCAATGCGCCGAACGCCAACTGCCATGCAGGCAAGCGCGGCTGGTTCACCAGCCACAACGCAAAGCCGCTGGACAGCACCGCGATCAACAGCGACAGCGCCGTGATCCCCAGGTCGAAGCCCAGGGCAAACGGCAAACGCAACGCCAGCATGCCAATGAAGTGCATCGACCACACCCCCACCCCCATCGCCATGGCGCCACCGGCTATCCATACATAGACAGCGCGGCCCTTGGCCGTGGCAATGCGGCCGGACAGGTCCAGCGCGGTGTAGGAAGCCAGAATCGCGACAAACAGCGAGATCACGACCAGTGAGGGTGAATAACTACCGATGAGCATGGGACTTCTCGTGCGCAGCGGGCCCGAGAGGCCCGTGCCAAATGGCAAAGCGGGCGATTGTAGCGAGAATAATTCTTGAGCAGTTGATTAATTATCAGAGGGCCATTAGTGGCATTTTGACGCCAATCGTCTGGCTCAGGGACGATTCGAAACCGAGGGTCGGTTGCAGCCAAATGTGGGAGCGTGCTTGCTCGCGAAGGCGGTGAGTCCGTCACATCGTCAGTGGCTGACACTCCACATTCGCGGGCACGCCCGCGCCCACATTGGAACGCGTTCGGCTTTACCGTTTGTCGGCGATCGGTGTCTGCCCATCCCAGCCACCGCCCAGTGCGGCGATCAGTTGCACACTGGCGACCAAGCGCGTCTGCAGCAACGTCAGCACCGTGCGCTCGTTGTTCAAGGCCGTGGCTTGCACGGTGACTACGTCCAGGTAGGCAATCAGCCCGGCCTTGTACTGGTTCTGGGTCAGGCGCAGCGATTCACGCGCCGCCTCCAGCGCTTCATTGCTGACCACTGCCTCGTCTTCCAACACCTTGAGCTGCACCATGTAGTTTTCCACTTCGCGGAAACCATCCAGCACGATCTGGCGGTACTTGGCGACGGTCTCGTCATAGGAGGCCACGGTGCGGTCGACTTCCGCCGAACGCTGGCCACCATCGAACAGGGTCATGGCCAGCTTCGGCCCCACCGACCAGAAGCGGTTCGGCAAGCTGATCCAGTTGGCGTAGGTGCTGCTGGAGTAGCCACCGGCCAGGCTCAGGCTCAGGTCCGGGTAGTAGGCGGCCTTGGCCACGCCAATATTGGCGTTGGCGGCGATCACCGAGCGTTCAGCCGATGCGATGTCCGGGCGACGCTCCAGCAGTTGCGAGGGTAGGCTCACTGGAATCTGCGGCAGCGCCGGGATGTCCCGGCTCACCGCCAGGTTGAAGTTGGCTGGCGCCTCGCCGATCAACACGGCAATCGCGTTTTCCAGTTGGGCGCGCTGCCAGATCAGGTCGATCAGGCTGGCCTGGGTGGTTTTCAGTTGGGTTTGCGCCTGGGCCACCGCATCCTTGCCGGACACCCCGGCTCGGTACTGGTTTTCGGTCATTTGCAAGGAACGCTGATAGGTTTCCAGCGTGGCTTGCAGCAGGCGTGTCTGTTCATCCATGACCCGCAGTTGCAGGTAGCTTTGCACCAGTTCCGACTGTTGGCTCAGGCGCATCGCCGCCAGGTCCGCCGAGCTGGCTTCGGCGCTGGCCTCGTTGGCTTCGAGGCCCCGGCGCAACTTGCCCCAGATGTCCGCTTCCCAACTCACGCCCAACTGCGCATTGAGGGTGTCGCGGATGCCGCTGCTGGAACTGCTGAGGCTGGCGCTGCTGCTGCCGGTGCCCTGGCTGGCGCGGGTTTTCCCGGCGCTCAGGTCGACGGTGGGGTAAAACGCACCGCGGGAACTGCGCACGAGCGCCTGGGCCTGGCGAAAACGCGCTTCGGCCTGGGCCACGGTCTGGTTGGATGAGTTCAAGCGCAGTACCAGGTCGTTGAGCTGGCGGTCGCCGTACAACTCCCACCAGGCGCCACGGGCCAGTGAATCGCTGGGCGTTGCCTGGCGCCAACCCTGGGCTTCCTTGAACTGCGCCGGCTCCACGACTTCCGGGCGCTGGTAGTCGGGGCCGACGGCGCAGGCGCTGAGCAGCGCGCCGCAGAGCACCAGGCTCGCCACGCGGGAACCGCGGAACAGGGCCAATCGGGCAAAGGTTGAATCGGTCATAGCGCAGTGTCCAGGGCAGCATCGGTACGCACGCCGCGCCAGGCGTTGAAGCGATGGCGCGCGCGGTCGAGATAAAGGTAAACCACCGGGGTGGTGTAGAGGGTCAGGATCTGGCTGAACACCAGGCCGCCGATAATGGTCAGGCCCAGGGGACGACGCATTTCCGCGCCATCGCCCGTGCCCAGCAGCAAGGGCAGCGCACCGAGGATCGCCGCCAGCGTGGTCATCAGGATCGGCCGCAAGCGCAGCAGGCAAGCACTGCGGATCGACTCCTGCGGGCCCAGGCCGTCGTTACGCTCCAGTTGCAAGGCCAGGTCGATCATCAGGATCGCGTTCTTCTTCACCACCCCGATCAGCAGGAACAGGCCCAGCAAGGAGATCAGGCTGAACTCGCCTCCCGTCAGGTAGATGGCGAGCATGGCGCCAACGCCCGCCGACGGCAGGGTCGAGAGGATCGTCAGCGGGTGGATGTAGCTTTCATAGAGAATGCCCAGCACCAGGTACACCGCCACCAGCGCGCCGAGGATCATGAACGGCTGGCCTTTCTGCGTGGCCGCAAAGGCGTCGGCCGTGCCGGCCATCTTGGCGATCACGTCCTCCGGCAAGCCGACCTTGGCAATTGCCCGCTCGATGGCGGCCGTGCCCTGCTCCACCGTCACGCCCGGCGACATGTCGAAGGCGATGTTTTCCGAGGCAAACTGACCTTCGTGGCTGACGCGATCGTCTGCCAGGCTGTTCTCGTAATGGGCAATGGTCGACAACGGCACCCGTGCACCCTCGGCGGTGATCACCTGCATCTGGTTGAGCGTGATCGGGTCCTGGGCGTATTTGGGGTTGACCTCCATCACCACCTGGTACTGGTTGAGGCTGTCGTAGATAGTGGAAATCTGCCGCTGGCTGTAGGCGTTGTTGAGCACCGCCGTGACCATGTCCATGTCGATGCCCAGGCGCTTGGCCTGGTCGCGGTCGACCACCAGCGTAACCTGCGCCGCGCCCCGTCCCTCGCGGGCGTCGATAGCAGTAAGTTCCGGCAGCTCACGCAAGGCAGCCACCACTTTCGGGTACCACAGGCGCAGTGCCGCCAGGTCGCCGCTTTGCAGGATGTAGGAATACTGTGCGCTGGTCTGGTCGCGGCTGCCGCCGAACTGCAGGTCCTGGTCGGCCATCAGGAACAACCGCCCGCCCGGCACCAGCGGTACGTCCTTGCGCAGGCGCTCGATGACCGCCTGGGCGGAAACCTTGCGCTCGCTGATGGGCTTGAGGCGCACCAGCATGACCGCATTGTTGGTGCCGTTGTTGCCGCCGATGAAGCCGGCCACGCTGAGCACCGCCGGGTCCTTGAGCACCGCCTTGCGGAAGGTTTCCATCTTCGGCTGCATCACGCTGAAGGACAGGCCGTCATCGCCTCGCACAAAGCCGATCAATTGGCCGGTATCCTGCTGGGGCATGAAGGTTTTCGGCACCACCACGTACAGCGCCACGTTCATGCCGATGGTCAGCAAGAGGCTGAGCAGGGTCAGGCGACGATGGCGCAACACCCAGTCCAGGCTGGTGGCATAGCCGGCGACCATACGGTCGTTGATCTTCTGGCTCCAGCGCTGCAAGCCGGTCATCTGGTCTTTGACATGGGGCTTGAGCCAGCGCGCGCAAAGCATCGGGGTCAGGGTCAGCGAGACAATCAGCGACACGATGATCGCGGCCGACAAGGTGATGGAGAACTCGCGAAACAGGTTGGTGACAATCCCGCCCATGAACAGGATGGACAGGAACACCGCCACCAGCGATACGTTCATCGACAGCAAGGTAAAGCCGACCTCCTGGGCGCCCAGGTAGGCCGCCTTCATCGGCGGTACACCTTCGTCGATGTGCCGGGAAATGTTCTCCAGCACCACGATGGCATCGTCCACCACCAGGCCGGTGGCCAGGATCAATGCCATCAGCGAAAAGTTGTTCAGCGAGAACCCGTACAGGTACATCACCGCGAAGGTGCCCACCAGCGACACCGGCACCGCCAGTGTCGGGATCAGCGAAGCACGGAAATTCCCCAGGAACAGGTACACCACCAGGATCACCAGCCCCACCGCGATCAGCAAGGTCATCTCGGCTTCGTGCAAGGTGGCGGTGATCACCGGCGAGCGGTCCATGGCCAGGCTCAGCTTGACGCTGGACGGCAGCACCGCCTGCAACGCCGGCAACTGGGCCTTGATCTGCCGGACGGTCTCTATGATGTTCGCGCCGGACTGGCGGTTGATCACCAGCAGCACGGCCGGTTCGTTGTTGAAGAAGCCGCTGTTGTAACGGTCTTCCACGCCGTCGCTGATCCGGGCGACGTCGCCCAACCGCAGGGCGGCGCCATTCTGGTAGCGAATCAGCAGTGGCTCGTAGTCCTTGGCTTTCTCCAACTGGTCATTGGCCTGGATCTGCCAGTTGCGCTGGCTGTCTTCCAGGGAGCCTTTGGGCCGGCGCTGGTTGGCGTTGGCGATGGTGTTGCGCACATCGTCGAGGGCCACACCGTAATGGTCGAGGGCCTTGGGCTCCAGCTCGATGCGCACCGCTGGCAGGGAACTGCCGCCGATTTGCACTTCGCCCACACCGGGCACTTGCGAGAGGCTTTGCGACAGAATGGTCGAGGCCAGGTCGTACAGCTGGCCCTTCTGCAACACGTCCGAGGTCAACGACAGCACCATGATCGGCGCCTGGGACGGGTTGATCTTCTTGTAGGTGGGCATGCTGCGCATACCGCTGGGCAG
>Ga0308167_1002158_pt1 | contig 19355 bp, 14 predicted proteins | sample PhyCR1_2_FD_202138 | JGI IMG/M metagenome (GOLD analysis project Ga0308167, IMG submission 202138) | Phyllosphere microbial communities from UC Gill Tract Community Farm, Albany, California, United States - DLSLRC.R1 | ecosystem: Host-associated > Plants > Phyllosphere > Unclassified | place... | reverse complement strand
TCAACATGCTTGTGAGTATAGAACCGAGTATATATGCTGGTTCGATAATGCTTATATACTCACGGCAGCATATGGAAGGAATACCATCATGGCCCTGACTGATACCAAAGTGCGTTCGGCAAAACCTGAAGCAAAGGAATACTCGCTAGTAGACGGCGATGGCATGTTTTTGTTGATACACCCTAACGGCTCCAAATACTGGCGCTTCCGTTTCCGCTTTGGCGGAAAACAACACCTGATGGCTTTTGGTGTTTATCCTGAAACATCACTGGCTGATGTTCGTCAAAAGAGGGAAGAGGCCAGGAGGCTTGTTGCTGCCGGTGTCGATCCTCGTGAGCATAAGCGAGCAGTGAAAGAAGAACAGGCTAAAGAGGTCATCACTTTTGAATCTGTTGCCCGAGACTGGCACGCCAGCAATCAAAAGTGGTCTGAGTCACATAGTGGCCGTGTTCTTAAAAGTCTGGAAGATAATCTGTTCGATGCGATTGGTAAGCGGAATATCGCTGAGTTAAAAACCAGAGATTTACTTATACCTATCAAAGCTGTAGAGATGTCTGGACGTCTTGAAGTGGCGGCGCGTTTGCAGCAACGAACAACAGCAATTATGCGATTTGCCGTGCAGAGCGGTTTAATCGACTACAACCCCGCACAAGAAATCGCTGGAGCAGTTGCCACAGCTAAACGACAGCATCGTGCTGCGCTAGAACTTAATCGCATTCCTGAACTACTTCATCGTATCGACACATATACCGGCAGACCACTAACACGCTTAGCTGTCGAGCTGACGTTGTTAGTCTTCATTCGATCTAGTGAGTTACGTTTTGCTCGCTGGTCAGAAGTAGATTTTGAAACTGCTATGTGGACGATTCCGGGAGAGCGTGAACCACTTGAAGGTGTGAAGCATTCCCATCGAGGATCAAAAATGCGTACTCCTCATCTTGTTCCTTTATCAAGTCAGGCTCTGACCATTCTTCAAAAGATCAAAAGCATGAGTGGAAATCGTGAGCTGATTTTCGTAGGTGATCATGATCCACGTAAGCCGATGAGTGAAAACACGGTGAATAAAGCTCTGCGGGTGATGGGTTACGATACGAAGGTAGAAGTATGCGGGCATGGTTTTAGAACCATGGCTTGTAGTTCATTGATTGAGTCGGGATTGTGGTCGAAGGATGCTGTAGAACGGCAGATGAGTCATCAGGAGCGTAACTCTGTGCGTGCGGCTTACATTCACAAGGCCGAGCATTTGGGGGAGCGTAGATTGATGCTGCAGTGGTGGGCGGATTATTTGGATGTGAATCGGGTTAAGGGGATTAGTCCGTTTGATTTTGGAAGGTTGACAACTATTTAGAAAAATATCACAAGAATAGTGGAATATAAATACCATCTTTAGGATTCGACAAAAAATTAACGTCGTTAATATTTAAATGGCGTTAATTTTTAAGGCCAGACATTGCGATTTTATTTTAAGTGAACTCAGGTAAATCACCGCCATCAAGATAATCAAGGAGGCTATTATTATTCAAAACCCCTCTATAAAAAATGGCCTCCCATCTATTATGAGATTGATTTTCATATTGACGTCTAAAGCGACGAATTATTCTTTGTGCCCTTTCAGGGGCTTCGTCCTGACGTTCTAATGACATCGTACGTAGTAATGCCATATATTCATTACGACAGAACTCATCAAATCTTTCTAAGAATTTCACCCCATTGATATGGCGTATTAATAAGCTATGAAGCTCATTGTCAATCCCATCATCAGGAACTGTCAAAGTGAATGTTGGATTGGTGTATGGAGTTGCTATATCTATACTTAATTGAATTTGTTCAATAGCATCAAAATAAGGATGTATATATATCTTCTTTCCATTAGTATCCATATAATCTGAACTTTTATTTTGTTGACACTCGCTGCACATCGGAGTTAAGTTTGCGATTATTATAGATAATTCAGGATAGGATGTTTTAGGTAAATAATGATCTAAAGTTGTGGGTTTTCCAGGCTCGCCACAGCACGGACAGAATAAGAGGTTATGCTTTCTTCTTAATTTATCTAGAATGACATAAGGTACCTTATCTTCCTCAGGAGAATACAAACCAATAAGACTTTTTTTCCTTTTTTGTTCAACTCTCACATGCGCCGGTATAAGCCGATTTTTATCGTTTATTTTAGTCTCTTCTTTACGTATTGCAGCAGCAGAGACAAAAGGTGACAAAACTAAGGGGGAAATTAACTGTGGATCGCCATGATGTTCTAAATAGTTTTGCACATGTATAACCCATGCTTCAGTAAGTGCATTATAGAAATCTCTGTACTTCTCTCTTTCAGAAATTACTGTACGAAGCACGGTAATAGAATCCTCCTCTGGTAAAGCTAACTTAGCGACCATGATATTTTTTTCCTAAACTCATGATTTTCATTATCATTTCCTCATTTATTTCCTCCGCTAATATTTCTATAAGTCGTTCAGGATCTCCAGTCTCCTTTAACTGCATATCGAGCCATTCATCAAAAGGCTTTGAAATTGATTTATCTCCAAAAACATAAGATGAAATCCGTTGAACATTGCCACCGAATGTTTCAAATGGTGGAGGGACTATCTCTAAACCATCTTCCTCATCGCGAAAAATATGAACACATTTTGAAGGAACTTCACGTGTGATAGATAAAGAATGAGTGGCTAGAATAGCTTTAGAGCGAAAAGGTTTTAGAACTCTTTTTAATAAACTTATAAATTCTATTTCAAGAGTAGGATGTAAAAACAATTCCGGTTCATCAATAACAATCAAACTATTTTCTTTCATAGCACCAACAACATTAATAGCTATGTATACAAATAGTCGTTGTCCAGAGCTCAAATGGACAATGTTTCCATTTTTAATGAAAATAACACCATCATTTAGTTGAAGATCATTTGTTACGAACTCGAGCTCATCAGCCCACTTCATGAGTGTAATAGCAGATAAGTATTTTTCACTTCCAATTGTTATCACATCATCTTCGAGATAGGATGAATTATACCCGGAGGATAACCGAAGTACACAGTAATCGTAGCTAATAGCTGATTTTAATGCAGAGTCTACTGCATTCAGTTTATTTGTTCTATGTTCGATGAATTTATATTTTTCATCATCTGATATCATTTCAAGTAAAGATTCACTTGAATTTAAGGATGGTAGGTTACGACTAATACCAATTGTTCCGTCCTTTCTCATTTGTCTAAAACCAAAATATTGATATGCCTTTTTATCTTGCAAGTTATTTTTTTCTAGGTCGAGACTAAATTCTTCAAAAGGACTATAGGAAATAAGAACAAGTTTGCTGATATTGGGTCTTTCATCAAATGGTGTGTGTTTTTTTTGCTCAAGTATACGTGGTTCGCCTATACCTGTTTGCAACCAGTATTCAACTAGAGATTTAAGGCAATGAGACTTACCAATTCCGTTTGGACCAATTATTACATTGATGTCATAAGGTAATAATGAAGATTCAAATTTGAATGGAATGGTTTTTACATAATCATCTTTTGATCTGATATTCAATTGGAAATCTCTAATTTCTGAATAAACATGTTGAAATATAAGATAGCCATCTTGGAATGATTTATTCGCTCCGCTTTCACGAAGCAATGAGGTTTTGAATCCCTCAGCTTCTGTAAGCTTCGCAGAAATTTTATCATGGTTCACATTAAACGTAAAACCAGCATCATGAAGATCATTTAAAAGAGAAATGGTATCATTTTCACCAATTTTAGAGATTATAATTTTATAAAAATCGATATCAGATGGAACTGCAATATAATTAATATTAGGTATTGGAAATACACCATCCCATCCTGCTTTACACAATTCATCAAGTTTTACAGCAGTGTTGTCAATATCTTCAATCAATAGTTTTATGATGAAATCGAATGAAACTGATTGATTGTCAATATATATCTGCGCATTTAAAGTTGTTTTGAAGCTATAGTCATCCCAGTTATTTCCACTTAACGAAAGCACATTTTCATATTCTGGTTTTGCTGGGGGAACAGCTCTCCATGGAAGATTAGGAGTGTAGACAATTCTCATGACCCAAATACCATATAAGATATTGAATTAAGTGAGTTATTTATTAGTCGATGGCTTTCAACTGATTTTTTTTGCCAGCTTGTTATTGCCCTAAACACATTACAAAATTTCTGCTGAATATGTAGGTCAGGATAGATGATCTCTGTTTCCTCAAACTTACCTTTAGATATATTAAGCATTGAACCGCTCGTTCCAGTGGCTTGCTTAGTTAAAAGCTCACGAACTTTTTTATTTTGTATCAAAACAACAAAGAATTCTGGTAATAATAGTTCATGGTTTAATTTAATAGACCATAACTTATCAGGTAAAAAAATATTATCATAATCTTGATGAACCATACAGATTGCAGCAACTAATTCCCTCGTATTTGCACGGCTAAACAGCAAATCACCACTTTTGGGGATGATTAGCTTTTTTGAAGCAGGGATTCTTTCAGCATTAACCACTTTATTTTCTTCTGGCTTGAATACTCCCGTAGTAACAGAACTTATTTTTAACACACCAAGTTCATCCGAATTACAGGGTACATTTTCTCCAGTTGCACTCCACCCAGAAATGATTTTTAGCACGCCTTTGTTTATTTTCTGAGTTTTCCATCCTTTTGGATTGTCAACGGGATCGCCAAATATATCCAGAAATGTTTCACGCAAAAAAACATCAGCCAGTTTAATGGCTTGTTTGCGCTTGCAATGGATACTGTTGGCATGATCAAGAACAGCTGCAATACGTTTTTGCTCACTTAAAGGAGGGAGCGGAATTTTCATTTCAGAAAATCGACTTTTATTAACAATAGGTACAGTCGTTGATGGCGCAATATTTTTCAATTCATTTTTTAGAAGGTTTAAAGCATAAAAACCATATTTATAGTCAACTTTTTTTTGATCGAAAATAACTGAGTTAATTTGTTGATTGGTAACAACATCTTTATCTGCAATAGCTATTTTCCCTAGCGAACCAATGCAGCAAACGAGGATGCTATTTTTAGGTATTAGTTTTGAAATACTTACACCTTTTGTTGAAAGATGCTCTTTGGGGCACAGTAGATAGTTAGAATTCGTTAGCTCCACCGGTGTTATAAATGGAACAACACCACCAAAAAAACTATTATCTGATTTTGATGGGGTTTTTCCTGTAATGATTTCAGCAACAGCTTTAATTTCGACCATTGGCCACTTCATTATAACATCCCTTCTAATTCATCTAAATCTGTTAAAATCTCTTTCTCTAATTCCTTCAACCGCTTTAATATTACTTTAGGATCTTCATGACGTTTAGTTTCATAAACCACTTTCTTGTAGCGGTTAATAGAAAGATCATACTTTTCTGCTGTGATATCCCTTTTTGAAACAATAAACGCAGAGCTAGTACGCTCCTGGTAATCAGTGGTGATATTTATTCCCTGCGGATATTGTTGTTTCAACAGAGAGTTAAACTTATCTCCAATAAAGTTATCTGTCGGTAAACCTTTAGTCTGGCGGTAATGCTTCCAGCTAGCAATAAGATGGGGTAGGTCGTTATCTTTAATTGGATTACGTTTGTCATCCAAGCTGTAGCCATCGTTTTGCAGGTCGTAGAACCAGACGTTATCGGTTTGCCCACCTTTTGTGAATATCAGGATTGCTGTTGCTACACCGGCGTAGGGTTTGAATACGCCAGAGGGCAGGTTGATAACAGCTTCAAGCTGATTATCCTCCACCAGTGTCTTACGCAGGGACTGATGCGCTTTACTGGAACTGAATAGTACGCCTTGGGGTACAATAGTTGCACTACGACCACCAACCTTCAGCATTTGTAGAATACGCGCTAAAAACAGTAGCTCGGTTTTTTTAGTTTTGACTGTTGCTAACAAAGAAGGGTCAATATCTTCTTCATCTAATGAACCCGTAAATGGTGGGTTTGCCAGAATTAAGTTAAAGGCATTCTTACTTGCCTGCGGGAAGTTGTCGCTAAAGCTTTGGCTCATTGTGTCCTGATAATGAATATCCGGCTGTTCTACGCCATGCATAATCAGGTTCATTGCTGCGATGCGCAGCATGGTGGTGTCAAAGTCGTATCCATGGAACATATTCTGATCCACGTGAGCGCGATATGCTGTTAGCAGGTCACCAGTAAATATTTTCTGCTCTTCCAGCTCACCACGTTCGTTCACACCTAATTCACTATGAATCGACTCCAGGGAGCTGTATTTCTCCAGCAGATATTCATAGCTGGTTGCTAGAAAACCACCAGTGCCACAAGCAGGGTCACAGACGGTTTCATTACGAGCAGGATTAGGCTCCATCATCTCTACGACGGCGCGGATAATGTGGCGAGGTGTACGAAACTGACCGTTAATGCCGGCGGTTGTGAGTTTGCTGAGTAGGTATTCATACAAATCACCCTTGGTATCTCCACGATCCAACGGTAAGTTTTTAATCATCTCTACAGCTTTGGTCAATAGTGAAGGTTTCACTATTTCCATACGGGCATCTTTCATAAAGTTGCCCAAAAGTGAATCACTGTTGCCTAATGTTCGAAAATGCTGAAATACGCCGTCACGCACTACTTCCATCATTTCATCGGCACCTAAATTGCTGTACTGGCTGAAACGAAACTCTTGCTGTTCAGGGGCAAAGCGTGGTTTGAAATCGATTTTTGTCAGTTGTTTACGCTTTTCGTCCTTCAGCTCTAGGCTGTCCAGCATCCGGGAGTACATCAGATAGGTGATTTGCTCGATCACCGTCAGGGGGTTAGTGATACCGCCAACCCAAAAATCTTCCCATAAGTTATCAATGCTGCTTTTTAGTTCTCTTGTGATCATAAGGCTTCTTTAATTCACGTTTATCGCTGCCGTTGGCAGCTATGAAAAGAGAAAGCCCCGTGGTATACGAGGCTTGAATGGGAGCATTATAGCGCCGGTGATGGAATGACTACACCCAACTCTTCTACGATTTTTTGCAATGTTACGATCTGCTGCATATCTGGGAAGATTCCAGTGACACCCTCACCGTGTATCTGGGTAAATGGCTGTTCGAAGAGCTGTTTCATCTCGATAGTACCGTAATCACGTATATGGTTTTTGAGCATCTCCAAAAAACGAATTTGCTGGCTGTTCAGATGATTTTCAGATGCAAACATAGCGAAGCGTTCAGCAACAGCTTGCCCATCCATACCGATAATCGTGCGTAACAGCTTATCCAGACTGGCCGTAGCCTGTGGAAAGAAGCTTTTCAGATCGCGAATATCAACGTTAGGGTTTTGGATTAGCACCAGTTTTGCCAATTCGTCCAGTTCTTCAGATGTTACGGGTTCACCATGTCGGATTTTCTTGAGTACGGGGTTTTGCTGGAATAATGGTTCCAACGCCCCTTGAACCTGTTGACGCCAAAGTCTGAAATCCACAGTTCGAACTTGTGTTTTCCTGATGCCGGTTTCTATCTGAGTTAAATCCTCAGTAATATCTACCGTAAGCGTTCCAACTGGCGGTATGACTTCTTTTTCCATCAGATGCATGATGCCACGCAGATGAATACGCATATCTTCTAAATCATCAAAACTAGCTTGTTTCCACCAAGTAAGTTCTCGCAAATGGTTAATGCGATCTCCCTGATGCTGTACCTGCACTAGGTGAGGGGGGAGTCTTTCTAGCTTTTCAACTACGGTAGGCCAGAGCACATCAAGTTCTTCTACGTTGGTGTAGCGGGCAGTTTGTGCAGCTAGCATGTCCATATCGAAACGCATGGCGTCACTTTGGCCGCGTACATCAACCCATTGCATCAGTGGTGCAATAAAATCCAGTAATATCTGTTGGGTCTGTGGGGCAAATTGCTGCAAAAGCTTTTCATCGCTGCATTGTGCTTTTTGCTGCCATCTTTCTTGCACTGATATAGAGTTATCATCCAGAGCATTAATTTGTACCAATAGCTGTGCCGCAACGCGATTAACTGCTTGTTTATCAAACTTTCGTAATGCCGCCCGGCCAAGCTCAATCCATGCCTCAAAACGTTTCTGTGCTAGGGGCTTGCTGGCAGTAACCTCGGCTTCTTCGGTATTAAGTTCGTGATACTCGAAATTACCCCAGTGATCAAATATGCGGAATTTCTCTTTATCCAATGATTTTCCATTCTCATCAACACCGTATAGACCTTTAGCGAGACGTGTTCCTCGGCCAATCATCTGCCAGAACTTCACTTTTGATTTAACCGGTTTTGCGAAAACTAGATTGACGATTTCCGGTACATCAATACCGGTATCTAACATATCAACCGAAATAGCGATGATAAGCTCTTTGTTGGTACTTTCATCCAACCCTTTGAAATCCTCGATCAGTTGCTCCGCTCTGACTTCCTGATTATCAATAACCTGGCAAAATCGACCAGCAAACTGCGGATACATCTCATCAAACAGATCTCTCAACAAGATGGCGTGGTTGTGCCCCCTGGCGAAAATGATCGATTTGCCAGGAAGCTGCCCGTCTTTATCTTTCAGGCCATTTTCCATCAGATTACGTAAAATCAGCCTGTTAGTGTCTCGGTTATAGATCCGATCATCGATGGCTTTGCTATCAAATTCCAGTGTATTGGGATCTATATTCTGTTCTTCTAGTTCACGTATCTGAGCATTGCTTAAATTATCCCGCCTGATTCCCTCACGTAAAAACTGTGTCGTGTGGGTGACCACTTCATAGGGCACCAGATTGTTGTCTGCTATTGCATCTTCGAGCCTGTAGTTTGCCGTAGGAATGCGTCCTTCGCAGCCAAACAACCCAAAGGTGGTTTTACTGACCATATCAATAGGGGTTGCTGTCAGGCCTACCTGTAACGCATCAAAGTATTTAAACAAATCTCCGTATACGTTATAGATGGAACGATGTGATTCATCAGCGATAATGAGATCGAAGTAACCAACATCAAAACGATCCATGATGTTCATCATCCCCGGATAGGTCGCGATGTAGACACGGGCATTGAGCATATCTTTCTTTGGGGATACGCCAACCACATACATAGGGTCGCTGATATATTGTTTAAACGCGTTACCTGCCTGCTTACGCAGCTCTTTTCGGTCGCAAAGGAATAACACGCGCTTTACCCAGCGGGCATCAATCATCAGTTTACTCAAAGCGATGGCAACTCGAGTTTTCCCCGTGCCAGTAGCCTGTACAATGAGCGACTGACGATATTTCTGGGTAAAACGTTCACTCACCCTCGCCAGGGTCTCTTGTTGATACAAGCGGCCAGCGACTAGCTCACCTTTGCTGTCTCTGGCGTGGGGAACCTCATTCAGTGGTAGGCGGATCTCGCGTTGTTGAATCAGATATTGCAGGCTTTCTTTACTGTAGAAACCGAATACTTTACGTGGTGGGTAGCCCTGTGTTTTATGGTCATCCCACAGATAAATATCGTAGCCATTGGTATAAAAAATAACAGGACGTTGCCCGTATTCTTTCTCTAGCCAATCAGCATATAGTCTGGCTTGTGTACGACCTTTATCTGGACTGACTTTAGTTTTTTTGGCTTCAACTACGGCAATCGGTTTGTGGCTATCATCCCACAGTACATAATCTGCAAATCCGTTTCCGGATGTCGTTGGTTGTTCTTTAACAGGATGCTCCTGAGACACCTGTTCAGTATTGGCAGCGTGAGGAGCTACATCCCAGCCAGCAGCAATGAGGCGCGAGTCAATCAGATGGCGGCGAGTTTCAGCTTCATCCAGTGATAGAATGTCAGCAACTTGCTGGTTACGATCTTTTACTTCATGCAGGCGTTGTTCAAATACTTCTGTTTTTTCCTGCTCTTTTTGCAATGCACGCTGAAGCGCAATTTCCCGCTCGCGAGCACTATCAAGATCTTTGATCGCCGTATCTAAACGTTTTTTCTGTTCTGTAAGATTAACTGAAGTATTTAGAGCATCAGACAATGGTGGTAGAGCAAAAGGTTGGCAGTCATCAACATTCCCCTGAGCGTAACGAACGTAAAGCCATAGTCCTAACAGAAATGCTTCTTTTAATAACCAGTATGCATCCTGAGCTTTAATGGTGCTTCCATGGGCTGCACGATTACCATGAATGCGCAGAGCGTCCATTTTCATCACAATTGCTTCAGGCATGATGCTGGTAAATACAGAAGCATTCATCAGATCATACAAGCTAGCTTTGAAACCTTCAGGTAGACGTTCCTGTCGGTAGATCCAACGGACAATCTGCTCGTCATAGTTACGTAGCTTAACTAAGCAACTTTCTGGATCGGAATGGACGTACTGTTCTGCTGTGGTCGCAAGGCTTGCTAAATCAGGCCACTTACTGCGTAGCATTTCAAAATTGCGAGACTGCTCCATTAAATCGTTGCCTTATGCAATGGATACAACTAGATATCAGTTGATTTTATCACAGGTTTGTAGGTGATTAGTGTGAGCTGCAGAAAAGGTTTAGCAGTAAATCTGTGCTTATAGTTCAGATAGTTAGATTCAACTAAATGCATGTGTTGAGGATTTAGGGGGGAAGTAGGGCAACTGTGAAAGTATTATCATCTATGCGATATTTTGGGGGAAGGAACGTACCAAGGTAATTGCGACAGATGGCAGTTGTGTATACTGCTGGCGTCCATGACGGCTCGAGACAACAAAGACTAAACGGGTTATTATGCATTCTACACCGTAACAGATTGTATCATAAAGGAATATTAACGTGAATAACGAACCAACAGAAATTGGATTTAGCGGATGGCGCCTTCTTTTATCGTTTGTTATATTTGTTTACATCATGACCTACACACTGTTTGCAATAAAATACCTCTTTTTGTCATGGGCTGGTGATTATGAATTTTTGAATAATTTAATTCATCCATCGGGCAGTCTTGTTGCTAATGAGGAAATAAAGCTCACGATCTTTACTATAATCGGTGCTTTATTTGGTGGGGCTACATTAGGTATAACCTCTTTACATAGATATTCTGCTGTAACGAAAACATTGGATATTGACCACCTGTGGGGATATTTGATGGCACCGATGCTATCTATTGTAATAGGTATACTAATTTTTTGCCTATTATACAGTGGAGTAATGGTTTTAAACGGTGGGGCGAGTATTAATGCAGGGCAAACTAGTGTGAAAATTGGTTATTTATCGCTTGGCGCAATCTGCTCTTATAACTGGGATGTGTTCGTTATGAAATTGCAGAAACTATCAAAACACGTATCAGACGAATAAAGAGAGCTAAGCTCTCTTTAGTTCGATAGTGCTAATTAGATACATTAATTTTCTTTGGGAGAAACATTCCCATGAACATAATGATCCTTTAACTGCCTGCACCAGGACACTAATGTATTAGCTCTTCGTGGGATAGTATCTCCTGTAAGCGAAGGGCAGCACTTAGTTAAAAAATCTTCTGCAGTCCCCGGATCGATATCAGCAAGGCTAGTAATTTCGCAATGATTCATCCATGCCCAAGCGCACTCACTTGCTTCAAAAGCATTTGCTGCAATCCTGTATTTTGTTGGTATATCGGAGAGGGCAACTCGTTGTCCCTGCGGTGTTAACTCACCATTGTACTCAAGTAATCCTAGAATAAGTGCTGAATGCTTATAATAATCGACAAGTCGCGCATTAACTTTTAAGGTTTCTGCCGTGATAGGTTCGTTATTCCATTTAAGTTCAATATACAAGAAAACTTTGTCTATATCATTTCCTTGCGGCACTTTGATTGATGAAATATATGTTAATGCACGATGCTTAAGTCGTGATAAATAAATTTCAGCATCTATTTTGAATATTTTTATAGTGTTGCTTGTATCAGCGGATGAACGTAATTCAAAATCAATACTAGATAACTCAATCGATTTCAGAAAGTTGAGGAATACTTTTATATCAATATCACTTTGAGTGAGTAGAGGGATTATATCCTTCTTATGAACCATAAGTGTTGATACTTGGTTCAAAAAGCTCTCAAATTTTGTCAATTCTTCTGCATGCAGTGAAATGGCAAAAGAGCCATACCGTGCATTTAAAGCTTGCAGATTTCCCTTCACACCTCGAGATTTATTGAAGCCAAGTACTAATTCGCTGAATCGATCACACACTTGGCTCATTCCCTCTAATGTGATGTTTTTCTTTGATTTTTTATTTGTTTTAGATACGATAATCTCATGTGTCGGTATGAGGTTATTTTCAAGCAAGCTGGGCGCATATATCACAACTCGTTTGACATAAATTTCAGGCTTTGGAAGGCTGATTTCAGCTATTTTGTTTTTGTGCTTAAAATGAATTTCCATTTCATCATCAGCAGAAAAAGGTAGTTTAATATCGTAAAAATATTCCTGTTCTTGATGCTCAAGGATGCTACGTAAACTGATTTTTTCTTTTTCAAAAGCAATGATCCTTGCTTTTGAACACGGAATTACATACCAATTATCAAAAGTGGCATCATCACCAATCCAGTAAACAAAAAAAGTTGAACCAGTTTCATTTTCTGCATAGAAAACTTTAGGTCCATCAAATTCTAGGTAAACGTTTATAATCCTAAGCTTACCAAAAGAAGGGTGACGGGCGAAAATATCCATTTATTTCACCTCGCTGAAATTCAGATGGATGTTACTGTTTTTTTTGAGCCATAGAGTTAAATGACCAGCCTCAAGCGTTTTTCGCATTTTCCCCATGCTGGAACTCACTGTCCCACATGCTAGTTTGCGCTGCCCTAGTCCTTGTGGCAGGAACGCTATCGCCTCCAGTAATAATTCTTTGCTGGACCATACACTAGTTCCGTATACCGCTTGTTTTTTTTCAAGCGTCTCACATCGTTCATGTCTGTGAGGTTGTTCCTGATGCGTTGCCAAGAAACAGGTTTCTGTAGGTGGTATCGATTTTACAAACCGGTACACAGTTCCTTCAGCATCCATCGCATCTTCAGGAGGTAGCTCCAGTTCAGGAGGAAAGAAATCGGGCCAACTATCCTTATTTTCGTCTTTCATCTCGTGTTTTCTTAAACATGTTCAACATCAGGTCCAGTCGTTAGTGTTGGGCCTGCATTATCTTAAAATGACATTGAATCAGATGAGTGTTGCAGTTGCATCTCTTTTGATCCAGAGAATTCCCATTCTAGTCGCATTTGCTAGTTGCAAAAACTTTTTTAGCATATGTCGTAGCGATAGAAACAATAATTTGATTACAAAAATTGTAATTCGAATGAGATCGCAAACTGTGTGTAACACTAGGATTGGCCTCGGTGATGCAACAGTAACTTGAGCTTCGTATTTTCCCAAGAACATCGTTTGTGGAAAGTCCATTAAAGTGAAACCAAAAATTTGCATAGGTTACACCAACAGCATGGCACCGCATCGGTAGTGGGCTCTTGATTTTCGAGAAGAAAAATTCTCGCAGTATGTTGTTTCAGGCATGTCTTTAAACACTGGATGCATCACTCGCCCACATCATCCTCTCCCCGCGCTTTGCCATTATCCGATATGGCACAACCCACAATCTTAAGGTGTCAGAGAAAGCAAAGTGCTGCTGTATCGGCTGGCTAAAGTCATCATGCGCTGGGTAGATCAGGTACATTTCACCAGTCCCATTAAGATACTTTTGGCCGTAGGCAAACATTTGATAGAAGTCGGATTGCGCCAGCCCATACAGTGATTTTTTTTGTGAGTTGTTATTCACCAGCTTCCATTTTGTATCCATCACCATTTTGGTTTGAACCGGTTGGCGTGATTGAATCAACAAGTCTGGGCGAAGCTTAAAGCAATCGTTAAGCCCATGCTTTACCAAAGAATAAGTGGCAGCCTGCGGTTTAACTTTAAGGTGAGGAGGGAGTTCGTCGGGAAGGCTTTGTGCAACAAAGGATTCAAATACCGCTTCCATTGGGAACAAGAGCGATATCGCTTTGGTGTTTCCCTGCAAGGCACTTGGGCTTATCCCTCTGAGGATCAACTGTGCCCAGGCCATTGGCTCGCTGTAATGAGCCATACCACGCTCAATGCGTAGGCTGTTTATATCGCTTTCAATATCCCGACTCAGTGGAATACCGTCAAAAGCAAAGCGCAGTTCGTAAAGCCAGCGTTGATTCTCAGATGAAAGCTTCAGGCTAAGTAGCTTATCCAGCGCTGAATGTAAGAGCCGATTGGCTGAACAATCCGGCATGTAGTCATCATAATCTACACAAAACTTATGACGATTCACCACGTTATGCCGCAACTGTGTGGAAAGCATCAGCTTGCCCTTCATAAAAGACAGATTACCTTGCTCGCTCACATAGTCGGAGCGCAAACCTTGTTTAAGCAATTGGCTGACGCTTTGCAAAAACTGGCTGATAAAAATCTCGAGCAAAGGCATGCGCTGTGCCTGGAGAGTTGCCTGCTGGGTTTGAATATGTCGAAACCCAGGCAGGTGACTTAGCATCGTGATGAATGTTTCTCGCGCACTCGCAGTAGTGAGGTTTTTACCAACCTTAGGCAATATCTCAAGTTGTAGACCGTGAGGTGTTGAAAGCATCCCCGCGTAGTTTTGCACCTGAAGCAATTTGAAACCTGAGCGTGAGGTGAGTTTGAGAAACTGGTTTCCTTGAATGCTTGTTAGGCTAAGTGTTTCTAAATAATCAAAGACCTGTTGAGGGACCAGCTTTGCGCCAACTGAAGCTGCTTTTCCACTCCCTAGGAGGTCATATTCAAAAACAGAGAGCACTTCACCCATGGTTTAAAGCCTGCTCATCAAGAGTGGTCTGCTGTGGCTGATAAATAGCGCGGTAAGCCTGTGGCATATTCCAGATTTCTTCATCAAATGCTTCGAGCTCGTAAGCTGTTGATTGCTGATCATGGCGTCGTAAAGCATGATTGTTACCAAAAAGCGTATCCAGATCGTCGGTTTTCTCAATCACGAATTGCAGGCTGTCGTCTTGTTTCTGGTTGTCTGCCAGCACCAGCCTAATCTTGTTCCAGTCATCGAAAAAGTATTCCTGCAACAGCGGAATGATCTTTTTCTGGAATGCGAGCTTCAATTGTTTAAACGCAGCTTCTTCATCACCGGCATCGAGTGCATTTTTTACCGGCATAAAGAACGCATGCCCTAGCGTATGTTCACGATCGTAAAGTGCTTCGATGCGGCTGTTGAGTTTCTCTAACAACGACTCGAGTTCTATGCCTTTCACCTTACTTCCACTCAGCAAAGAGAGATCAGGCATCATCTCGACAAAGTCAAAGCGACGGCGCAAAGCCGTGTCCATCAGAGCTAAAGAACGATCCGCAGTGTTCATGGCTCCGATGATGTCGACATTGCCAGGTACACTGAAGTGATCACCGCTATAAGACAGTTGCAGGCTCATTGCATTGGACATACCCGCACGCTTGTCTACTTCAATGAGCGAAATCAGCTCGCCAAAGATCTTGGAGATGTTGCCGCGATTGATCTCATCAATGAAAATGGCGTAGCGATGTGCTGGATCGGCATTGGCACGCTGACACAGGCGCATAAAGATACCCGGCTCAATAGGGTAAGAGATATTGCCACTTTCGTCTGAGCGAGCGCGGATACCTTCAATAAATTCTTCATAGCCGTAAGATTGGTGGAACGTAACCACCGCAAATCTCTGGATGGATTCGGCAGATTTAGGGCCTTGCTTTAACTCTGCATACAGAGAAAGTAGCTCATCCACTTGCTCTAGCTGGGATTCAACCAGGAACCATTCACTATCGGCAGTTTTGTCGAAGATCGCTGGTTCACGACGACCTTTATAAGCAACGGTAGTTGATCCCGGAATGGTGAAGGATTGTAACGTCGCCCAGGCGGTTTGCGAAAAATTGCTACTACGGCCATTTAGCAGCGCTTTGCGTTGGAACCACTGATGTTCTGTCATTTGGCGAACTTTGGCTCGTTTACCAAGATCCAGCAACACCAGCGCTATAACCTGCATCCAGTTCAACGATTCAAGGCGAGAATCCAGCCAGGCATCACGCTCGGCCAGTACAGCATGAGAAGTGTACTCTTTCATCTTTTGCTGCAATGTGAAGGTCTTGCCAGTGCCCGGCGGACCAAAGTAGATCACGTTAGTTGGTGAGTGTGAGAGGGGCTTAATTTCGGTGAGCTCACTACTGGTTGTTGATGTGGTGCTGGATACTTTCTCCTGTCTCTGTTCATTATCGCGTTCGCGTAATAATTCATAGAGATGCCAAATAGCCATATTCACGTAATAAGGATCTGCATTGGGAGATTGGGCGTGTATGGCTTGCTTCAATTCATTGTTTTTCTGCAACCAATTACCGTTCAGCGCCAAACCGAGGTGGAATTTCTTATTCAGAAAATCTGCCGCTTTAGTAAACGCATTCTCATCCACTGTACTGGTGCAGGTTTCTGGCGAAAACGCGGCAAAGACACGATTTCTCAAACTCCAATACATACGCTTCAGAAGCCCGGTCTCTTTTGCCTGCTTTAGAGCATCGCCAACATATTGGTAGGTCGCTTCATCCGGCTGCTGACGAATACGCTCGGTTAATTCTCTGAGCAGTGGCAGGCTTTGCTGATATTCCGCTAAAGACGGAACACCCTGGCGAATACTGGCAATACCGTTGCCACGTTCATACCAAAGCCGTTTGACCAAATCATCCGTTTCAGGCTCAGTAAAAGTTGAGGTTTGCTGTAGCAAGGTCGTAAATTCGCGGTATCGCTGATCCCACTTTGAAGCTGCGTAATTTTTATCTTTCGCCAGGTTATCAATCAATTCACTGATCGTCAGCTTGCCTGCTGCGACACTATCGACAAGAGTCATCGTGACTTTACCTCTGCTGTGATATTGCTTATTCTTTGTCTAAGATGGTGCGTTCTAACTGCATTGAGTTAATCCATGGGGTAGGTAGAACAACATCAGCAGCTTGCATACTTACCTAAGACTTTTTCTCAATAGGGTATCTGAATTCGTAGTATTCCTTTCGCAGTGGGAAGGTCGGTATTTCTTCGCTTTTCGGATCCCTTACAGCGTCCCATGACCACCAAGCGTCGCCAAATTCCTGCTGATACCATTCTTCTTTCACTGCCCTGTGCTGTAAATAATCTTCAGTATCACGCCCCCATACTTCGAGCGGAACGTAGTCTGAACCGCTGACATCCGTTAGTAGGAAATCGGGATGGTACTGGTCTTCCGCTGAATCATAGATCAATGGCTTGGTAAACTGGCGTCGTTCCTTAGCCAACTTTTCTTCAATAATCCCTTCGTAAGATGAATCGAGTGGGATCCATCGTTCACTCACCATCATTAAAACAACCTGACGAACACATGCGGAAAAATATACTCGGTTAGACTTGGCAGATTTTCGCTCTTCTGGCACGTCTGTAACGGCAATTGCGATAATTTTACCCCCGCGCTGCCACCATGCTACATCACGTGGAAATCTGGCTAAGGAACTTTCCCACCGTGAGTTATCGATGGTTAGATAGGGCATCCCGGCAGGGGGACTGGTCTTCGTGGTTCCAACCAAAGGGAGATTATTGCTAGCAATCAGAGATGGAGACCATTCATTAAGTTCTGAGATGACAATCAGACGACGACTGTTTGCGCAGGCGTAACTTACAGCCTTCTTATTGGTATGCTCGTTCCCTTGTAGCAATAGAACATCGGCCAGAACTGTGCGGCCTTGTTTAATGCTACTGGCTTCTTTTTGCAACCGGGTCATGACTGTTGTAAGCCTTCTTTTGCCTTCAAGCCATGGGGCCCATTCATTTAATCCCGTGTTCTCCCAAAGCAAATGAAGTAGACCAAGCATCTTCATCTTCCCAAGGCGCTTTACTTGTTTTTTCTCCCTTGGAGGATGCATTACAGCAGGAATTGCGCATCCAGAGTCAGCCGCCGATACGCGTAACGAAAAATCCAGTCCGATACGCAGGGTCCCGTCCTCCTCTTCCATGACAGCCGATGATGAATATGCTTTTGCACCACCATCTGTATTTAGACGCGAGTGGTAAGAGCAGGATGGTTTGTGCCTGGGGCCAGTGTTAGGGTTACGACAGAGAGTAAATGGACCGGAACCTTTGTTGCTTCTTACATATAGCTTAAGTTCCTGGGCCGAGTCACAACAGCAGGTTGCAATGTAATTGTGATTATCCCAGGCCAGTTTCAACGCATGCTGAAAAAAGGAGTCTGTAGTGGTTTTTTGCTGTTCTAGCGTGAAGTAATAAGGCTTATCTTTTTCAAGAAGATGTACGCAGACCTTGGACTGTTGCTTCCTTTCCATTGATCTCTCCTTTTTGTTTCTTTCTCAATCAATGTTTTACCGTATTAGCCATGATTGTTCAAATCTCCTACATTTAAATAATAGGTTATAGATCTGCAAGTAGCAGGTCTGAGCTCATTTGGTAAGAACTGCGCACTAATGGCATAGATCCAGTCTTTACATTGCGGACAAAATTTTTCACTATTACCAACAGGTAAGGCACCAGCAGCAATGCCTGTTTTGAAGAGCTATATTAATGCGTTGCAGATGCTTCTTGGGTCGCGTCAGAGCAGCTAAAGACAGGATAGAGAAAGCCCGTTCAGATATCGTCTCAGCCCTGCAAAAAGAAGTGACCTGCTCCCAGTTGATTAACACACCGCGATGTTAGTAATGTCTTCATCAGTCACATGAGGACATCCTCATGAAGACGCGTTTTTCCGACGAACAGATCATCAGTATTCTCCGCGAGGCCGAAGCCGGAGTTTTGGCCCGGGAACTCTGCCGCAAGCATGCTATGTCAGAGGCTACCTTCTTATACCTGGCGCAAGAAGTTCGGCGGCATGGAAGTCACTGAGGTAAAGCGGCTTAAGTCACCTGAAGAGGAGAATGCCCGCCTTAAGAAGCTGGTCGCCGAAGCCATGCTGGATAAGGAGGCGCTTCAGGTGGCCCTGGGCCGAAAGTTCTGACGACAGACCAGAAGCGGGAAGCCGCCGCTTTGGTTACCGGCGCATCTGGCAGTTATTGCGCCGGGATGGCCTCAAAACTAAATGGTTCAGCAAGGCAGCGAAATCTCACGCCATTAAAGATAGTGAGTTATGTCGGACTACAGAGGCAGTAGTGCAGGGGAAGGCTGACGATCCTGGTGGTGGTGTTTACAAGAAGCGCCTGAACCAGAATCACGATCGCGCCATTATCCTGACGAAAGGTGTGGAGCACTGGTTTTACACGTTCCTTTATGCCAAACAGGATATGGCAAATATTGATAATCGCGTGCTGGCCGGATTTCGCGAGTTAGCAAAGCACTATGCTGCTCTTAGCGATGAAAAGATCACGGCACTGATTAAGAGTAAAGAACTGGTGGAGATTTGCCATGACTGCAAAAAGTAAATTTAAGAGTC
>Ga0308167_1002157_pt1 | contig 19355 bp, 20 predicted proteins | sample PhyCR1_2_FD_202138 | JGI IMG/M metagenome (GOLD analysis project Ga0308167, IMG submission 202138) | Phyllosphere microbial communities from UC Gill Tract Community Farm, Albany, California, United States - DLSLRC.R1 | ecosystem: Host-associated > Plants > Phyllosphere > Unclassified | place... | reverse complement strand
ACGGACCCCGTCGGGTGCGGGTGCGGCCATAGCGGTCGTCGAGCTGTTGTGCGGTCGTCACGGGGTGGGTCTTCCGGTCGTTAGGCTGGTAACTCCAGGTTATGCGACCTGCGCATGAAAGGCAGACTCCATGCTTGCTCTGACCGAGACCCCGATGCCGACGCCCACGATGACCGTGGCACCGGAGCTGGTCACGCCCGGATTCGTCGGCTTCGCCGCCGTGGTGATCATCCTCATCGCGGTGATCCTGCTGATCCTCGACATGAACCGTCGGATCCGTCGGGTGCGCTACCGCGAAGAGGTCAGGGACGAGCTCGATGCCGAAGAGGCCGCGCTCGCGGCCGACGAGGCGACCGAGACGGATGCCGATCTGCCGATCGTCCGCGAGGGCGACGACGACCCCGAGAAGCGCTGACCGGACCGGAGCGGTTCAGGCCCCGAGCGACGGGGACAGCGGCGCCAGCGCGATGAGCAGGCACGCGACCCAGTGGCACAGGAACGCGAGCACCGTGCACAGGTGGAAGATCTCGTGGAAGCCGAAATGGCCCGGCCACGGGTTGGGCTTCTTGAGCGCGTAGACGATCGCGCCGCCCGTGTAGAGCAGGCCGCCGACGATGACGAGCGCCATCATGGTCGCGTTCGCGACGAACAGGTCGGCGAGGTACATCACCGCCGCCCATCCGAGCAGCAGGTAGAGCGCGACATACAGCCACCGAGGGGCATTGATCCAGAAAACGCGGAAGAGGATGCCGATCAGCGCACCCGACCAGACGAAGACGAGGAGCAGCGCGCCCTTGCCCGGGGGGAGCGCCAGCACGGCGAGCGGGGTGTACGTCCCGGCGATCAGGAGCAGGATGTTCGCGTGGTCGATCCGCTTGAGGATCATCTTGACCTTCGGACTCCAGTCGATCCGGTGGTACAGCGCCGAGTTGCCGAACAGCAGCAGCGATGACGCCATGAACACCGCCGCAGCCCACTTCGCGGCGCCACCCTGGGCGACGACGATCAGCACCACACCGGCGACGATGGCGATCGGGAAGGTGGCCGCATGCAGCCAGCCTCGCCAGGTGGGTTTGATCTCGGCCGCGGCGACGTCGTGCGCGGCGTCCTCCAAGAGAGGCAGCTGGGGGACGTCGGGTACCGAGGAGTCGGGTGTGCTCACGCCCTCACTCTATGCGGGCGATCATGCAGCCGAGCGTACATATCCTGAGGATCGATCCTCGGTCCCGAGACCGCCGACACGATAGCGTAGGGAGGTGATGTCACGCGATGTTCAGGGGCGGGGGCCGCTGTACCGGCTCTATACCAGCAGGCTTCGCCGACACCTCGACCCCGAGTCGGTTCCGCACCACGTCGCCATGATGATCGACGGCAATCGGCGTTGGGCGCGTCAGCTGGGCTATGACACTCCGGCTGAGGGTCATAGGGCCGGTGCCGCCAAGATGCGGGAGTTCCTCGGATGGTGCGACGAGCTCGGCATCCGCGTCGTGTCGCTCTATCTTCTGTCGAGTGACAACCTGCTCAAGCGCGACTCGGCAGAGCTGGCCGACCTGATCGAGATCATCGCGGAGCTCGCCGAGGCTCTGTCGCGCGAGGGCAACTGGCGAGTGAAGCACGTCGGCCGCTCGGACATCCTCCCCGCGGAGCTCGCGAGAGTGCTCGACGACGCACAGGAGCGCACGCGCGACCACACGGGGCTGCACGTCAACCTCGCGGTCGGCTACGGCGGCCGCAACGAGATCGTCGACGCCGTGCGCAGCATCGTCACCGCGCATCAGGCGTCCGGAGGGACGATCGAGGACCTCGCCGCGCATCTCACACCCGAGATGATCGGCGAACATCTCTACACCGGCGGCCAGCCGGATCCCGATCTCGTCATCCGCACGAGCGGCGAGCAGCGACTGAGCGATTTCCTGCTGTGGCAGAGCGCGCACAGCGAGTTCTACTTCGTCGAGGCGCTCGGGCCGGATCTGCGCCAGGTCGACTTCCTGCGAGCGATTCGCGACTTCGCCGACCGCGATCGGCGCTTCGGCCGCTGAGACGGTGCATCAGGGGGTCGGTCACGTCCCGTTAATCAACACGTAACGAACTGGTGGCGTGTCGAGCCAGGCGAATGTCGGCACCTGGTCGTAGCTTCTAGGCATCGGGCAAGGCGCCCGTCGGGTCGGCCTCAGGTTGACGACTCGTGACCCCCTGGTCGACTCGTTCGAACAAACCGGGATTCCCCGGGTCGGGAGTGGGTCGTGACCTCACGTACAGCGCAGCAGTCCACAGGCACAGCGCAGCAGTCCACCCGTAAGACGACGACGCGAGCAGCGTCCGCTGATCCTGATCAGGATCTCCGGACGTATGTGCTCGACACGTCCGTCCTGCTGAGTGATCCTCAGGCCTTCTTCCGGTTCGCCGAGCATTCGGTGGTCGTCCCGGTCGTGGTCATCACCGAGCTCGAGGGCAAGCGCCACGACCCCGAGATCGGCTACTTCGCCCGTCAGGCGCTGCGTCACCTCGACGACCTGCGCATCGAGCACGGTCGTCTGGACTTCCCGGTCGAGGTGGGCGAGGGCGGCACGCTCCGCGTCGAGCTGGCCAACACCGACTCGTCGGTGCTCCCCGCCGGGATCCGGCTGAGCGACAACGACACCCGCATCCTCTCCGTCGCCATGAACCTCGCGCAGGACGGGCAGGACGTCACCATCGTCTCGAAAGACCTTCCGATGCGGGTCAAGGCGGCGTCCCTCGGCCTTCGCGCCGAGGAGTACCTCGCCGAGCAGGCCGTCGACTCGGGCTGGACCGGCATCACCACGCTCGACCTGTCGGGCGATGAGATCAGCGACCTGTACGAGAGCGAGGTGGGCATCAGTGAAGACGCCAGAGGCCTGGCGGTCAACACCGGCCTCATCATCCACTCCGAGCGCGGATCCGCCCTCGGCAGGGTGACCGGCGACGGCGAGTACAAGCTCGTGCGCGGCGATCGCGACATCTTCGGGATGCACGGGCGATCCGCCGAACAGCGGATCGCGATCGACCTGCTCACCGACCCCGACATCGGCATCGTCTCGCTCGGCGGGCGTGCGGGCACCGGAAAGTCGGCACTGGCGCTCTGCGCGGGTCTCGAGGCGGTGCTCGAGCGGCAGCAGCAGAAGAAGATCATCGTGTTCCGACCGCTGTTCGCCGTCGGGGGCCAGGAGCTCGGGTACCTCCCCGGCGACCAGGGCGAGAAGATGGGCCCGTGGGGGCAGGCGGTCTTCGACACGCTCGGCTCGGTGGTCTCGGGCAACGTCATGGAGGAGATCGTCGAACGGGGCATCCTCGAGGTGCTTCCGCTCACGCACATCCGCGGTCGGTCGCTGCACGACGCGTTCGTGATCGTCGACGAGGCGCAGTCGCTCGAGCGCAACGTGCTGCTGACGGTGCTCAGCCGCATGGGGCAGAACTCCCGAGTGATCCTGACCCACGACGTCGGTCAGCGCGACAACCTCCGCGTCGGACGCCACGACGGCATCGCCAGCGTCATCGAGACGCTCAAGGGACACGACCTCTTCGCCCACGTGACCCTGATGCGCTCGGAGCGCTCCGCGATCGCCGCCCTCGTGACTGAGCTTCTGGAGGGAGGCGAGCTCAGCTGAGCTGACTCTTCGACAGCGGATGCCGTGGTCTCACGGCATCCGCTGTCGTGTATTCCGGAGGACGCGTCGGCGATTCGCTTCCCTCCGCGCTGACGTCGGCATACGCTCGTGGCACCGAACGCAGACGATGGAGTGATGCGCGATGAGTGATGCGACGAAGACCGTGGAAGATGACCAGCTGCCGCCCGTGGCGGTGGACGAGAAGCCGCGGTGGACACCGCTGAAGATCGTGCTCTGGGTGGCGATCGCGCTGCTGGGCGGCATCGCCTGGACGATGCTCGCGATCGTCAGGGGAGAGACGGTGAACGCGATCTGGTTCGTGTTCGCGGCGGTCTGCACCTACCTCGTGTTCTACCGCTTCTACTCGAAGTTCATCGAGCGGAACCTGGTCAAGCCGAACGACCGGCGAGCGACTCCCGCCGAGTACAAGGCGGACGGCAAGGACTACGTCGCGACGGATCGTCGGGTGCTGTTCGGCCACCACTTCGCCGCCATCGCGGGCGCCGGTCCGCTCGTCGGTCCGGTGCTGGCCGCCCAGATGGGCTACCTTCCCGGCACGATCTGGATCATCGTCGGAGTCGTGCTCGCGGGTGCGGTGCAGGACTACCTCGTGATGTTCTTCTCGATGCGGCGAGGCGGACGCTCCCTCGGTCAGATGGCCCGCGACGAGCTCGGCCGATTCGGTGGAACGGCGGCGATCATCGCGACGCTGCTCATCATGATCATCATCACGGCGATCCTCGCCCTCGTGGTCGTGAACGCCCTCGGGGAGAGCCCGTGGGGCGTGTTCTCCGTGGCGATGACGATCCCCATCGCCCTGTTCATGGGGGCGTACCTCCGATGGATCCGCCCCGGCAAGATCACCGAGGTGTCGATCATCGGCTTCGTGCTGCTGATGGCCGCAATCATCGGCGGCGGGATGGTCGCCGAGACCGACTGGGGTCAGGCGATCTTCACCCTCGACCGGACCACCATCGCGTGGGGCATCATCGTCTACGGCTTCATCGCGGCGGTGCTGCCCGTGTGGATGCTGCTGGCTCCGCGTGACTACCTCTCGACGTTCATGAAGATCGGCGTGATCGTGGCGCTCGCCGTCGCGATCCTGTTCGTGCGGCCCGAGATCACCGTCCCGGCCTTCAGCGAGTTCGCCGCGGGCGAGACGGGGCCGGTCTGGGCAGGGGCGCTCTTCCCGTTCCTCTTCGTGACGATCGCCTGCGGGGCGCTGAGCGGATTCCATGCGCTCATCGCGTCGGGCACGACGCCGAAGATGATCGAGAAGGAGAAGCAGACGCGCTTCATCGGCTACGGCGGGATGCTCATGGAGTCGTTCGTCGCGATCATGGCGCTCGTCGCCGCGATCTCCATCGACCGCGGGCTGTACTTCGCCATGAACTCCTCGCCGGCGGCGACGCTCGGCACGGTCGAGGGCGCGGTCGCGTTCGTCAACGGTCTCGGCCTGACCGGGGTGAACCTGACACCCGAGATGCTCACGAGCACGGCCGAGGCGGTGGGGGAGGAATCGATCGTCTCCCGCACGGGCGGCGCGCCGACGCTGGCTCTCGGCCTCGCACACATCATGCAGCAGTGGATCGGCGGCACCGGGATGATGGCGTTCTGGTATCACTTCGCGATCATGTTCGAGGCGCTGTTCATCCTGACTGCGGTGGACGCGGGCACCCGCGTCGCGCGCTTCATGCTGCAGGACTCGGTCGGCAACGTCTTCCCTCGCTTCAAGGACACCTCGTGGCGGGTGGGCGCGTGGATCTGCACGGCCGTCATGGTCGCGGGGTGGGGCGCGGTGCTGATCATGGGGGTCACGGATCCTCTCGGCGGCATCAACACCCTGTTCCCGCTGTTCGGCATCGCCAATCAGCTGCTGGCGGCGATCGCCCTCTCCGTGGTGCTCACGATCGTGGCGCGCAGACGCACCTTCAGGGTTCTCTGGGTGGTGGCGCTGCCGCTGGCATTCGTCACGGTCGTGACGGTGACGGCCTCGCTGCAGAAGATCTTCTCGACCGTGCCGCAGGTCGGCTACTTCGCGAACCATGTCGCCTTCCGCGACGCTCTCGCGGCGGGGGAGACCTCCTTCGGCACGGCGACCAGCGTCGCCGCGATGGAAGCGGTCGTCCGCAACACCATGATCCAGGGCATCCTGTCGGTGACGTTCCTCGTGCTGTCGGTGATCGTGATCACCATCTCGATCATCAAGGTCATCCAGGCCGTGCGCCCCGGGCCCGTCATCGACCAGGAGGACCCGGAGGTGCCGTCGCACCGCTTCGCACCGGCCGGTCTCATCGCCTCGTCGGAGGAACGCGCCGTCGAGAAGCAGTGGAACGCCCTCCCTTCGTCCGCTCAGCCCACGAGGGGGCACTGATGGCCGCCGTGGTATCCGACCATGTTCGGCGGGCCTGGCACGCGGTCGCCTGGTACGTGAACGGCGTGACCGGGCAGTCGCGGTACGCGTCCTACGTCGCGCACGAGCGCGAGCGGCATCCCGAGAGAGAGCCGCTCAGTGAGCGGGAGTTCTGGAGGGCGCACTACGCGCAGCAGGATGCCGACCCGGGTGCCCGCTGCTGCTGACGCCGTAGACGACGGATGCCGCAGGGACCGAGTCCCTGCGGCATCCGTGTTCAGAGCCTGACGATCAACCGGGGTGGGTCATCGAGAGCAGGTCGAGCTTCTCGTCGAGCTGCTCGAGCGTCAGGTCGCCGCGTTCGACGTATCCGAGGTCGATCACGGCGTCGCGCACCGTGATGCCCTTCGCGACCGAGTGCTTGGCGATCTTCGCCGCTGCCTCGTAGCCGATGAGCTTGTTGAGCGGGGTGACGATCGACGGGCTCATGCCGGCGAATGCCGCCGCGCGGTCGAGGTTCGCCTGCAGTCCGTCGACGGTCTTGTCGGCGAGCACGCGCGAGGCGTTCGCGAGCAGACGGATCGACTCGAGCACCGCCGTGCCCATGACCGGGATGGCGACGTTCAGCTCGAAGGACCCGGACGCGCCGGCCCAGGCGACGGTCGCGTCGTTGCCGATCACTCGGGCGCAGACCATCAGCACAGCCTCGGGGACGACCGGGTTGACCTTGCCCGGCATGATCGACGAGCCGGGCTGAAGGTCGGGGATGTGCAGCTCTCCGAGACCCGTGTTGGGGCCCGAGCCCATCCAGCGCAGGTCGTTGTTGATCTTGGTCAGCGAGACCGCGATCGTGCGCAGCGCGCCCGAGGCCTCGACGAGTCCGTCGCGGTTGGCCTGCGCCTCGAAGTGGTCCTTCGCCTCGGTGATCGGAAGCTCGGTCTCGGCGGCGAGCAGCTCGATGACCTTCTGTGGGAATCCGAGCGGCGTGTTGATGCCGGTGCCGGTGGCGGTGCCGCCCAGCGGGACCTCGGCGACGCGGGGGAGTGCAGACTGCACGCGCTCGATGCCGAGGCGCATCTGACGGGCGTAGCCGCCGAACTCCTGGCCGAGTGTGACCGGGGTGGCGTCCATGAGGTGCGTGCGACCGGACTTCACCGCGTCCTTCCACAGCTCGGCCTTCGCCTCGAAGGCGACGGCGAGGTGGTCGAGCGCGGGGATGAGCGTGTCGATGAGCGCCTGCGTGACGGCGATGTGCACGGAGGTCGGGAACACGTCGTTCGACGACTGCGAGGCGTTCACGTGGTCGTTCGGGTGCACGTTCGCACCGAGGATGCGGGTGGCGAGAGTGGCGAGCACCTCGTTCATGTTCATGTTCGACGACGTGCCGGAGCCCGTCTGGTAGGTGTCGACCGGGAACTCACCGTCGTGGGCACCGGCGGCCACCTGGTCGGCGGCCTGGGCGATCGCGTCGGCGATGGCCCCGTCGAGGGTTCCCAGCTCCTTGTTCGCGAGTGCAGCGGCCTTCTTGATGCGCGCGAGCGCGGCGATCTGCGTGGACTCCAGGCCCTTGCCCGAGATCGGGAAGTTCTCGACGGCGCGCTGCGTCTGTGCGCCATAGAGCGCGTTCACGGGAACCCGCACCTCGCCCATGGTGTCGTGCTCGATGCGGTACCCCTGCGCGTCTGCGCCGCTGTGCTGGTCGGTCATTCCGAACCCTCCTTGGTTGCGGGGCCGTGCCCCTCGGTGTCGTTTCCGTCTGTGTCGATTCCGACCGTGATGACGGGCACCGCAGTGCCCTCGGCCAGACGGTAGTTGGCGCCCACGATGCCCAGGCGGCCGTCGGAGACAGCCTGCGAGATCACCTCGGACGACTGCAGCAGGTCCCGGACCGTGTTGCGCAGGTGCTCTTCGCCCACGAGCTCCGCGTCGATCTCGGCGACGGTGGTGCCGCCGCTCTCGGCCAGCACCTTGCGGGCCGCCGGGACGATCGGGGCGATGAGCTTCCAGATGTGCGGCGGCAGGGGCGCGGCGTCGATGGCCGTTCCGTCGATGGCAGCGCGGACGGCACCACACGAGTCATGCGCGAGGACGACGATCAGAGGCACGTTCAGCACGGCGACCGCATACTCGAGGCTCGCGACGATGGACTCGCCGATCACCTGGCCGGCGTTGCGCACGACGAACAGGTCGCCGAGTCCGAGGTCGAAGATGATCTCCGCGGCGAGGCGCGAGTCCGAGCAGCCGAACAGCGTCGCGACCGGATGCTGTGCCTCAGCGAGGTGCTTGCGTCGAGCCACGTCCTGGTTCGGGTGCTGAGGTGCGTCGGCGACGAATCGCCGATTGCCGTCCTGCATCTGCTTCCAGGCAGCAGCGGGCGTGAGCGCGTGGGTCATGGTCACTCCGAGAGGTCGCGGATCTGGGGGACGAGAGACTCGGCGAGTTCCGCGGTGGAATCGGCGGAACGCGAGCCGTAGAGCAGCAGGTAGTCGTCACCCGCCTGGGTGCCGATGGCGTAGGTGATGTTCTGCTTCGCGCCGGCATCGCCGAGGTCGTAGACATCCCATTCCAGGCCGCCGATCGACGTCGTGTCGGTGGGCGCGGTGCCGTTGAGACGCTGAGGCGCCCATGAGGAGTCGGCGTCGAAGGCCTGCGCGAGCTTGATGAATCCGCGCTCGTCCTCGGCGGACGGCGCCAGGGTGACGTCCCAGACCACGGTGGCGGCGCTCGTGAGCTCAGCGGTGTTGACGCGCCAGAAGTCCGCCAGATCGGGCACGATCACCGGGCGATCCATGGTGGATTCCACGTCGGCGGCGATGCCGACCACGTCGATCTTCTGCGTGGTCGCAGGCTCTCCGCGCGGAACGGCCAGCACGATCACCGCGACGATGGCGAGGGTGACGATCAGCGCGGCGACCAGACTGCGCACGGTCTGACTCGAGCGGTAGGCCTTGCTCGAGGCGGCCTTGCGTGCGGCGGTCTCCTCGGGAGTCTCCGGACGCCCGAGCTCGGCGACGATGGGAGCCGGCTTGTTCACGATTCGTCTCCCTCGGCGGTGCCGGTCGACGTGGCGCGCGCGGCCTCGAGGCGGCGCTTCGCTCCGAGCAGCCATTCTTCGCAGCGAGCAGCGAGCGCCTCGCCGCGCTCCCAGAGTGCGAGCGACTGTTCGAGCGTCGGAGCGCCCTGTTCGAGTTCGGAGACGACCTTCACGAGCTCATCGCGAGCGGCCTCGAATGACAGGGTGTCCACGGGGGTGTCATTCAGCGCACTCACGCCTCCATCCTACGCGGTGCGCACGACACCCTCAGCCGGAACGAGGCACCGGTGCTTCCTCGATCTCGCCTTCGGAGCGCGCCGCGATCGAGCCCCGGTCGACGGTGATCGTCAGGCCGCTGCCTGCCGGTGCGTCCGCGGCGTCTCGGAGGATCACTCCGCCGTCGAGGTGGGCGATCGCGTAGCCGCGCGACAGCGTGGCTGCAGGAGAGAGCGCCCTCAGCGAGGCCCGAAGTTCGCTGGTCGCGCGACCGGCCGCATCGTGTTGGCGCCTGATCGTGTCGCGGCCGCGCGAGAGCAGCAGCCACACGTCTTGGGAACGCGACTCGATGATCGGGTCGGGAGAGCGGAGAGAGGGGCGCGAGCGCAACTGCTCCAGCTGCGCGATGTCGTGCGAGAGCCGCTGCGTGAGCCTCGTCGTCGCTCTCGAGCGCAGCTGCGCGATCAACGCCCGCTGCTCGCTCACGTCTGGGACGACGCGCTTCGCGGCATCCGTGGGAGTCGAGGCGCGCAGATCGGCGACGTCGTCGAGCAGCGGGTGATCGTTCTCATGGCCGATCGCGCTGACGATCGGCGTGGATGCTGCCGCCACGGCCCTCACGAGACGCTCGTCGCTGAATCCGAGAAGCGTCTGCGGGTCGCCACCGCCCCGGGCGATGACGATGACGTCGACATCGGGGTCGGCGTCGAGACGCGCCAGCGCCGCGAGCGTCTCCGGCACGCACCGGTCGCCCTGCACGGCGGCGTACTCGGTGCGGAACCGCACCTGCGGCCAGCGGAGCTCCGCATTGCGGTGCACGTCCTTCTCGGCATCGGACTTCTCGCCGGTGATCAGACCGATCACGTGCGGGAGGAAGGGCGGGCGCTTCTTGCGTGCCGGATCGAACAGTCCCTCCTGGCGCAGCTGCAGACGGAGCTTCTCGAGCTTCTCGAGCTGGTCGCCGAGACCGACGTGTTTCATCGCGGAGACGGCGAAGCTGAAGTCGCCGGCCTTCACGAAGTAGTCGGCCTTGACCGCGGCCACGACATGATCACCCACTGCTAGGTCGCCGGGGATCCGCGGGCGCACACTCGACCAGATCCGGATCGAGATCTGCGCATCCGAGCGGGTGTCCTTGAGACGGGCGAAGATGTTGCCGCCGCGGACGTTCCAGGACGTGATCTCGCCCTCCACCCACACGGTGTTCCACCGGGCCACGAAGTCGCGGATCGTGGCGTTGAGGCGTGCGACCGATGTCGGAGCATCGGCCGATGAGTCGCGCGGAGCGACCGCATCCGCCGGGGGAGTCTCGCCGGATCCCGTCGAGGCTTCGAAGACCGTCATCCGCTCAGTGCACCTTCCCGCTCCTGCTCAGGTTGTCGACGGTAGAATTCAAGAGTGACCTCGACTGCCGTTCATCTGCCCCTTCCGCGCATTCCACGAGTACGTGGGGCGGCCGGGCGGCTTCAGGATAACCCGGTCGTCGGGAACAAGCGCGTTCTGCTCGCCGCTCCGCGCGGATACTGCGCCGGGGTCGACCGCGCCGTGGTCGCCGTCGAGAAGGCGCTCGAGCGCTACGGCGCCCCCGTCTACGTGCGCAAGCAGATCGTGCACAACATCCACGTGGTGACCGAGCTCGAGGACAAGGGTGCGATCTTCGTCGAGGAGGTCGACGAGGTTCCCGAGGGTGCGCACGTCGTCTTCAGCGCGCACGGCGTCTCACCTGCCGTCGTCGAGGCGGCATCCGACCGCGGACTCCATGCGATCGACGCGACCTGCCCTCTGGTCACGAAGGTGCACCGCGAGGCCGTCCGCTTCGCCCGCGACGACTTCGAGATCCTACTCATCGGCCACGAGGGCCACGAAGAGGTCGAAGGCACTGCGGGTGAAGCCCCCGAGCACGTGACCATCGTGAACTCGCCGGCCGAAGCCGACACCGTGCAGGTGAAGGATCCCTCGAAGGTCGTCTGGCTCTCGCAGACCACGCTCTCGGTCGACGAGACCATGGAGACGGTGAATCGCCTGCGTGCGCGGTTCCCCGAGATGCACAATCCGCCGTCCGATGACATCTGCTACGCGACGCAGAACCGTCAGGTCGCCATCAAGAAGGTCGCGGCGAACGCCGACCTCGTGATCGTCGTCGGTTCGTCGAACTCGTCGAACTCGGTGCGCCTGGTCGAGGTCGCCCTCGAGTACGGCGCGAAGGCCGCCTATCGCGTGGACTACGCCGAAGAGGTCAAGCAGGAGTGGCTCGACGGCGTCGCCACGGTGGGCGTCACCAGCGGTGCCTCCGTTCCGGAGGTTCTCGTGCACGAGGTGCTCGAGGCGCTCGAAGGAGCCGGGTACCGCGACGTCGAAGAGGTCAAGACGGCGGAAGAGGACCTGATGTTCTCGCTGCCGAAGGAACTGCGGCAGGATGCCGCGGGCCAGCGCGATGCGCGTGCGCTGGGAGGTCGTTCCTCCGGTGGGAATGCGTGACAGTGGCGCCACGGAGGCGGCACCGACGCTGATCGGCTCGGTTCAGCGTGCGCTCCGGCTGGTCGACATCGTGGCGAACTCGCCACGACCCGTGCCGGTCAAGAGTCTCGCGGCGCGAACGGGTCTCACCCCCGGGACGACGTACAACCTCGTGCGGACGCTGGTGCATGAGGGGTATCTCGTGAGCGAGCCCGACGGTCTGGTCCTCGGCGAGAACTTTCCCGCATTCCGTTCGCGGTCCGATGCGGGCGGCGTGTTCTTCGCCCATGTCCGCGCGGCCCTGCGCCGCGCCACCGAAGAGGTGGGCGCCACCGCCTACCTCTCCCGCTACGAGAATGGCGAGCTGCACCTCGTCGACATCGTGGATGCTGCTCGCAGCCCGCGGATCGACCTGTCGGTCAGTCTCGACTCGAGCGCGCACGCGACAGCGCTCGGCAAGCAGATCCTCGCGGACCTGAGTCGCGATGAGCGGATGGACTATCTCTCGCGCCACCCGCTGGAGCAGCTCACGCCCCGCACGATACGGGACCCACAGGCTCTGCTGACGGCGCTCGAGCGTTCCCGCGGATTCGCCGTGGACTGTGAGGAGTACGCGATCGGAAATGCCTGTGTCGCCGTTCCGGTGACCGCTCCGAACATCAGAGCGTCGCTCGCCGTCTCGCTTCCGATAGGCCATCCGCGGCTCGATCGCGGCCTCGTCGAGAAGCTCCGACTGGTGGCACGGCGGTTGTCGCTCCAGCTGGGTGCAGAAGCGCTGGGCGGCAGTGCCTCCCGTCTCGCGACGTCGTTCTGACGCTCGCCGCTTACAGCGCCTGCGTCTCTTCACTATCTGAAGAAGTGCCACTGGTGCTCGGGCACACGCTTTCCATAACATGTGAGAAGTAGTCGTCTGTGCAATCGGCGCTACTGGTGGTGGAACGTCCCCAGCGTTCCTCGATCCACTTGGATGACGAACGTCCCCAGCGTTCCGAGTCCGCGGCCCCGAGGAGTCCCCACTCCTCCGGGGCCGCCATCATGTGCGGGCGGTTCAGACGCTCCCTGGGAACATCTCCTAGTCGATCGGACTAGCATGCTGGGATGACGGACCAGCGGCCCCAATACGGCGAAATCGCGACCCTCGACGAGCAGCGCAGGGCAGCCGGGCTGCCTCCGCTGGGCGAGGTTCCGACCGCCGAGGTCGGTGCACCCTCGAGCCGGCCCGCTCAGACTGGCAGCGCTCCGACCGGTTCGGCCCCCGCGCGTCCGCGTCCGGTCGACCGATTCGTCACGATCGCCCTGCTCGCCTACGGTCTGGTGAACGTCGTCATGACGGGCCTGTCGTACCTCGACTTCTCCACGGCGATGAATCAGATGATGAGCGTGCTCGGTGTGGGCGGAGAGTTCACGAACTTCGCGCAGGGGAGAACCTGGGGCACGATCGCGGCGATCGTCCTGGCGGTCGGCTGGTCGCTGACCGCGTTCTTCTCCATCCGTCGCCTTCGCACCGGCAAGCGCTCGTGGTGGGTGCCGCTCGCCGGCGCGGCGATCACTCTGCTCGTGGCGTCCGTCTGCGCCTCGATCCCGCTGATGAACGATCCCGCCTTCATCGACTTCGTCGCCAAGACAGCCGGTCAGTGACCGTCTGAACGACAGATGCCCCCGGCCGATCGGCCGGGGGCATCTGTCATTCGGGACGGATCAGCTCTTCGACTGTCCGTACGAGCCGAGCTGGCGCGTGGACTCGACCACGCGAGCGGCCATGGCCGTCTCGGCGATCTTGCCCCAGGCGCGCGGGTCGTACTGCTTCTTGTTGCCGACCTCGCCGTCGACCTTCAGGACGCCGTCGTAGTTCTTGAACATGTAGTCCGCGATCGCACGGGTGTACGCGTACTGCGTGTCGGTGTCGATGTTCATCTTGATGACGCCGTTGGCCACCGCGAGGGCGATCTCGTCGTCGGTCGAGCCCGAGCCGCCGTGGAAGACGAGGTCGAGCGGCTTCGGGCCGGTGTTGTACTTCGCGGCGACCTGCTGCTGGATCTCGCCGAGGAGCTCGGGGCGCAGCTTCACTCCGCCGGGCTTGTACACGCCGTGGACGTTGCCGAAGGTGAGAGCGGCGATGTAGCGACCCTGCTCGCCGAGGCCGAGAGCCTGCACGGCCTGGTCGACGTCCGCGAAGGTCGTGTAGAGCGCGTCGTTGGAGCCCTCGTGCGCGACACCGTCTTCCTCGCCGCCGACGACGCCGATCTCGACCTCGAGGATCGCGTTGATGTTCTTCATGCGGGGGAGGAGATCCTTGGCGATCTCGATGTTCTCCGCCAGGGGGACAGCCGAGCCGTCCCACATGTGCGACTGGAAGATCGGGTTGCGTCCGGCCTTGACCTCTTCTTCAGAGGCGGAGATCAGCGGCTCGACGAAGCCGGCGAGGGCATCCTTCGGGCAGTGGTCCGTGTGGAGCGCGACGGTGATCGGGTAGTTCTTCGCGACCTCGGTCGCGAAGCGGGCGAAGGCGAGTGCGCCGGTCGCGCGTGCCTTGACCGTGTGGCCGGCGAAGTAGTCCGCTCCACCGGTGGTGACCTGGATGATTCCGTCGGAACCTGCCTCGGTCAGGCCCTGGAGGACCGAGTTGATCGTCTGCGAGCTGGAGACGTTGAAAGCCGGGTACGCGAAGCCGCCGGCCTTCGCGCGGTCGAGCATTTCGGCGTACTGATCCGGGGTGGCGACGGGCATGAGAACTCCTGCGATTTGGGAAGCCGGGACAGCAGTCACTCTATCGGGGCTGACTGTCGGATGCTGTCGGAGCGGACCGGCCGACTTCCTCCTCCTGCGCCCACGTTAAGAATCGCACTTCCTTCGTCGCCGCCTGACCGAAAACAGGCGTTTCGCGCCCGCCCGATGGTTAGGCTGACCGCATGGTTAGTCTTACAGCGGATCTGAGCCCCCTTCGTCCCGATCGAAATCTCGCGATGGAGCTGGTGCGGGCCACTGAGGCAGCCGCCATCCGTGCCGTCCCCTTCATCGGTCGTGGCGCGAAGGAAGCGGCCGACGGCGCAGCCGTCGATGCCATGCGTGCGTTCCTCGGAACCGTGGCCTTCCAGGGTCGTGTCGTGATCGGCGAGGGTGAGAAGGACAACGCGCCGATGCTCTTCAACGGCGAGGAGGTCGGCACAGGCACTGGCCCCGAGTGCGACATCGCGGTCGACCCGATCGATGGCACGTCGCTGACAGCCGCGGGGCGCCAGAACGCGCTCTCCGTCATCGCCGTCTCCGACCGGGGCTCGATGCTCGACGCGTCGTCCGTGTTCTACATGGACAAGCTCGTCACGGGACCCGCCGGCGTCGGAGTGGTCGACATCCGTCTTCCGATCGGTGAGAACATCCGCAAGCTCGCGGGGGCCCTCGGAAAGCCGGTGGACGAGATCGTCGTATCGGTGCTGAACCGCCCGCGTCATGAGCAGCTGATTCAGGAGATCCGGGATGCCGGGGCCGGCACGCGACTGATGAGCGACGGTGACGTCGCCGGTGGCATCAACGCGGCCAGGCACGCCGCCCGCACCGACATGTGCGTGGGCGTCGGAGGCAGCCCTGAGGGAATCGTGACGGCGTGTGCCATCAAGGCGCTCGGCGGGCACATCCAGGGGAGACTCTGGCCTCGCGACGACGACGAGCGCCAACGCGGCATCGATGCCGGACTCGACATGGACAAGGTCTATGAAGCCAACGACCTGGTGCGCGGAGACAACACGATCTTCGTTGCCACGGGTGTCACGGATGGGCAGCTCGTGGCCGGCGTCCGCCGTGAGCACGGGTACATCTACACCGAGAGCGTCGTGCTGCGCGGTGCGTCGGGAACCCTTCGGAGGATCGCCTCGGAGCACCTCGTCTCGAAGTGGCTCTGATCTCTGAGATCTGAGCGGAACCGGTCATCGTTACCGACCCGGTACCGCCGTGCGCAGCGCCGAGCCGAGGTTTCTCGCGCGTCCGTGTCACAATTGTCACTGGATTTGTCGCCGTCGACGGAGCCGCCAGGCACCGCAGGCACAGGAGGGCAGACCGATGACAACGCAGCACACGAATGGTTCCAAGGCCGCGCCGACCAAGATCGTGACGACGCCCACCGGTCGCATCATGCGGATCAATGTCGATGAGGCCGGTGTGCCTCTTCCGACGGGGACTCCGGCGCCGCCTGTGGTCAAGACCGCTGTCGCAGACCCCGCTCGTCGCGCTGACGTGCTGTTCCGAAAGCGCCTCGATGAGGGGCACGAAGTCAGCTCCTGGTGGATGATCGGCGCTTTCGTCGTGACCAGCGGTCTCGTCATCCTTCTTCTCAGCGGCGTGCCGGGCGTCGCCTGACCTCAGTTCCGGGGCTCTTCGGGGTCGAGCGCTCCGAAGGCCGAGCCCGTCTGCACCGACTCTCCGTTGCCGAGACGAGAGCGGACGTCTCCGACGTCGGCCTGAATCGGTGAACCCGGCTCCTCGGATGCCTCGCCCTCGGCGTTGCGGATGCCGACGTTCGAGTCGAGTTCCTTCTCCGAGTCGATCATGAGCTCAGGCGCGGTGAAGCGTCGGGTCTGCGCGGTGACCGCGGGTGCGACCGAGTCGAGTGTCGACGAGCTGATGCCGGGGAACTGCCGAGCTGTCACGAGCACTCGGCTCTCGAGCGAGCCGGCGAACCTGTTGTAGCTGTCGACCGTGCGCTCGAGCGCGCGGCGAAGATCATCGGCATGACCGGCGAGCACCCCGAGCCGGTCGTACAGCTGCGTTCCCAGGTTCAACAGCGCTTGTGCTTCGGTCGACACTTCCTGTTGCGTCCAGCTGTAGGCGACGGTCTTGAGCACCGCCCACAGGTTCACGGGCGATGCGAGCGCCACCCGCTTGCTGAAGGCGTAGTCCAGCAGCGTCGGGTCTTCGTCGATGGCCGCCGCGAGGAGCGACTCGCTCGGGAGGAAGCAGATGACGAACTCGGGGCTCGCGTCGAGACCCGACCAGTAGGCCTTCTTCGCGAGTGCGTCGATGTGGGCGCGCACCGCCTTCACATGCTTCTGCATGTGCGCGCGTCGCTGGGCCTCGTGCGCATCGCCGATCGGCAGCGCCGAGGCCTCGAGATAGGCGTCGAGCGGCACCTTCGCGTCGACCGCGATCGACGTGCCGCCGGCCAGGCGGATCACCATGTCGGGGCGGCCCTGGCCGCGGTCTGACGAGATCGTCGACTGCAGGTCGAAGTCGACGTGACGGATCAGCCCTGCGGCCTCGACGACGCGGCGCAGCTGGGTCTCGCCCCAGACGCCGCGCGTGGCTGTCGACCGCAGCGCCCCGGCGAGCGATTCGGTGGTCGATCGCAGCGCCTCGTCGGACTCCTGCGCGCGCCTGAGCTGCTCCGCGAGGGAACCGAACTGCGCATGCCTCTCCTGCTCGATGGCCGAGACCTTCTGCTGCATCTGCTGCAGGCTCTCGCGAACGGGGGCGAGCGCCGTGAGCACCGCATTCTGCTGCTGCACACGCTGCGCCTCGGCGCGCTGCTCGAGTCGCGCGTGCTCGACGGCATCCCGATACAGGTCGTACTGCCGGTCGCGATCGTCTCGGGCGGCGGCGAGCTCCGCCTCGATGCGGGCGAGATCCGCCGCACCGCGCGAGCCGTGGAGGAACCAGCCCACTGCGACGCCGGCCACGAGCGCGGCCAGGAGGAGAACGAGCGTGAGAGCATCCATGTGCTCCATGATGCGCTCGGCCACGGACATTCGTCCGGTGCGACTCAGGCGACCGCGCGCTCCGGAGTGGCGACGACCGGATCGGTCACACGCAGCGCGAGCGCATCGGCCAGGGAGAAGACGTCGGACGCGCCGTGCCGGCGGGCGGCATCGATGATGATGTGCGCGCAGGCGAGCGCGTCAGCGAGCGCGTCATGGTGCGAGAATCCGGTGAAACCGGCGGCCTCGGCGGCCTTCGGAAGACGGTACGACTCGAGCTCGTAGGTCTTGCGCGCCACCTGCAGGCTGCACAGCGAGCGATACGGCGGGCAATCGCCACCCGTGGCCTCTGACGCGCGGCGGAGCACATTGAGGTCGAAGCCCGCGTTGTGCGCCACGAGCACGTCTGCACCTGCGAAGGCGCACAGGCGGGCGAACTGATCCGCCCAGCTCGCGGCGTCCCGCACATCGTGCGCCCGGATGCCGTGGATCTTCGTGTTCCACTCCTGGAACTCGTCGTGCCCGGCGGGCGGGCGGATCAGCCATCCGGCCGTCGCGACGATCCGGCCATCGCGCACACGCACGAGGCCGACGGAGCAGGCGGAGGCGGGGCTGGAATTCGCCGTCTCGAAGTCGATAGCGGTGAAGTCCAGTGGCACATCCCCACTCTCTCCCGGCATCCGAGACGCTCCCGGATGACTCGCCGTAGGCTGGCGACATGAGTACCGAGCGAGCGACATCCTTCGGCGCCGAAGCCGCGAACTACGAGGCCGGGAGACCCGACTATCCCTTCGAAGCGGTCGCGTGGATGCTCGAGCCGATGCCGCACGGTTCTCGTCGCATCGCCGATGTCGGCGCGGGCACGGGCAAGCTCACTCGCGTGCTCGCTCAGGCGCCGGACGCCGAGGTCGTGGCCGTCGACCCGGACGCCACCATGCTCGAGACCCTGCGTCTGAGCGTTCCCGGTGTTCCCACGTTCCAGGGGACCGCCGAGCGGATGCCGTTGCCCGACGCGAGCCTCGACGCCGTCGTGCTCGGTCAGGCGTGGCACTGGGTGCAGCCGGCAGCCGCGTCTGCCGAGCTCGGACGAGTCGTCCGCACCGGGGGAGTCCTCGGGTTGATCTGGAACATCCGCGACGAGCGTGTGGAGTGGGTTCGTCGCCTGACGGACATCATGCACAGCAGCCCGGCCGAGAACATGGTCAACGGCCCCGGGTCCGATGGTCCGCGCATCGAGGCGCCCTTCACGCACGTCGAGAAGCAGCAGTGGGAGTGGACCCGCCCGATGAGCAGGACGAAGCTGCACCAGATGGCGCTCTCACGCAGCTACCTCATCACCGCTCCCGCCGACGAACGCGCGGAGATCACGCGACAGATGGACGACCTGTTCGACGAGCTGGGGCTCGAGGGCGAATCGACGATCGACCTCCCCTACGTGACGCACGCGTTCCGCGCCGTGCGCGCCTGACCGGCATCCCGGAGGGGCTGCGCATCTGCGCCAGGTAGACTCGACCCCCGTGGCTCTCACTATCGGAATCGTCGGCCTGCCCAATGTCGGCAAGTCCACCCTTTTCAACGCTCTCACCAAGAACGACGTGCTCGCGGCGAACTACCCGTTCGCGACGATCGAGCCGAACGTCGGGGTGGTGAATCTTCCCGATCCGCGTCTCGACAAGCTCGCCGAGATATTCGGCAGCGAGCGCATCCTGCCCGCAGCGGTGTCGTTCGTCGACATCGCCGGTATCGTGCGCGGTGCCAGCGAGGGCGAGGGGCTCGGCAACAAGTTCCTCGCGAACATCCGCGAGGCCGATGCGATCGCTCAGGTCGTGCGCGGTTTCGCAGATGACGATGTCGTGCACGTCGACGGCGCGGTCAACCCGGCATCCGACATGGAGACCATCAACGCCGAGCTCATGCTCGCCGACCTCGAGACCGTCGACAAGGCGATCACGCGGTACGAGAAGGAGGTGCGCGGCAAGAAGATC
>Ga0308167_1002155_pt1 | contig 19377 bp, 17 predicted proteins | sample PhyCR1_2_FD_202138 | JGI IMG/M metagenome (GOLD analysis project Ga0308167, IMG submission 202138) | Phyllosphere microbial communities from UC Gill Tract Community Farm, Albany, California, United States - DLSLRC.R1 | ecosystem: Host-associated > Plants > Phyllosphere > Unclassified | place... | reverse complement strand
CGCACCCAGACGTCGACCGGCACGCCGGCCTGGCTGGCCTTGTAGAGCGCGTCGATGATCTGCTCGTCGACGATCGAGTTGATCTTGATCTTGATGCCCGAGGGGCGACCGGCCTGCGCGGCCTCGATCTCGCCCTGGATCTGCTTCAGCAGCCCGCGGCGGAGGTAGCGCGGCGCGACGAGGAGGCGCTTGAACTTCTTCTCGATCGCGTAGCCGGAGAGCTCGTTGAAGAGACGCGTCAGGTCTTTCCCGACCTGGTCGTCGGCGGTGAAGAGGCCCATGTCCTCGTAGATGCGGCTCGTCTTGGGGTTGTAGTTGCCCGTGCCGATGTGCGTGTAGTGCCGCAGCCGGCCCTTCTCCTGGCGGATCACGAGCGCGAGCTTGCAGTGGGTCTTCAGCCCGACCAGGCCGTAGACGACGTGCACGCCGGCCTTCTCGAGCTTGCGGGCCCAGGTGATGTTGTTCTGCTCGTCGAAGCGCGCCTTGACCTCGACGAGGGCGAGCACCTGCTTGCCCGACTCGGCGGCGTCGATGAGCGCCTCGATGATGGGGCTGTCGCCGCTCGTGCGGTAGAGCGTCTGCTTGATGGCGAGGACGTTGGGGTCGGCCGCCGCCTGCTCGAGGAACGCCTGCACGCTCGTCGCGAACGACTCGTACGGGTGGTGCACGAGGATGTCCTGCCGGGCGATGCTGGCGAACATGTCGGGCTTCATGTTCGGCTCGGTCGGCTGCAGCTGCAGCGCCGTCTGGGGCAGGTGCTTCGGGTACTTCAGGTCGGAGCGCGGCATCTTCGTGATCTCGAAGAGGCCGGCGAGGTCGAGGGGGGCCGGCAGCCGGTAGACCTCCTGGTCGGTGACGTCGAGCTCGCGGACGAGCAGCTCGAGCGTGACCGGGTCCATGTCGTCGGTGATCTCGAGGCGGATGGGCGGGCCGAAGCGCCGACGCAGCAGCTCGCGCTCGAGGGCTTGGATCAGGTTCTCCGACTCGTCCTCGTCGACCTCGACGTCCTCGTTGCGGGTGACGCGGAACACGTGGTGCTCGACCACCTCCATGCCCGGGAACAGGTCTTGCAGGTGGTTCGCGATCAGGTCTTCCAGGGGGATGAACCGCACGCGCCCGCTGTCGTTGTCGGGCAGCTGCACGAAGCGCGGCAGCATCTGCGGCACCTTGAGGCGCGCGAACTCCTGACGCATCGTCTTCGGGTTGCGGACGCGCACCGAGAGGTTCAGCGAGAGGCCCGAGATGTAGGGGAACGGGTGCGCGGGGTCGACGGCGAGCGGCATGAGCACGGGGAAGATCTGCTCGGTGAAGATCTCGCGCATGCGGACGCGGTCGGCCTCCTCGAGGTCGGACCACTTCTCGATGTGGATGCCCGCGTCGTCGAGGTCGGGCTTGACCAGGTCGAGGAACGCGCGGGCGTGCCTCTCCTGCAGGTCGTGCGCCTTGGCGTTGATGTCGGCGAGCACCTCGTTCGGGCCGCGGCCGACGTTCGTCGGCACGGCGAGGCCGGTGGCGATGCGCCGCTTCAGGCCGGCGACGCGGACCATGAAGAACTCGTCGAGGTTGCTCGCGAAGATCGCGAGGAAGTTCGCGCGCTCGAGCAGCGGCGTCGTCGGGTCCTCGGCGAGCTCGAGCACGCGCTGGTTGAACGCCAGCCAGCTGAGCTCTCGGTCGAGGTACCGCTCGGCGGGGAGGGTGCCGTCCTCGAAGCTGACGATCTCGTCGAAGTCGTCGAGGAAATCGGGGGTGACGCCGGCGCCGTCGACGCGTGGTTCGCTGTCCATCGCACCATCGTGCCACCCCTGGTGGCCGCCGACGTCCCCGCCACGTGAACGGCTGGTGACGAGGCCCGGCCCGGCGGCTGTGGAGGAGGCACGAAGGCAGCGCGCACGAAGCGCGGAAGAGGCGCGACGGAGGCGCCTCAGGCGGTCGCGAGGGCCTCGCCGACCGTCGCGCGCCTCCCGCGCCCGCCCGCCAGCACGAGGGCGGAGCCGGCGCCGCTGAGCACGAACCCCGCGAGGGTCCACGCCGTCAGCGGCTCGCCGAGCAGCAGGGCGCCGGAGGCCGCGGTGGTCGGCGCGACCAGGAACAGCAGCGCGTTCAGGGCGGTCACGCCCAGTCGGCGCAGCAGCCACCAGTAGAGCCCGTACGCGGCGAGGGTCGGCACCAGCGCCGACAGCACGGTGGCGGCCCAGAACGAGGGCGACGGAGGCGGCACGAGCGTCCCGGTCGCGGCCGCGAGCACCACGAGAGCCGCCGCCGTCACGCTCACGTGCACCGTCAGTGTCGTGAGCACCGGCAGTTCCGCCCCTCCGCGCCGCTCGACGAGCGTGCCGGCGATCAGGCTCGCCATGGCCAGCGCCGGGAACGCCCAGGCCCACGCCGGCGCGTCCGAGTCGCCGAGCTGCGACCCGACGACGAGGACGACGCCGACCGCCCCGACGCCGAGCCCGGCCCACTGTGCGCCGCGCACGCGGAGCCCGAGCAGCGGGCCGACGAGGGTGGCGACGACGAGCGGCTGCACCGCGTCGACCAAGGCCGTGCTGCCGGTCGCCACCCCGGCGCCGACCGCCGCGTAGACGAAGACGACGTAGCCGAACTGGGCGAGCAGCCCGATCGCGGCCTGGCGCCGCAGCTCGACGACGGGGACCCCGCGCAGTCGTCCCCGGGTGGCGGCGACCGCCACGAGCACCACCGCGAGCGGCATGAACCGCCAGAGCAGCAGCGTCGTCGCCGGTGCGTCGACGGTGGCGACGGCCGCGATGGTGAAGCCCGAGCTCCACGCGAGGACGAACACGGCGGCGGCGAGCACCGTGACGACGCCGGGCACGCGGCCCGTCCGACCGTCAGCGCGGTCGGCGAGTACACCGATCTGTTTAGTCATGCCGCTGACTATACAGGTGGGTATAGTCGAGGGCATGGTCGATCTCACCGCGCCCGAGCTGCCCTCCCTCACGCCCGGTGCGCGCCGCCTCCTCGACGCCGCCTCCGGGCTCTTCTACGACCGCGGCGTCCACGCCGTCGGCGTCGACACGATCGCCGAGGCGGCCGGCGTCACGAAGAAGACCCTCTACGACCGCTTCGGCTCGAAGGAGGCGCTGGTCGTCTCGTACCTGCAGCACCGCGACGCGAGATGGCGCGCCCACCTCGCCGCCGAGCTGGCCCGCACGCCCGAGCCCGGCCCCGAGCGGGTGCTCGCGGTCTTCGACGCGACGCTCAGCTGGGCCGCCGAGAACTCGCCCAAGGGCTGCGGCGTGATCAACGCGCGCGCGGAGGTGGGCGGCCCGGACGACGGCGGGCCGGTGCTTCCCGAGCTCACCCGGCAGAAGCGCTGGATGCTCGCGCTGGTCGCCGATCTCCTCGCGGAGGCGGGGCTCGGGCGGGACGACGACGGCGCCCTCGCGCGGCAGCTGATGCTGCTGCACGAGGGCGCCCTCGTCACGCTCGGGATGGCGACCTTCCCGCGGCCGGTCGAGACGGCACGCGACCTCGCCGCGGCCCTGCTCGCCGCCGCCCGTCGCCCCTGACCGGCCCCGGCCTCAGAGCACTCCGCCGCGCAGGGGTGCGAGGCGTCGCCAGGTGACCGAGCGCCAGGCCCACTCCACGGGTCCGTACGAGAACTGCTGCAGCCACAGCCGGCTGAGCAGCGACTGCACCACGAGCAGCGCGGCGCTCGCGACGACCATCGGCAGGTAGCTCGTCATCGTCGACCAGCCGAGACCCGGCGAGGCCAGCGCGACGAGGGTGAGCACGACCGACGCGGCCAGGTAGTTCGTGAGGGCCATCCGGCCGAGCGGCTCGAAGGCCGCGGCGAGCAGGGCCCGGGCACGAGTGCGCCAGAGCAGGGCGAGCCCGGTCGCGTAGGTCACGGCGACCACGAGGCCGGTCGAGGCTCCGACGGCGCCGAACGCGGCCTCCGGGCCGCCGACGACCTGCGCCACGGTGCCCGCGACCGAGGCGAGGAGGGCCGTGACGAACACCGCGACGACCGATCGTCCCGACCGCTCGAGCACCGTGGGGAGCCCGTACGAGGCGGCGGCGGAGCCCAGCAGGAGCAGGCCGGGGACCGTCACGACGCCTCCGCCGAGGACGGCGAACGCGACGATCGTGAGCACGGCGCCCAGCACCGCGGTCAGCCAGCGAGGGGCGAGCAGCACGACCGGCAGCAGGACGAGGCCGGCGACGGCGTACTCGCGCAGCACGTCCCCGGGGAACACGAGCGCGTGCAGCAGGCCGATCCCGAGCAGGGCGACCAGCCGCAGCACGAGGGGCAGCCACGGCGACGTCCCGCGACGGTGGGCCGACAGCACGATGAGCTGTGCGCTCAGCCCGAAGAGGAAGCAGAAGATCGGCACGAACCGCTGCTCGACCAGCACGCCGAGCAGGCCGCTGCCGGTGCTCGACGAGAGCTGGCCCGCGAAGTCGTCCGGGGACAGGCCCTCGCCGATGCCCAGCAGGAAGGGGGCGTTCGCGAACAGGATGCCGCAGAGCGCGAACCCACGGAGGGCGTCGACGAGCCGCCAGCGGCGCGCCGAGGTCGCCGGTGCAGACGCAGCCCCTGCGCTCGGCACGGTCGCGACGGTCCCGTCGAGGCCGGGACGGAGGTCAGCAGCGGAGACCGGGGCGGAGGAGGAGCGGGTGATCTGTGGCATGTCACCAGCGTCGCGGAGCCCCGCCGCGAACGAGTCGTCCCCCCGGATGACGTCGCCGCGGCGCCGTCGTCCGGGGGGACGAGATCGAGGAGCTGCCTACTTCTCTTCCTGCTTCAGGGCGATGCCCAGGGCGAAGAACGTGGGCGCCCAGTGGCCGATGAAGATGCCCCAGCGGTCCGACTGCGCCTTGTCGTTCGAGTCCTTGCCCTGGGAGGCGAGCCACGCGACGAGCGCGATGACGATCGACGCGAAGCCGCCCCAGTAGGCGTGCTCGCTCTTGACGCCGAGGTCCGAGATGAATTTGACGGGGTTCATGGTGTTCTCCTGCAGGTCGTGGACGATCCGATGACGACAATCCACTCCCTCAGGCTGTGAGCGGCGTGCCAGGTCGGGGTGCAGCTCCGAGTAGGCCGCCGACACGCTTCCGCGTACCCCGGCGCGTACCCCGAGGGGCCCGCGCGGCTCTCGACGTCAGTACTCCAGCAGGGTCGACGTGTAGGTCGCGCCGTCGGCCGTCACGTCCGAGATGAGCCCCTGGATCGGCACGCGCACCGCGCCGACCGAGTTGAACGTGCCGGTGCCGCCCGCGCCGTCGCTGAGCGACGAGGTGAACGTCGCCGACCCCTCCGTCGTGGCGTCGACCTGCCAGCCCTGGCCCGTCCAGTCGCCGACCTCGTAGACCGGCGTCGTCTCGAGCGTCCACTTCTGGTCGGACAGCGTGTAGCCGGTCGGCTCGTTGACGATCTGGAAGCTGCAGCCGTCCGGGGCGAGGTCGGTGCTGGCGACGCACGCGGCGAGCCACGCGTCGACGGCGGCGCGGGCCGAGGCCTGGCCCGTGTCGGTCAGCGTCGCGACGAGCGTGGCGGGGCTGCCGGTCGAGGAGGCGCCGGTCGCGATCCCGACGACGTCGTCCGCCGCGTAGGCGCCCGCCCCGTCGAGCGTGGCGGGGTAGCTGCCGGGGAACGCCCGCAGCTCGACCGTGTCGCCCTCGGCGCCGGCGTGCGGCACCTCGACGCCGGCCGCCGTCACGACGGCGGCGTCGGGCGCGCCGACCTGGACGGTCAGGGTGCCGAGCTCGACGGGCGTGAGCGTCCAGCGGTCGAAGAAGAGGAGGTCGGTGCCGTCCTTCTCGAGGGCGAACTGCTGGTCGTACACGGCACCGCCCTCGCCGCCCTGCTGGACGACGGCGAACACGGCTGCAGAGTCGCCGTCGACGCGCGAGCCGGTCACGCGCCAGCCCGTGACCCCGTCGGTGACGCCCGCGTAGGCGTCGTTCGTGAGGAGCACGTCGCCGTCGCCGACCTCGGTGCCGTCGAGCGACATCGCCCGCTCGACGTCGCCCTGCTGCACGGCGTCGAGGTACGCGACGACGGCGGCCTGGGGCTGGTGCGTGGCGGCCGTGCGGCCCACCACGACGGCGGCGACGACGCCGAGCGCGAAGAGCACCGCGGCCCCGCCGAGCAGCAGTGTGCGGCGACGGGTCCAGCCGCGACGCCCGCGCGGAGACGGCGGGGGCGACGTCTCCTGGCCGGGCGCCGACGCGGTCTGGTGCCGCGCCTCCGGCGAGGTCAGGTCGTCGGCCTGCGGCAGTGCGTCGTCGCTCATCTGGTCCCCCTGGTCAGTCGTGACCGGCCAACACTACCGCCGCCCTCGTGGGCGCCACGGGCACCTGCACGGTCAGGGGCTCGCCGCTGCCCAGGTGCACGAGCGCCCGCCCGGGGACGACCCGCGACGACACCATCGACCGGGTCACCCGGACGCCGACGAGGTCGCCGTCGAGGGTCGCCTGCGGGCTGAGCAGCGCCCCGCGGCGGTTCTTCTTCGCCTCGACCTGCCAGCCCGAGAAGCCCGCGCAGAGACCGTTCGCGTTGCCGCCGAGCACGAGCGCCCTGCGGTGGTCGGCCGCCGACTGCACGAACGAGCGGAGCCACTGCTTCGCGCTGACGTCGAGCAGCAGCTCGCCGTCGTCGACGATGAGCGCCACCGGCCTGCCGTCGGGCGCGAGCAGGGGCGCGAGGTCGGCCTCGACGAGGTCCGAGCCGGTCAGCACGCCCCGGACGCCGGGGTGCCCGGCCAGCCCGCGGAGGGGCGAGGGACGAGGGGTCGCGACGACGATCTCCGTGCCGGCCCGCAGCAGCGACTCGGCGATGGTGAGCAGCAGCGTGCTGCGGCCGCTGCGCGACGGGCCGGCCACGACGAAGGTCGGGGCGTCCGCCTCGAGGTCGATGCCCTGCGCCGTCATCTCGTCGCCGCCCACGCCGACGAGGGCCCAGAGCGGTCGGCTGGCGTCGGCACCGGCCAGCTCGAGCGCCGCGTCGAGGTCGAGCTGGCTCGGCAGGTCGTCCACTCGCAGGGGGGAGGTGCGGCGGAGGCCCCGCGGCTCGACCGCCTGCAGGCGCTCGGCCAGCGCGCGCACTGCGGCCACCTGGGCCTGCCCGCTGACGTCGTCGCCGAGCACGCCGACCTGCACCTCGACGCCGCTTCCGGAGCGGAAGCCCCGGCCCGCGCCGATCTCGGCGGGCAGAGTCTTGTGGTCGATCGTGGCGAGGCTGTAGTCGAGCCGGTCGGTGAGCCGCAGCACGACCTTGTCGTCGGTGAGCACCGCCATCCGGCTGGTCAGCAGCGACCGGTCGCCCGAGATGACGAGGTGCAGGCCCGCGCCGGCCCCGTCGCGCAGCATCGCCTGCACCGAGTCGGTCAGCCGCCCGCCGTCGAGCTCGCCGAGGGTGCCGACGAAGTTCTCCCACCGGTCGATCAGCACGAGCACGTGGGGCAGGCGGTCCTCGGGCGCGGCCGTGGCCCGCTGCTCGGCGATGTTCGCGACGCCGGCGGTCCCGATCACCTCGTGCCGCCTCCCCATCTCCGCGACGAGGCGGTCGATCAGCCGGGTCGACCGCTCGAGCTGGGTGCGCTGCGCGATCGCGCCCGTGTGCGGGAACCCGGACAGCGACGTGATGCCGCCGTTGCCGCAGTCGAGGCCGTAGAGGTGCAGGTCGTCGCTCGACACCGCGGAGGCGGCCGCCGCGGCGATGCTCCGCAGCGCCTGCGAGCGGCCGGAGCCGGGGGCGCCGACGACGTAGAGGTGCCCGAGCTGGTCGAGGTCGATCGTGGCGGCGCGCTGCTCCTGCCGGTCGGGCAGGTCCTCGGTGCCCCAGCGGAAGGCGAGGGGCGCGCCCTGGCCGGCCCGTGCCTCCGGCGGGACCAGGTCGAGCGGCACGACGGCCTCGAGGGGCGGCAGCCACGGGCTGCGCTGACGGCCGAGGCCCGACAGCTCCGTCGCCCGGCGCAGGGCCCCGACGAGCACGGTCAGGTCGGTCTCGACCGCGGTCGCCCCGGTGGCGGGCCGGGTCGGCAGGGCGAGGGCGGCGTCGCGCCAGTCGAAGAGGCGGACGAACGGGGGAGCCGTCGTGCCGTCGCTGTCGAGGGCACTCCGGCCGCCGACGCGGGCCGACTGGAACGGCACGACCGACGAGTGCCCGAGGCGCGCGTAGGCGCGGCCGGGCAGCGACTTGGCGATGCGCGCCGCGTCGGGCACGTCGATCACGTCCGAGCTCTCGCCCGTGTCGGTCATGCGGAGGGCCACCCGCAGGTTCGTGTTCGCGCGGATCTCGGGGCTGATGACGCCCGACGGCCGCTGCGTCGCGAGGATGAGGTGCACGCCGAGCGACCGGCCGCGCTGGGCGATGCCGACGAGCCCGCTGACGAAGTCGGGCAGCTCCTTCGCCAGGGCGGCGAACTCGTCGATGACGATCAGGAGGCGCGGCAGGCGCTCGCCGAGACCGCCGCGGGCCAGGTGCTCGTCGTGGTCCTCGACGTCCTTCGCGCCCGACGCGGCCAGCACGTGCTCCCGCCGCGTCAGCTCGGACCGCAGCGACCGCAGCGCCCGCTCGACGAGGTGGCTGTCGAGGTCGGTGACGAGGCCGACCGTGTGCGGCAGGTCGGCGACGGCCGCGAACGCCGCGCCTCCCTTGTAGTCGACGAGCACGAACGTCATCGCGTCGGGCCGGTTCTCGACGGCCAGCGACGCGACGAGCGTCTGGAGGAACTCGGACTTGCCCGACCCGGTGGTGCCCGCGACGAGGCCGTGCGGGCCGTCCGAGACCATGTCGATCGAGAACGGGCCGTCGATCGAGACCCCGACGACCGCCGAGGTCGAGGCCCCGCCGTCGCGCCGCCAGCGCTCGGCGAGCAGCTCGCCGGTGGGGTGCTCGAGGCCGAGGACGGGCAGCAGCGCCGCCGAGTCGGGCACGAGGCCCGCGGTCTCGCTCGAGCTGAGGTCGCGGATCGGCGAGAGGTCGCGGGCGACGTCGTCGTACCAGTCGTCGACGACGAGGTCGGCCAGCACGTCGTCGAGGTCGGCCCGGCCCTGCTCGCGCACCGTCAGCCGTGTGTCCGCGTGCTGCACGACGGTCGCCGTGCACTCCTCGGGCAGCTGCCACTCCTCGGCGTCGAGGCAGACGACACGGATCCCGTGCTCGGGCCCGTCGCGCAGCAGCCCGACGACGCCGGGCATGGCGCGCAGACGGCGGGCGCCGTCGAGCACCACGACGTACTCGGGCGAGAACCGCGCGGGGCGGGAGGAGTGCGACGCCGTCGACGCCGCGCGCCTCTCCTGCAGCACGAGCGAGAGCTCGGCCAGGCGCCGGCCGATGGTCTCGCCGTCGGCGCCGATCGCGGCCAGGGCGTCGTCGCCGTCGCCCGGGCGCGCGTGCGGCAGCCAGGTCGTCCACTCCCACGCCGCCAGCGAGGCCACCGAGGTCAGCACCACCAGCCGCACGTCGTGCGGGCTCTGCGCCACGGCGAGCTGGCCCACCAGCCAGCGGCCGAGGAGGCGCGGGCGGCTCCCGGCACCGGCCACGCCCAGCACGCCGGTGCGGGCCAGCGACAGCACGACGGGCACCTGCCGGGTCGTGCCGGTGGCCGTGCTCCGCTGGTCGGTCGAGCGCTCGTCCTGGATCTCGACCGTGCTCGGCAGGTCGGCCGTCCCGACGCGGACGTGCAGGTGGTCGGGGTCGGTCGGGCGGCGCTCCCAGAGCCGGTGCGTGGGCACGCGCGCCGCGGTGCGCAGCTCGGCCGCGTCGGCGGCGCGCGTGCGTCGACGGTCGCGCTCGGCGTCGATCGAGTCGTCGACCCAGCCCTCGATGCGCGCCACGAGCTCGCGGTGCTCGGCGAGCGCCTTGCCGTGGCTCTTCTTGCCGTTGCGGCGGTTCGTGACCGTCGTGCCGATCATCATGATCGGCGACATGAAGGCGAACATCAGGTAGAAGGCGTGCTGGAACGCCACGGCCATCACGATCCCGAAGACCGCCGGCACGGCCGCCATGATCCAGGGCAGGGGCGAGCGCTGCGGCGGGGCGGGCACCCGGGGGATCACGTACTTCACCGGCGGCGTCGGGGGCAGCAGGCGCGGCGGGCGGTTGTAGTCGACCCAGCCCGAGTCGGGCGCGCGCAGCAGCACGACGTCCGGGACGGTCACGGGCAGCGCGGCGAGCACGGACTCGCCGAGGCGCAGCCGGGCCTCGGGCGGCCAGGGCGTCCACTCGTGCGCGAGCGGCTCCTCCTCGAGCAGGGCCGGGGCGGCCGCGCCGCCGACGCCCTCGGGCAGCACGGCGCGCACGCGGACGGCCGCGTCGAACGAGACGTCGACCTCGGCGACGGCGGGCAGGTCGGCGACGCCGGTGACCAGGTCTCCCTCGGGGTCGACGGCGAGGAGGGTCCGTCCGACGACGAGCGGCGTAGAGAGGCCGGCGCCGACGCCGCCGACGAGGCGCAGGTCGACGACGCCGGGGGCGGCACGGCCGGGAGGCGCGGAGCCGACGTGCAGGAGCGCCCCGTCGAGCAGGCCGCTCGTCGCGAAGGTCGCCTGCTCGTCGACCCCCTCGGGCATCCGCGAGACGGTGCCGACCTCGCGGCCGATCGCCTCGAGCACGAGCGCGAGCGGCGTCTCGCCGGGGGCGTCGACGACGAGGTCGGAGCGCGTCCCGGCGACGTCGTCGGAGACGGTGAGGACGACCCTCATCGGGTCGGCACGGCGTCGCCCGGGCGGGCGGCGCCTCCTCGGCCCGCGTCGCGTCGACGGCCGGCGGGTGCCGTCCCCGGGGCGACCGGCAGGGAGGGCACGGGAGGCGAGGTCGGAGCGACCTCGGCGGCGGACCGCGGCAGCCCGGCCGGCACGGCCACGGCGTCGTGGCCGTTCAGCGCGACGTCGACCCAGCGCAGCTCGCCGACGGCGTCGCCGACCAGCGTGCCGTCGCGGCGGGCGGTCAGCTGCCAGCGCACCTGGTCGTGGCGGGCGAGCAGCACGACCCCCCAGTCGTTCTCGGCTCGCTCGAGGGCGGAGCGGAGGGCGGTCCAGGCCGAGGCCGAGGGCACCTCCGAGAGGAACAGCACCCCCGAGGAGGCGCCCGTCACGACGACGTCGAGGGCGTCGTCGAGTGACAGCAGGGCACCGGCCGCCACCTCGTCGTCCCGGACGCCGACGCGCAGCACCGCGGTCGACCGGCTCCAGGGCGAGGTGGCGAGCTGGTCGGCGATCCGGCGCGCGACGGCCAGGCGGGCGGACCGGTCGCCGTCGACCCCGAGGACGCCGTGCAGCGCGTCCAGCCCGACGAGCACGCGGCCCTCGGGGGACGACCCGAGCGCGACGACCGTCGCGAGGCCCTCGGGGCGCCGCGGCGGCAGCGCCTCGAGCTGCACCAGCTCGACGGGGGCTGACCAGCGGCGGCCGTCGCGGCTGGTGCTCCAGGGGGCAGGCGGCGCGACGGTGGGCGTGACGAGGTCGACGTCGATCCGCTCGGGGCCGACCACGACGCGGGCGAGCCCGGGGAACACCACGTGCTCGCGCTCGCACGAGGCGAGCAGCACGCGCAGCGCACGGTCGGCGGCCCAGGTCGCCGAGGGGTCGCCGCGGACGTCGTCGGCCCAGGCGGCGGCCTCGACCTTGACGACCCGGCGCGACGCGACCCAGACCGGGATCGTGAACGCGAGCACGGCGACCGTGAGCAGCACCGCCACCGTGAGGGCGAGGTCGCCGAACGGCTCGAGCATCGGGGGCAGGTCCATCGCGAGGGGCGTGGCCGTCACCGCGCCTCCTCGGCGGCCGCGACGGCGAGCTCGACCGGGGTAGGGTCCTCGCCCGGCACGTCGGTCCAGCGGAACGTGGTCATGATCGAGTCGAACAGCTCGACGAGGGCGTCGGCGAGGCGCTCGCTCGGCTCGTCCCCGTAGACGGCCGACCAGGTCAGCACGACCCACCGCCCCGGCCGGTGCGGCACCGAGACCGTGTAGACGACGCGCCTCGACCAGGTGCGCTCCCACGAGCCCTCGGCCTGGTCGGAGGCGATCGTGACGGCCGTGCGGGCGGCCGCGGCGCCGTCGACGTCGCGCAGGCCGTCGAGCTGCCCGGCGTCGCTCAGCAGGTCGGCGACGATGCGCACCGGCTCGGTCTCGGACTCGTCGTCGACCTCGGCCTCGCTCAGGCTGACGGGCAGGGCGAACCCGTCGATCGACGCGGGCAGGTAGACGGCGTTCGCGCCGGCCCGCCCTGCCTCCTCGACCGCGTCCGTCAGGCGACGCCGCAGCTGACGGCGCAGCGGCTCGGCGCTGTCGCGGGGCAGGTCGTCGGGCAGCGCCTCGCGGACGATCCGGTCGACCTCGCGAGCGAGCTCCGCGGCCTGCTCGGCACGTGCCGGCAGCCGGGCCCAGCCGGCCGGCAGGGCGAGGGCGAAGGAGGCGGCGGGCGCCGCCGTGGGGGAGGTCGCGGTGGTCATCGGGTCGTCTCCTGCAGGTCGTCGGCCCAGTCGACGAGGCGCACGCGTCCGGCCAGCTCGACGACGGCCGGCGTCTGGAGCGGCACGAGTCCGAGGTCGGTGCTGCGCCATGTGGCCGTCACGTCGAGGCCGTCGCGTCGCGCGGCGGCGGTGACGGTCGCCCAGACGCGGCCCTGCAGGTCGAGGTCGAAGCGCGTCACGACGATGCCGGGGCCGACGTCGTCGGGCAGCTCGTCGATCAGCGGCGCCTCGAGCGGCGTGCCACCTCGGGCCCGGCCGAGCTCGAGCAGGTCCGGGGCGTCGTCGCCGGTCAGCCCGGCGTCGACGACGACCGGCAGCGGCCAGGCGCCCGGCACCGCGAGGCTCGCGGCCAGGCGCGAGGCACTGCCCAGCGTGGCGGCCATCGCGAGCAGGCCGTCCAGCGCGGCCTCGACGTCGATCTCGGGAGGCGTCACACCGCCGGTGCGGTCGATCTCGGCCGAGAACGCGAAGAGGGCGGCGGCCGCCTCTCGCCACTGGTCGACAGCCTCGGGCGTCGGCGGCACGAGCAGCCAGGAGGGCGGGTCGACGTCGACGACGACCGTCGGGTCGGTCGGGGCCGGCCGGCTCACAGCTTCTCCGCCTCGGTCTCGGCGACCGACGGCGTGCCGCCGGGGAAGTTCGCCTTGGCGTCCTCCCAGCCCGTCCAGCGGGCCAGGTCCTCGCCGAGGCCGGTGGGGTTCGCGCCGAGGCTGAAGGCCGTGCTGCCCCAGCCGAACACCTTGGCGCCGCCCGTGAAGTAGACGAGCTCCTGGACGCGCATCGAGGTGAGGCTGATGCCGCTCGCCTTGGCCTTGGTCGCGATGTCCGCCAGGCCCTTGAGGCCGTCGACCCCGATCAGCTTGTCGAGCGACCAGCCCTTCTCGCCGAACTGGTCCATGATCGCCTTCTTGTCGAACTTGAGGATGTCCCCGGTCCGGCCGACGTTCCACCAGTTGGGCTTGACCTCGCCGAGGTCGCCCTTCTTGAAGACGGTGACGGCGTTCTCGCGCATCTCCTTGAGGCGCCCTGGCAGGACCCTGAGCTGCATGATGGCGTCGTCGACGCTCGAGCGGCCGGCCATCACCGACACGGCGATCTCCTGGCGGCGGGCCGTCTGGTTCGCGGTGAACCTCATCGCCTCGTGCGCGTTCCTCGTGATGTCCCTCGTGTGCGACGCTCCCTTCGCGATCATCGCGCCCTTCTTGAGGTTCGTCGCCCTGGTGATCAGCGCCCCCGCGCCGAGCGACAGGATCCCGATGCCGGCCATCAGCACGGTGACCCACGACGCGTCGCCCATGGCCGCCTGCGCGATGGTCGCGGCGAACGCCACGCCGGCGGTCACGGCCGCCATCAGGCTGACGAACCCGAGCCCCGGGATGATGATGGCGATGATGGCCAGGGCGATGCCGATCCAGGTCAGGATCTTGATGAGGATCGCGAGGAACTTCTTGAAGAAGGCCCGGATCTTGTCGCCGAGGGTGTCGTGCAGCCCGTCCTTCCAGGCGCCCCTGATGGTCGAGGAGGCGGCGTGCCCGGCCGCGTCGAGGTCGGCCTGGGCGCGGCGGAGGTGCGCGATCGCGGCGGCGGAGGCGCCCTGGGCCGAGTCGAGCGCGGCGTCCTTGGCGCGGCCGGCCCCCTCCTCCTCGCTCGTCAGCGGCGGGGCGTCCTTCGGCCTGTCCTCACGGGGGTCGGCCATGCCGGTGGCCTGCGACATCGAGTCGCGGGCGGCCACCGCCTCCTGCAGGGCCGAGGCGGACTCGGCCAGGCCGTGCTCCAGCTGGGGCAGGTACGACCGCAGCGCGTCGCGGACGGCGTCGTAGCGACCGGACATCTGCTCGAGGGAGGCGCCGACGGCCTTGCTCTTCTCGCGCACCTTGTCGGCGCCCTGGCCCTTGAAGTGCGTCTCGTCGCCCTCGCCGATGCGCTTGAGCACGTCGGCCTGCTCGTGGATGGTGCGGGCCATGTCGTCGTAGAAGGTCGCGAGCACCTTCACCTGGTCGACGTCGGCGGGCATCGGGTCGTCGTTCTCGTGCAGCAGCGACCACTCGCCGGGACGGGCGCCCATCAGACGGTCTCCGTGCTGATGCTCTTCGCCATCTCGCCGTCGGCCTCGTCCCAGGTGTCGCTCATCTCGACGAGCTTGTCGTGCAGCTTCGAGACGTCGTCCTTGATCTTCTGGCGGTGGATCTTCCAGTCGCCGCTGAAGTCGCGCATCGCCTTGTTCAGGTCCCTCTGGCCGAAGACGTCGTGGTTCTCGTCCCGCCCCGACATCTGGTTCCCCAGTTCGTCGCGCACGCGGGAGAGGGAGTCGATCGAGGTGCGGAGGGCTTCTCCGTCGACGATGAGGTCTGGCATGGGGCGTCCGTTCGTGGGGCAGGCCGAAGGGGGCAGGGCGAAGGAGGTGGGGCTGAGGGGGAACACCGCGGTCCCGCCCCGCGACGGGGGCGGGACCGCGGCGACGCGCTACTTGAGCGCCTTGGCCAGCTCGGAGTCCGTCTGCTCGAGCGCCTCGGCGGCGCTGTTCAGGTACGAGCTCATGCCCTCGAGGCCCTGGATGGTCTTCGTGGCGCCGTCGTTGAACTCCTGGTAGGAGGTGCCGAAGGCGACCGACGACTGGTCGGTGACGTAGCCGCCGCTGATCAGGCTGTCGACCTGCGCCTTGAGCTCGCGGAGCTTCGACTCGATGTCGGCCTCGCCGTTGGTCAGGCGGGTGGCCGCGTCGCGCATGTCGCCGTAGGTGACGTTCAAGTTGGGCATGGTGCTCCTCGGGGTCGTCTTCCGTGTGGTCGCCCTGGCCGTGCCGGCCGGGCGTGATCGGTGGCCCGCCGGGGCGAGCCGAGATCGAAGCTAGGGGCCGCCGACCCCCGATCGGGGGTCGGTCACGCACTGTTAATCTCGACGACCGAACTACCTGGTCCGCCGGGGGTGTCCGTACTCGAGGGCATCGCGCGGGTGACCGGCGTTTCTTGCGCAGCGCGCACGAAGTTGCACAGGAATGTGCACGAGATGCAGATCACCCGTTCGTTAACCCCTTCCGGGGTACACGGCGCGCAGCCCCGGAACGTCACGTTCCGGGGGACGAGACCCCCGGCGCGAGGCGGCCTGTCCGCCGATCGGCCGTCGGATCGGGGGACAAGCCGTCGGACCGCGAGGCCGGCGCCGGGCCGTCAGCGCGAGAGCGTGTACTGCACGTCGACGGCGTGGTCGACGAACCCGCGTGCCGCGTAGAGCCGCAGCGCGGCCGTGTTGTCGCCCTCGACGTAGAGGGCGGCGGTGTCGACGCCCCTGTCGAGGAGGCGGGTGAGGCCGGCGTCGACCACCGCGCCTCCCAGGTGCTCGCCCTGGTGCTCGGGGCTGACGGCGACGGCGTAGAACTCGCCCGGCTGGTCGGCCTCGAGCTTCAGCCAGCACGAGGCGAGCAGCTCGTCGCCCCGCCACAGCAGCAGCAGGTCGCCGGCGTCGAACCAGTCGTCCGCCGTGCGGGCGTCGAGGTCGGCCTGGGTCAGCGAGCCCTGCTCGGGATGGTCGGCGAACGCGCGGGCGTTGAGGTCGAGCCAGGCCGCGTCGTCGACGCCGGGCCGGAAGGCGGCGATGCGGTCGCCGTCATAGAGGCGCGGCGTGCGTCCCTCGACCGGCGCGCGCTGCTGGAGCAGGCGCCGCGTCTCGACGAGCCCGAGCTGCGCGGCGAGGGCGCGGGCGCCGGGGTGGTCGCCGTGCGCCCAGAAGGCGAGCGGGCCGGTCGTCTCGTCGACGACGCGGCGGGCGAGCGCCGAGCCGAGCCCCCGTCGCCGGTGGTCGGGGTGCACCACGAGCTCGACCTCGCCGGGTCGGAGCACCGCGGCCGCGTGCTCGTCGCCGAGCAGCCGTGCCTCACCCGTGCGGACCTCGACGAGCGCCTGGTCGTTCACCGGCGGGCTGCCGTCGACGACCTGGGCCGCCCGCGCCAGTGCCTCGATGCCCGCGGCGTCGAGCTCGGCCGGATCGAGCCCGGCGGTCATCGGACGACCGCGCCCGGCTCGTCGTCGTACACGTTGAAGCGGTAGCCCACGTTGCGCACCGTGCCGATCAGCGACTCGAGATCGCCGAGCTTCGCGCGGAGGCGACGCACGTGCACGTCGACCGTGCGCGTGCCGCCGAAGTAGTCGTAGCCCCACACCTCGCTCAGCAGCTGCTCGCGCGTGAAGACGCGGGAGGGGTGCGTGGCGAAGAAGCGGAGCAGCTCGAACTCCTTGAAGGTGAGGTCGAGCGGCCGGCCGTGGACCTTGGCCGAGTAGCTGGCCTCGTCGATGACCACGCCGGACGCGTGGATCTTCGAGCCCGTCTGCGACTGCGCGAGGCGCCCGACCACGAGGCGGATCCGGGCGTCGACCTCGGCCGGGCCCGCGGTCTCGAGGACGACGTCGTCGGCGCCCCACTCGTGGTTCACGGCCGTGAGGCCGCCCTCGGTCAGCACCAGCACGAGCGGCACGGTGACGCCGGTCGTGCGGAGGATCTTGCAGAGCGACTTGGCGCTGGCCAGGTCGACGCGGGCGTCGACGAAGATCAGGTCGCTCGACGGGGCGTTGACGAGCTGGGCAGGCTCGGCCGGGATCTGCCGCGTACGGTGGCTCAGCAGGGCGAGCGCGGGGAGCACGTCGGAGGAGCCGGCAGAGGTCAGGACCAACAGCTGTGCCACACGGACCTCCAGTGAATGTACTGTCGAACAGCCTAGGACAAGCGCGACGACCGCCACGACCAGCCCGACCACCCCGATGCTAGGGCAGGAGGCGCAGGTCACGAACGAGGGACGACCCCAGTGAGCACAGCACCCGACAGCACCCCGAGCCGCCTCGCGCGCCTCAAGCCGGTCACGATCGTCCCCGTCTGGCTCTTCGCGCTGGTCGCCGGCGTCGTCATCGCGATCACCACCACCGGCGACGAGCACTACACGTGGCTGTCGCTCGCCCTGGGCGGCTCGATCCTCCTCACGTTCGTCCTGCAGCTCGCGACGAGCGAGAAGGACGGGCTGGTCTCGCGCACGATGCTGGCGCTGTGCGGCAGCCTCGTGCTCCTGGCGCTCACCACGGGGGTCGTCGCGCTGCTGCGCTGACCGCAGGTCGTTCGACGCTGCGGGCACCGCGCCTCCTCTGCCTGTCCATCTCGTCGCCCCCCGGGTAGGCTCGGAGCATGGATTCCTTGCTCGCCCTCGAGATCTTCTACATCGGGCTCCTCGGCCTCGCGTCGCTCGCCATCGCGTTCGTCTCCGTCGTCGTGCTGGTCAAGCTGTTCAAGGGACAGCGCTAGACCCGTGATCGACATCCCCACCGACCTGCCGGCCGAGCTCGTCCCGTTGTCGTGGCTGATCGGCGTCTGGGAGGGCACCGGCGTCGTCGACTACAAGATCGGCGACGGCGACCCCGACGCTCCCGTCGACGGCAAGCCGCCCGCCGTGCGCCGCACCCACGAGTTCGGACAGCGCGTCAGCTTCAGCCACGACGGCGCGCCCTGGCTCAACTACAGCTCGTTCTCGTGGGAGCTCGACGACGAGCGCACCCCGCTGGCGAGCGAGACCGGCTTCTGGCGCCTCGAGCGGCCGGCCGAGGTCGGTGACCGCGGCCCCGGCATGCTGCCCGGCCAGGGCGTCGCTCCCTACTCGACCGCCCAGACCGTCGAGATCCTCCGCCGACCCGACGACGGGTTCGGCCTCGAGGTCCAGCTCGTGCACCCGACCGGCGTCAACGAGCTCTACCTCGGCCGCGTCAAGGGGCCCCGCATCGACCTGTCGACCGACGCGGTGCTCCGGTCGAGCAACGCGAAGGAATACTCGGCGGCGACCCGCATGTACGGCCTCGTCGAGAACGACCTGCTCTGGGCCTGGGACGTCGCGGCCCTCGGCCAGGAACTGCGCACGCACGCGTCGGGTCGGCTGGCCCGCGTTGGCTGACGCCGAGGTCCCGGTCGTCCCGCCGTTCGCCGTCCCCTCGCCGTTCGCCGTCCCCTCGCCGTTCTCCGTCCGGGAGGGCTTCGTCGACGACGGCACCGGCGTCGCGGCGCACTACGGCACCCCGGTCGCCGAGCAGCGCGCCCTGGCCGCCGGCACCGCGATCGTCGACCTCTCGAGCCGGGGCGTCCTGGCCGTCAGCGGCCCCGACCGCCTCACCTGGCTGCACTCGCTCACGAGCCAGAGCCTCACCGGCCTCGCCCCCGGCGACTCGACCGAGACGCTCCTGCTCGACGCCAACGGTCGCCTCGAGCACGCGGCGCGGGTCGTCGACGACGGCGAGACGACCTGGCTGCTCGTCGACCTCCCCGAGGCGGAGCCCCTGCGCGCCTGGCTCGACCGGATGCGCTTCATGCTCCGCGTCGAGGTGGCCGACCGCACCGCGGACGTCGCGACGATCGGCTCGCTCGGCGACGTCGCGCTGCCGGTCCCGGTGCTCGCGCCCGCCGGCGTCCCGGTCGTCTGGGTCGACCCGTGGTCCGAGGTCGCCGTCGGCGGCCACTCGTACGCCGACGCCGAGGCCCACCCCGGTCGCGAGTGGACGGCCCGCGAGACGCTCGTCGCGCGGTCCGACCTCGACGCCCTCGCCGCCTCCTCGGTGCCGGCTGCCGGCACGCTCGCGCTCGAGGCGCTCCGGATCGAGGCCTGGCGTCCGCGCCTCACGACCGAGGTCGACGAGCGCAGCATCCCGCACGAGCTCGACTGGATGCGCAGCGCCGTGCACCTCGCCAAGGGCTGCTACCGCGGCCAGGAGACGGTCGCCAAGGTGCACAACATCGGGCACCCGCCGCGGCGCCTCGTGATGCTGCACCTCGACGGCAGCGACTCGGTGCTGCCCGCGCACGGCGACCCGGTCGTGCTCGCCGCCGACACGACCCGTGAGGTCGGCCACGTCACCTCCTCCGCCGTGCACCACGAGCTCGGCCCGATCGCCCTCGCGCTGGTCAAGCGCACC
>Ga0308167_1002153_pt1 | contig 19406 bp, 18 predicted proteins | sample PhyCR1_2_FD_202138 | JGI IMG/M metagenome (GOLD analysis project Ga0308167, IMG submission 202138) | Phyllosphere microbial communities from UC Gill Tract Community Farm, Albany, California, United States - DLSLRC.R1 | ecosystem: Host-associated > Plants > Phyllosphere > Unclassified | place... | reverse complement strand
GTGTGCGTGTACGAGAACACGTGGCCGATGTGCAGGCTGCCGGATGCGGTCGGCGGGGGAGTGTCGATCGAGTACACACCCTCGCGGCCGGACTGTGCGGCGCGGAGTCGGTCGAACAGGTAGGTGCCCTGCTCGGACCACGACTCACCCCACTTCGCTTCGAGACCTTCGAGTACGGGCTTGTCGGGAATCACGGACATGGAGGTCTCCTCGAGCGATGTATGCGGCACTGTGTGAGCGTGCCTGAGTGTGGGTTGTGCCCCACAGTCTAATCGCCCCGAACCGGAGGGGAGCCCCTCACTCGCCCCAGACGGCCTCGACGATCGCGGCTGCCTGGTCGTTCGTCACCTGGATGTCGCCGTAGGTGCTCGACGCGATCTCCAGGTCGGGCGAGATGCTCCGCACCAACGCCTCGAGGTCGATCGATTCGCCATCACTTCCGTCGACGCCGAGGTCGATCTCGTCGCTGGGCACGTCGTTGTGCTCGAGGACGATCCTCAGGATGCCCGCCAGATCGTCGGCGGAGGCGTCTTCGTGGTCGAGATCGACGCCCACGCTCAGATAAAAGGTGAACCCGGAGATCGTCTTCGCAGCGTAGGCATCGGTGACGCCGATCTCTGAATCCATCAGCGCTGCGGGAATCGTCTCGGCGAAGTCCCCGTCGGAGGTCTCCTTCAGAAGCGGGCCGCACCCGCTCAGTGCGAGCATCATCGCCGCGAGCGCGAGTGCGACAGCTCCCCGAGTGGCTCGCGCACGGCCGGTGATGCTCATATCAGCGTTCCACTCCTTGGTATACCTGGTGATCGACCACTGTGCCGCCGAGACCGGCGAGGTCCCAAGGATCCGTTCCGCCGTTGGCATCGCGATAGGCAGCTTCCCACTCTGCCACGGACGTCGCATACTTCGGGTTGTTGTGTGCTCCGAACCCGTGCGCCCCATCCGGGTCCGGGAGCGTGATCTGGTGGATGTTCGGCGGGAGCACGGTCACCGGGGTGTTCGGGATGTCGAACGGGGACTGGCCCGGCAGCCCGGGAACGCCGACGAGGCTCCCATCCAGCATCGGCACGACGTCTGTCGCGTGCTGGAACGCGTAGACCGGCACGTTCGGCGGCACGTGGAAGTTGTCGACGGGGGAGCCGTTGGTCACGACCCCGATCGGGTTGTACGGGAAGGACGAGTCCGCGGCGAGGTTCGCCGCCATGATGCCGCCCTGGCTGAAGCCGGTCAGCACGACGTCGGATCCCGCAGGGATCCCCGCCTGCTGCATCGCATCCAGCACCGCGCGCTCGTACTGAGTGCGGAAGAGCGGGTTGTCGAGCATCAGCGCGAGGTTGTTGTCCCGGTCGTTCATCGCGCCGCTCGAGGGGCCGAACTCCCAGGCCTGTGTCGACGGGAGCGACACGACCCAGTGCGTCGAGCCGTCGGGACCGACGACCTCTTTGATGTCGATCGCCGTGGAGCTCTCCCCGCCCATCGCGTCGGTCGTGCCGTTCACCGACACGAGATCCGACAGCGAGTCGAGCGAGGTGACCTCGTGAGCGTCGTTCCATGCGGCCAGTTGATCCTCGTTCAACGTCGACGGATCGATCTCGCGGACCCGCGCGTCACCGGTCAAGAAGTCGTGGAGGACGTTGCCGAACACCAGTCCGAGCGGCCCGCCGGTGAGTCCGCCGACCAGCGGCAGCATGTCGGCGAGGACATCGCGGAGGGTGGCCAGCGCGTCGCCGACGAGCGGCACGAGCTTGTAGAGGAGCTGCGCAAGAGACACGACGGCGCCGGTGAGACTCTTGACCAGCGCGCCGGCGGTGCTGACGAACTCGGCTGCGGACTCGGCGAACCGCTGGATGTCCTCGAGCTTCTGCAGGGGATTGAGGCTGAAGCGGAACAGATCGTCGGCGAAGCGGCTCAGGCGACCGAGGAAGTCGCAGATCAGCACTCGTGTCGACTCGATGATCTGGCTGACCAGGCGCACCGCGCTCGCCGTGGCTCCGGTCCACTGGGCGGCGTCCTCGGCGACGGACAGCAGGTCGCCGTACCGGGCCCGCAGCGCGCGGACCGTGCGGCCGTCGAGCTCGGCCAGCCGGGGCTCGGCATCGCGGAGCGTCTCGACCACTCGGCGGAGCGAGCTCTCTGCGCCCTCCCAGCGCGAGGCGAACCCGCCGACGGTGCCGGGGTCGCCGAGGAGATCGTCGAACCACTCCCGCAGCGGGGCGATGTACTGCATGAGCATGCCGGCGATGCCGGGGATGCTCGCGCAGTCGGCCTGCGAGGCGTTGTACCCGGGTGCTCCCGCCGCCCACGAACCGGTGCGCACCTGGCTGCTGATGCTTGCGACGGCGCTCACAGCTCTCCCTCGATGGCGCGGAACGAGGTGACGGCGCCGTCTTCGATCGCGCCGAAGGCATCGACGATCCCCTTGAGGCCGGTCGCCGTCGCGTCGGCGAGAGTCGTCGCGGCAGCGAGCGTCGACTCGGAGGCATCCGCGAGCGCGTCGACCGCGGGCCCGAGTAAGGGGCCGCACATCGCGCCGAACGCCGACTGCCCCACACCTCCGGCGGCTGTCGCGGCGGCGGAGCCGAGCAGCTCGGCCGCTGCGGTGAGCGCCCGCACGTGCGCGCGGAGCTCGTCCTCGTCGATCACGATCTGCTGATTGGATGCGGTCATGATGATCGGTTCCCCCCGATGATGTGATGTCTGTCCGACGTCAGCTGCCGCCGAGGACGCGCTGACCGGCGAGGTCGGCGTCCGAGTACTGGGTCGCGAGTTCGCCGAGCAGATCGGACACGGCCATGACGAGCCCGGTTCGCTCACGCATGTTGCCGTCGAATCGCTCCTGTGCGGCGTCGAACGCCGATTGCGCGTCTCCCGACCACGAGCGACGCAGAATCGTCGCGTGCGCGGCGAGCTCCTCCAGGGCGGCATCGATGTTGCGTGACGCGACGCTGATGGCCTTGGCGGCCTTCGCCACCTGCGCCGGATTGACCTCGATGACGCCCATCAGCGGTACTCGATCGTGCTGCCGCCGACCTGCGGGAACGCGGTGTCGACATCCTGGCGCACCGCGGCCACGAGAGGGGAGTCGGCCCCGAGGGTCTGCTCCATCGAGACGAGCACCCTCTCCGCCGCGACCCGCTGCGCCCTCGCGATCGTCTCGGTGATCGTGACGCCGAGGGATGCCAGATCTGCGGCCGCGCCCGACTGCAGTCTCACCGACTCGATGGCCCCGGTCGGCCGCGCGGTGATGGTCACTCGGCCGTCCGCCGACGTGACCGTCGCCATGGTCTGCGACGCCTCCGTCTCGAGTCTGGCCGACTCCTGGGCCAGCTGTCGGGACTGCGCGATCTGGGCATCGATCTTCGCGTTCACTGCGGCGATCGTGTCAGCGAGTTCTTCGGACGACACTGTTCCCCCTCCTCCGGTGTCATCGCAGTATATGAGGGAGCGATGACGGTCTGAAGGTCCCACGACGCCCGCGTCACCGCGGAGGATCTAGAATTGGATCGAGTCCAAGAACTGATGCATCCGCGTCATCTCCCGCATTCCCTCCCGAGGAACAGCATGCCAATCTCCTTCCTGCGCCGTGCCATCCCGCTCGGCGCGACCGTCGCCGTGAGCGCACTCCTGCTCAGCTCCTGCGCTGCGCCCTCGTCCGAGTCCGACGGCGGTGAGCTCGTCTGGTCGATCGAGGGTGCGAACCTCTCAGCGGGGCACATGGACCCGCAGGTGAGTCAGCTCGACGTCTCGGGCATGGTGCAGCGCGCGGTGCTCGACTCCCTGGTCTTCCAGGAGGATGACGGCTCGTTCACCCCCTGGCTGGCCAAGGAGTGGACGGTGTCCGACGACAGCACCGAGTACACCTTCGTCCTGCGTGACGACGTCACCTTCACCGATGGCGAGCCGTTCGACGCCGAGGCCGTCAAGGCGAACTTCGATCGCATCGTCGATCCCGAGACGGAATCCGCGCAGGCGGCCAGCATGATGGGGGCCGACTTCTACGAGGGCACCGAGGTCGTCGACGAGCACACGGTGAAGGTGAGCTTCACCCAGCCGTATGCGCCGTTCCTTCAGGCGACGAGCACGCCGCAGCTCGGCTTCTACTCGCCGGCCGTGCTGGAGGAGTCCGCGGACCAGCTCAAGGCGGGCGGCCCGGGGATCACCGTCGGAACAGGACCGTTCGAACTGACCGAGTACACACCCGATCAGGAGATCGTCTACACGCGCAACGACGACTACGCCTGGGGGCCGCACGGCGAGAAGGCACCGAAGGTCGAGACGCTGCGGGTCGAGATCCAGCCCGAGGCATCCGTGCGCACGGGCGTCATCGAGAGCGGCGAGGCCGACCTCGCGAGCAACATCCCGCCGAACCTCGCGGGTGACCTCGGCGACGGCATCACGGTCGATTCGATCGAATACCCGGGCCTGCCCTACTCCCTGTACCTCAACGAGAAGTACGGCGTCTTCGCCGACGAGAAGGTGCGCCAGGCGTTCGCGTTGGGCATCGATGTCGACGCGGCCGTCGAGGAGATCTTCTTCGGACAGTTCCCCCGCGCCTGGAGCGTGCTGGGCTCCACGACTCCCGGTTACGATGCTTCGCTGGAGGGCGCCCGACCGTTCGACGCGGACGCGGCGAACACGCTTCTCGACGAGGCCGGATGGACGGAGCGCGACTCCGACGGCATCCGCATGAAGGACGGCGAGCGCCTCTCTGCGCGGTGGATCGCATGGACTCCGGTCCCCGACGACCGCGCCGCTCTCGCGAACGCCATCCAGTCGGATCTCAAGACCATCGGCTTCGAGGTCGTCCGCGAGACGCTCGAGCCCGGCGCCTACAACGAGCAGTACGAGCCGAAGACCTTCGACCTCACCGACTGGGGATTCTCGGGCGTGGACCCGGACTTCCTCCGCGCGCACCTGCACACCGAGGGGTTCCAGAACGCCTCGCAGGTCACCGATCCCGAGATCGATGCGCTGCTCGAGCAGGCCGTTGCGTCGAACGATCAGGATCAGCGCAACGAGATCTACACCCAGCTGCAGGAGTGGAACGCCGACTACACCGCGATCGTCCCGCTCTACAGCCCGTCGGCGATCACGGCTGTCGGCGAGCGGGTGGACGGGCTCGCGTACGACCTCTACGGTCGTCCGCTGTTCTACGACGTGAGCGTCGGCTGACACCCGAATCATCGAGCGCCCCTCGCTCGCGCACTGCGATATCGTTCGTGAGCGCGCGCCGTGAGCCGAGGGGCGCTCAGGATCCGTCGAGAGGGCGTCAACGGTGAAGGCAGCGCTCACCCGGGTCGCCGGACTCGCGGCATCCGTCGTGATCGTCCTCTGGGGTGCGGCGACGCTGGTGTTCCTCGCGTTCCGGGTGATCCCGGGCGATCCGGTCTCCGTCATGCTCGGGCCCCAGGCGCAGGTGAGCGATGAGGTCAAAGACGGCATCCGCGCGGAACTGGGACTCGACCGTCCTCCACTCGAGCAGTACGTCACGTTCATCGGGCAGCTCGCGCGAGGAGACCTCGGCGAGTCGTATCAGCTGCGGATGCCGGTGGTCGAGGTCATCGGCCGCCAGCTGGGTTCCACGCTGCAGCTCTCCGCGCTGGCGCTGCTCATGGCCGTGGTGCTCGCCTTCGCCGTCGCGCTGCTCGTGCGAGGGCGCGCCGGACGCACCGTCGCTGCGGCAGTCGAACTCGTCATCCTCTCCTCACCCGTCTTCTGGATCGGCCTGATCCTGCTCAGCGTCTTCGCGTTCGGACTCGGCTGGTTCCCCGTGTCCGGTGCACGCAACCCGGCGACGATCGTGCTGCCGGCTATCACGCTCGCCCTGCCGGTGGCTGCTCTGCTCAGCCAGGTGCTGCGAGACGGCCTCGCACAGGCCGAGCGGATGCCGTTCGCCGAGACCGTGCGCGCGCGGGGTGCGAGCGCGTCCTGGTTCACTCTGCGGCACGGCCTCAGGCACGGCGCGGCGAATGCGGTGACGCTCGCCGCGTACCTGACCGGATCCGTGCTCGGAGGAGCGGTCCTCGTCGAGACGGTGTTCGCCAGAGCAGGTCTCGGTCGGGTGACTCTCGCCGCCATCACCAATCGTGATCTGCCGGTCATCACGGGCATCATCCTGCTCAGTGCCCTCGTCTTCGTGGTCGTGAATCTCGTGGTCGAGCTGCTGCATCCGCTCATCGATCCTCGTCTGCGCATCGACCGAGGAGGCGTGCGGTGAGGCGAGCGCAGGCCGTGCTGCTGTGGGGCGCCACGGCGGTGCTTCTCGTGCTCGCCTTCACCGCGGTGTTCCCCGGGGTGCTCGCCACGCACGATCCCCTGCAGACGGACGTGCGGGCTTCGCTGCTGCCGCCGAGCGCCGACCACCTCTTCGGCACCGACCAGAGCGGGCGCGATGTCTTCTCACGGGTGGTCTACGGAGCCGGGCGCTCGATCGGCATCGGACTGCTCGCCACGGGCGTCGCCCTCGCGGTCGGACTCATCGTCGGGTCTCTGGCCGGGCTCGCTCCCCGGGGCGTCGACGCCGCACTCATGCGGGTGAACGACGTGCTGATGGCGTTCCCCGAGTTCCTGGTCGCGCTCGTGGTGGTGGCGGTGCTGGGGCCGGGTCCTGTGAACATCGCGATCGCCGTCACCCTCGCCGCCGTGCCCGTCTACATCCGCCTTGCGCGCGTGCAGACGCGCACGCTGCGCGGCGCAGAGCATGTCGAGGCCGCCCGCATCCTCGGGGTGCGCCCTGCGCCCGCCTTCGTGAGGCACGTCGTGCCCGGCGTGCTCGGGTCGCTCAGCGTCCTGGCGACGATCGGCATCGGATCGAGCATCCTCGGCGCGGCCGGACTCAGCTTCCTCGGTCTCGGCCCATCGGAGCCGACGCCGGAATGGGGACTGATGCTCGCCGGCGGACGCAACGTGCTCGGTCAGGCCTGGTGGATCGCCGTCTTCCCCGGCATCGCGATCACGGTCACCGTCATCTCGGCCACGATCGTCGGTCGTGTGCTGCGAGCCAGAGCAGAGGGGCTGACGCCGTGACCGCCGCGCTCGAACTCGTCGGCCTGCGCGTCGACTTCGGAGGGACGCCCGTGGTGAGCGGTGTGTCGCTGTCGGTCGAGCGAGGTGAATGCGTGGCGATCGTGGGAGAGTCCGGAGCCGGCAAGACCCTGACGGCGAGGGCTCTGCTGGGACTCGCTCCGCAGGGTGCTCACGTGGCGTTCGATCGACTCGTCGTCGACGGGACGGACGCCGCCCGTCTCGGCGAGCGCGGGTGGCGGGCCCTCCGCGGCGCCCGCATCGGACTCGTCTCGCAGGATGCGCTGGTGTCTCTCGACCCGCTGCAGCGAGTGGGCTCGGAGATCGCCGAGCCGCTTCGTCTGCACGGACTCGCGACCGGGCGGGCCGCGTTGCGCGAAAAGGTGCAGGACCTGCTGCACCGGGTCTGGATGCCCGACGCTGCCCGGCGGGCACGCCAGTATCCGCATCAGCTCTCCGGAGGGCTCCGGCAGAGAGCGCTGATCGCCTCGGCCATCGCGGCCGAACCCGCAGTCCTCGTCGCCGACGAGCCGACCACTGCGCTCGATGCCACCGTGCAGGCGAGGATCCTCGGGCTGTTGCGAGACATCGCCGATGCGGGCACCGCCATCGTGTTCATCAGTCACGACTTCGCGGCCGTGCGCAGAATCGCGGATCGGGTGCTGGTGATGCGCAACGGCATCGTCGTCGAGTCAGGGCCCGTCGATGAGGTGCTCGAGAAGCCGCAGCACGAGTACACCCGTCAGCTCATCGCCGCCACGATCCACGAGCCTCGCGCAGAGCGTGAAGGCACGGCCGAGCCCGTGCTCGTCGCCGCCGGGGTCACGAAGGCGTTCGGCGATCTCGTCGCGGTGCAGAACGCGTCGTTCTCCGTGGCCGCCGGACGCACACTCGGCATCGTCGGGGAATCGGGATCGGGCAAGACGACGCTGGCGCGCATGATCGTGGGCGTCGAGGATGCGGACGACGGAGGCCTGCGGTGGATCGGACAGCACCGGGTGCAGCTCGTGCACCAGAATCCTCTCGGTGCCTTCGACCCGCGATGGACGATCGGGAGATCGCTGAGAGAGGCGCTCGCCGCCGGGGGTGTGCCTCGTCAGCAGCGAGCGGCTCGAGTGGTGGAGCTTCTCGCCGAGGTCGATCTCGACCCGACGCTCGCGAGCCGCAGACCCATCGCCCTGTCGGGCGGGCAGCGTCAGCGCGCGGCGATCGCGCGGGCGCTCGCCGCAGAGCCCGAGGTGCTGGTTCTCGACGAGCCGGTATCGGCTCTCGACCCTTCGGTGCGTGAGAAGGTGCTGCAGCTCCTGCTGCGCCTCCAGCGCGAACGGGAGCTGACGATGATCTTCGTGTCGCACGACCTCGATGTCGTCGGCGCGGTGGCCGACGAGGTGCTCGTGATGCAGGACGGCGTGATCGTCGAGCAGGGAGCGGTCACCGACGTGTTCGCCGCGCCGCAGCATCCGTTCACCCGGGAGCTGCTCGAGGCGAACCGGCCCGTCAGTCCATGACCTGGATGCCGATCCCCGCCGCGAGCAGCGGCGCGAGCTGCTGCACCTGGAAACCGGTGAGCGTCGTGCCTCGCAGGCTGTTCGCATCGAGGAACGCAGAGGCGTCGAGTCCGCGGAGGTCGACGTGCCTGGCCCGCATCGCCCGGGTGTCGACCTCGTCAGAACGACTGCCGGTGAAGCCCACGCGCGTGAGTTCGGCCTGAGGCATGTCGAGGGTGCGGATGCCACAGTCGCGGACCTCGATGTCGGTGGCCTTCGCCGCCCCGAGATTGAGATAATCGATGCGCACGTCGCTGAGCAGCAGCTCGTCGATGCGAGCGCTGCTCAGATCGAGCGTGCCGATGCGGCCCCCACTGATGCGCACGCGGCGGATGCTCGCATCCCGCATCTTGAGCGATGCGATCCGCACGCCGGTGAGGTCGACGTCGATGAGCGTGGCACCTGTCAGGTCGACCGCGTCGGCATCGGCGGCGACCGTGCACTGCTCGAGCGAGGCATGGGCGAGGTCGACCGTGCCCTCGAGATCGAGACTCGCTGCGATCAGATCGGCGCTGCGATGTGCTGCGGCGGGCGTGAACTCCCGCGGAAGGTCGGGCGCCGAGACGCGGGGAGCCACGGGGGATTCGGGGGAGCGGGCCATGCTTCGAGGGTAGGGGGTGGGTGCGACAGCGCCCAGAGTGCTCAGGAGGCGCACCCCCGCCGCCGCGCGTACAATGGAGACACGAGCATCGATCCGGACATCACCGGGGAGCTCTCGGAAGAACGGTCGGGCTCGCACGGGTCGACTCAGTAGAACCGAGCGGGGCAGGCCCGTCACAGCCGCAGTGAGAGTGGCTCCGCCGTGAGGCGCAGCACGCGAGGTGGTACCGCGGTTCCCCGGGATGAGATTCCGGACGGATCGTCCTCGCAGCAGCATCCGCCACGACTCCTGCGAGACGACATGACCTACCCGCGTTCCTCCTTCGGCCCCGCCGCCGACCAGGCTGCCTCCGTCGCACCGAGCCCTCGGTTCCCCCAGATCGAGCGCGAAGTGCTCGACTTCTGGGAGACCGACCAGACCTTCCGCGCCTCGATCGAGCAGCGCGAGGGCAACGACGAGTGGGTCTTCTACGACGGCCCGCCGTTCGCCAACGGCCTGCCGCACTACGGGCACCTGCTCACCGGGTACGCCAAGGATGTGTTCCCCCGCTTCCAGACCATGATCGGCAAGAAGGTCGATCGCGTCTTCGGCTGGGACACGCACGGTCTGCCCGCTGAGCTCGAGGCCATGAAGCAGCTCGGCATCACCGAGAAGAGCCAGATCGAAGAGATGGGCATCGACGTCTTCAACGCGAAAGCGAAGGACTCGGTGCTGAAGTACACGCACGAGTGGCAGGACTACGTCACGCGTCAGGCTCGCTGGGTCGACTTCGAGCGCGGGTACAAGACGCTCGACCTCGGCTACATGGAGAGCGTGCTCTGGGCGTTCAAGACGCTGTTCGACAAGGGGCTCGCCTACGAGGGCTACCGGGTGCTGCCGTACTGCTGGCGCGATGAGACCCCGCTGTCGGCGCACGAGCTGCGCATGGACGACGACGTCTACCAGAACCGTCAGGACCCGTCGGTCACCGTCACGTTCCCGCTGACCGGCGCGAAGGCCGAGGCCCTCGGACTCACCGCCGTGCGCGCGCTCGCCTGGACGACCACGCCCTGGACCCTCCCCACCAACCTCGCGCTCGCCGTGGGACCCGACATCGAGTACGTCGTGCTCCCGGCAGGTCCCGGTGGAGCGGCGGACGTGCACCAGATCGCCGGAACGGCGGATGCCGCAGTCGAGGCGTCCTCTCATCGCTACCTCCTCGCACGCGAGCTGCTCGGCGGCTACGTCAAGGACCTCGGCTACGAGAGCCTCGACGACGCGCTCGCCGCTGTCGACGCGACGGTGCGAGGAGCCGACCTGGAGGACGTCACCTACGACCGACTCTTCGACTACTACGCCGACGCCGAGACCTACGGCACCGAGAACGCCTGGCGCATCCTGGTCGACGACTACGTCACCGTCAGCGACGGCACCGGCATCGTCCACCAGGCTCCGGCCTACGGTGAGGACGACCAGCGGGTCGCCGGTGCCGCCGGCATCCCGACGATCCTGTCGCTCGACGACGGCGGGCGCTTCCTGCCGAACGTCACAGACGTCGCCGGCCAGCTCTGGATGGATGCGAACACGCCGCTCATCCGTCTGCTCCGCGCCGAGGGACGACTGCTGCGCGAGCAGAGCTACGTGCACTCGTACCCGCACTGCTGGCGCTGCCGGAACCCCCTGATCTACAAGGCCGTGTCGAGCTGGTTCATCCGTGTCACCGACATCAAGGACGACCTGCTCGCGAACAACGAGCAGATCACCTGGGTGCCCGAGAACGTCAAGCACGGCCAGTTCGGCAAGTGGCTCGAGGGGGCGCGCGACTGGTCGATCAGCCGCAACCGCTACTGGGGCTCGCCGATCCCGATCTGGAAGAGCGACGACCCGGAGTACCCGCGCATCGACGCATACGGCTCTCTCGAAGAGATGGAGCGCGACTTCGGCACGCTGCCGCGCAACCCCGAGGGCGAGATCGACCTGCACCGCCCCTACATCGACGACCTCACGCGTCCGAACCCCGACGACCCCACCGGCAAGAGCACGATGCGCCGCATCGAGGACGTGTTCGACGTGTGGTTCGACTCGGGTTCGATGCCGTACGCGCAGGTGCACTATCCGTTCGAGAACCAGGAGTGGTTCGACACGCACGCACCCGCCGACTTCATCGTCGAGTACATCGGGCAGACGCGTGGCTGGTTCTACGTCATGCATGTGCTGTCGACCGCGCTCTTCGATCGTCCGGCCTTCACCGGTGTCAGCTGCCACGGCATCGTGCTGGGCAACGACGGCTACAAGATGTCGAAGTCGCTGCGCAACTATCCGGATGTCTCCGAGGTGCTCGACCGCGACGGCTCCGACGCGATGCGCTGGTTCCTCATGTCGAGCTCCGTGCTGCGCGGTGGCAACCTCGCGGTCACCGAAGAGGGCATCCGCTCGGGCGTCCGCGAGTTCCTGCTTCCGCTGTGGAACTCGTGGTACTTCTTCGCGACGTATGCGAACGCGGCCAAGCCGGGCGGCTACGAGGCGACCTGGCGCACGGACTCGACCGACGTGCTCGACAGGTACATCCTGGCTCGGCTCGGCGACCTCGTGCGCGACGTGCGGGCGGACCTCGAGGGACTCGACTCGACGACGGCGTCCGCTCGTCTGCGCGACTTCGCCGAGGTCCTCACCAACTGGTACATCCGCCGCTCGCGCGACCGGTTCTGGGAGGGCTCGAACACCGAGGCCTTCGACACGCTCTACACCGTGCTCGAGACGCTGACCCGCGTCGCGGCTCCGCTCGTGCCGCTCGTCAGCGAGCGCGTCTGGCAGGGGCTCACAGGCGGACGCAGCGTGCACCTGCAGGACTGGCCTGACGCCACCGCGTTCCCCGCCGCCGACGAGATCCGGAATGCCATGGATGCCGTCCGCGAGCTCTCGAGCGTCGGCAACGCGTTGCGCAAGAAGGAGAAGCTGCGCGTGCGTCTGCCGCTCGCCCGCCTCACGGTCGTGTCACCGCTGGCAGGGACGCTCGGCCAGTTCGAGGACATCCTCCGCGAGGAGCTCAACGTCAAGTCGGTCGAGCTCGTCCCGCAGTCCGAGACGACTGCCGCGGACTACGGCATCAGCCACCGGCTCAGCGTCAACGCGCGTGCCGCCGGCCCGCGGCTCGGCAAGAACGTGCAGACCGTGATCAAAGCCGCGAAGGCAGGCGACTGGTCGGAGAGCGACGGCGTCGTCACCGCGGGCGGTATCGCTCTCGAGCCGTCGGAGTACGAGCTCGCGCTCGAGACCGCCGGTCGTCCGGAGGGCGAGGCTCTCGCCCTCGTGCCGACGGGGGGCGTCGTGCTGCTCGATACGCAGACGACACCCGAGCTCGAAGCGGAGGGACTCGCCCGCGACGCGATCCGCGTCGTGCAGGAGGCCCGCAAGAACGCTGACCTCGACGTGAGCGATCGCATCGTGCTCGCGCTCAACGTGAGCCCGGGGGACGCCGAGGCGCTGCAGGCGCATGCGGAGCTGATCGCAGGGGAGACCCTGGCTGTGGCGTTCGCTGTGCAGGCCACCGACGAGATGAACGCTCTCGTGCAGGACGTCACCAGCCCGGGAGGCGGCGTGTTCCGCAGCGGGGCGACCGCGCTGGGCGCCGACAAGCGTCCGATCATCGTCACGATCGACACGAACATCGAGGAGCCGAGCGCATGAGCGCACGTGACAGGGCGGATGCCGTCTACGAGACGCTGCTGAGCCGCGCGGGGGAGCGCTGGGTGCAGCCGCGCAAGGAGCGCACCGCGCGCATCCTCACCTACCTCGACGACCCGCAGCGCACCTATCGCGTCGTGCACATCACGGGGACCAACGGCAAGACGTCGACGGCTCGGATGATCGAGACTCTGCTTCGGGCGCACGGGCTGCGCACCGGGCTGTTCACGAGTCCTCATCTCGAGCGCTTCACCGAGCGGATCATGATCGACGGCGAGCCGATCGAGGATGCCGCTGTCGCCGACGCGTGGGATGAGATCGAGCCCTTCGTCGAGATCGTCGACGCCGAGCTCGAGGCCGCAGGGGAGGAGCCGCTCACGTTCTTCGAGCTGCTCACCGTGCTCGCCTTCGTGGCCGTGGCCGATGCCCCTGTCGACGTGCTCGTGCTCGAGGTGGGCATGGGCGGCGAGTGGGACTCGACCAACACGGCGGACGGCGACGTGGCGGTCTTCGCGCCCATCGACATCGACCACGCGGATCGTCTCGGAAGCACGATCGCCGAGATCGCGACGGTCAAGGCGGGGATCATCAAGGAAGGCGCGGCCGTCGTCTCGGCGCAGCAGCCCGCAGAGGCCGCTGAAGTGCTGCGTCGCGTCGCCGCCGAGAAGAACGCCACGATCGCGTTCGAGGGTGAGGAGTTCGGGCTTGCCGACCAGAAGCTCGCCGTCGGTGGACAGCTGTTGACCATCCGCGGACTCGCCGGCGCCTATGTCGAGGAGTACCTGCCGCAGTACGGTGCTCACCAGGGGCACAACGCCGCCCTCGCGGTCGCCGCCGTGGAGTCGCTGATCGGAGGCGGCGAGCAGCCGATCGCCGCCGACATCATCTCCGAGGGGCTCCAGGGAGCGACCTCGCCCGGACGCCTCCAGCTGCTGGGGATCGCTCCGACGGTGATCGTCGATGCCGCGCACAACCCGCACGGCGCCGCCGCGCTCGTTCTCGCGATGGACGACAGCTTCGACTTCGACGAGTGGGGCGTCGTGCTGGGTGTGCTCGCCGACAAGGACGCCGCCGGCATCGTCGCGAAGCTCGCACCTGCAGCAGCGCACGTCTTCGCCACCGCGCCGGAGTCCGACCGCGCGAGCGACGCGGATCTCATCGCCGACCTCGTCGAGGCGACGGGACAGCGTGCGACCGTCCATCCGACCCTCGCTGAGGCTGCTGATGCCGCACGGGAATGGGCGGCATCGTCCGATCGCCGAGCCGTCGTGATCGCCGGGTCGGTCGTGCTCGCCGGCGAGGCGATCGCCCTCGCCGAGGCAGAGGACTGGAAGTCCGGGTGGCGCGCATGACCGCCGTCTCCCCGTCTGCGCGTCCTCCGCGTCCGCCCCGCACGCTCGTACAGAAGCTGGCGCCGATCGTGCTCGGGTTCGAGTCGATCGTCGTCTTCCTCGCGGGCCTCACGGTCTTCGGTCTGAAGTCGCTGCCTGCCGGCATCCCGCAGTGGTGGGGGATCGTCGGCGGCGCGGTCGTGGGACTCGCCTGCATCGCCGTCGCCGGGATGATCACGAAGCCCTGGGCGATCACCGCAGGGTGGATCCTGCAGGTCGTCATCGCGCTGGCGGCTATCCTGGTGCCCGCGATCCTGCTCGTCGTCGTGGTTTTCGGCGGCATGTGGGGGTATGCGACGATCATGGGGGCCCGATTGGACGCACGACGTCCTGACGGGCCCACGACCGAGACTCAGACAGAGAGTGAATGACATGGCCACCGAAGAAACCCTCGTCCTCGTAAAGCCCGATGGCGTCGCCCGCGGCCTCACGGGCACGATCCTGGCTCGCATCGAAGCGAAGGGATACTCCCTCGTCGACATCCGCCTGGTCGAGCCCGACCGCGACCTGCTGGCCGAGCACTATGCCGAGCACGAGGGCAAGCCGTTCTACGAGCCGCTCCTCGAGTTCATGCTCTCAGGGCCGTCCGTCGCGATCCGCCTCGCGGGCAACCGCGTGATCGAGGGCTTCCGGTCGCTCGCCGGCACGACCGACCCCACCACCGCCGCACCCGGTACGATCCGTGGCGACTTCGGTCGCGACTGGGGCCTCAAGGTGCAGCAGAACCTCGTGCACGGCTCGGACAGCCCCGAGTCGGCCGCACGCGAGCTCGGCATCTGGTTCGACTGACCGATCCGCTCACGACGAAGCCCGCCGCACGAGATCGTGCGGCGGGCTTCGTCGTGTCAGGGGTGAGGACTCAGAAGATGATGCGCGCCATCTCGCCGAGGAAGTCGAGACCCTTCAGCTGAGCCATCACGATGATGATCGCGTAGGCCAGGATGGTCGCCAGCGGAACCCAGACCATGAGCTTGTCCGCACGCGCCTGGGCCTTCTCGCTCTTGGTGAACGTGCCGTTCCGAGTGAGATGCAGCGTGGTTGCGAAGAACGTCGGGATGGTCACGGCCCAGGTCACCATGCACCACGGGCACAGCACTCCGAGGTTCGATGCATACAGGCTCTGGCCGATCAGCCAGCAGACGAGTCCGAATGCGAACGTGATGCCGGCGCCGAACGCAGCCCAGAACCAGCGGGGAAAGCGGGCTCCAGCGAGGATCGCGACCCCGACGACCAACGGCGCCATCCACCCGGTCAGTCCGAGCAGCGGGTTGGGGAAGCCGAAGATCTCGCCCTGCCACGAGCCCAGGTTCTTGCTGCACTGGATGAAGGGGCTGACGTCGCAGGCCAGGGCATCGGTCGGGTTCTCGAGAAGCACGAACTTCTCGACCGTGAGCTGGAAGGCGGCGAACCAGCCGATGACGCTCGCGATGATCAACCACACGGCATAGACGACGGGGCGGGTGCGCTGCTCGCTCATGTCTGGATTCTCTCAGCGATCGCTATGTATCGGGCGTGAGCGCGCCGGAGAAAACGACTCAGTGCCCCGACGATGCCGCGAACCGGCGCACTTGGTGCGATAATGGCCTGTGATGCATCGCTCGATCCTGTCGCGGCGGGCATCGACGCAGACTTCGGGGCCGTATGCCCCTCGTGATCAGAGCCATGAGCCGGTCGCACACCGAATGAGTTCGCGGCACCTGCGGGTGCCGCATGAGAGTTAGCGGAACACGAAGTGTCCGCGCGAGGAGCAAGCCAGAGATGGCCGATGACAACAATGACTACGACGCCCCTACCCTCGACTTCTCTGCGGATGCTGACGCGCCCGCAGAGGTAGTCGCCGACGCTCCGGAGGCCGACGGCACGTCCGATGCTTCGGAGGACGGCGCGGGTTCGACCGCTGAGCCCTCTCCGGCGGAGGAGACTCCTGCTGCGGATGCTCCTGCTGAGGATGCTTCTGCTGCGGATGCTCCTGCTGAGGACGCACCTCCTGCGGAGGCTTCCGCCGAGGCAGTTCCTGCCGCTGAGGCTCCTACTTCTGCCGCTGACGCTCCTGCCGCTGACGCTCCTGCCGCTGACGCTCCTGCCGCTGACGCTCCTGCTGCTGACGCTCCTGCCGTCGACGCTCCCGCGGCCGAAGCCTCTTCTGAAGAGACCGCTGCTGAGCCTGCCCAGGAGAAGCCCGAGGCGCCCCAGCCCCTCACGGCCGTGTCGCTGGGGCTGCTGCCCGAGGTCTTCGTCTCTCAGGTATCGACGCAGCTGCACTTCTACGCTCCCGAGGTCCTTCCGCTCCCGGCCCGTCCGGGCCGCGAGCGTGTGTTCGACCGCATCGCCGAGCGGGAGCCGGAGGAGCCGGCCGGCCGCCGTGGCCGCCGCCGTCGCGGTGGTTCCGACGATGTCGAGCCGCGCGAGCCGCGTGAGCAGCGTGACGAACCTCGCCAGCCCCGCCAGCGCGTCGTCGAGTACATCACCGAGCCCAAGGCGATCAAGGGTTCCACGCGCCTCGAGGCGAAGAAGCAGCGCCGTCGCGACGGACGGGATGCCGGTCGTCGGCGACCGGTCGTCACCGAGGCGGAGTTCCTCGCGCGTCGTGAGTCTGTCGACCGCAAGATGGTCGTCCGTTCCAAGAACGGCCGGACGCAGATCGGCGTCCTCGAAGACGGCGTGCTCGTCGAGCACTATGTCGCGCGCAACCAGGATGCCTCGCTGATCGGCAATGTCTACCTCGGCCGCGTGCAGAACGTGCTGCCGAGCATGGAGGCCGCGTTCGTCGACATCGGCCGTGGCCGCAATGCCGTGCTCTACTCCGGCGAGGTCGACTGGGATGGCGTCGAGACCGGCAACCAGCCGCGTCGTATCGAACTCGCGCTCAAGGCGGGCGACCGCGTCCTGGTGCAGGTCACCAAGGATCCGATCGGCCACAAGGGCGCCCGTCTGACCAGCCAGATCTCGCTTCCGGGTCGCTACCTCGTGTATGTGCCCGGCGGATCGATGAACGGCATCAGCCGCAAGCTGCCCGACAACGAGCGCACGCGCCTGAAGCGCATCCTCAAGGAGGTTCTCCCCGAGTCCTCCGGGGTGATCGTCCGCACGGCGGCCGAAGGTGCCACCGAAGACCAGCTCACTCGCGATGTTCAGCGGCTCACCAGCCAGTGGGAGCACATCCGCAAGCAGGTCGAGAGCCAGCAGGCGCCGGCGCTGCTGCACGCCGAGCCCGACCTTCTGGTCAAGATCGTCCGCGACGTCTTCAACGAGGACTTCACGAAGATGCTGATCCAGGGCGAGGACGCGCAGCGCACGATCCGCGCCTACCTCGAGAGTGTCGCGCCTGATCTGCTCGAGCGCGTCGAGTCGTACGAGGACGAGAGCGATCCCTTCGATGTGTTCCGGATCACGGAGCAGATCGAGAAGGCGCTCGACCGCAAGGTCTGGCTGCCGTCCGGTGGCTCGCTGGTCATCGACCGCACCGAGGCCATGACGGTCGTCGACGTCAACACGGGAAAGTTCGTCGGCTCGGGCGGAAACCTCGAAGAGACGGTCACCAAGAACAATCTCGAGGCGGCGGAAGAGATCGTCCGCCAGCTGCGTCTGCGCGACATCGGCGGCATCATCGTCGTCGACTTCATCGACATGGTGCTCGAATCGAACCGCGACCTCGTGCTGCGCCGCCTGATCGAGTGCCTCAGCCGTGACCGGACGAAGCACCAGGTCGCCGAGGTCACGTCGCTCGGCCTCGTGCAGATGACCCGCAAGAAGCTCGGCCTCGGCCTGCTCGAGACGTTCAGCGAGGCGTGCGACGTGTGCGCCGGTCGCGGCGTCATCGTGCACCACGACCCGGTCGTGAAGCACCGCTCGAGCAGCAACGGCAACGGCAACGGCAACTCGCAGTCCAACCGTCGCCAGCGCGGCGGCAACGGCCAGTCGCAGAACTCGGCGCCCGCCGCGGTGACGACGCACAGCATCCCCGAGGGGGCGAAGTCCGCGCTCGCGCAGATCGCGGCCTCGACGCGCGTTCCGAACGCCGACGAGCCGACGGAGGTCGTCGCTCCCGCCGCGGAGACGACGACGGAAGCCCCCGCCACGCAGGAGCGAGCCAAGAAGCCCCGCAAGAAGCGCGGATCCGACCGCAAGTCGCCCAAGTCCCCGGCTGAGGCGCTGCTCGATTCCGTGCTCGATGCGCTTCCCGAGCCGAAAGCTCCGGGGCAGGGACGCGGTCGTCGCCGTGTCTCCACCGCCGCGCTCACCGGCACGCCCATCTCCGTGAACTCGGAGCCGTCAGCGCCGGTCGCGGGCGGGGACTCGCAGTCCTGAGGCGATCAGTCGCCTGACCAGCTCCTTGCCGCCGACATGCTGTGCGCCGGCGGCGAGGAGCCGGGGGATGAGCTCTTCGGGGACGTCGTAGTGGTCGAGGTCGAAGGCGCGTGCAGGAACGTCGTGCGACCTCGCGAAGGCGTGCAGCTCCTGCAGGCTGTCGTCGCTGACGAGATGGGCCCACAGGCGCCCGTGTGCGGGCCAGATGGGGTCATCGACGAGAACGGTCATTCGTTCAGCCTATGACCGGACACACCAGGCGGCGCGTTTTGCCACAGTGTCCTGCATCCGGTAAAGTAGTCCCTTGGTGCGTATGCCGCGTCGTCCTGGACGGTCGAAGCGGAGAGTCTTGCGTTCGTGCCCGTCGCCCAGCGTCGCATGCAAGCAACAGTCTTCCCGTGAGATATCGGAGCCGCGAGCTCCCCAACGAAACAGGTATGAAGTGGTTTACGCAGTAGTGCGCGCCGGTGGGCGGCAGGAGAAGGTCGAGGTCGGCACGATCGTTCAGCTCGACCGTGTCAAGGCTGCCCAGGGCGAGAAGATCGAGCTGGCCGCAGTGCTGCTCGTCGACGGCGCCTCGGTGACCACCGACGCCGACTCGCTGGCGAAGGTCAAGGTCACGGCAGAGGTCATCGGCAACCTCCGCGGCCCGAAGATCATCATCCAGAAGTACAAGAACAAGACCGGCTACAAGAAGCGCCAGGGCCACCGTCAGGAGCTCACGCGCGTCAAGATCACCGGCATCAAGTAAGACCGAGGAGACCAGGACATGGCACATAAAAAGGGCGCAAGCTCCACCCGTAACGGTCGTGACTCCAACGCTCAGCGACTTGGCGTCAAGCGCTTCGGTGGACAGCAGGTTCTCGCCGGCGAGAT
>Ga0308167_1002151_pt1 | contig 19434 bp, 14 predicted proteins | sample PhyCR1_2_FD_202138 | JGI IMG/M metagenome (GOLD analysis project Ga0308167, IMG submission 202138) | Phyllosphere microbial communities from UC Gill Tract Community Farm, Albany, California, United States - DLSLRC.R1 | ecosystem: Host-associated > Plants > Phyllosphere > Unclassified | place... | reverse complement strand
CCCGATCCGAAACTCGGCTCTGCCATCATGGCGAAAGCGCGTGGCTACGGTCTGAAAGTCATCGCAGTGGATGACCAGTTCGTCACCGCGAAAGGCAAACCGATGGACACCGTGCCATTGGTAATGATGGCCGCCACCAAAATTGGTGAGCGTCAGGGTCAGGAACTCTATAAAGAGATGCAGAAACGCGGCTGGGATGTAAAAACCACCGGCGTGATGGCGATTACCGCGAACGAACTCGACACCGCACGTCGTCGTACCGGCGGCTCAATGGACGCGATCAAAGCCGCTGGCTTCCCGGCAGCGCAGATCTACCAGGTGCCAACCAAATCTAACGACATCCCTGGCGCGTTTGACGCCGGTAACTCTCTGCTGGTTCAGCATCCTGAAGTTAAACACTGGCTGATTGTCGGCATGAACGACAACACCGTGCTGGGCGGCGTGCGTGCCACCGAAGGTCAGGGCTTTAAAGCGGCTGACGTCATCGGTATCGGCATCAACGGCGTCGATGCCATCAGTGAACTGTCGAAAGACAAGGCGACCGGCTTCTACGGTTCGCTGCTGCCAAGCCCGGATATCCACGGCTATAAAAGCAGCCAGATGCTCTACAACTGGGTCAGCAAAGGTGAAGAGCCACCGAAATTCACCGAAGTTACTGATGTGGTGCTGATCACCCGTGACAACTTCAAAACTGAACTGGCGAAAAAAGGACTGATGTAACTCTGAGCCTGTCGGGCTGTCCGCAGCCCGGCATCCTTAATAGCCCATTTCGCGTCGCCCGCCATACCCGGCCGGTGGCGCGAAAGAGTGAGGATTAACATGAACACTGATTCAGCATTTCTGTCGTTTCATGGCATCAGTAAAACCTTCCCTGGCGTGAAAGCGTTGCAGGATATCTCTTTCGACTGCCGTGGCGGTGAAGTCCATGCTCTGATGGGCGAGAACGGCGCAGGCAAATCGACGCTGTTAAAAATACTCAGCGGCAGTTATCAGCCGAGCGGCGGTGAGATTCGCATTAAAGGCAAGCCGATGAGTTTTCAGCGCACCACGGATGCGCTGGACGCGGGCGTCGCCATTATTTACCAGGAACTGCATCTGGTACCGGAAATGAGCGTGGCGGAGAACATCTATCTCGGCCAGATCCCGCACAAGCATGGGCTGGTTAACCGTAAGCTGATGCGTTTTGAGGCGGGTGTGCAGCTGAAAAATCTCGGCATGGATATCGATCCCGATATGCCACTGAAATACCTGTCGCTGGGGCAGTGGCAGATGGTAGAGATTGCCAAAGCGCTGGCGCGCAACGCGCGCATTATCGCCTTTGACGAGCCAACCAGCTCCCTGTCAGCACGTGAAATCGACAACCTGTTCCGCGTCATCCGCCAGCTCCGCGAGGAGGGCCGGGTGGTGCTCTACGTTTCTCACCGCATGGAAGAGATCTTCGCCCTCAGCGATGCCATCACCGTGTTTAAAGATGGCCGCTACGTGCGGACGTTTACTGACATGGCGAACACCCATCACGACGATCTGGTGCAGGCGATGGTGGGACGTAACCTGGGTGATATCTATGGCTACTCACCGCGTCCCAAAGGGGACGTGCGGCTGGAGCTGGACAAGGTCGAAGCGAAGGGCGTGCGTACGCCGATTTCGCTGAAAGTCCATGCCGGTGAAATCGTCGGACTGTTTGGCCTGGTCGGTGCCGGACGCAGTGAGCTGCTGAAAGGCCTGTTTGGCGGCACGCGTCTGCGCGGCGGTCAGGTGATCCTGGACGGTAAACCGCTGCCGCTGCGGGAGCCTATCGACGCCATCCGCGCGGGCATCATGCTCTGCCCGGAAGACCGTAAAGCCGAGGGAATTATTCCGGTGCACTCGGTGCGCGACAACATCAACATCAGCGCCCGTCGTCACAATCTTACGGCTGGTTGCCTGATTAAAAATGGCTGGGAACACAAGAATGCCGACAGCCATATCCGCTCGCTGAACATCAAAACGCCCAGCGCCGATCAGCTGATCATGAATCTCTCCGGCGGTAACCAGCAGAAGGCGATTCTGGGACGCTGGCTCTCCGAAGATATGAAAGTGATCCTGCTGGATGAGCCCACGCGCGGCATCGATGTCGGTGCCAAACATGAAATTTATAACCTGATTTATCAGCTGGCGAACCGGGGCATTGCGGTGCTGTTCGCCTCAAGCGATTTACCGGAAGTGATGGGCCTGGCTGACCGCATCGTTGTGATGCGTGAAGGTGCCATTGCCGGTGAACTGCTGCACGACGACGCTACGGAGCAGCAGACGCTGAGCCTGGCGATGCCCAAAACCACTCAAGCGGCCGCCGTGGCCTGACAGGAGATCATCATGGCTTCATCCACGACCTCAAATACGCCGCAGCCCGCTTCACGCGGTGGCCTGCGGTTAGGTCGCATCTGGGACAACTTCGGCATGCTGGTAGTATTTGCACTGCTGTTTATTGTCTGTGCGATTTTTGTGCCGAACTTTGGCTCGTTTATCAATATGAAAGGCCTGGGACTGGCGATGTCGATGTCCGGCATGGTCGCCTGCGGCATGCTGTTCTGTCTGGCTTCCGGTGATTTTGACCTGTCGGTCGCTTCTGTTATCGCCTGTGCGGGGGTTGTCACCGCCGTGGTGATCAACATGACCGAGAGCCTGTGGATTGGTGTCGGCGCCGGTCTGGTGCTCGGCATGATCACCGGTTTTATCAACGGCTTTGTGATCGCCCGTCTCAAGATCAATGCGCTGATCACCACGCTGGCGACGATGCAGATCGTGCGCGGCCTGGCGTATATCTTCTCTGACGGTAAAGCGGTTGGTATTGAAGATGAGCGCTTCTTTGAACTGGGCTTTGCCAACTGGTTTGGCGTGCCTGCGCCAATCTGGCTGACGCTGGCCACCATGCTGATCTTCGGCTTCCTGCTCAACAAAACCACCTTTGGCCGTAATACGCTGGCGATTGGTGGTAATGAAGAGGCAGCGCGCCTGGCCGGTGTGCCGGTGGTACGTACCCGCATCATCATCTTTATTCTTTCCGGTCTGGTTTCAGCGGCAGCGGGCATCATCCTGGCATCACGTATGACCAGTGGTCAGCCCATGACGTCTATCGGCTATGAGCTGGTGGTGATTTCTGCCTGTGTACTGGGTGGCGTGTCACTGAAGGGCGGTATCGGTAAGATTTCCTACGTGGTGGCAGGGGTATTAATTCTCGGCACCGTCGAGAATGCGATGAATTTATTGAATATCTCGCCGTTCTCACAGTATGTGGTGCGCGGTCTGATACTGTTAGCAGCGGTGATTTTTGACCGTTACAAACAGAAAAAAGCCTGATTGAGCGAGCCGTTGGTCCGCAGAGGCAGACGCCTCTGCGGACTATCCGAACAATAACAGACTGAGTGAGGACGCTATGTATCACCGCGAATTACCGGCCGAGCAGCAAAACCCCCTGTTGCCTGGCTATTCATTCAATGCCTGGCTGGTGGCGGGGCTGACGCCCATCACCGCTGAGGGTCCGCTCGATTTCTTTATCGATCGCCCGCACGGCATGAAAGGTTACATTCTGAATCTCACCATTAAAGGCAAAGGACGGGTATTCGACGGCGAGCGGGCGTTTGACTGCGAACCGGGCGAAATGCTGCTGTTTCAGCCGAAAACTGCCCACTATTATGGTCGCGCGCCGGACAGTCCGCAGTGGTTCCACCGCTGGGTCTATTTCCGTCCGCGCGCCTACTGGCACGACTGGCTGCGCTGGCAGGATGAGCAGGAGGGTGTGGGACGCCTGCTGCTGCCTGAATCGCTGCGGGGCGAATTTGACCGCTTGTTTGCCAGCATCGAACAGACCCATAACTCGGGTCGTCGCTTTGCGGAAGAGCTGGCGATGAACCTGCTGGAGCGACTGCTGCTGCGTGCTGTCGAAGAAGATCCGCGCAGTCATCAGTTAATCCGTGATCCGCGCGTGATTGAAGCCTGCCAGTATGTGACCAACCACCTCGCCAGCGAGGTCAAGATCGAAGAGGTGGCGCGCCACGTCTGCCTGTCACCGTCGCGGCTGGCACACCTGTTCCGCGAGCAGATGGGTGTGAACCTGCTGCGCTGGCGAGAAGATCAGCGCGTTATTCGCGCCAAACTGTTGCTGCAGACCACCCAGGAACCGATCGCCTCGGTAGGGCGCGAAGTAGGCTACGACGACCAGCTCTACTTCTCACGCGTATTTCGCAAGCGTGTTGGTGTCAGTCCCAGCGATTTCCGCCGCCGCAATCAGGATGCACACGACAGCCTGGCGGCGCAGACGGCCTGGCCCCTGGCGCGGAGTGCTATCTCTTAGTTTTTTCGGGAGATTCCGCCTTGTCCTCACCTGGTTAATAGTCTTAAATCAATCAGGTTAGCGACAAAGAGGAATCAAAATGAGCGATAAATTACGTGTTGGTCTGATCGGCTACGGTTTTGCCAGTAAAACGTTTCACGCCCCGCTGATTGCCGGGACACCGGACGTCGAGCTGGCAGCCATTTCCAGTAGCGACGCCAGCAAAGTCCACGCCGACTGGCCTGCCGTTAAGGTGGTGGCCGATGCTCAGGCGCTGCTGGACGACCCTACGCTGCAACTGATTGTTATTCCTACCCCCAACGACACCCACTTCCCGCTGGCAAAAGCGGCGCTGAACGCCGGTAAGCATGTGGTGGTTGATAAGCCGTTCACCGTGACGCTGTCACAGGCGCGCGAACTGGACGCCCTGGCGAAAGCCAAAGGTCTGCTGCTTTCAGTGTTCCACAACCGCCGCTGGGACAGTGATTTTCTGACGCTGAAATCCCTGCTTGAGGCGGGCTCGCTGGGTGAAGTGCGCTATTTCGAATCGCATTTTGACCGCTTCCGTCTGGAAGTGCGTAATCGCTGGCGCGAAATGAAGGGCGCAGGCAGCGGAATCTGGTATGACCTTGGGCCACATCTGCTGGACCAGGCGCTGCAACTGTTTGGCCCGCCGGTCGCCATTAATGTCGATCTGGCCGAGATGCGTCCGGGCGCGCAGACCACAGACTACTTCCACGCCACGTTGACCTATCCGCAGCGCCGTGTCGTGCTTCACGCCAGCATGCTGGTGGCGGCGGAATCCGCGCGTTATACCGTCCACGGCACGCGCGGCAGTTACGTCAAATATGGTCTGGACCCGCAGGAAGATCGCCTGAAGTCGGGTGATTTCCCGCCGCAGGCAGACTGGGGCTATGACATGCGCGACGGCACGCTGACGCTGGTTGATGGTGATTCACTGACGGAAACCACGCAGCTGACTCAGCCTGGCAATTACCCGGCTTATTATGCGGGCATTCGCGATGCGATTGCCGGACGCGGGAACAATCCGGTGACGGCAGAAGAGGCGATTCAGGTGATGGAGCTGATCGAACTGGGTCTGCAATCCGCCGAGAAACGCCAGACGATGTCGCTGAAGCGCGTCTGATCGCTGAGTACGTAGCGAAGAAAGCAGAACGGGCCGGTTATCCGGCCCGTTTTTTATGGCTGACGCGAGCAGATTACTGCACGCGGGCGCGAACAGCCGCTTTCTCAGCGTCACTCAGGAAGGCAATCGTCAGACCGTTTTCCTGCGCCTGACGCATCTGCGCCATGCTCAGGCCAGCAGCCGGTGCGGCATGCTGATACTCATGCGCCAGCTCAATGCCCTGAACCGCCGGATCATCGGTGTTAATCGTTGCCAGAATGCCATGCTCAAGGAAGATCTTCAGTGGATGCTGCGCCAGCGAGGGCACTGTGCTGGTCTGGATATTAGATGTCAGGCAGGATTCAATACCAATACGGTGCTCCGCCAGGAAATCCATCAGCGCGCGATCTTCAATCGCTTTCACACCGTGACCAATACGCTCAGCGCCCAGCTCCCGGATTGCCTGCCAGATGCTCTCGGGTCCGGCGGCTTCACCCGCATGTACGGTAACGCGGAAACCGGCATCGCGTGCCTGAGTGAAATGGCTCAGGAACTCACTGCCCGGGAAGCCCAGCTCATCGCCCGCCAGATCGACCGCAGTGATGTGGTCGCGATGGGTAAGCAAACCTTCCAGTTCGACGAGGCAGGCATCTTCACCAAAGGTACGGCTCATAATACCAATCAGACGTACGTCGATATTGTGCTGCTGACAGCCAGCGCGCACGCCATCGATTACTGCTTCAACCACACCGGCAATGGGCAGGTTGTGGGTCATCGCCATGTAGCCAGGGGAAAAACGCAGTTCGGCATAGTGAATGCCCGCGCGCGCGGCATCTTCGACATTCTCCTGCGCAATCCGGCGGCAGGCATCCAGATCGCCCAGCACTTTCACGCCCCAGTCGAGCTTCTGCAGGAAGCTTACCAGGTCAGGTTCATTCTCGCCGACCTGCACATGGGGAAGCAGCGTCTCAAGCGTGGTGGCGGGCATGGCAAGGTTAAACTGGCGACCTAAATCAAGAATGGTTTGTGCACGGATGTTGCCATCAAGATGGCGGTGAATGTCAGTCAGAGGAATTTTAGAATCGATCATGGCGCACTCGCTCAGTTGTCGGTGAAGTGCAGAGCATTATAAAAATATCTTGCGCAACAGCGCCAGCGATTTGCGCAACAGTCACGCCGGATGCTGCTTAATTACCCATAACCGGCGGGAAAAGGGCGGTTTGCGGCGGGCAGACATGAAAAAAGCGACCCGAAGGTCGCTTTAATGGACGCCAGTTCAATTACTGTGGCATGCCTTCGCTGGTCGGCATACCCAGCATATAGCGGGACAGGAACTGCTCCAGCGTCATTTTATCGCCGTTCATGTTCACCTGTCCGTTGGCGTACTGCAGGCTGGTAACAATGTTGTTATCCTGCTGCTGAGTCAGGCGGAACATTTGCCCCATTGCCGCCAGTCCTTTCACCTGTTGATCCGCCAGTTTCTGCGCATCATCGGCCTGATAGCCCTCGGCCAGACCCACTTTATGCATGGTTTCTGTCGCCATCGGCATATTGATGACCAGCTTGCTGTCCAGGTTCTTCAGAACCCGGTCAACCATCGCGCTGAGGGTCTGGGCTTCACCGGTTACGGCAGAAGGGTCGTTGAAGCTGGCGGTCAGGTTAAAGGTACTTTCCCCTTTATCATTCTTCCAGCTCAGCGGCGCGATGCTGATGGATGGCGAGCCTTTCAGCAGCATTGGCAGATTGCTCATCAGAATCTGATGCACGCCCGCCTGATAGCGGATAGGGTCTTCCGCGACGCCAGGCTGGCTCAGTAATTCCTGCATCTGCGCATTATAACGATCGGAGAAGGCTTTTACCGCCTGTGCATCAAACTGGGACAGTTTCATTTTCAGCGCCGCCTGACCAAAGTCCTGCTTCTGCAGCTGAACGCCTTCAACCTTGTAGTCGATATCGCCACCAATCTTTCCGGCGCTGTTATCGAAAGAGGAGGTGCCTTTCATTTTGTTCAGCGTCAGGGCATCCTGACCATTGATGCTGGCATTGACCTTCTCAATATTCACTGACTGGTCGCCGATACGTACACCTTCGGGGCTGAGGTGTGTGTTACCACTCAGCTTCAGTCCATTGATGGTGAAGAGGACTGGCTGACCCATCTCATTTTTACTGGTCAGCGCGAGGCTATCAACGTCACTGTCCAGCGACACTTTATCGCCTTTATTATCTGCGCTGATGTTGAAGGTGCCGCCATTGGTGGCCAGACGCTCGCCGGTTTGCGCATTCTGATAATCAACCGGCAGGACGCGCAGCGCCGTGTCGGTAGCACCGCTGTAGCCGATGCGGGTATCTGCGTTAATCAGGGACTTATTGCCGGTCAGCTCAAATAGCTTCTTCACCGCATCGGTGTTAGCCAGTTCGGTATGCACCGACGCCATGCTCGGGATCAGATTGAAATGCTTCAGTTGAGCAAACGGGAAAGGTCCGTGATCGATGGTCTCATTCAGGATGATGCTCTGACCTGGCTTCAGCAGCGGATTATCTTCCGTCTGCGAGTTAGCCTGAACCACCAGATTCACTTTGCTGCTGAACACGCCGCGCTGATAGTCCTGATAGCTGATCTTCAGTCGGCTATTAGGGGCATAAGCATTCAGCTGGGTATTGGCATTTTGCACCAGCTGGTCCCTGTGGCTTTCAATCTGCTTGCCGGTGAACCATGCCGCGCCAGTCCAGACTACGCCCAGTGCGATAATCACACCTACGGCAACATTGGTCTTTTTCATTGCTGATTCGTCCTTATCCATGAGTCCGCTTATGCCGCAGGTTTGCCCCAGCGACCGAAGAAAAACGCCCGCAGGCGTTTAAAAGCTAATAGGTTGAAATAATAGCAGTTAACAGGCATTCCGTCAGCCGCTTCACCCTAAGTCATTAAATACCCGCGCCAGTCGGCCCGTACCGGCTGCCGTAACCGGTGATTCGCTGGCGGCGATGAAGCAGGATTCGCCGGGTTTCAGCGTCAGTTGCTCTTCGCCTTTAGCGATCACCGCCTGGCCTTCGATACAGAACAGCAGGGCGGCGCTTTGCTGCGTCAGCGATTGCGGCTCCGCGTTCAGGGCATGAATAGCGAAGGCAAAATCCTCGACCGGAATCGGGAAGCGCAACGCGTTGTCCTGTTGCACAGGCGTGGTCAGCAGGGCACTGGCGGGTTTCTCGTCAAACTTCAGGTTAGCCATCAGCTCGGCGATATCGATATATTTTGGCGTCAGACCGGCCCGCAACACGTTATCGGAGTTTGCCATCACCTCCAGCGCCACCCCTTTCAGATAGGCGTGCGGCGTTTCCGCGTAGAGGAACATCGCCTCACCCGGTTGCAGGGTGATCACGTTCAGCAGCAGCGGTGAAAACAGGCCGCTGTCGTCAGGATACTCTGCCGCAATCATGCGGATGGTTTCCCACGGCTCGCCCTGTTGCGCATTAAGCGCGGATTTCAGCACGCCCAGCGCCAGCGATTTCGCCTCGTCTTCCAGTGACAGCAGGGTAGAGAACAGCGCGGCCAGCGTATTCTGATCGGGATGCTGCAGAAAATGCGCAATCTGCGGATGTGCGCCCGCGACGGGCTCCAGCAGTGAAACCATCTGCGTCAGCGTGCGAAAGCCATTCATCGCCTGGAAGGGGGTCAGCGCATAGACCAGTTCCGGCTTGTGGTTGGCATCTTTATAGTTACGCTCTGCCGCACTCAGTGGGATACCCGCCGCATTCTCACGGGCAAAACCCACCTCAGCCGCGTGTTTGCTGGGATGCACCTGAATCGACAGCGGCTGATCGGCACACAACACTTTGAACAGGAAAGGCAGTTCACCAAACCGCTGCGCCACCGCCTCGCCGAGCATCGCGACAGGCGCGGCATCAATTACGTCACGCAGGGAACGCTCGCTACCCTGATAGATCACGGTGGAGGGGCTTTTCGGATGCGCGCCCATCCAGAGTTCCGCCATCGGCTGGCCCTGAGGATTTGCGATACCGTAAAGCTCAGTTAATGCCGTTTTGCTGCCCCACGCGTAATTTTGCAGCGAATTGTTCATTTTTTGCATCGTATAACCCTTTATCACGGGAAATTATTGCCGCTATTAAAGCAGAAACTGCCGGTAAAAATACATATCCAGCGCAAAAGGACGCTAAGCTCTGATAATGTTAAATTATTGTGTATTACCATCCGGACCGCCCGACAGCTGATTGTAACGACCCCGGCGGTCATTCTTTTAAAAACAAGGTGAAGGAGACGTATTCATGGCAGCCAACCGCATTGAGAAAGATTCAATGGGCCCCATCGATGTACCTACAGACAAATTATGGGGCGCGCAGACGCAGCGCTCACTGGAACATTTCCGCATCTCAACCGAAAAAATGCCCACCGCGCTGGTGCACGCACTGGCGCTGACCAAGCGCGCCGCAGCCAGCGTGAACCGCGATCTGGGACTGCTGCCCGCCGAACGAGCCGATGCGATTGTCAGCGCGGCAGATGAAGTACTGGCTGATAAGCATGCGGATGAATTTCCGCTGGCGATCTGGCAAACCGGCTCCGGCACCCAGACCAATATGAACATGAACGAAGTGCTGGCGAACCGCGCGAGTGAAATCCTCGGCGGAGAGCGCGGCATGTCGCGCCTGGTCCATCCCAACGACGATGTGAACAAGAGCCAGAGCTCCAACGATGTCTTCCCGACGGCGATGCATGTTGCCGCTGTGATCGCCCTGCGCGAACAGCTGATCCCACAGATTCAGGTGCTTAAGAAAACGCTGAGCCAGAAATCCGACGCCTTTAAAGATATCGTCAAGATTGGCCGTACTCACCTGCAGGATGCGACGCCGCTGACCCTGGGCCAGGAAATCTCTGGCTGGGTGGCGATGCTGGAGCACAACCTGAAGCATATCGAACAGAGCATTCCGCATGTGGCAGAGCTGGCGCTGGGCGGAACCGCCGTGGGCACCGGCCTCAACACCCACCCGGAATATGCGGTGCGCGTGGCGAAGGCGCTGGCCGATCTCACGCAGCAGCCGTTCGTCACCGCGCCTAACAAGTTTGAGGCACTGGCCACCTGCGATGCGCTGGTGCATGCCCATGGCGCACTGAAAGGTCTGGCCGCCTCACTAATGAAGATCGCCAACGATGTGCGCTGGCTCTCTTCCGGTCCACGCTGCGGCATCGGCGAAATCGCGATTCCCGAAAATGAACCTGGCAGCTCCATCATGCCAGGCAAAGTCAATCCGACCCAGTGCGAGGCGATGACCATGCTTTGCTGTCAGGTGATGGGAAATGACGTGGCGATCAACATGGGCGGCGCGTCCGGTAACTTTGAGCTTAATGTCTTCCGTCCGATGGTCATCCATAACTTCCTGCAATCGATTCGCCTGCTGGCAGATGGTATGGACAGTTTTAATCATCACTGTGCTGTCGGCATTGAGCCGGTGCGTGAGCGTATCGATCAACTGCTGAATGAGTCACTGATGCTGGTGACGGCGCTGAATACCCATATTGGTTATGACAAAGCGGCAGAAATTGCCAAGAAAGCACACAAAGAAGGGCTGACGCTGAAAGGCTCGGCGCTGAAGCTGGGTTATCTCACTGAAGAAGAGTTTGATGCCTGGGTCCGGCCGGAAGAGATGGTCGGCAGCATGAAGTCGTAAGGTTTAAGCGAGAACAGAGGCCAGCGGATGCTGGCCTTTTTTTATTCAGATGGGGCAATCGACCCACAGATGCAGCCGGGGTATCAACAGATTCAGCGGTTCAGCGGCAGGTTTATGACGATGCGTAATGTTATCAGCGTCGTAGTTAAGCAACTCGCCCAGCACCGGCACCTGAGTGCGATCGCGACAGATCACCAGAATTGGCGAAGGACAGGCCAGCTGGGTCTGCTTTTGTTCATCCGCGCGCCAGACGCGCGCCACCGGCTGGACCTTCACCGGGCGCTTGATTTTCAGCCGTGCTGAGGCGGGAAGGGCGCGCACACTAGCCAGCTCCTCCTGTACTTTTTCCGCCCACTGTTCCCGTGACCAGGGCGCTTTCGCGCGTCCCGACTTCAGGCTTTTTTCCAGCTGGGCGATCACCTCTTCACGCTTGAGATTCTTGATAATGTGCTTATTGGCCCAGCCGAAACGCAGGCTATCTGGGGCGCTTAGAAGGGTGATTGAGCGATAGGCATTCAGGGTAATCAGACCGCGTAAATGCTGGTGGACGAACTCAAAACGTGCTTCGCTCGGCAGACCCGAGTCCACCGTAATCAGCTGCTCCAGCCGCGCTTTCAGCTGGTTGATGAGATCGACCAGCGCGCCAATTTCTGCTTCCCGTTCCGCGTCGCATTCAATACAGAGTGCACCGGGTAAGCGAACAGCTGCCTTGGTGCTCAGCTGTTCGGACTGATGCTGCATGAACAGGCGGCAGTAGTGGTCGAGCGCCATCTTCAGTGCGCTCTCGCCTAGATGCTGCTCAACGGCAATCTGAGTGATCGCTTCATGCTCACGGCCTTTCACCACCGGTGGCAGGCTGAAGACGCGGGCAATCAGCAGAGGCTGCGCTTCAATCTGCTGACGCAGCTCCCCCAGCGCCTGTTCCAGGTCATTTACACACTGATGCATATCAGCCACTAAGTCGTAGCGCGTCATGTTGTGCCTCCATAGTTACAACGTCCACAATGTGGCAGAAGCCTTGCGAGAATGCAATTCCCTCATAGTTACAACATACAGTTAGTGTTTTCTTTAAAAACCGTGCGATCTGCCCGGCGATAAAGCGAAAAGAGCGTCACGCATTTTGGCTTATCGCATAACATGTTATAAAAACGGTTCGCCTGCTAACGAAGAGATTACCTGTGAATCAGAACATCAAACCCGGCATTGCCGCCATTATCACTCTGGGCTGGGTGCAGATACTCTCATGGGGCGGGTCGTTCTACCTGATGGCCGTGATGGCGAATCCGATTGCAGCTGAGACGGGCTGGTCTCAACAGTGGATTTACGGCGCGCTCTCGACCGGCATTCTGGTGTCAGGCCTCCTGTCACCGATGGCGGGCAGGATTATCGCGCGAACCGGTGGCCGCCTGCTGCTGGCGTTGAGCGGGGGGGTGATGGCGGTGGGGCTGGTGACGATGGCGTATAGCGGCTCGCTGCCGCTGTTTCTGTTCGCCTGGGTGATTATTGGCATCGGTATGGCGATGGGCCTCTATGATGCGCTGTTTGCCACGCTCGGCACCTGCTATGGCGGTCAGGCACGTTCAGCCATCACCAGTATTACGCTAATATCGGGCTTCTGCACCACGCTGGTCTGGCCGGGCACGGCATTGTTAATCCATGGATTTGGCTGGCGGAATGCGTCACTGATTATTGCGGCCATGATGGTGGTCTGCGTGCTGCCTGCCTATCTGTTTGCGTTACCCGCGAGTCACACTAAGCGGCCAGTTAAACGCAGGATTAAGCCGCCTGCCACGGCGGAGATTGAACCCACGTTATTCTGGCTCCTTTGCGCCATCTTTACTCTGGCATCCGTGATTATGACGGCGATTTCCGTGCAGCTCATCGCCCTGTTGCAGGCCACAGGCCATACGCTGACGTCGGCGCTGGCGATCAGCGCCGTACTGGGTCCGTGCCAGGTGGGGGCCCGTATTGTCGATATCGCGTTTAAACGCAGCCATCCGATTCGTACCACCTTTTTCTCTGTTGGGCTGGTCGCGCTGGGTCTTCTGCTGCTGGCACTCTTTCCGCAGATGGCGCTGCTGAGCATGGTGCTGTATGGCGCAGGGAATGGCTTACGTGCCATCGTGCGCGGAACTTTACCGCTGGCGATGGTCAAACCAGAGTCTTACGCAATCGTGGTGGGTAAAATGGCCCGCCCGGCATTAATGGGCCAGGCACTGACGCCGCTTATTGGTGGATATGTGTTTGAAAGGATGGGAGCCCCGGCAACGCTGTGGTTGCTTTGCGCCTTAGCAATCTTTAACGTGGTACTGGTCATGGCGCTGAAACAGCGCTTACCGGCAATATCAGCCCCCAGCATATGACAATGCTGTTACGCCTGTTCGGCAGAGAGTGGGCCGTTAGCAGGCTAAGCACCTTGTGCTATCGGGCCTCCGCCTTTGGTGAATACGTGCCTTGTCGCTGCCGGTTTGCTTCAAAAAAGCAACAGTGTTTGTTATATTTATTGCTCATTGATTGTTCACTTATGCGGCAATAAAACAATAAGATCCACCGCAACTCAGGATAAAGAAATGCTTGATTATCGCTTCCCGACAGCTTTGCAAATGGTTCTGAGCGTAGCGATGGCGGAGCAAATGGGTAAACGCTCTACCAGCGCGATTCTGGCCTATGGGCTGGAAGCGAATCCCAGTTTCATTCGAAAATTAATGGTCCCGCTGACCCGAGACGGCATCATCGTCTCTACGCTGGGCCGAACCGGTTCGATTCATCTGGGCCGTCCTGCAGCAGACATTACTCTGCGGGATATCTATGTCTCAGTGATCGAAGACAAAAAGATCTGGGCCGCGCGTCCTGATGTCGCCCCGCGCTGTCTGGTCAGTGCCAACCTCTGCTGGTACTTCAAGTCGATAGCCGATGAAGCCGAGCAGGCATCGCTGGATGTGCTGGCAAAACGCACCGTGGCAGACGCACTGAACGAGCTGAAGAAACGCGACACCAGTAACTGCACCGCCGTACCGGAACCTGAACCCGAAGAGAGTGAAGAACTCTGCAAAAAAGGCCGCTGATGAGCGGCTTTTTTTATGTCTGCTGAACGTCCATTTCCTGAGCCTTTTCTTTCCCAAACCTGCAACGCAGGCCTTCTCTCCGTAAATTTCATCTTGACCTCCTACAGCATCGTCTTAAAATGACTTCATTGGATGAAGTCGCGGAGGTCAGGATGAACACCGTTGTCAGGGACTTACGGAAAAACAGCGTGAAACGCTGGAGCAGGTTTTTCAAATGCCGCCGCCGTCCGGACTGAAATGGCAGGCAGTTGAGTCATTAATCAGGGCTCTGGGTGGTGAGATTAAAGAAGGCAGTGGTTCACGGGTGCGTTTTCTTCTCAGAGGAAGAATAGCGCGTTTTCACCGGCCACACCCTTCGCCAGACACCGACAGAGCTGCTGTTGTTAATCTGCGTGAATGGCTGGAAAGTATTGGAGTCGATCCCTATGAATAATCGTTCAAATTCATCAATCACCGTCGCCGGGCAATCCGCCGTGATCTCCTATGTCCCCGAACTCAACATGTTCCGTGGGCGCTTTACTGGCCTGTCAGGCTACTGTGATTTTATCTCTGACAGCGTACAGGGCCTGTACAAAGAGGGCGAGATTTCGCTGCGCGAATACCTGGAAGATTGTGCAGCCTCCGGCATTAATCCCTATGCTGAGCAGGAAAAAATTAAGACCTTTACGCTGCGCTATCCTGAATCGCTGGGAGAGCGTCTTTCTCAGGCTGCCGCGCAAAATGAAACCTCGCTGAATGCGTTTATCATTGAAACGCTAAATGAAAGATTGAAGCAGCGCTAACCTGCAAGGCCAGGTTTGCTGGAATGGGTGCGTCATAAAAAAAAAGGGGCGATCATCCGATCGCCCCTGTTAACTTTTACGGTTTATGCCGTCACTGACTCCGTATTCCCTGACCGGCGCGTCACCAGCTTGCGCAGGGCAACATAAAACACCGGTGTCAGGAACAGGCCGAACAGCGTTACGCCGAGCATACCGGAGAAGACCGTTATACCGGTTACGCCGCGCACTTCTGCACCCGCGCCTTCACCCAGAATCAGCGGTATCGTACCGGCGATAAAGGCGATGGAAGTCATCACAATCGGACGCAGACGCAGGCGACACGCCTCCAGCGCCGCTTCCACAATTCCTTTACCCTGAATCTCCAGCTCACGTGCGAACTCAACGATCAAAATCGCGTTCTTACAGGCCAGTCCCATCAGCACCACCAGTCCGACCTGCACGAAGACGTTGTTGTCCCCGCCGGTCAGCCAGACGCCAAACAGCGCGGAGAGCATCGTCATGGGCACAATCAGGATCACCGCCAGCGGCAGCGTCCAGCTCTCATACAGCGCCGCCAGCACAAGGAACGCCAGCAACACGGCCATCGGGAAAACAATCAGTGCGGTATTGCCCTGAGTGGACTGTTGATAACTCAGATCCGTCCACTCAATGTTCATGCCGTTAGGCAACAGCTGACCGGACATCGCTTCCAGCTGACTCATTGCCTGCGCGGAAGAGAGCACGCGTGGGTCGGCATCGCCAATCAAATCCGCTGCCGGATAGCCGTTATAGCGAATCACCGGGTCGGGACCGTAGGTGGTGGTGATGTTAACCATGCTGCCAATCGGCACCATCTCACCGCGATCGTTACGGGTACGCAGGTTAGCAATATCTTCCACGCTGTCGCGGAAATCGCCATCTGCCTGCGCCATCACTCGCCAGGTGCGGCCAAAGCGGTTGAAGTCATTCACGTACGACGAGCCAAGATAGGTCTGCAGCGTGCTGAACAGTGCAGTCAGCGAGACGCCCTGCGCCTTGGCTTTATCCCGGTCAACCTTCACATCAAGCTGTGGAACGTTGGCCTGATAGGAGGAGATAGGGAAGTGCATCCCTGGCGTCTGCATGATGCTGCCCGACAGCGTATTAATTGCCGTCTGCAATGCACCATAACCCAGACCCGCACGGTCCTGCACATACAGCGAATAGCCCGAACCCTGACCCAGCCCCAGAATCGGGGGTGGCATTATCGAGAAACCAAAACCCTGCTGGATTTGCGAGATCTTCGCATTGATCTCCGCGTTAATCTCGGCCGCCGTATGTTTGCGCTCATTAAACGGCTTCAGGCCGAAGAAGACCGTTCCGCTGTTTGGCGTATTGGTAAACTGCAGCGCATTCAGGCCGGGGAACGCCACCGCATAGGCGACGCCTTCGGTCTGCATACCAATTTCGCTCATTCTGCGAATCACTTCATCGGTACGCGCCAGTGAGGAGCCTTCCGGCATCTTCACGCCGCCAATCAGATAGAGCTTATCCTGAGTCGGGATAAAGCCGCCCGGCACGGTGTGGAACATAAATCCGGCACCGGCCAGCAACAATATATAGACGCCAAACACCGCGCCACGGCGACGCAGCGTGCGACCGACCAGCGATTCATAGCCATGCGCACTTCGCTGGAAGAAGCGGTTAAACGGACGGAACAGCCAGCCAAACAGCGCATCAATAATCCGCGTCAGCCGGTCTTTCGGCGCGTTATGATCTTTCAGCAGCATCGCCGCCAGGGCGGGCGAGAGCGTCAGCGAGTTAATGGCCGAGATCACGGTGGAGATCGCGATGGTGGTGGCGAACTGCTTGTAGAACTGTCCGGTAACGCCCGAGAGAAACGCCATCGGCACAAACACCGCGCACAGCACCAGCGCAATCGCAATGATCGGCCCGGAGACCTCTCGCATCGCCTGATGTGCAGCGGCGCGTGGTGAGAGTCCCATTTCGATATTACGTTCGACGTTCTCTACCACCACAATGGCGTCATCCACCACGATACCGATCGCCAGTACCAGCCCGAACAGGCTGAGGGTGTTCAGCGAGAAGCCAAGCAGATAGAGCACGCTAAAAGTACCCACGATAGAAACCGGCACCGCCAGCAACGGAATGATCGAGGCGCGCCAGGTCTGCAGGAACAGAATCACGACCAGCACCACCAGGATCACCGCTTCCAGCAGGGTCTGAACCACCGCCTTAATCGAGTCGCGGACAAACACCGTCGGGTCATAAGGCGCGGCCCATTTCACATCGTTGGGGAAGCGGGTTGCCAGCTCATCCATTTTGGCGCGAACCGCATTGGAGAGATCGATGGCGTTGGCGCCTGGTGCCTGGAAGATGCCGATACCGACCGCATCTTTGTTATTGAGCTGCGAGCGCAGGGCATAGCTGCCTGAACCCATCTCAATCCGCGCCACATCACGCAGGCGCACCAGTGAACCATCTTCTGAGGTTTTCAGGATGATATCGCCGAACTCCTGCTCGCTCTCCAGTCGTCCCTGCGTGTTAATCGACAGCAGGAAGTCGCTCTGCTTCTTAAGCGGCTCGGCACCCAGCTGACCGGCAGAGACCTGCACGTTCTGCTCCTGCATCGCCGTCACCACGTCAGAAGCGGTCAGGCCTCGCGCCGCGACTTTGTTAGGATCCAGCCAGACGCGCATTGCATATTCACCTGCGCCGAAAATCTGGATCTGACCGACGCCCGGCAGACGCGCCAGCTCATCTTTCACCTTCAGCGTGGCGTAGTTACGCAGGTAGAGCGAATCGTAGGTATTGTTGGGTGAGAACATGTGGACGACCAGCGTCAGGGTCGGCGACATCTTCTGGGTTGTCACCCCCAGCCGACGCACATCTTCCGGCAGACGCGCTTCCGCCTGCGCCACGCGGTTCTGCACCTGAACCTGCGCCTGATCGGGATCGGTGCCTGGACGGAAGGTGACGGTAGTCACCAGCACGCCGTCCGAACCCGCCACTGACTTCATGTACATCATGTTTTCAACGCCGTTGATCGCCTCTTCCAGTGGCGTCGCCACGGAGTCCGCAATCACTTTCGGGTTAGCGCCCGGATACTCAGCGCGCACCTGCACGCTGGGTGGCACAACGTCGGGATATTCACTGATCGGCAACAGCGGAATGGAAATCACGCCAGTGACAAAAATCAGGATCGACAGCACCGCAGCAAAAATCGGCCGGTCGATAAAAAAGCGGGAAAAGTCCATAGCGGCCTCGAATTATTGAGCGGCTGCCGCACGCATGGCGACCTGCTGAGCAGTGACCGGCATGCCGGGCATAAATACTTTTTGCAGACCGGCGATGATCACCCTGTCACCCGATTTCAGACCGGATTTAACGATACGCAGGCCATCTATCATCGCGCCGGGCTGGATATCCCGCCGCTGCGCTTTTCCCTCGCCATCCACCACGTAGACATATTTGCGATCCTGGTCGGTTAATACTGCTTTATCGTCAATCAGCACCGCTTCGAACTGCGCGCTGCCTGGCAGACGCACGCGGGCAAACAGGCCGGGCGTGAACTGCCGCTGTTGATTGTCGAGCAGGGCGCGCATGCGAATGGTGCCGGTGCTGGCGGTCAGCTGGTTATCCATGAAGTCGATTTTGCCCTGATGCGGGAAACCCTGTTCCCCGACCAGCGCAATCTCTACCGGCAGCGCATGACGCTGCTGGCCCTGACGCGCCATCGCCTGATAATTCAGGAAGGTGTTCTCATCGACATCGAAATAGACATACATCTGCTGCTGCGACACCAGTGTGGTCAGCACGCTGGCACTGTCGCCAGCGGTTACCAGGTTACCGGCGGTGATCTGCGCGCGACTGGCGCGACCATCAATCGGCGCGGTGACGCGAGTAAAGTCCAGGTTGAGCTGCGCCATGTCTACTGCAGCTTCTGCGGCCAGCACATCCGCCTGCGCCTGACTGGCAGCGGAGCGACGCTGTTCCCATGCCTCGCGGGAAATCGCCTGTGTGCCGATCAGCTTCTCGCTGCGGCCCGATTCGCTGCGGGCCAGACTCGCCTGACTGCGCGCGCGGGCCAGTTCCGCTTTGGCCTGTTCCAGCGCCGCGCGGTAACTCCGGTCATCAATGGTAAACAGCACCTGACCTTTTTTTACCTCATCGCCTTCGCGATAGTTAACGGAGTCGATGTAGCCCGAGACGCGCGGGCGCAGTTGCACGCTCTGCACCGCTTCAACCCGGCCATTGAAATTGTCCCACTGGCTGACGGGCTTGATCAGCACAGGGGCGGCACTCACCTCAGGCGGCGGTGGCGGGGCGTTTTGCGCTACACCCTTGTCGCAGCCGACGAGTTGAGTGATGAGCAGTACCATCCCTAAGAGGGTTAAACCCTGACGAACCCGGTTCGTAATCATTGTTGTTATTCCGCGATAGATATAAACAGGCGGCCTGCAGGCCAATATTTGCAACTTTTAAGATTGC
>Ga0308167_1002150_pt1 | contig 19456 bp, 19 predicted proteins | sample PhyCR1_2_FD_202138 | JGI IMG/M metagenome (GOLD analysis project Ga0308167, IMG submission 202138) | Phyllosphere microbial communities from UC Gill Tract Community Farm, Albany, California, United States - DLSLRC.R1 | ecosystem: Host-associated > Plants > Phyllosphere > Unclassified | place... | reverse complement strand
GCCGATGCCGTTGAGTTCGCGCTGGAGGGTGGAGGCGTCGGCGGTGTTTAGGTTGGTTTTGGGTTGGGCTGTGGTGGTTTGGGCGACGATTGGGACGGGCTCAATGGGCGCCGCTGGCGCGGCACTTACTGAGAATGAAAGTCCTGCGAACAGTGGAAGTAGAAGGTAGGAAAGAACGGTATTTCGCATTGGGACACTCCTGTCGTATGGGACGTTTTGGTGCAGCGTTCCTTGGCTGCAAGCAAAAGGTAAACAAGAGTGAATGTCGGGGGAACTCGATTTCTTTGTCCAAACATTGCCTACATAATCTGAAATCATTGAAATGCGAAGGAGCTGCTACGATTTTGCTTTTTCGCATGTGGGATGCCGGAGCATCCGTAGGGAAACCAATGAAGAGAAAGTACCTAACAGTTATGTTAACCACTGTCGTCAACGCGCCTAACAGCATGTTAGTGAGTACCTGCTTCTGTTGACACCCGGTCAGGGAAGTACAGCCAGGTAGATTTCGGCACCGAAGTCTCGAGTGCTTTTGATCATCGGATTCCTCAGGGCAGCCAGCATGGGCTTGCCATGTACTGCGAAGATCCTCGGTGATGCGAATGCACCTGTATCGGCGATGCTGGTGATCTCGCCCGAGCGGAGGTGATGCCGAACCAGTCCACCGGAAATCGGTGAATGGATCGCGTAGAGGCCTTCAAAATCACCGGCTGAAATCAGAAAGTCTCGACGGTACATCACGGGCATCCACTACACAGAACATTTATTATGCCCAACATTTTTACTTAGGTTCTGTACGAAATCCCGAGAAACCCAATCGGCGTCCTTGAGAAGCTGAAACTCTGTAGGGTATCCGCCATCTACGGAAAGGAATCCTGTGATGGCAAAGCGTTATGAACTCTCGGATGAGGCCTGGACTGTGGTCGCCGATCTTTTCACCGAAACCCATGGCCGGGGTCGGCCCCGGCTGAGCGACCGGCTGATGCTCGATGGCGTGCTCTGAGTACTTTGTTCGGGCGCTGCGTGGCGAGATATGCCGAAACGCTTCGGCCCATGGTCAACGGTGTATCAACGGTTCCGGAGTTGGCGAAACCAAGGCACATTCGATCAGATGCTCAAACGCTTGCACCTGAGATTGAATGAGCAAGGCTCAATCGATTTGCAAACCTGGATGATCGACTCAACTGCTGTACGCGCAACCCGAGCCTCTTCTGGCGCCGGGAAAAAGGGGGCCTGATGAACCTGCCGATCACGCTCTAGGCCGCACTCGAGGTGGCCTGACAACCAAGATCCACATGCTCTGCGACGCTAACGGGACACCGCTGCGTTTTCTCCTCTCTGACGGTCAAGCCAGTGACATTAGCTACGCCCAGCCACTGCTGGACGACGGAGTGCGTTCCATAAACTCCACCTACCCAGCACTTGGAGAGCGAGTTACCGTGGCATCTCTGGCGAACAGTTCCACGGCAGCAGCGCTTCGTAATCCGCTACCGACTGCGCATGTGGTAGCCGCTCAAGTACGTGGCGCAGCCACGTATAGGGCTCCTGGCCGTTGATCTTGGCTGTCTCGACCAAGCTGTAGATCCGAGCGCTAGCCGTTGCGCCTTTGGGCGTGTCACTGAATAACCACGCTTTGCGCCCGATGACAAACGGCTTTATCGCACGCTCCGCCAGGTTGTTGTCGATCGGCAAGTGCCCGGCCTCGACGTAGCGTTCCAACCGACTCCAGTTGTTTGCCAGGTAGTGCACCGCCTTGCCCAGCACACTTTGCGGCATGACGTGAGCGTGTGTCTTGTCCAGCCAGCTTTTCAACTGCCCCAGGACCGGCAGGCTTCTTTCCTGGCGTCAGATCAGCCGCTGTTCATCACTGACATCCTTGAGTTCGCGCTCGATGCCATACAACTTGTTGATCATCGCCAGCGCCATATCGGCACGCCCGGTTTTACCCTTGGGCTGCACTTTCTGCGCCTCAACGAACTTGCGCCGCGCATGCACCATGCACGCCAGACGCTCGACACCAGGCTGCAACGCCAACGCGTTGTAACCGGCGTAATCATCGGTCATTACATAGCCGCGATAACCTTCCAGCAGCCGCAGTAGCACTTCCTGCGCACGGCTGGTAGTGTAGTCGAACAACACAACTTGTCGATCAGGCGGGCCACTGGCCTGCACCCACATCCAAGACTGGCTAGTCGGGTCGCGATCCGGCTCTTTCAACACCTGGACGCGGGTTTCATCGCAGTGGATCACCGGGCTTTCCAGTAACCGGTCGCGCATCAGGTTCAGCAGCGGCTGGAAGTGTTCGCTGCACTGAATCACCCAGCGCGCCAACGTCTGTCGAGGGATCTCTATAACGTGCCGGCTCAGCACCGTTTCAAAGCGATGCAACGGCAAGCCATCGAGATACTTGGTGGTCAGCAGCATGGCCAATACGCTTGGGCTGGCCATGCTCTTTTCGATCAACTGAGCCGGCTTGTCAGCAGTGACTGGGGCGGTTTCGCAATCACGGCAACCGTAGACCTTACGCACGTGTTTGATCACGCGGATCTGCATCGGCACGATATCCAACTGCTCGCTGGTTTCTTCGCCAATGACATGCTTGCGGCAGCCACAAGCGCAGGTCAGTTCGTGCTCTGGCAAGTCGTGGATGACTTCGACGCGCGGCAGATTGGCTGACAACGGTTTGCGTTTGCCGCGACGTTTGACCGGAGCAACGACTTCTTCATCCGCATCGTCAACTACTGCCAGCAGTGGCTCGCTTTCAGGCTCGTTGAACATCGCCAGTTGCGGCGTGTTGGGATCGACGGTCTGCTCGGATTTTCGATTGAACAGTCGATCACGTAGCAACTTAATCTGTTCTTTAAGATCGACGATGTGACCTTTGTAGACCGTGCGCTCAGCCAACAACTGCGCAAGCAGTTGTTTGAGCGCGGCAGGGTCGTCAGGAAGGTCATCGGGGACTGAGATCATGGCCCAATCATACCGGGTCAGGCGACGAAACGGGGTGTCAAAACCTGATGCGGACGGTTACGCCAGAGATCGAAACCATCCAGTAACCAATTCAGTTCCTGCACCGTCAGCACGATGGCCTCATCCGGTTCATAAGGCGAGGTTTTGAAACGCTCAGACTCAAGACGCTTAAGCCAAAGACAGAAACCGTTGCGCTCCCAATACAACACCTTGACTCGATTACGGTGGCGATTCAGAAAAACACAAAGCACCGGGTCGAACACCGCGACCTTGATGTCCAGTTCGACAAGGGCCGCCAAGCCATCTATCGATTTTCGGAAGTCTACGGGTTTCGGGTAGAGGTACACTTTTTCAACGCTGGTATTGGGACGCATCATGTTCAGATGGGCTCCTGAGGGGAATCTGGAGCACAGCATCAGTCGTCAGCTATTGGCTTGGAATGTGGGGTTCGTGGATCGCACTCGGACGACGTCAGTATTCCATCAAGCCAACGAGGTCGTCCGCGCAAACGCTGCAAATGGCTGCTCGCCGACAAAGGCTACGATGCCGAAGCGCTTCGCCGCTACTGCGACCAATATCGAATGCAACCCGTCATCCCGATGCGCTCTATGAAACGCAAATCCAAGCCCTGCTTACCCAGACTGTTTGATCGGCCAAAATACCGACAGCGGAACATTATCGAGCGCATGTTTGGCTGGCTGAAAGAGAACCGTCGCATCGTGACACGCTTCGACAAGCTCGCGAAAAGCTATGCCGCCATGGTCTCACTGGCTTGCGCTATGCGGTGTTTGCGACATCTCTTTTCGTACAGAGCCTAGTCCTGACGGGGAATGCCAGTAACTTGTATTTGGTTAAAGAGATGCTTACTGATAAGCTCGGTAAACCAGCTACAAGCGGTACTCAGTGGGTCCAGTTGAAGTCAGGTGCTTCTTATGAGGCCGAGGCGTATAAGTGGAACACCCATGGGGTAGCTATCGATTTCGGCAGGGATCTTACCGACCTTGGCCGTTATTCAGTTACCTTCTCAACCACCATAGTAGGCACTGAGATAGGTCAGAGCGATATCATACCGGTGACTAGCACACCCAACTTATGATCATTCTTCAGGGCAGAGCAGTCGGCAGTTTTGTAAACTGCCGACTTGAATTCAGAGCTAAATATCTCTCAACCGCTGCTGATAGACCCAGTCCACAATCTCTCCCTCAGGCGTATAGCCGCTCACCAGCTCTCTGAGCAACTGGCGAACACGTGCAAAGTCTTCGTTTTCGACGGCCTTAAGCAACTGCGCTAAACGGTCCCGAAGCACGTCCCAAGTCAGGAAATCTTCGCTAGCGGTCATGATCATTGGGTGTTGGGTAGGCAACACATTGTCGCCGATCAACAGTTCCTCGTAGAGTTTTTCGCCTGGCCTCAACCCGGTGAACTCAATTGCAATGTCACCATGAGGGGCTTTTTCCGACCTGACACTCAAGCCTGAAAGATGGATCATTTTTTCTGCAAGAGCCGCGATGCTTACTGGCTCGCCCATGTCCAACACGAATACATCGCCACCTTGCCCCATGGAGCCAGCCTGGATGACTAGTTGGGCGGCTTCCGGGATAGTCATGAAGTACCGTGTTATCTTCGGGTGCGTTACCGTTAGCGGCCCACCCGCCTTGATCTGCTTGTGGAACAATGGGATTACCGACCCCGATGAGCCGAGCACATTGCCAAAACGCACCATCGTGAAGTGAGTTTTGTTAACTCTGGCGACATTGCTGGAATCCCCAAACAAGACGGGTGCAACTTCCTTACTCAAAGCTTGCAGTACTAATTCAGCTAAGCGTTTGGTACTACCCATAACATTGGTTGGACGAACGGCTTTGTCGGTCGAAATCAGTACAAAATTGGCCACGTTAGCCTGAAGCGCTGCCTGAGCCGTGTTCAAGGTCCCGATCACATTGTTCAAGACACCTTCTGCGATGTTGTGCTCCACCATAGGTACATGCTTGTAAGCGGCGGCATGGTAGACAGTGCTGACGCCCCAGATTGTCATAGTGTCGATCAGGTGTTTTTGATTACGGATGGAACCCAAGAATGGTATCAACCGTACAGGGAGTGATTCACGGCGGATACGCTGCTCCAATTCGCCGTGGATGCTGTAGAGATTGAACTCGCTGTGTTCGAACAGCAGCAGCGCCTTGGGTTCAAGCATCAGAATCTGACGACATAACTCCGACCCAATCGAACCACCTGCCCCGGTCACCATGACTACCTGGCCAGTCACACAGCGAGCAAGCAGGTCGTCTTGGGCCGGTACCGCGTCGCGCCCCAACAAGTCTGCTATATCCACTTCCTGAATATCATCGACTTTTACTCGACCGCTCGCCAAGTCCATAAAGCCTGGAACGCTGCGTACATGCAAGGGAAAATTTTCAAGTAAGCTTAATATTTCTCGCCGTCGTGCACGGCTAGCTGACGGTATGGCCAAGAGGACTTCCTCTGCACCTGTGACCTCAATCAATTTCTGAATATCACTGCCACGAAATACCTGAAGCCCGGAGATGACTCGATCCGCAACACTCTCATCATCATCGATAAAGGCAACAGGGCGCATCATGCGACCAATACGCAGGGCTGCGACCAACTGATTGCCCGCAGCGCCAGCACCGTAGATGGCAACTTTCGGCAAGCCATTGTCACGACTGGTAAACGGCACATGCTGCCTAGCGGCGAACCAATCACCTAGGAAATATTGGCGCATGATCAGGCGCAGACCGCCAATCAATACAAGGCTCAACCACCAGTAATTGAATACGATAGAACGGGGAACGACTGCTGTGTGGTTGCTATGCCAGTAGACCACCAAGGCCAAGATCAAGGATGACAAAGACACGGCCTTGACGATTGCGATCAGCGCGTCATTGCCAAAATAGCGCATGACCGCCCGATACATACCGAATCGAATGAAAATGGGTATGGCGATAACTGGAGCGGCTAGAAACAACCAGTAATGTAAGCGCAAAGGGTTATAGATTTCGTCAATCCCAAGACGAACCAAAAACGCCAACCACAGGGCGAACCAAACCAGTAACACATCTGTCACGACTTGAAGGGCGCGTTTATAGCGCCGGGGTAGCAGAACCATCCCCGTACGCAGCTTATCCGTCATCCGCTTACTCTCCTGATTCCGAATCAAACCAGATCCCTTCCTTTTCCATTTTCATACGAGCTTCCTGCCAAGGCGGGCGGCCCGACCAAAAACAAGAAATCAAAATAGGGCGGCACTTAAAAAGTATGCATCCTGTTGATGCACCGCCCACGATTCATCAACCGACTGCCGCGTGCATGACCTTGGTCAATACTTCGCAAGTCTTGGCAATTTCCGCTTCCTTCAAGGTTGGATGAACCAGGAACATGAGGCTGGTTTCCCCGAGTTGACGGGCCACGGGCAGGCCTTGCTCCGGCCGCCAGCCAGTTCCGTCAAATGCTTTTTCAAGATACACCTCAGAGCACGAGCCGGAGAAGCAAGGCACGCCAGCCGCATTGATCTCGTTGAGAATTCGATCACGGTCCCAACCAACTGCGAGCAGTTCAGGCTCCACGAAGACATAGCACTTATAAGCCGCATGCGTAATGTCGTTCGGAATTTCCGGTACACGCAATCCACGCAGGGCCCTTGCGCAGCCCCAGATGCGGCGAGCATTGTCCACGCGTGACTGGTGCCACTGAGGCATTCGCGTTAGCTGGATTCTGCCAATACCACCTTGCACTTCGAGCATTCGCCAATTGGTACCGAAGCTCTCATGCAACCACCGAAAGCCAGGGGCATGCTGCCGCTCATAGACGGCGTCCCAGCTTTTACCATGATCTTTGAACGACCACATTTTCGACCATAGCTCACGATCGTTGGTGGTAACCATGCCACCTTCACCGCCAGTGGTCATGATCTTGTCCTGGCAGAACGACCACGCGCCAATATCACCAATGGACCCGACTGCCCGGCCTTTGTACCGCCCCCCATGAGCCTGAGCGCAGTCCTCGATCACGCGAATGCCGTGCTCAGCCGCGAGGGCCATAATCGGATCCATGTCGCACGGCCAGCCAGCAAGGTGTACACAGATAACGGCTTTGGTCCGATCAGTCAGCACAGCGCTAATCGTCGATGCATCAATGTTTTGAGAATCAGCATTTACGTCGGCAAAAACGGGAATGGCCCCTGCATTGATAATGCTGGATACCGAGGCTAGGAAGGTTCGAGATGTCACGATCACTTCGTCACCAGCCCCAATACCCAGTGCCTCCAACGCCAAGTCCAGAGCCACCGTACCGTTGGCAACTGCGACTGCAAAATCAGTCTCAGCCCAAGCGGCAAATTCACGCTCGAACTGACGGCATTCTTGCCCAGTCCAATAATTGACCTTGTTGGACAAAATGATATCGCGCGCGCAGTTTGCTTCCTCTTCAGAAAACAATGGCCACGGGGAAAAGGGGGTATTCAGCATTGAACTAATCCTGATTCATTAAGCTGGCAAGAATGCAAACGGCTGCTCAGCACAGTCTACAGCCGCTTCACTGACTTTAGTGGAATTATTCCAGAGCCCGGGCAGGCACACCGACCACTGTCGTACCGTCATCCACATTAGCGACGACTGCGGCTCCAGCGCCTACCACCACATCTGCGCCAAGGATGATCATCTGCTTGATGCAAGCTCCGATACCCACCCATGAACACTGCCCTACCGATACACCACCTGCGAGCCGAGCACCGGGACTGATGTGGACAGAGTCAGCAAGAACGCAATCATGATCAACGCTGCAACCAGTATTCAAAATGCACCCCACGCCTACGCAGGCTCCTGGGTTAACCACAGCACCGGCGAAAATCACGGAACCGGCACCCACGATGGCGTGCCGGCTTACGCTAGCCGCAGGATGGATGAGCGTTGCCAAAACAGCACCGTGCTGAACAAGAGCAGCGAGTTTCGCCTGGCGTATTACATTATTACCAATGGCTACCGCAACTCCATCAAACTCTCTAGCACGCTTGACTAAATCTATTCCCGTACCAATCACTTTCCAAATACCGTTAGTAGTACGAGAAGGCCAAGCGTCGTCAAAGAAAACGATCTCCGTCCAGCCACAAGCCTCTGCAGTGTCTGCAACTACTTTTCCATGCCCACTGGCACCGAGGATGGCAAGCCTTTTCATTACTTATTGCCTGTAAACTTAGACATTGTGACCTCGCCGCTGGCGCTGATGCCGTCTTTTTTCAAAACTTTTTTAATGGTCAAGGCAATGATCTTGATGTCCAGCAGTAGAGAGCGATTTTCTACATACCATACATCCAGCTCGAATTTTTCTGGCCAACTCAATGCGTTTCGCCCATTGATCTGCGCCCAGCCGGTCACACCTGGCCGCACCTGATGCCGCAGGTACTGACGTTCGTTATAGAGCGGAAGGTATTCCATCAGCAATGGCCTAGGCCCGACCAAGCTCATTTCACCTTTGAGCACATTCCAGAGTTCGGGCAATTCATCCAAGCTGCTTGAGCGCAAGAAGCTGCCAAACGGCGTCATTCGCTGGGCGTCGGGCAATGCAGCACCGTTGCTGTCATAGGCATCCCGCATGGTGCGGAATTTGATCATTTCAAAGGGTTTGCCGCCGAGCCCCGGGCGAACCTGCCGAAACAATACCGCCCCCCCGAGCCTGCGCCTGATCAACATCGCTACCACCATAATGACCGGCGACAACAGGATCAAACCGATGAGTGCACCGGTGAAGTCAATAACTCTCTTCATTTGCGGGACTCACAAGCCTCATTCAGGCAACGCGCCAAACTTCCAGCTAGCTTGTCGAAGCCATGCGCAACTTCAACATAGTGTCGACCAGCCCGCCCCATAGCAGCCCTCTCTTCAACCCCGAGTTGGGACAGCTTGGCTACCGCATCGGCCAAAGCCTCTGGATTGCCTGGTTGAACAGTATACCCTGCGCCGGAATCCTCAATTGGATTGTTGCCTGCATCACAGCAGAACAGGACTGGTCGCTGTCCGGCCATGAAATCGAACAACTTGTTAGAGCTGATACCGTACTTGAAGACTGGCGCGTTGATAAGGTTGAAGACAAATGCGTCTGCTTCCGCCGCAAGCTTAGGAATTTCCCTTTTAGGCACTGGGTCTTCGAAACTGACACGCTTGAGCCCCAGTTTTTCAGCCATGATGATCAACTCGGCCTTGCATGGGCCGTTACCAATGATACGTAGCCGAACATTGCACAGTTCAGGCCGTTGCTCGATGATCTGCTGGGCACGCAAAACGTTATCCAGGCCGTTGGCTGGGCCATGTGCACCGAAGTACATCAGGGTGAACTCATCCCTTGCCACTTTATCAGCAGGAATCGGAAAATCCTGAAGATCTACCCCATTAGGGATCCAGGCAATTTTCTTCGGATCTATGCCCATGGGCACGATGTACTCGTGCGCCTTTGGGAGCAGGACGACAATGCGCTTGGCCCGCTTGTATAACCACTTTTCCAATAGACGCAGTGTGCGGGCTATGAAGCTGCCGCGCTCCAAACGCCCCATGTCGATAAGGGTTTCCGGCCACAGATCACGCACCTCAAAAACAAAAGGCACTTTATGTCGCCAGGCAAGTACTGCACCAGCAGCCGCTGCAAACGGATGGACGCTCGAACCAATGACAGCATCGGGCTTATTTAAAGCCGAAAGTTTGCCGGGCTTAAGAACCTGCCACGTGTATTCCAGCATGTTGCGCATACGCGCAGTGCCGTTGCCTTCGTACTTCGAGGTTTTAAGCCAGAGAAATGGAACGCCGTCGTATTGGTCGAGCCTGGCAGTTTCCGAATCAGCAAGTCGCTGCCTACCAGACTGGTGTTCCACGCTGGCTGCAACAATCGAAGCCTCCCAACCATGGGCCGCCAGGTTTTTCGCCAGCTGGTAGTGCCGAGTACCACCGGCACCACCTGGCTCCTGGGCGTAATGGTTGAGAATCCAGACGTTCTTCATTCTCCGAGATCCTCGACAAGGCGTCGGATGATCAGCTCTGCCGCATTACCCTCACCGTACGGCTGCACCGCCTCGCCTTTGCTACCCAGTGCCTGGCGAACAGCAGTTGCCACCTCCTGAGCAGACCTCGGCGAAACCAGTCGATTCCAACCAGCATCGACCAACTCGACCCATTCGGTTTCGTCGCGAAGGGTGACACACGGAACACCGTAGAAAAACGCCTCTTTCTGAACACCGCCCGAGTCAGTGGCGATGAGTGCTGCATGCTTTTCGAGCTGCACCATGTCTAGATAGCCGACAGGGTCGATGAGGTAGAGGTTCGCTGGCATATCGTCAAGCTGGCCACGCTTCTGCAATACAGCTCTGGTCCGCGGGTGCACTGGCCAAACGATCGGCAAGTCGTCAGAAAGATCGCGGAATGCGTCAACGATCGCAGTGAGACGTGCAGGATCATCGGTGTTTTCTGCGCGGTGGACGGTTGCTAAAACGAAGTCATTTTCCTTAAGACCAAGCTGTGCCATCACCCCCCCATTAGCATCAACACGTTCACCATGGAACTTGGCGACGTCGTACATCACGTCGCCCACGGGGATTATATTGGCCGCATTCACACCCTCGGCTTTCAAGTGATCAGCCGCAGTAGTAGTTGGCGTGAACATCCAGCGGGACACGCGGTCAGTCAGGATCCGGTTAACTTCTTCAGGCATGGCCATGTTAAATGACCGCAGACCAGCTTCGACGTGAGCAACTGGAATATGCAGCTTGACTGCAGCTAGTGCACCGGCGAGCGTGGAGTTAGTGTCGCCGTAGACAAGCACTACATCGGGACGCTCTTGAAGGAGTACCTTCTCGACCTCAATTAACATTCTGCCAGTCATGTCACCGTGGCCGCCGCCATGGATGTCAAGCTGATAAGCTGGGGGCTTCATGCCCAATTCCTGGAAGAAAACGTCGGACATATTTGAATCGAAGTGTTGACCTGTGTGAACAACGACCTCGTCAATTCCCGAAATCGTAGAAATAAAGTGGGAGACAACACTCGCCTTGATAAACTGGGGGCGCGCGCCCAACACTGTCAAAACCTTCATTTTTTTACCTTAATAGAGAGTTGTTCATAGCAAGCCAACAGTTTCTTTGACTCAATATCCCAATTATATTTAGCGTTGACTGCAGCGCGCCCGTTCTCACCTAAAATCCGTGCCCGCCCAGGGTCTTTTGCCAAAGAGTCTATTGCTGCGGCAATAGACTCAGGGCTCAATGGGTCAACCAAAACACCACAATTACTTCCATCTATAATCTGGCGCCAAAGGGGAAAGTCAGAAGCAATAACGGGAATCCCGGCAGACATGTACTCGAACATTTTATTCGGCTGGGCATCCACATGATTAGGCAGTGGATGAAAAGTTACTAATCCTGCGAGCGACTTGGACAGCACATCCTTAACACCGGAGCGCTCCAACTGCCCTAGCTGATTGACTGACTCCCATCCGGGAAATTTTTTTACTCTATCCTCTACGTCGCGTTCGCTGAAGCGGCCAACCAGATTAAGCTTCACCTTCTCAGTAGTGTGCGAGAAAGCCTGCACTACTTCAGCTATCCCCCTAATGGAGGCGACACCACCGACATAGCAAACCTCGTTACTCTTCTGATCCCACGGTAGTGCAGCATCCAACTCACCAACCATCGGAAAGTTATTGATATCGATGCTAGTCGAGTTCATCTTCAAGAACTTGTCTCGAATAAAAGGAGTCGCCGCGAATACATAATCCATCTTTCTGCAGGCGAAACGTTCGTAAACGGAAAAAGCCACAGAGATGATACGCATAATGAACGGCGGCAAATATGGCTTGCTCAACAACTGCTTCGGCACATCTTCATGGGAATCAAAGACAACAACCTTACCAGCCTTTTTAAGTTTCACACCCACCGGAAGCAGCTCGGGATCATGAAACTGATAAATATCACCTTGAACCGACAAGGCTCGTTTATAGACATACTGCGTGGTTCTAAAAATTCGCCCGAGCCTGCCAGTAGGTTTGCCAACGTCCAGAATTTGAACACCACCAATGCATTCATCACCTTTGCCATCAGCAACGATCAACGTAACGTCATAGCCAGCATTTGAAAGCGTCCGGCATTGTTTTTGAAAAATGCGAATGTCATATCGCGAGTGGACGGAGGTGAGGTGAATAATTTTCATTATAAGACTTACCTATTAGCTCAGGAATAGATGCGGACTTTTCTACCCATGAGCTTTTGCAGCACACCTTGAGCACGCTTGGCGAAACGTTGCAATCCATCCCAGTTATTGAAATCGGAATAGTCATGAATAGGTACGTTCATGAGCTCATCAAACTGGGAGCGAGAGATACGGATTTTCTTACAAAAATACTCGATATCAGCTTCAAGCTCATCAGGGTCATACAATGGCTCCGCGAGCTTGTTCAGGGCAGCTTCCCTACTTAACTGCCCTGAAAGAATCATACTCGAGTAGTGTAGCTTACGTTTGTCATACCCGAACCTCTCTGGAAGATAGTAATTCTGGAATAATTTGGTAAAAATTGACTCCCCATGCTTACGGGCATATGACCGATAACCAACTGCCTCTTGGAGATAAGTCTCAGCTTCAGCCTTATTATAATCCATGTAATTGAGCGGGCGCACCGTCCGCATACCCTTAACAAATGGATACCAAAAATAATACTCAAAGAAACTAATCGTTTTGTAGTCCTGGAGTGGGCGCTCACCATACATCTTGTGAATAGCACGAAGATTAATCGCATCCATTGCGCTGCCATGCCAAGAGTCAGGGAATACCGCTTCGGTTGCGAGATTCCCACCACTCAAAATATATTTAATCTTATTTTTTACAGCGAAGTGATACATACTAGAGAAAAAAGCATGATCTTGAGGAACATCTTGATTCGCGACAGCTGCACGCATATAGGCAAGCTGTAAATCTCGAACCTCCTCCCAGTTCATTACATGCGTATGCAGATCATAACCACAGTACTTAATTACCTTCTCTATATTACTGACTGCGAGTTCACTATTCCAACCGGCATCAACATGCACGACAAGTGGGCGCAAACCATAATCCTTCACCTTAAGCGCCAGATAGGAGCTATCAACCCCCCCACTTAGACCAATAATGCAATCATACTCTTTACCCGCGCCGTCTTTTTTGATTTGCTCAACAATGCTATCGAGCCGCTTAGAACCTGAAGCATCGGAAAAAAGCTGCAGGCTCTGCACTTGATCAAACTTGTGGCAGTGGTTACAAACCCCATCTTCATCGAAGGTTATTTGAGAGTCTGAGGTATCCATTACACATCGTGCACATACTTGAGTCACTACACACCTCAATAGAATTCGTTAATCACAGAAACGGACTGGTCGAACTTGACCCTATAATACGATGCCTTTGGGAGATTCTCGAATAGCACGGTTCGATCACTGACCGGTAGGGTAGAATAAGATTTCCAAGACTCAAGGTCGTCTGAAAATTCAAGCTCGAGATTGGCATCCTGCTTGTCGTCAGCTTTTCTGACATCTATTGTCAGTGCACTTTTTGCCATTTCAGAACTTGGTATCATAAGCCATCCAGGGCACCGCACAGGAATCCCTGTGGAGTGATCGCCATCTGAGAGCTTTCTAAGGGAGACAGAGTAATTACACCTATCTACAACATACTTTTCAGGCTTCGCCTTCAGCACCGCAATGCCATCTAACGCAACGTTTTTATTACCATTATCCGATAGGATGTCGAATTTTATATAACGCGCACTAACCAAGTAGGTAAATGGTATCAGATGTCGATCATCTGAATTACCAACCACCTTAGCAACTTTCTGCCAATTATCCATATCCGCGGACACAGATACCGAAAAGTCTTTTGGACTTCCCTTAAGGGAGTGTCCTAAAAGCCCAACACCCTTTATTGACTCTACTTTCTTCAAGTCCATGGTTACCGATACGGGAAAAGTAGAGGATGACCAATAATTATTACCAAACTTCAGATCCATCTTGTCCGGACCATGTGTCTGAGCATTGGTCGATGCACTAGCCGCTACTACCCCGTAATCCAACTCGTAGGATTGGAATTTGGTGGCTTCCTGTAAGAATGCGCTGTCGCCCGAAACCTCATAAAGCCACAGCATCTGCATAACGTGAATGCCATTATAGTCACTGCGCCCAGCGAAGCTCCGATGCCCCGAATCATTCGCAGAACTGTAATAGGAGATAAACCCAGCGTCATAGTCTTGAAGGTTTTGTCGAACGGCTCTTACACCACCATCCAACAACTTCTGTGCCTTCTTATTACCTGTATACATAGCGTAATCATATACGCCTGCCAGTGAAAAAATATGACCATTCAAAACTTTATAGGAGGGGCTGCCATGGTAGGCCACTTCTTCCAACCAAATCCCCCCCCCAGCCACATAGGTAGACATCCCACCTTTCTCTACGGACGTCGCCAGTTTATCAAGAACGAGATCCGCAAATTTTAAATACCTTGTGTCACCGCTCAACTTATGCGCTCTAGCCAAAACTCCCAATATGCGGCCGCTTGTCATAGCTGACCACCAGCCATGGGGCGCGCTATAGTATGTATTCTCGAACGGAAACGCCCAGTAATAGCCAACCTTATCCCTCACAGCGCTTTTCAGCAAGTAATCCACCTGCTTAAAGAACAGCGTTTTTTTAGAAGAATCGCCGGCCAAAATTTCGCGATACAGTATATTCGCAAAATTCGCAACAAACGTAGGATTCCGGAAATCACCCAAGTTCTCATAACGATGACCGTATGAAAAATATAGAATCCCGTCCTTCCCCACTCCATAACCGTTGGCACTAGAAAAATTTTCGGACGTATCAAATGCTGTAAAAGCATGAACACCGATATCTTTACCAAAAGCTCCACTAAAAAAAAACAGCAAAACTAACGGAACGTATTTCACTCGTCGCCCTCATTGATATTCGGATAGCTGATCAGAACCGCCCTGTGTTTCCCATGAAAAACAAATAGGCTACCTGCTGAAACAGCGGAAACCTGGCAATGATCGAATACAGAGTTCAAGTCTGCAATAGAACCTGCGCCGCCGCACGCAATAACCGGCACATGAACGCTATCCACTACGTTAGCGATCAATGAAAGGTCGTATCCTTTCTGAGTACCGTCCCGGTCAATGGAATTTAGAAAAATCTCCCCTGCCCCTGCTTGCTCTAGCGCTTTCGCCCACTCCACAGGATTTTTCTTAATATCTCGTGAACCGTTATTGGTAAAAACAGAGTACCCTCCGAACAACCCTTTTTTACAATCAATTGACGCCACAACACTCTGTGACCCATATATTTCCGCGATAGCGGTTATCAAATCTAAACTTTCAGCGGAAGCGGAATTTATAGAAATCTTTTCTACACCAAGCGCAAAAAGTTTCTGCGCATGCTCAAACTTAGCAATGCCGCCGCCATAACAAATCGGCATAAAACATTCACTAGCTATTTCCGCTATGAGCTCAAAGTCAGGATCACGCCTGCCACCCGTGGCACTGATATCCAGCAAAATCAACTCATCAACTTGTTTCTCGTTAAAAATCCGAATAGCATTTACGGGATCCCCAACATACTTTGGATCTTTAAACTTTAAGGTTTTAACCAAGCCGCGATCTTTCAAAAGCAAACAAGGGATGACTCGCTTCCTGATCATCTAAAGACTCACGAAATTTTTGAAAAGTTGCATTCCGAATTTATGGCTTTTTTCCGGGTGAAACTGAAAGCCAAAAATATTATCTTTCACTACTCCAGCCGCAAACTCCTGACCATAGTTAGCAACCAGCAACGTATTATCAACTGACCTCGGCGCCATATAGTAGCCATGTACAAAATAGTAGCGACTTCCTTCGTTCAATCCGGACAAGATAGTATGTTCAATGCAAGGACGTACGTAGTTCCAGCCCATATGCGGCACCTTTCGTCCATCACGTTTTTCGAAACGTACAATATCCATATCAATCCATCCAAGCCCTGGTTCTTTTCCTTCTTCTGACCGACAACCGAGCATCTGCGACCCTAAACAGATGCCCATCACCGGCTTTCGCGCATTCAAAACTTGTTCATTAAGCACGTCAATCAGGCCGCTGGCTCGCAGGGTGCGCATACCCGCATCAAATGCACCTACACCAGGGAGAATAAGTTTATCTGCTTGCTCCAGATCGGCCGGCACGTTGGAAGCTTTGGCCTTAGCCCCAACTTTCTTGAGCATATTCAGCACGGAAGCAATGTTTCCGACGCCGTAGTCAACAACAACGATCATTGCGAATCCCCTTTCGCTGCACGATAGGATATCCAGAAATATAACATGTACATTAGTGCATACCCGATTGAGTACGACCACAGTGCCGCATCAATTTCTTGGGATAACATAAAACACGCACACGTAAGCAAAAGCAAAAAAACCTGCCACAGCAGATCCAACTTTTGCTTCTGCGCAATATAGATAGTGTAGCTCAGCGGGCTAATGACGAAACGCATGAAAAACAAAGGAATCAGAAGCACCGCATATCGCCCTGATTCTGCCCATTCAGGTCCAAAAACCAGCGCAAAAGCCCACTCACCGACGAGTGCAAAAATGGCAAACGGGACGATGGCAAGGGCTGCTAAAAGGCCGAACGTTTTCAAGAAGATCCGCCGGCAATTCCCTGCAGACCGATAATCCCTTGCTGCTTGTTCTTTGAACACATCTAATACCGATGCAGCCAGGATGGAAATAGGTGCGCCCATCATCTTCAATGTCAGGGCAAACCAACCCGCCGGCTCGCTGCCAAACCGTGAGGCAATGAAGATGACCGGAAGCTGACTAGCTGCTGTGTTCAGAAGGTCCGCAGGCAGTGAAAACTTGGGGAAGTTTTTGTGCTGAGATGCTGAGTCACGCACAGACTGCCAACTGCTACTCGCACTGTCCTTGAGCCAACCACTACTGATCCACAGTAATGAAAGGCCTGTGGCAGTGATCACACCCAGTACTTGCCCATAAATTAGCCCAGAAACATCCTGAGAAATAAGAGCAGCAGAAACTTGCGCCACTGCGATACAGGCAGCCAAACTAACGCGAGAAACGCCAAGCTTATTAAACTCCTGCTGATAGGTTAATAGTGATAGGACAATCTTATTAATCCCCATACCGAAGATCACAACGATCAACGCCAACCAGAACCCCGAAATTACTGATGGCAATCCATCAAATACTACACCCCATAATAATGCCGCGCCGATAATTAAAAGTGACGAGCACACAGCAATTACAACGATCAATTTCAATAACGCGTGAACATTATCCTGTGCATCACAATTGAAAATTGCCATCTCGTAGCGACCAGTTACGGCAACGGCAGCTATCGTAGCAAACGATAGCCAAACACTGAATTCACCAAGATCTGCTGGAGTGTAAAGCCTAACTAACAGCAGCATCACGCCCATGGTAATCAGTTGAGCGCCGATTGTCCCCAGAAGTACACGAGAAAGCCGACTGAAGAAACTAGCGTTCATAGACTTGCTTTCCGAAAGTGAATGGCACCGATACCAAAACGAGCAACGTCAGCATCAAAAATACCCCGGAACCCATCAACACTGTGAGTAGCGACTGCTCTAGAATCTTGGTGGCGAACAACAAACCAACAGGTATGGTGACAAAAGCGCCATAACGCATATAAAGATAGTTAAGCAGCATAACCACCATACTTACGAATGTGGACTCTATGACAACGCCAACGTACCCCGCCTGCAAATAAGAAATCGCAAAGAAGTTCACGTTCGCGTTTAGACTTTGGTTATCGAAAATTTCTTGACCAATTCGAAAAGTCAGCGGCTCAGACTTCGCCACACCCATGACAGAGCTAAGCAACGTATCACTATAATAATTAAACCCAAAAGACGACACAAAACTATCTACCGCACCCAACAGTGTGGAAGGGACGATTACGGCTCTCCTGACAATATAGTCATTCAAGTAGGAGTAACCTAACGCTTCGTACTCAGCCACCCCCAGCAGCAGCAAAACAATTCCCCCACCAAGCAGCCATGACACTCTGACGCCGCCGTAACGCCGAAAGTACTGCATGAGAAAATAGATCAGCAACAGCACCATGAATGGATATTTTTGGCCGAAAGCCCCCCACAAAATAAAAGCATTCAGCACGCCCAGCATTATATAAACACGAGATTTTCGATAGACGCCCCAAGCAAATAGGACCGGGAAGAACGCCTGTGTACCGATGGATGCAATATACCCGCCCCCGGAGCCTGCCAAAAAAACATCCCGTGCTAACGCACGTCGAACATACTGCTCAGAGAAATTAAAGGAAAAGTAGCTTGCGCTTTTCGAAAAAATAAACAAGAGCACTAAAACATTGAAAACCGCGACCACAACCAGGCAATTCTTACTCAGCGTCTCGCCCTGCCTGTTTGGGCTTTCATAAAACCTAAACTTGTTGGTGCCAGCTATAATTAGCATACCCACCATTACCCCAAGGGAGACACCTCCCCACGGCACTGCATTTGGAGCAAACTCGTTGGCGCCGTCCAGCACCAATGCATGGGGAACTACCACGAGAAATAGCAAACTAACAACGAGATCTCCTGGCCTCTCTATTTTGGTACCACAGAGAAATGCGCACACAGGCGCTAGCATTGCAAAATAAAGAACCAGCCCGATGCTGACAGGTTTAGCTGCCGCCCCCATGTACTCGTGCAATACATATACATAACTATTGTTCACCCACACTAATACTAGGAAGTAGACAAAGAATAGCAAGGCGTTAGTAAATACTGTTTTATCCAGTCGGGCTGATAGGTACATAACCTTATCCTGCAAACACTGCAGAAATTTCCCTAATCGAAGCTTCATCCAAGTATGGGTGCATTGGTAGGCTCATTACTTGGGTCGCGACCTCATCACCAACGGGCAAAGACACCGCCTCATTCGCAACAGCCGGCTGCTTATTGAGAGGGATTGGGTAATGCACCGTCGTCGGAACACCTGCAGATTTGAATTTTGCCTGAACAGCGTCGCGATCCTGTACTCTCACCGTATATTGCGCGTACACACTGATATTGCCGCTATCAATGTATGGCGTAGTTTCAACGCCGGCCTGCTTGAGCGCCGCATCATACCACTTCGCAACTTGCTGACGCAGGGCGATCTCTTCTTCAAAAATTTCAAGCTTCGGCAACAAGATCGCCGCTTGCAAGGTATCCAGGCGGCTGTTAACTCCCACGCGGATGTGGTGATAGCGCCGATCCTGCCCATGGCGGGCTACCTGGCGAATCACTTTGGCCAGCTCTTCGTCATTGGTGAAGATCGCGCCGCCGTCACCGTAGCAACCCAACGGCTTGCTCGGGAAGAAGCTGGTGCACGACACCGTGGTCAGGTTGCACGAACGTTTGCCTTTGTACGAAGCACCAAAGCTCTGCGCCGCATCCTCGATT
>Ga0308167_1002145_pt1 | contig 19489 bp, 18 predicted proteins | sample PhyCR1_2_FD_202138 | JGI IMG/M metagenome (GOLD analysis project Ga0308167, IMG submission 202138) | Phyllosphere microbial communities from UC Gill Tract Community Farm, Albany, California, United States - DLSLRC.R1 | ecosystem: Host-associated > Plants > Phyllosphere > Unclassified | place... | reverse complement strand
TTGCAGCGCATAATCAGAGTTGCCGCCTTCAATGACGTTCTGCATCTGCCGGTCGAGGGGCTGCTTACTATCATGATCAATCGCGCAGAACACCGCGACGTAATACGCCTTATCTTCCTCACTGTCGTGTGGGATAAACCACCAGGCGGCCAGGGCGAGGATCAGCAGAAGGGGCAGGATATATTTTACTTTAGCCATCGGAGTCATAGGTTATGGGCAGTTAAGTCAGCCAGATATGCCCTGTCCAATCTGTCACGGCCCAGAGCCTGATCTTTCTCGTTGTGGTCGGTCTCCGAATTGAAGTGCCCAAGCGGGAATTTCGGTGTGGAGACCATCAGTTCTTGCTGGGCTACGTACTGCTGATCGTACAGCGGAATCAGGCAATGCAATATTATACCGGCAGGCGCGCAGGCAGGGCCGCGTACGGCTTTTTCACCACGCTGCTTTGCACATAAGGGTAGGGCGGTGTCAGGTAGAAATCTCCCCTGGTCAGCGCCAGCGCTTGGTTAATGTGCGCGCCCGTATTCCAGAGGGTGGTAAAAAGCATTTTGCGGTGCAGAACCGGCACGTAATGGAGAAGGGCGCTCACCTCCGGAGCCAGCAGGTACTGCGGGTATTCTTCATCATGCTGCGCGGCCATCTGGCGCAGCGCCAGCGCGGCCGGATAGTCTATGGCAACCGGCAACTGTGTGGCAGATGCCTGCGGATAAAGGGAGGGGAATGAAATGGTCATTCCTGCTTTTTTATGGCAGTAACTCGGCGTATCGTCAGGTTTCCGGACCACATAGGAAGGGGAATCCGTAATTTCTTTCTGGCTGATGGGTGCAAATTCTTCACCTGCAGGCAGACGCTGACACATACCCTCAAGGACGGTTTTTTCGCCTTCCGGCCCTGCTACTGGCATTGAGACAACCATACTGTCAGGATCGATTCGCGAATAGTATCCCGACCAGCCGCTTTTTCTCTGCGTGCCCGCAAACGTCAGTGTCAGAGCGGGAGTGTCGCTGCTTCGGGTTGTCCATGTTGCGATACCCTGTCCGGTGGCCAGGTCTGCTTTCCGGCTGAGAACTGTCCCGCAGACTTCCAGCCGGGTCGGCAGGCGCGCCATACCATCACCTGGCAAATCCTGGCGGCAAATTACCACGCTCCCTAGCGGATAGGCCGCCTCAAGCCGCGTCATTTCTTCATTCGTTGCCGCTTCAGCTGCAGGTATCAGTCCAGAACAAAGTAACCCGCACACCGAATATTTTATTACAGCTGAATTCACTCTGAAGCCAACCCACCCGCATTGCTGCTGTCCTCGCCGAATGGCGTATTACTGATTTCTTTAAGATCTGTTTCCCATCCTTTAAACCAGTCCGCCGGATCGTCACCGATAAATATCTGCTGTAGCCAGCGCGCCGTTGAACGCCTGTTTGCATCCTGGAACCAGACCGGATGATGGTGACCAATGACAGACCAGAAATGAAAGTCCGGCTCCTCTGGCTCAAAATCAAAAGTATTCACTCCAAAGTGCGCACTTTTTGTTTTGAGGAACAATAGGAAACGCTTCAGGTTACTGTGTCCGCCCGTCCCCATACCCGCGCACAGGTAAAAAGCTTCTGTTATTACAGCGAGTTCGGTGTGGCCAGAGTCCTCATCGGTTCGCAGAATGATCAGGGTGCCGGCATGGCGTCCCGTGCTAATACGGATTAGTTCAAATGTGTAATTACCAACGTTCCCGGGCAGTAAAAACTGAGTGTATCCGCTGCTGCCTATCCGGGTAACGGTGAATGGCGAACCACTGTTGCCCAGCAACCATTCAGCGGAGGATCCAAATTTTTCGGCGATCGCATCGGCAAGACTGAACGGCAGTTCCTCATTCCCCTCCATGATATCCATCAGAAGGCCAGGCGACGTATCCAGCTGCCGGGCCAGCTGGACGAGTTCAGGCACCCCTGCTTTATTCGCACGTCCGGACGTTCGGTAATAGTTATCCTCTATCAGCCGGTCAAACAGCCACCTGAGTCGCTTGCCCGTTTCGCGCTGCCAGCGTTCCCGTTCTGACATCATGGGCTCCTCACTGACGACAGGCTGATAATACTCCCGCAGGGCAGTCCGTATTTCGCCTTCAAGCGATCGTTCGTTTTTCATTGCTGACTGCTCGATGCGCTGATAGAGCGCGTCGTCCACGTTACGGGCCTGAATTTTCGCCATGACTCAACCTTCCTTCTTTTTGCAGGCAAGTGACAACAGGCTGAACGAAAAGGACAGCGTGCATCAAAGTAAAGGCCATTATTTATCAGTGTATTCATTATGAGTCAATCAGGATGCATTAATGGAAATGCCGCGTTATTAACCACTGAAACTGTTTCATACCGCAATTACCGCATCACCCTGTCTGTATGATCCGACTTTTTCCCGATAAGGAATTTTTCGGAAGGGTAGCACGGCGGCGGGGCGGGAAAAAGCCCGGCACCGGCGCTCACGGCACGCGCCGGAACACTATATACAGTGGTTAAAGCAGATGGCAGAGCCACTACATGTAGCAAATTGCGCAGAAAACCGCCACCAGGGAGGAAAGATCCGGTTCTTCCTTTTTCCGGATCCGAGGCCGGAAAATCCCATAGCAGTAACGTGGCTACACATTTATGACATCATGTCTCAAATACATAGAGAGTGTTTTTTAAAGAGATTGGTGCATTCTGATATCTGATTTAATAACGGTACAGGAAAAAGCCTCATGCTGAGTCAGCTGACATTACGGTTCCCGAAAAAACTCATTGAAAGTCTGAAGTCCCGCGCTTCGGTCGAGGACACCTCGGTCAACGCCCTGACCGAACGGCTTCTCGATGGCGCCCTGAAGTCCACCTCCCCGGACGATGCCTTTTTTGCCCTGCAAGCCGATCCCGCCGGCACCCGGGAGGCGCTTTACCGCAAGGTGGTCCGCGGGGAAACGTTCGGCCGCCAGACGGTGAAACCCGCCGAGCTGCGCTGGCTGTTTGCGCAGGCGCACGCGGCCTGCCAGACCGGCAGCGCCTTCATGAGCCGGCCGGTGATGGAGGCGCTGCTGGGCATTACCTTTGACGCGCTGGTGTACGCCGCCGAAAACGGCATACCTGTTGATACCTACTACATTAACCGGGCCTTTGACCTGACGGGCGAAAACTACCGCAACGAAACGGACGCGTTCATGGCGGCCATGCCGCACGGCGTGGACACCACCTGGGCCGAGTTTCTACTGCGCCCGCTCTCCTCCGGTGCCCTGAACCTGAAGGCCTTTCCCGACGAAGCGATCGCCCGCATCTGTACGCCGGCGCGCCTGAAAGCTGTTTTCCCGCTGGTCATCCGGGCGCAGCAGCCGGATCCGCAGAGTATGAAGGCCTGGGCGGCGGTGACCGGGCTGGTCACGGACGACGTCTGCCTGATCGCTGAGGTGGCTGACGTCATCCTGCGTGCGGAGGTGCGCGGAAACCGGCAGCCGCAGCTGCCCGGGCAGGCCTGGCTGGCGCCGCAGTTCAGCCTGTTCGTGACCGCAGGCCGGGTGTCGCTGGCGCTGGGATGGGACGTGTTCAGCGCGCTGGTCCGCTATATGCAGGCCCGTGCCTGGCTGGGGGCCACGCACGAATGGAGCGCCCGCGACAGTCTGGTGTCGCTGTACATCCCGCGCGGTGAAGGAGAGAAGGTGATCCTGGGGCTGGACGGCACCCACATCGCCATGACACAGGAGGAGTACCTGCAGCTGGAGGCGGCGCTACTGACGGCAGTGGGCGCGCCTGACACCGCGCCGGTGCTGGCTGAGCTGCGCGCCCTGTACGGGGATTTGTAAGATGACGGCAAGAGACAGCAGTTTCAGCGCGGGCACCGAGGCGCCCGTCAGCCGGTCGGAAGAAGACCTTTATGGATTTGAAAACGTAGCTGCAGGTCTTTCCCGCAGCATTCTCGCGCTGGACAATAACGTCAGTACGGTGATCGGGATTGAAGGAAAATGGGGGGCGGGAAAAACCAGTCTGCTTCGCCTGCTTATGAACAGGCTTGAGGAGCATAAGCCAGCCGGGACCTATGTTCTGCATATTGCGCCATGGCTGACCGCACAGGGTACAAGCCCGGCAGACTCACTGCTGATGCCGGTTGCCGCGATACTCCGGAAGGAAGAGGAAGATCGCCAGCCTCAGCCGCAGAATCTCTGGCAGGCGTGCCAGCGGCACATCCGGAAAAGCCGCAACACCGGCGCGGCGCTGGACATGCTGAACTATCTCCGGCAGACCTCCGGGCGACTTGCGCCGCTGGCAGAGTTTGCCGGCAACTTCGTCCCAGGCCTTGGGATGGCCGCAAAAGGTATGGAAACGCTGGCAAAGCTCGATCTGTCCGCCCGGCAGCAGACGGCGACGGCCCTGCACGCCAGCCTTGATAAAAAGATCAGGGATCTCGGCCTGAACTTCATCGTTGTCATCGACGACCTTGATCGACTGGAGCCGGCACAGGCCGCTGAGGTGCTACGGCTGGTCCGATCCGTGGCCGATTTTTCACGCTTCCGCTACGTCATGTGTTATGACCGCGACATACTGGCGCACGCCATTCAGCAGCATCTGGGCGTCAGCGACGGGGTTCTGTACCTGCAGAAAATCATTCAGTTATCCTTCAGCCTGCCGCGACCAGAAAGCTTCGATCTCCGCCGGCAGTTCAGGGCAGGAGCGGAGGCCCTTTACCGCGAAGTTAACGATCATGACATGGAAGCAGGAGCAGAATCGGACCTGGCAGAGGCTGTCGACGTCTACGGGGAGATGCTGTCAACCCCGCGGGAGGTCAACCAGACACTGAACGCTCTGCGTTTCCGTTATGCCGGGCTGCGTGACTACGTGTATTTCCCCGATCTATGCCTGCTTCAACTGTTACGGGTCGTCAACCCCGGGCTGTATGACTGGGCAGAGCACTATCTGACCGAACGCGCGGTGGTTGCAACAGGGGACGCCAGCATTAGCGATGGTGAACAGAAAGTTATGGCTGAGTCGCTTCAAACGCATCTGAGCCGCTTTCATAATACGCGGGCTCGTCACGGCTGGAGCCTGGGACGCTGGTTACCCGGTGTAAGCGGACACAGCGATAATGTGTATTCGCTTTTTCAGCAGGTCCGGGATGAGGAGTTGCTCACTATCGGACGTCGCCTTGGCAGTCTTATTTACTGGCGCTATTACTTTTCATTTTCAGCACCCCAGAACGTACTGCCGGAAGAAAATATACGAGACATTCTCCTTCTGGCGGGTAATGATCCGCTGGCGCTGCAAGACCGCCTGATGCAAAGCATCAGCAGCAACGGCGTATCAACACGCACCTGGTTTGAGCATATCATTACGCGCCTGACGCCGCGTATAACCGACAGTGCCTCCAGTGAACAAGTTGAGGGCCTGCTGAACTTCTTTTTCAGTAACGGTGACCGTGTGAAGGAGGCGTTCCTGGCGCGCAGCGCGCTTTTCATCATGCATGATTCCGGTGCCGATGGTCTTGTCCGGCAGCTTATCGCCCAGATGCTGGAAAAGGATCGGTTAAGAGCCCTTTCAGTACTCACACGCCTGTTTGATACCGGCACGGCGATAGTATGGACGGCGGAGCTGATGAGCGATTTTCTCTGGCAGCACGGTCTGGCCGGTAACAGACCGCTTGCCGCAGAGGAACAACTGCTGACGCATGCGGAACTGGAAAGCCTGCGTGACAGGCTGGCCCGGCGGCTCAACAGCGAACCGGCCAAGGCATCGTTAATGAGTCAGCGCAGATTACTTGGCTACCTCTTCGCATGGCGGGATATACAGGATGAGGAAACGATCCGGCGCTGGACGCATGAAGTCAGCCGTACTGATACAGAATTTCTCACGCTTCTGCTTAAACTGCGCTCTGCGGTAAGTAGCAGCGACAGAGGGATTTATCACAAGCTTGATATAGCAGCGGTCAGCCCGTTTTTCGGAGACGAGGACATCATCATGAACCGTCTCGCTCAGATTGAACGAACCGGGCGTTATCCTGGAGAAACTGAAAAAATAAGAGAGGCCATTAGCCTGAACCGGCAGTTCTGATTTCTGTCACTCAGCCCTCTGATGATGCAGAACTTTGGTTAACCTCACTGGCACAAGGATTTTCAGGTAAGTCTCGTGTCACCTTGAGTAAAGAAGCCCATAGTGCTGTCCTGCTTATGGCTTACAGGATCGGACAACTGTGCATAATGAGATAAGAATACTGCTGATACCTGACTGCAGGCGGGGTTAAAATAGACTACGCCATGAGATCAAGGAGTTATCTTCTGGCAGAATCAGCAGTCGGGGCATTTTTATCGTGCATTAAGCTACTCCCGCCTCTTATACGGGAGCAAAAGGCGGGAGGATCTGCAGGGGATTCACCTTCTCAGCAATCGGGGAACGGGCTGAGCTACAGGTATCATCAGCTTACTGTCACCTGATCACCCACGTTTAACTGAAACCGAGCCTGAGCCTGAAGGTAAAGCCCAAATAAGGCACCATCGTAATCATTGGCTTCATCAATTTTCTCAAGTAAGGCTGAGCTGTCAAGGCCGTGTACTTTTCGGTGCAGGAGAGAAACGGCAGTACACCTTTCAGTCCGCTCAGTGACAGAAAAGCAGACGCCGTTAATGGTAAGGCTCCTCACATTTTTTTCCGAAATACCTGAAAAATCAGGAACGATTATATTAGGTCTGAATACCAGCGGATTTAGGGTCTTATATCCTGTGGCCAAAGAAAGACTGGTCAGTGCAGCCAGAGAAATAATGTGTATCGGGCCGGTATCCATAAAACTCTGGCTGTAATCACCGGGATGGCGAAGCCTTGCCAGAACCACCTCTTCCCCGATGACGGAGCTTATAAACGCAGATACGTCTGGCGGCATGACAGTAACATCAACATTCCTTGACCAGATGCGGATAGTATTTTTTTCTGTGCTGGATATATCAAAAAAAAACATCTCATCAAAGATTTTTACTGCCAGCATGTTTCCATCCGGTACGACAACAACATCCGCAATCCGGATATTTTCTCTCATAGAGATGAACTTATTATCGCTCTTGCGATAGAGACAAAACTCCCGGTCTCCATCAATCCCGGATGCACCACCCGTAAGGGATTCAGCAGTTACTCCGCTCCCTGACTTGAGGGGATAACTGACCAGCTGTTCGATTTTAATCACGGTAACGGTCTCGTGTTGTAATAAAACTCCTGAGTTTCATAGTTTGCTGTATCAGCATCATATGCAGACTCGACCAGATTACGTCGTATTCTGGCACTGACAGTATAGAGGTCAGTCGCGGAGACAGATGGATGCCCGATCAGGACGAACGCACAGGTATTCGTTTCATCCCCGATACGAAACTCATCAGAATCCACGTCTTTACTGCCAATCCATGCGGCAGTGCGGTTCTCAAGTTTGTAGATAAGCTCACCGGGATTAACTTTTTTAATGCGGGTATCGAACAAAGGGATGATCGTATCTTCATCCGACGATAACGTTACTTCAAGATGTGCATCTTTTCTGACATGAGATACGTCATGGCCGCCAATACCCAGCCCATAAAAAAAAGCAGCTTCATTGTAAGAGTCAATAACATTATTTATCGAACGAAAACCACGTTCTGAAAAATTGCGTCTCAGTTTTTCACCAGCCGTCTGGAATTCACTTTTTCCTGTCGTTGCTGCAATTATATTACGCATTCCGCCGTTGAACTTCTCAGTGTTGGGCGGAAGCGGATCCGTCACCGTTCTCATACACTTTTGCTTAAACTCCTCTCGCGAGGGAGAGACAATAAGGCCACTGACGATCAGCAGAAGAGCATGTGTCACACCGACTTCAGCAGCACGTTCATTAACTGTAAAATACATATCATCCTGCCATGAAGTTTTTATAAAGCAAAATAAGTCCGATAAGCACCAGGGCTGCGCCGGACAGGTAATTAAGGGCAACCGTCATTTTCTTATTACGCTGTGACATTCTTGCAAGCAGTCCCCCGGTTAATCCTGCAACCATATCCACGGGTAAAGCAGTCGCCGGAACGATCAGCGAAACAAGCAAGGCTTCAACCGGCGTATACCCTCCGGAGAGAATCAGTCCGGGCAGAATAGACAGATAAAAAAGAATGGTTTTTGGATTAAGAAACTCAACGGACACCGCCTGAAAGTAAAGTCGCATCAGGCCGTTCTTCTTAGATTTTGCTGATTCCGCATCTCCGTCATTACCCGTATCGCTTGCAGATCGGATTGAATCATAACCGAGATACAGAATGTAAACGCCACCGACCAGCGCGACAGCATTCGCCACCATTGCACTCTGTGCCACGATAGCCGTAACCCCCAGGCCCGCGAGCACAGCATGAATCGAACTGCCTGTAGCAAGCCCCAGCGCAGAAGCAGCGCCTGCTGCTTTTCCCTGACTCATCCCTCTTGCGCTGACAAAGAGCAGAGAGGGGCCCGGACTCAGATTGAGCAGTAAGGCGGCCAGTGCGAATGCAAGAAGACTACTGTGTTCCATATTTATCCTATAACAAGTGAAGTTAATGCCTGAGAATTGCAAGTAAGCAGGTGCATCTCTTTTATCATGCTGCTTTCAGCCTGAGGGGATATCTCTATACAGGCACCCGATAAGATCTTTTTTCTGCATTTCATGCAAATCCCCGCCCGGCACATATATTTTAACTCGACACCCTGACCGAGAGCGGCGTCCAGAAGTGATCCATCACTCTGCGGTGAAAATCCATCAAAATTATGTGTTATCAGGATTTCTTCGGGTACATGTTTAATCCGGTATGCCCTGACGGAGTTTATTATGGTTTCCTGGAATATTAATTCCCTGAAACCTGTATTACTGGCCTGAAGATGGTCTGCTTTCGTAACAACTTCATCTCCCGTAATAATAAACTCGCCGTACCCGGTTAACTTAAGGGCAACAGAGAGGGCCATAAGTACCCCTGCCTCACTCCATCTTTCTTCCTGATAGCTGAGTTCCTGAAGATAATAAACCCCGGACAGGTTTATCAGTCCTATCTTAAGAAGCTGTTGGTCAGCATGATTAAATATAATCTCGCACACGACATGACCTCTACCGTCCTGTGAAATATCGTGATGCGAGACTTCCATTTTTAATACTTCAGGCTTTTCGCCTGAAGTATTGACAGCCCCTTTTATGAGCAATGAATTAAAGCTCATGATTCAGTGTGCCTCCGGATCCGGGGAAAGGGATTAGATGAAACTCTCAGCACTGCCCTGACGACGTACATCCAGCGAGCAGCAGTGGAACCCACCCCCTACGGTTCTGCCGTGTCTGAACGATGCCGGAATGATTTCCATTCCGCAACGGTCCAGAAGCTCTGCAAGCTTGTGCTGGTTTTTTTCAACAATCACCGTTTTTTCATCCACTGAGAGTACGTTCATGGAAATCCATACTGACGCTCTGGCCCAGTCAAATGCATGGCCGATATCAACAGGATCATTGAAGAATACAAGCTCCCAGTTACGCAGTTGCTGAGGGATATCGGAAGCCTTCATCCGGGAACCGTTAACAAGCGCAAGGCCCGGACGCAGTAGCTGCAGCGTTGTGCCTACGTGGTCGCTGCAGATGGACATAGGATGAAAATTGAACTTATCGCCGAACGTCCTTTCCAGCCATTCAAAACCGGCTCTGTTGCCACTGTTGCTGATATTAAAGAACACATCTTTACCGCAGCGCAGTATGTTCGCCGCATCAAAAAGGGGATCGTTTTCTGCAAGATAAGGCACAGCACCATCCCAGAGGTAGGTATCATCAGTCAGGACAGGCTTGGGCGCTGCAATCCACTTTTCACCTTTCGAAAAGTAGTCACGGGCGATGTTCCTGAAAGACTGGCTCTCAAAGTAGCGGTTGCGGGAAGGCATTGGCGCTTCAATAAGGGTATCGCCCAGAGCGAGAAGGCAGTCGCGGGGCATCAGTGCATGTGACTGCTGAGATTTCCAGTGCGGGCTGACGCATTCGGCGTCCAGCCTGATGGCTTCCGGACGGCGCACCGTAACCCCAAACCGCTGAAGAATCGAAGTCAGTTCCTGAAAATCTTCTTCCATTTCCTGCTTCACTTTAGCGATCACTGATTCAGCATTTTTTTTCTGAGAGAATCCGTCCTCAAGATCGAAGAAATGCCGGGATGAAATGTCCAGGTCAGGCAGAGTAAGATTATCGGGGCTGCCAAGAATGATTTCTTCAAGTTTTCCCCAGTCACTATAGCTGTTGATAATGCTCATTTTGCGTCCTGTTGTTTGGTGAATCCCAATGCGAATGATTGCCCGGTTGGCATGACTTCAAGAATGTTGATGTTCACATTCTTCGGTAGTGAAAACGTCCAGAAGACGGTTTCAGCAATATTTTCAGGTGTCAGATAGGTTTTGTTTTCATATAAAGATTCGGCTTTTCTGATATCACCCTTGTATCTCACCAGTGCAAATTCAGTTTTTGATAAACCCGGTGCGATACAACTTACCCTTACATTTGTTCCTTCAAGATCAGTTTTAAGATTCAGGCTGAAATTCTGGACGAAAGATTTTGTTGCGCCATATACGTTGCTCCCCATATAAGGATAACTGGCAGCAACAGAACTGATATTAATAACATGACCGTCATTGCGGGCAATGAATCGGTCTATAACTAGTTTGGTGATGTGTACAAGACCAACAATATTCGTATTAATCATGGTTTCCCAGTCACCCATATCGTTTACCTGGGCTGGACCAAAACCAAGCGATAAACCAGCATTATTTACGAGGGCAGTAATATTGCTAAATTTATCCGGTAAATTACTCAGAACCTCCTGTACTGAGCCTTTATCGGTAATATCCACTGCTGCCGGCAATACCCGACCAGGGAACTGTTTACTGAGAGAAGATAATTTATCCGAGCGACGTGCCAGAGCGATAACATTATAGCCCTCCTGCAAAAATCGGATTGCGATTGCCTCACCGAATCCTGACGAAGCGCCGGTAATAATTACGGTTTCCATTTTCCAACCTCTGATTATTTTCAGTTCTTTTTACTAAACGGACATTTCCAGCCGGAGTCAGTGGCATTGCCTGCATATTGTCTGGCTTCGCTGTCATCCCCGAAATTGCTCAGATTGGGATTAAGATCACCCTGAATGCTGATTTCTCGTCGGCGGATTTCGGCCTGCATTTTTTCAAATGTCCCAAGCTTTTTCAGGTAACGAAACTGTCGGTGTGCATTGAACACAAGCGCAGGTAAAGGGCTGCGGCGACTCTCACGGGATGCGAGCGGGTGTAATCCAACAACGAAGAAAGGTTCATTCACCAGTGAAAAACCAAATTCCGGTGAAGAGGGATCAGAAGAACACTCGTCGCTCCAGGAATACCCTGCATTTCTGTCAAGAACATGCATTTCGCTGAGGGTATCCCACAGGAAAGATTCAAATGACGTTTCGTCTGCAAATCGTTTATCACTGAAAGTGATGACAAAGGTGCTGTTAGTCATACTGATTTGTTCACGATTTATGCAGAACTTCCGCAAAATTTCGAAGGCGTCACTGAGAGTAAATTTGCTTTCCCTGCTGCAGTCACGGTGTATCAGAGTGTTCATCGCAGCGGCTGTTTTAGCTCCGATGCAGGCAAAGCGGTCAGAATCCACATACTCAAGAAATTCTTTTAGAACTGCGGGGGTGTTAGTGACTTCTATCAAATCCGCTGACATAACCAATCCTGAATACATACTCCGTTTTAATGCATAAAAAACTATTACCATGCGCCTTATAAGTCAATAACATTTAACTGCAACTGTATTAACAAACTAAACCACACAGAATAAAACTTATATTTTTCATATACTTAACTTACATAAAGACATGTATTATTTTTAATAACATTAGATTTCAATTATTTTCGCAATGAAATTATATTAATTAAATGAATTTATATGCGTTTTTTATGTTTTTTTGGGTTTGATAAACTCATAAACACCGTTTCGTAATCATGAGAATTACTGATTTTTTGCTTAATTATCGAACTATTAATCCGAGGCAAAAGGGCCAATGTGCGCTGTAGATTTTCGGTCACTATTTATACTGAAAGGCGTCAGAAGGCATTCGATTGAGATATCTGGCTGGATGCGCACACGGCGATGCTTAAAGCTTGGGCACGATGGCTGAACATCTATAATAACGAATTTACTAATTTTTTTTCGTTCTCAATGACCGTAACGTCGGGTGCTGGACAACACCAGGCACTCTTAGCAGCATGCCTGGCATATCAGAACATTACGCAGAGGACGATATGGACATTTTCAGAGGCAACTTACGCATCAGACGCACACGAACGGATCATCCGCCTCCGAAAGTCCAGATCCGGATCTACACAAGCACACTCCAGATAGTCTGTGTTATTTTCCTCAACGTCCGTTTCCTTTTACGGACCAGGACTGAGCCTGATATTCAATAATTAACGCAATTAAGGAGAAACTGGTGAATATGAAATTACTGTCGCTTATAACAGGAATAATATCCGTTGTGGCGCCACTTTTTATGCTCAGGACTTATCTTGGATATTTTGATAATGCGGGCCTTATCACTGAAGATATGGCGAACACAGGAATACTGAACAGCGTATTTTTCTTTATGTCCCTTTCAGTTATTGTTTTTATAATCATAATATTCATGCCGTCTTTTATATTCGGACTGTCTGTACCAAAACAAAACAGGCATTTGTGGAATTATGAAATCATAAAAGATGCCGTTGCACGAAGCATGGTGCTGAACACCATTTATTCTATATCGCTTTTTTTTATGACGGCATACCTCGCAACACGTTACGATCTCAGCACTATTCTTTCAGTCAGTATAGCCCTTTCCCTTCTTATCATTGGTGTTATCTTTCTTAACTTCTTTGTTATTAACAGGTTTATACATCCTGCAGTCGTGACGAAAATACCGGCTGTACGACGTGAACTGAAACTCCGGTTCTACCTGTACTACCCTGTTGCCGGAATAATGATTATCGGGCTGAACTGCTCCGCCTTATTACTGATATTACAGTCAGTGAATCATGAAAAACTGACAGACAATATATTTGACTTCATGAGAGTATCGTCGCTGTTAATTTTTATGTGCGTAATGAATCTTGTTCCGGGGGTGACTTTTGTTCTTCTTCACGGGAAAATGGCCACCACACGACTGGTGTATCTTACCGCTGGCGTAACATTCATGGCCCTGTTGTTAATGTCATCATTAATGCCATCGGTACCGCTAATGATAATTAACCGCGCAATGATATTTTCGGGCATAGCAGACTTTAGCATGCGGAGTTATCTGATTGACAGAAAAATGTATCCTGAAGAGATTTTTGAAAAAAAAGCATGGGAAAAATCAGAAAAGCATTTCCAGCAGGGGTATGTTGTAAGAGGCATGATGGTATATTCACTTAATAAGATAAAACTTTTATGTCCTGGGGAAATTAAGCCCTTGTATCTTAATGTTCTGCGATTCGTCCCTTGGGACAGTAATTATGACTCTGAAGCCAAGCAGATGCTCCGCCGGCAATCTTCATCATGCCAGCCTTTTACTGAAGGTGGGGTCCGGCGTATTTCTCGTGCAAATGTTAAAGTCGAGTAGTCATTACTCATGCTTTTTGAGGAAATTTATACCTTGAGAAATCGATCAAGTGATTTTCTTTCAAGTTAAGTGTTTACCAGACCAAGCCAGCTTTAAAATCTCAGTGGAGTGACCCCGACCCCATAGACAAATCTCTGCATGTTGCGAAAGTCGGCATATCCCAGCCATTATGCCGCAGTATATCAGATGCATGGCATAGCTGTCCTGAGCGTATGGGGCCGTGGGATTCGGCAGGGACAGGGAAATCCCCTTCCGGGCGGTAGCCGCCGCTGAGCCAGTTGCGCACCGTATCGTCGGTAACCGGCTTCCCGCCGCGGCCCTCCCATACCGACTGGCGACGATTGGGGCAGAATGTCACCAGGTGATCGCACAGCCGCGCCACGAACCCCGCGTCAAGCACGGAAAGAGTGTGTAAACTTAGGCACTCTATATTTTTATACAAACCGGATAGATTTTCAGAACTGAAACAACCAGCAGGATCAGCAGAGAACGGGATGGCATAATCTCTGCTAATTTTCTGCTACTCAATTCGTTATCTCTACAGGAATCCTGAATGAAATTTTCACACCGTCATGGATATGACCCGGAGTTCATAAACAAGACATTCCGGGATGACGCTCCCAAGTGGGTAAGAAAACTGTATTTTAATGATATTCTGGAAAGGCTTGTCTATGATGCTATGTCATTAAGACCGGGAAACAAACCTATTCCTGTATTTGATCTTATTAATGAAATACTCGTAATGGACGATGAGGAACCTGATGAATATTACCTTAGTAATACTCCGGCGATGGAAGTTCTTCGCAATCTGGTAATGAGCATATCCTGGTACCGTTTTTACGATACCGTGGAAGCTGTGGCCGAGAAGATAATTGATATAGATGATGAGGACAACTTTACGCAGAGCAGGAAAAACGAGTCCTATTCTTTTTCAGCTTACCGCCAAAGAGTGAATGAGCTTTTTTCAGAATATAATGTCGACTGGAAAATGAATGAATCCGGTCAGCTGGAACTCCCTTTACCCCCATATCTGGAAGAGAAAGTAAAGAGTACAGAGGAGAGGCTTGCCGATCAGTTCATGCCTGCAAGGGTGCACTTTGCCAAAGCCCGTGCCTTCGCGCTGGGCTCGCACCGGGATGCTGAAAATTCAATTAAAGAGTCTATAAGCGCGATTGAGAGCATATGTAAAACGTTTTACCCGGATGCATCAACGCTGGGAGATGCACTGAAGATGATGAAGAAAGACGGCAGTTTATCAAGAATGCTCATAGACGTTGTTGAAAAATTTTACGCCTACGCCAACGCAGAGCCAGCCGTCAGGCACGGAAGCAATAAAAGCTCCGCCGTACTGGAGTATGACGCAGAACTGGCGCTGCATTTTGCCGCAGCGTTTATCAGGACGCTTATCGTCCGCAGGCAGGATATAAACAGCTAGCCGGATGCCAGATAGTCAAAAACCAGCTGGATGGCTGGGTTCTACAGTTCCCTCGAAGGATATAAAACTCACGGGCCTCAATGGGTTATGGAATAATAATCCATAAATCGACAACAACTAAATCACATACACTGTAAATACATTTTTGTAAACACAGTGTATGTATAAATAATTAATGTACTTTATGTTATTATCTAAATAGAATCTTTTATGTCGCATTTAGTTTACCTCTACATAAAGAAGATGAAAAAGATGAAAATTCATATAAAAGAATTAATTGATCCCACATATGCAAGTTTCCTGAATGAGTTAAATTATACAACTGAATTTCCAGTTGTGGTTCTATTTCGAAGTGATTGGGATGATTATGGGTACAGAACAACATTTACTTTGAAAGTCTACCTTGACGAAAAAAGAATTATTGAAGCTGGTAACGTGAAGATCATTAGAACCGGACAAACTGAAGGATACACAAAAATTGACGAAAGTGAGTTCTATAATGAAAATAAAGACTTTTACTCATTAGGTCAGGATGCAGATTATTATAAAGAATTATATAAACTTGGAAGGCATATATATGACCCTCTGCTTACACAACTAAATGACGTCGCTTACGATAGTCACACATTTAAAAATCACAAAGATGATGAAGGCCTTAAGGTTTCATTAATGCGTTTCAGTGGAGCTAAAATGGCTCTTGTTGAAGCTGAAAGAATTTTTGCGGCTAAGGCTGGTAAGGTTTCTTTAAAACGCCCTAAAGACGACTTTTCTTTCACCATAACTACTAAAATTAATAAAAATAGCAGCTTAAAAGCTAATTTCAAATTTCCAATCACATCGCCTTTACCGGGAAGGGTAAACGTGATTATAGGAAATAACGGGACGGGCAAAACTAGGTTGCTATCAAATATCGCAACTATTTTAAGTGGTTATGGTTATAGTGAAATAAGTGCAGCTCTAACCGAAACTGCAGGTAAGGTTGAAGGCCGAAGACCAGCCTTTAAGAAGATCATTGTTCTTTCATATAGTGCATTCGATAGCTTTGCTATACCCGGAAAGAGTGATGTTGAGAAAGAACACTTAGAGTATAAAGATGATATTTTTGGATATGTTTATTGCGGACTGAGAAGTCACTTAGAAGGCTCAAGTAATAGCTATAGATTAAAGACTCATGAAGAAATAAACATAGAGTTCATTAAAAACATGAACTCTATTGTTTTGACAAAAAAAGATGAAATATTTAATAAGGTAATGCTACCTATATTAAACGACATATCTTTAATCAACACTCCGTTCGGGTCAGAGGGTTTTTTCAACGATGACAGCAATATCATCTCTAACTTCCAACTTTTAAGCAGCGGCCATAAAATTATTGTTAAAATGATTTCTGATCTAGTCGTTAATATGACAGACGAATACGATAGCTTAGTCCTTATTGATGAGCCAGAAACACATTTGCATCCACCTCTTGTGGCATCATTTCTTAAAGCTTTAAAAATTTGCCTTGAATCTTTGAACGGCTGCGCAATTATTACCACACACTCTCCAGTTGTTTTACAGGAAACCCCATCAGAGTTTGTTAATGTTTTGGTCAATGATGATTTATCCAGTAAATTAGTGCGTCCGGAGATAGAAACATTTGCAGAGAACGTAAGTATTATTACTCAGGAAGTTTTCGGGCTTGACGATGGATATACGGACTGGCATGACACGCTAAAACAAATAATCGATCAAAACCCTGGCGTCAACGTTAACGAGAAGTTTTTTAATAACAAATTAGGTTTTACAGCTCGTTCTTATATTGCGTCTTATATGAAAAGCAAAGGATAACTTCATGCATAACTTACCCTTACCGACTATAAACGCGCGTGAAGTGTTTGATAACATCAAAAATGCAAAGGAAGATGACAACAAAAACCCATTAGAAAACAATAAATTGGATGTTTTTGATGCATATGATTACTATAGTAACAATGCACCTGAATTTAGTAATCTAGCTGCAGTTGACTTCGAAAACGATGTAAAAACAGCACTGCGACATACTTATACGTCATCAACTGCTCCGTTAAAGTCTTTAAAGAAATATTTGAAAAGGAGATTTTTGGCTAAAGTCTGTCCATCATGTGGTATTAGTGAATCTAACTCGTTTGATCATTATCTCCCGAAAGAGGACTATCCTGAATTTTCATGTCTACCCATAAACTTAGTTCCTTGCTGTATAATCTGTAACTCCTTTAAAAAAACCAGGGTCTTCGATAAGGTAACTCAAAAGAGGATTTTTTTTCATCCATACTATGACCGCTTGCCTAAAGTAAGATTTCTGGATATACAAGTCGAATTCCTCGAAGATTCGGTTGAGGTTGAGTTTGTCATTACACAACACAATTATATGACTGCTGATTTGACAGAACGTCTAAGCTCTCACTTCGAAAAGCTGAATTTGTCTGAAAGATACTATGATAACGGGCTATTTTCCATAGGTTCTATACTTGAGGGATTAGTGAATTTCCATAAATCAGGTGGAGCCTCTTTAGTTTCTGAAGAACTTAAAAAAACTGCTATTGATTACAGGGATAAAAGGGGGCATAACAACTGGAATTATCTTCTCTACTGGGCTTTATCTGAGAACGAAGAGTTTTGCGATGGTGGATTTTTAACCATGCAACCTAAGTAATTTATGGAATATATTCATTAATGTTCTTTCATTTAATTAATATATAGATTTTATTAAAAAAATCTTTCACACGGGTCATATTAAGCGGTGACAGTATTTCATGCTGCATCTCCCCTGACTGTTCCGTTTTTCCTGACCCGCAAACTAATTTCACCCTTACCCGAGCGGTTAGTAGTGTCCAGCGCGACCATAAGTGCATCAGCGTTCGCACGCGGCTGCTGCTCGCTGAACCGTATCAATCATAGCGCCATTGCCCGGCACGGGCTGATTGAATTAGCATCCCGATCGTCAGAGGGATGGCCTCGCGCGGATTTTCTGGATAGTAGAGGCTGAAAGTCACCTGGTCAGAATCCATTCCAAATGCATCGAAGACGTTCTGAAGGCATTCCGCAGCATCCTCCGGGTCCAGCTTCATGTCCAGATTGAGCGACATCTCTGGCGTGAGTGATTTTTTCCGGAACGTCAGCAGCGATCTTCCGTTCCACGGCTCAATGAGTGCCATTACGCGTGCCTGGGTGTCATCTACCATATCTTATCCTCCCCGCGAGCGATGGCATTATACAGCCTGACCGAATTGAAACTGATATTGGCAACGTCTCTGGCCAGAATCACTCAGCCCACTACGGGTACCGCCCGTCCGACAAAAGTGCTGAGCTTGTGCGTAAAAAGAATACGCGCGGTCCGGGGGGGGGGTATCCCCCTACAATGGTTGGCAGCTGAATGCCGAAAGGAAACTTGGCTTTAGGGAACACCCTGCGCGCTGCCCGTGAGGCATAGGACGTTCCCTTGAGAGCATCGCGCGGTTTGGTACGAGTAGTCAGGACATTACGTCCGGACAGGATGGCCACGATCGCGCCGAAATCATCAATCCCCAGCTGTTCGGCGACTTCTTCACAGAAAATCATGATAAATAGCTCACCGGCGGTGAGGTTGGGTCTGCCTGCGTAGAAATAGGTGTTATTGAGTTCTTCAGTCGTGTCCATTGTCAGCTCCCTCAAGTTCCCTTCATTTATCGTCCTGACGCTTCTTAAACAATACCTCCCGCGTTCAGGCCTGACAACCACCATGAATTTATTATGCATGATGGCGTAACGGCTTTTCATTCATAACATCACACCCTGATTGACCAGAAAAGTCACGGTGGTGTACCGGATGCTATTGGCTTTTCATCGGCAACTACCCTAAGAGTTACACCTCGATTTATCGCGGACGCCAGTGCCGCCGCAACGGGCTTAATGTTGAAACTGTATGCCGCCATATTGATAAGGCTTACAGCACCATCAACAGCGTTTAACACGATTTTTAATGCAATCCTGTCTGCCGTAGACAAAAAACACGGTAATTTCAGATGCGGAGGGATAAGCCAGGTCGGGCGCGGCCATAATGATGACCAGCGCGAAATCATATTAATAATGATATGAACACGCCCGTCAGAAATCACCGCTTCAGCAACTGCTGGCAGAGAAGATTATCCTGCACGGCGCGCTGCTGCTCATCAGGTGTCAGTTGCTGCCAGCGAGCAATCACGCTGCGACCCAGCCTTGATTTATAGGTGATTTTTTGCAGCGCATAATCAGAGTTTCCGCCTTCAATGACGTTCTGCATCTGCTGGTCGAGGGGCTGCTTACTATCATGATCAACCGCGCAGAACACCGCGACGTAATACGCCTTATCTTCCTCACTGTCGTGTGGGATAAACCACCAGGCGGCCAGGGCGAGGATCAGCAGCAGGGGCAGGATATATTTTACTTTAGCCATTTTAGTCACCGGTTGA
>Ga0308167_1002143_pt1 | contig 19519 bp, 18 predicted proteins | sample PhyCR1_2_FD_202138 | JGI IMG/M metagenome (GOLD analysis project Ga0308167, IMG submission 202138) | Phyllosphere microbial communities from UC Gill Tract Community Farm, Albany, California, United States - DLSLRC.R1 | ecosystem: Host-associated > Plants > Phyllosphere > Unclassified | place... | reverse complement strand
GTTGCGCCGATTGCGCGGCTGCTTGTTTTTCGGCTAATCGTGCAGCTCGAGCGGCTGAACGGGCAGCAGCTTCCTGCGCCTTCAGTTGAGCGGCAGCATCTTTTAAGCTCAAGATGTTAGTTTCGATGGAACGTTTTTCTGATTTTAATCGATTCAGTAAGGCCGTTCGTTTAATCTTTTCTACTTTTAATTCACGCTGTTTCTTTTTTAGAAGAGTACGATCCTCAATCAAATCAATACGTGTTTGTTTTAATTCTTTTTGAGCCAGTGCCAATTGATGTTTGTTTTGTTCGTAATCTTTTAATAAAGAAGCATCGCTTTCGGCAATCGTATTAAAAGCATTAAAACGGCTGATCATATCTCCGACATCTTTAGCGCCAAAAACAGCCTCGAGAAATGGATCGTCATCTGCTTTTGCTTGTCGGACAGCTAAACGATCTCCGAGCATTTTTTCCTGCTTGCTGATTTTTTCGCGTAAGGCATCGATTTTTTGTTCCAATCGTTTAATCTGCTGACGGTTTTGATCAATTTTTTGTTGGTTTTCGACGACCTGCAACGTCAGTCCATTAATCTGTTGATCGAGCGCATAGACTTTTTGCTGTGCTTTGGACAGTTGGGTGGTCTTTTTCGAGAGGGCTTGCTTTTGCTTGGACTGCTGTTGTTGATTTTGCTGCTGTTTTTCCTTATAAGAACTTGCTGCACCGACGGGGTGGACAAGTGGGCTGAAAAGTAAGGTCATCGTCATCAGTGAGAGACCGAGTGTTTGTTTTAAAGATGATTTCATAGTTGAATCAATCATTCCTTCCTGAATTCAGATACACATTCTGAAATGTTACCTGTTCTACTCTAACAAGAAATGACGGGAATCACCGTTACAGTTTCGTTAAAAATATTATATGGAAATTATCAGGTAATCGAGATTCTTTATGTAAATTATTTTTTAGACACTTTCAAAAAAGTGAGAGAACCGTTGATAATCCGGGAAAGAAGACACAATAAAAAAAGTGAATCCAAGGATTCACTTCTAAAAAAGAGCTGATATGTTTTTGTAATATGAAGAAGAGGAATAAAAGTACAGGTTTAATGAATCAAGAAACAGGATATGCAAACTAGTTTTAATTTATTCTTCGTAGATCATTTTTCGTGTCATTCCGCCGTCAAGAACCAACGTTTCTCCCGTTAAGAAGTCGTTATCGGGATTCGTTAAAAACAAAGCAGCCCGGGCAACATCTTCCGGTTTTCCGACTCGTCCAGACGGATGCTGGCTGTGGTCTTCCGGTGAAAGTTCATGGTAATTTCCGGTTTCAATCCAACCGGGTGCAATCGCATTAACTAAAATCCGATCGGGTCCTAAAGAAACGGCTAAAGCATGCGTCAACGCGACAATGCCGCCTTTGGTAGCCGCGTAAGATTCCGTATCCGGCTCGGACATGAACGCGCGGGTGGAGGCCAGATTGACAATCCGTCCGCCTGCTGGGTTTTTCTTCAGATAAGGCGCCGCGGCTTTTGTCGTTAAAAAGATGCTCCGCAGATTGGTATGTTGGACACGGTCCCATTCCTCAAGCTCTAATTCAAGTAACGACTTGCGCACCATGATGCCGGCATTGTTAATCACGATATCGATCCGGCCGGTATGCTCAATGGCTTTATCAATCAACAGGTTGACATCTTTTTCATCCTGGACATCCAGATGATAAAAGTAAGCGGTCCCGCCGTCAGCTTCGATTTCTGCCGCAAGATCGTCACCGGTCATTTGGTCAATGTCGGCAAGAATGACGGTGGCGCCTTCTTTGGCATAAGTCTTGGCAAGCGTTGCTCCAATGCCATTGGCGGCACCTGTGATGATGACAGTATGATTGATATGATTCATTGTAAATTCCTCCTGGGGAATGTGTAGTTGGGAAGACTGCTATAATCAGATAGCCGAAAATGAATCGATTAAAACATATTGTATCCTTGAAGAAAGGATTATCCAGATAGGCATTAGGGAACATAAAAGGTAGCTAACGCTACTATTATGTTGAATGGGGGATTTTTGATGGATTTATCAAATCAAAAGCTCGAAACAGAACAAGAAAAATATGCAGATGAAGCTAAAGCGTATATCAATCAACCTAAAAAAACGAATTCGATGTTACGACGTGCAAGTGAAAAAATAAATAAAAATTCGACGCTATCGGTCGTTTTTTCTCCCGTCCGTTTATTTATCGATATGGTTCGTGCCTATCAATCCGGTGAATACCGAAATATTCGTCGGACGACGATTTTGAAAGTAATCGGGGCCTTGATTTATCTCGTTTCACCGATCGATTTAGTGCCGGACTTTGTGTTAGGTTTCGGATTTGCTGATGATATCGCCATCATCCTGTTCGTGACGAAAACGATTTTCGAAGAGTTGACACGATTCAGTGATTGGCAGGATGAGCAACAAAAAGCAAGTACGCAGCCGCTTCAAAGTGAGGATGCTTACTAATTTCATGAGACAACCGGACTGAGACAGTTGGTCCTCATATAAAACAGAAGGTGGATTTTGAATCCGCCTTCTGTTTTCGTTTGGATGAAAGTCCTCGTTTCATGTACTTGCGGTCAATCGAAACTAGCTCTTGTTTTGCAGGAAACAAAAACGTCATTTCTGTACGCGTCCTTGAAAGTTCGTTACACTAGAAGCAGAGAAACTTTTTGGGGAAGGAGGTATGGAATGGCTTGGCATTCATGGATTGAATCATACGGTTATTTTGGAATCATGTTGAGTTTGATGTTTCCCTTTTTACCGAGTGAAGTGCCGCTTGCGTATGCAGGCTATCTGGTCCACACAACGGAGTTTAACCTGATTGTCATGTTGATCGTGGCCGTCATGAGTTTTGTGATCAGTCAAAATATTTTCTTTACAATCGGGCGTCTCGGAAGTGACCGTTTACTAAAACGAATTTTTAGATGGTTTCGTATTTCTGAAACGAAGATGGTGCGATTCCAACGTCAAATGGATACGCGCGGTCGTTTCATCTTATTGCTGTCACCGATGTGGCGGATGGGATTTGCGATAGGGGCAGGGTTGACCGGTGTCTCGCGTCTCACTTTTACGATTGCGACGACGATTTCTTTTTTTATGTGGTCCGCTTTTTTTATCTGGGGCGGAAAGAAACTTGGACATGGCATGATGGGGCGGCATCCTGAATTCCACCATTACCTTCCCTGGATAATCGGTCTCATCGTATTTGGTGCAGGTTATCTGTATTTCCGAAAAAAAACGCTCATGAAAAAACAAGGTATATCTAAAAAATAGAGGAGTGTTCACATGGCAGTGATTTTATTTGATATTGACGGTACATTGATCGACTCGACCGATCAGATGACAGAGGCAATTCATCTTGCGATGGAAGATATGCCGCATCTGGTCAAACCATCCAAAGCAAGTGTCCAGTCGAGTTATGGTTTGGCGGGTAATGCTTTTTGGAGAAAAGCAATCCCGGATGCTTCTGAAAACGACATTAAAGAGATTCGCAGAAAACGTCATCATCACTTGGAGCAAACGATGCAGAATCAAGATGTTCTGTTTGATGGCATTCGAGAATTATTGGAACAATTGACGAATCAGGGACATATCGTATCAACAGCAAGCAATTGCGGGGTACATTATTTAAATCTTGTTCTCGACAGCCAAAACATTCGATCTTATTTTACAAGTCCAAAATGTTTGGAGTCGGTGAACGGGAAACAAAAAGCAGACATTTTAGCCGCACATCGTGAAGAGTTTGGCGAGGTCGACTATCTGATGGTCGGCGACCGTTCGTCGGACGTTGAGGCGGCCAGACTACAAAATATGCCGGTAGCGATTTGTTGCTTCGGTTTTGGAACAGAACAAGAATGGAAGACGGCTGATCATCAGCTGGAGACACCGCTTGATTTGTTGAAGTTTGTATAACGGAATGAGCAAAAAACAAGCAGCGCTGATGAGTCAGCGTCTGCTTGTTTTTTTAGTTAATCAAAATCAAGTCGGTACTGCTCGTGATTCGTCCAAGGACGAAAACGGCGGAAGAGCTGATGGAACAGAAGACACAGGATCACCGGCAAAACAATAAACAGTCCGAAGACAAGCGAAATATTGATCCACGTCCATCCTCCTGCCATCAAGTGAAGCGCATTGATTGGACCAATCAGACCCGACATACCGAATCCGGCACTGAAGGGGGTTCCTTGAATACCGAGTACACCTGCGAGTCCGCCAAGTACGGCGGCGCTGCACATGACGGGCAGAATCATGATCGGATTGCGAATGAAATTCGCCATTTGAATTTTAGGAGAGCCTAAAAAATGAGCGATGGACGTGCCGCGGGAATTGGCCTGCCACCCGGCAATCGCGAGTCCGAAACCTGCTGCACAAACACCAAGGTTAGCGGCTCCTGCTGCAACACCGGATAAACTGATGGCTGTTGCAATCCCGACCGTCGAAAGCGGTGATACGATGAGGACCGAAAAAGTAACGGCTAAGGCAATGCCCATCAACACCGGTTGAAGAACGGTAAAGTGTGTAATCACTTGACCGATCGTGGCTGTGATCTTCGTGACAAACGGATAGGTCAGGACACCGATTCCGCCGGCTCCGACGATGATTAAGGTTGGAATGACGAGAACCGTATACGTCTTAAAACGATTTCCGAGCCAGATGACGAGGGCAGTTGCGACTGCGGCTGTCAATCCGGCATTGATGACATCACCGGTTCCGATGAATAAGTAACCGGCGGTCTCGGTTCGGTTTGCGACACCGGATCCGACGACAGTCGCAAGACCAATCGAGGTCGCTTCAATCGGGGTTGCCTTGAACTGCATGGCAACGGCGACACCGATGACCATCGGCAAGAGCCGCATCGCAAGAGCAGTCGAGTCGATGATATGTTGCGCAGGAGAAAAATAGGGAAGCAAGGCTTTGGCAAGTTCACCAAGCAACGCTCCCGGGATAAGAGCAACTAAGATGCCGATACTGAGTCCGTTTAAGACATGGACACCGAATTGGCGGTCAAAACGTTTTAAGGTCGTATTCAACTAAATTCACTCCTTATGTATCGCTTTTATGCATAACAGTATAAAAGTGATGAATTGTGTTTAATCATACGAAAGAGCGTTCAAAACGTCAAGCAGAAAATGGAATTTTCTGAAAAAATAAAAGCAAACTATTCGCACTGAAACAAAAGGACTGCTAGAGTGGAGAGGTAAAAAATCGGGGAGGGAACAGTTATGTCAGAACAACAAATCGTATTAGCCAGCAGACCAGAGGGACGTCCAACACGGGACACGTTCCGTTATGAGACGATCGAATTGAACGCCTTAAAAGCGGATCAAGTTTTAGTAGAGACGCTCTATATCTCAGTCGATCCTTATATGCGCGGGCGAATGAATGATGCACGTTCTTACTCGCAACCATTCGACCTGGATGCACCCATCCAAGGTGGTGTCGTCGCGCGGGTCGTTGAATCAACAAGTGATCTGTTAACAGTGGGTGACACCGTTGTCGGAATGCTCGACTGGGCGACGAAATCCGTGGTCGATGCAAAACAAGTCCGTAAAATCGATGCAACATTGGCGCCTGTCTCAACGGCACTGGGTGTGCTCGGAATGACAGGTATGACCGCTTACTTCGGTCTGCTCGACATCGGGAACCCGCAACCTGGCGAAACGGTCGTCGTCTCGGCAGCAGCAGGAGCCGTTGGATCAATTGTTGGTCAAATCGCTAAAATTAAAGGTGCACGAGTCGTCGGGATTGCTGGAAGTGCTGAAAAGATTCAGTATCTAAAAGAAGAACTTGGATTTGATGAAGTCATCAATTACAAAACGGAGCAGATCGGCGAAGCCTTAGATCGGACTTGTCCGGACGGGATCGATGTCTACTTTGAAAATGTAGGCGGTGCAATCGGGGATGCCGTTCTTGATCGATTGAATCCTTTTGCCCGTATTCCAGTCTGTGGGGCGATTTCCGGCTATAACGAACAGGCGGATTTAGGTCCACGGGTCCAATCGAAATTGATCATTGCGCGCGCACGGATGCAAGGTTTCTTGGTCGGAGACTATGGCAAACGGTTTAAAGAAGCAGCGGAACAACTTGGTAAATGGGTCAGCAATGGTGAGTTGAAGTACAAAGAAACGATATTTGAAGGGTTTGAACAAGTCCCGGACGCCTTTCTTGGTCTGTTTGACGGGTCGAACACGGGAAAACTGTTGGTCAAATTATAAGAGTACGTCAAAAAGGTGTTGCTTTCCTGAGCGGAGAGCAACACCTTTTTTGTGCTTGAATTTATTGATCAGCAGGATCTTTTTTTAATTCTTCGACATCAGGATCCGGATGCTGTGTTTCGGCCGGTTTGATTCCCGGATCAGATGTTTTGGCTGGTTCTGGATCCGGATGTAAGCCGACATCCGCTGTTTCGTTTGGTGTATCTTGTTTTTTATCCATCATGAGTGTTTATCCCCCTTGTATTCGATATTTTATATGTACCCGAATTATCGATTCTAAAAACGAAACGGACACTTTGATGAGATTGAGGTTTTGTAGCAAAACAAGATACGAACAAACTCGACTCCACGCAAACTCCTCTTCATTTGATGGTGAATGTAAGGAAAAAGGACAATTGCTTCATCAACTCTTTACAAAAACCTTGCATGACCTTTAAGTCCTCTTTGAACTGGTCTCGTAGACTGAAACAGAGATGAATGAAGGAAGGGTGTATACGTGTGAGTGAACAAAAGTGGAAAAAAAGTATCATTGAACAATTAAACTGGGTGCGGACTGAACAGAAGCGAATCCAATCCGCACCGGCAGCAAACCGTGCGTCGATCGAGGGACTAAAACAACTCGATGTCTTGCGGATGAAAACGAAGGTTCGCCCTAAGTCATCCCCACTCGAAGCCAAAACGAAGCGTTACCATCAAAACAGCAACAGGGAGTTGCTGAAAGAGATTGCGTACGAAGACATCCCTGTGACGGGCGGTTCACGTTATTATGAACGCCGTCCGCTTGAGGTGGCGATCGTGTGCTCGGAGTTCATGCATGCCTACTATCAGGATGCGTTACATTTACATTATGTCAATCCGGCAACCTTTACGGACGTCTTTGAAAAGCCGATTGATCTGTTTCTCGTCGTCACGTCCTGGAAAGGTCTACACGGTGATGATTGGAAAGGAGTCGCAACGCCGACTTCTAAAAAACGGCAGCGTTTGCTCGACATGATGGAGCAGGTGAAAGCAAAAGGAATCCCGGTCGTCTTTCAGTCGACGGAAGATCCGAGCAACTTTGACCGGTTCAGTGATCTGGCGAAAGTTGCCGACTATATTTTAACATCAGACGAAGCGATGATTCCGGAATACCAAGTACTCTGTGGACACGACCGGATTGAAGCAACGTCGTTTGGTGTTAATCCGATCATCCACAATCCGGTCGGAGCGACGCGAAGCCGCAAAAAACACGTGCTGTTTGCCGGCAGCTGGATGGCGAAATATCCGGAGCGTGTCAAAGATACGGAGATGTTATTTGATGGTGTCTTACGCTCAAATCATACACTCGATATCGTTGACCGGAACTATCAGTTAAATCTACCGGACTATCATTTTCCGGAACGTTACGTCCCGCGTGTGGCTCCTGCGATTCCCTATGACGCATTGCAACAGGTCAGTAAATGTTATGACTGGGTGTTGAATCTAAACAGTATCAAGTACAGCAAGACGATGTGTGCGCGTCGGGTCTATGAATCACAAGCGCTCGGCAATCTGATTTTGTCGAACTACAGTATCGCCGTCAATAACGATTTCCCGAACGTCTTTACCATCCATGACCACCAAGAAGTACAGGCGATTCTCGAGCGGACGACACAAGAGGAGATTGATCGGCTCCGGGCGGAAGGCATTCGTTCTGTCATGTCGTCGCATACGGTCTATGACCGGATTGATCAATTGACGCGGCTTCTGCAACTGGACATGCCGCCGGTCAAACGGACGCTTCTCGTCGTCTTACGCAATGCGACGCCGGAACTTGAACAACTGCTCGCACGTCAATCAATCACCGCTGATGTAATTTGTCACGAATCAGAGTTGACCGGAGCGCTTTATGTCTCAGCCGATCTCGTCACTGTGCTCGACGGGGCTGAATCATACGGAGAGTACTACTTGGAAGACTTGGTGAACGGGTTCAAATACAGTGATGTGTCAATCACCCGCAAAACGCGGACTGAAGAAGCTCATTTTGTAATCCGGGAAGCGGAAGGGTCGACAGTGAACGCCATGATTTGGCGTGAAGCGTTCCCGTATGAGCAGTTCTCCGAAGGAAAGATTGAGGGAAAGACTTTGTTCCTGGACGCGCTGGAGTGGAACGAAGGTGGTGGCACCGCAATGGTCAAGGCTCCTGTGCTGTCTGTCATCGTCCCGATCTTCAACAATGGCAGGCATTTGACGTATAAATGTTTTGCCAGCCTCAAGCGGATGGATCGGTTTGAAGAGTCGGAAATTATCTTGGTCGACGATGGATCGACGGATCGATTCACCCGCCAAGCGATTGACCGCCTGGCACGACGTCACGGGAATGTCGTGACCTATCTGTTTCCGACGGGCGGCAGCGGCAGTGCGTCACGTCCGCGCAACAAAGGGGTTGAACTGGCGCGCTCGGAACGGATCGCTTTCCTTGATCCTGATAATGAAGTCTTGAGTGACCGGTATACCGAACTGTTGGCTGAGTTGGATCAAGATCCGACACTCGACTTTGCTGTCGGCCACATGAAGAAACTGGCGGAAAAAACAAGCATCATCGCGTTGCCGAAGATTCGTAAACAAGGACGGACGGTGTGTGATCAACCGAAAGCCTACTTATTGGAAAATCGCTTTTCCGTTCAAAGTATTCAGGCGCTGGTCGTCAACCGACGTTTTCTGCAGGAACATCAGCTGGAGCAGGTGGTAGGTGCCGTCGGACAAGATTCCCTGTTTTTCCAAGAGATGATGTTGCACGCAAATCGTGTCTTGCTCGTCAATCGTGTCATCCATTATTACTATGCCGCGGTTGCCGGTTCAACCGTCAACTCCTTGACGGTTCGTTTCTTCGAACGAAGTGTCGTCCGGGAAAAGGCACGGGCAGAGAAATTTGCCCGTTACGGTGTGCTCGATGCGTATAAGACAACACGTTTTGAGCATTTCTTTGAACACTGGTATTTAGTGAAGCTGCGGTATTGCAGCGACAAGGATTTTGCCCCGAGTGTCGCATTACTGCGTATGATTGTTGCTTTTTATGAACCAATGAACCTGACGAACCCGCTGATCCGTCAATTCGTGGAGTTGGCGGACATGAAACGGACGGATGCGATTCAAACATTGTTACTGGAGGAGGTCAGATGATGCAGACAAAACAGATGATGCGACCGAAAGATGAAATTCGGGCCGCTTATTATGATCAACTCGGCGTCGCATTCGGGAAAAAGGTCCGGTCTCGGGTCCACTGGATCGTCCGGGAAACAAAAGGCAGTCAAATTCTCGATATCGGCTGTTCCGGTGGACTGGTTCCGATTTTGCTCGGGCGCGAAGGCAAGCAGGTAGTCGGTATCGATGTCTCGCCGGAAGCAATCGTGGAAGCGACGGCGGCACTAAGAGAAGAAGCACACTCCGTTCAAGAATTGATTCAATTGGAAGAAGCCAATCTGATGACCTTCCAAACGTCCCAACGATTCGACACGGTATTGATGACGGAAGTCTTAGAACATATCGGGGAACCGGAGCGTTTTGTCGAAAAAGCCTGTGCGTTCTTAAAACCCGGTGGTCGGCTCGTCGTGACCGTTCCATTCGGTGTGAACGATTATGCCGATCATAAACGGACGTATTATTTACAGCATCTGCTGGAACAATTGACACCATACGGGACGATTGAGCAGTTGGAACGCATCGATAAATGGCTCGGTGTGACGTTGACGCTTCATCCGGAGAAACAACTGTCACGCCCGGTAACGGAACAAGAAGTCAGTTGGCTCGAAACAGCTTTTGAAGCGGTTGAACGGTTGCATCTCACTGAAATCGTCCGCTTGAAGCAACTGAATAAAAAGTGGGAATTGAAGCAGCAAAAACAGCAGGACATCGAACAGGAACAAGCGGAGTTGGTGTCAGAGCGGGATCAGCTCACGCGGCAACTCGCAGAGAAGGAAGACGAAATTGAGTTGCTGACGCAACAGTATCAAATGGTGCTCGCGCGATACGAAGGGGCGCTTGTGTCGAATCTCGATGTCTTGGAGGCGAATACAGAATGGAAATCAAAGTACCGGTCACTCGCAAATTCAAAGCTCGGAAAAATCGTCATCCGTTACTGGAAATTCAGACGAAACGTAAAGAAGCGACGGGCCCGGAGACGATGAACGTTCTGATGATTTGTCAAAATTTTTATCCGGAGATCGGGAGTGCTGCGAACCGGATGAAAAATATCTTCAAACGGATGGAGCAACAGGGGAGTGAGGTCCACGTCTTGACGTCGGAACCACTCTATCCGACAGCTGAACTGTACACGGATGCCATGTTTTGGGACGAGCCGAGTCTGGATGCTGCGAAGATTACCCGAATTCAACCGCGTGATCTTCGGGCGACGACGAATTTATGGCGCAGACTCCGTTTGTTCATTGAACAATTTGTCTTGGCAGTCCAGGAAGTACGGCACGATACTAAACAATACGCTTACATCTATGCGACGACGCCTTCGATCTTCATGGGTCTTGTCGGAGTCATTGCCAAACACCTGAAAAAAGCACCGCTGATTCTGGATGTTCGCGACTTATGGCCGGAATCACTGGTCGGAGTCGGGATTACGAAATCACGGTTGTTGCTTGCACCACTCTATTGGCTGGAAAAATGGATGTACCGCCAAGCCGATCAAATTGTCATCAACAGTGAAGGGTTTCGGTCGTATATCGAAAAGAAAGGGATTGCACCAGAGAAGATTCACTACATCCCGAATTCGATTGAGGAAAATGAATGGTTGATTAAACGGCGGAAAGTATCGGAGCAGGTCCGTGTCGTCTACACCGGCAACATCGGTCTGGCGCAGGATGTTTTTTTACTACTTGATGTCGCGGAACAACTAAAAGAGGATAAACACATTGAATTCCATGTCGTCGGATACGGGTATCACAAGGAAAAATTCGAAGCCCATGTTCTCGAGCGGGGACTGACGAACATTCACTTCATGAACGCGATGCCACGATGGGATGCGCTGAAACAACTGGCGAAGAGTGACATCGCCTTTGCAACGTTGGTCGAGAGTACCGCGTTCGACACGGTGACACCGGGGAAAATCATCGACTACATGGCGATGGGGTGTGCGATTGTCGGAGCCGTCTCGGGGCATGCCGCAAAAGTTATTGAAGATGCGGGAGCGGGCTTTGTCTCCCGCGAGCGGAGTCGTGAAAAGGTCGTCGAGCATATCCGGTACTTGGCTGAACATCCCGAAGCACGCAGCGCCATGGGGCAGTCCGGTGTGAAGTATGTCCAGGCGCACTTTGACTGGGAACAAAATCAGGAGCGGTTGTTTGAGGCGATTCGTCAAACCGATCTTCGAGTATTAGGGGTGAGTAAATGAAGCGGGTCGGAATGTTTGTTTGGAATACGTTTACGAACGATGCGCGTGTTTTACGGGAGTGTACGGCTCTTTCGGAAGCCGGGTATCACGTTGATCTGTATTGCCTGAATGATGGGAACTTGCCGAAACTCGAACGACACCCGGCAGGTTTTCAGATTCTTCGAATCAATCGGACACCTCCACTTGAATCCGTGCTGCGCCGGATCCGGAAGCGTAATCCTCTTATGCTGATGGCCGGCGCAGGCGTGTTCTTGCTGTTTCCATGGCTGATTCCAGTCTTGGTGCTACTGTTTCTCTTACAGAAAAGCCGGTTTGTTCGCTATGCACTGTACAACAGCTTTGGAATCATCCGCATGACGCGGGCGGCTCGCAAACACACGTACGATATCATGCATGCGAACGATTTAAACACGTTGCCTCAAGCGATTTTTTCCGCAAGAGGGGCGAAGATCGTTTACGATTCGCATGAAGTGCAGACCGACCGGACAGGTTATGGAAAAGGACAGGGGTTGTTTGAGCGTTACTTGTTACGGTTTGTTGATCGAACGATGGTTGAAAATGACACACGGGCCGACTACCACGCATCACTTTATGGCGAATGGCCGGCTGTCCTGCATAATTATCCGTTTTATCACGAAGAAGTACCACAACCGCGATCCGTACATCAAGAAATCGGCATCAAGGAGGACGAACCCATTTTGCTGTACCAAGGCGGTATTCAGGAAGGGCGGGGACTTGAGCGACTGATTGAAGCGATGCCGTTTGTCCGGCGTGGGACTTTGCTGTTTGTTGGAGACGGAAAAATCAAACCGCGGCTCCAGGAGTTGGCGGCACAGTCCCCGGAACGGGAGCGGATCCATTTTATTGATAAAGTACCGCTTGATCAACTGCCGAGTTATACGGCGGCTGCGACGGTCGGTTTTCAAGTTCTGCAAAACATCTGCTTTAATCACTATTCGGCTTCTTCGAATAAGCTGTTTGAATACATGGCGGCACTCGTGCCGGTCGTTGCGGCGGATTTACCGGAAATTCGGCGTGTCGTCGAAACGGAAGGCGTCGGCTTACTCGTTGACGTTGAATCCCCGGAAGCGATCGCTGTCGCCGTGAACCAAATCGTTGAGGAAGACGGCTTGCGTCAGGCGATGAAAGAACGGACAAAGCAGGCACGCCGGAAATACAACTGGGATAAAGAAAAACATCATTTATTTGATGTTTACCGTGAAATAACGAAGTAATTAAACACTGAACGAAGATGGAAACAAGACAGATGCAGGCAAATCCACGACAGGAAACAGCGGAAGTGACCGGATTCGGTTGTTTGTTTGCCGAATGCGATGAATGTTTGTGGATTATTTACAAGCTTTACAAAAAGTACAGGAAACGCCTTGAATGTAAGGTCTGTGAAGAATGGTTTAAGAGATGGTTAGAACCATTGGAAACACAAGCAATTGTCGTTATGGTCTAGTTACAGCCACGACACAGTCGGTAATTTGCTGACGTGAAGGACTAACTCGTAACTAGATGGAGGAATGACAAAATGAAACTTTGTACAATCGGACTCGGATATATTGGATTACCTTCTTCAGCCATGTTTGCAGATCACGGAACGGACGTCGTCGGGGTCGACATCGACCCGCGCATCGTTAAGATGTTGAATGCGGGAGACATTCATATTGAAGAACCGGGACTTGAAGAAGTCATCAAGCGTGTCGTCGCAAACGGAAAGTTTCGGGCAACATTGACACCGGAACCCGCAGATGTCTTTTTAATTGCTGTTCCGACACCGAATTTAAATGACACCTATAAATCGTGTGACTTGAAGTATGTCCTGTCAGCTGTTCAGAATATGTTGCCGCACGTTCAAAAAGGCAACGTCATCATCGTCGAATCAACAATCGCTCCGCGGACGATGGATGATCATGTCCGACCATTGATTGAAGCAGCCGGGTTCGTCATTGGTCAAGACGTCTTCGTCGTTCATTGTCCGGAGCGGGTGCTTCCGGGACAAATCTTACATGAACTCATTCACAATAACCGGATTGTCGGCGGATTGACACCGGCTTGCGCGGATGCAGGTGCAGCGGTATATAAAACATTCGTTCAAGGCGAAATCGTCAAGACGGATGCGAAGACGGCAGAGATGTCGAAATTGATGGAAAACACGTTCCGCGATGTCAACATCGCCCTAGCCAATGAACTGACGCAAGTGTGTCACAAACTCGAGATCAACGTGCTCGACGTAATCGAGATGGCGAACATGCACCCGCGTGTCAATCTGCATCATCCGGGACCGGGCGTCGGCGGACACTGTCTAGCCGTCGATCCATACTTCATCGTCGCCAAGGCACCGTCTCTTGCCCGGATCATTCATACGGCGCGCGAAACAAACGTCAACATGCCGCATTTCGTTGCCGAACAGGCCGAGCGGCTCGTCTCCTCACGTGTCCGTCCAAAAATTGCTGTCTTTGGTGTCACGTATAAAGGAAACGTCGACGACATGCGGGAAAGCCCGGCCGTCGATGTGATTGAACAACTGATTGAACGTGGTCTCGATGTTGCGGTCTGTGATCCCCATGTCGAACGGTCAATATCCTCACGTTTTGATCTGGTCGATGAGATTGAAGCCATCCAAGGCGCGGATCTTGCCCTTGTGTTGGTTGACCATGATGAATTCAAACGTTTTGATTCACGCCGTCTTGTAAATCAGATGCGGACACCGGTCTTATTTGATACGAAAGGAATCGTCCAACCGCTTGAAGACGTTACCGTCTTGAACTTCGGAAACTTGCACACGCATCACACGACGGAAGTGGACGCAAAAGCGATATGAACGGAATCCAGACAATTGGGAAAGAGTTGAAAGATCATGTGTATCTGATCTTTCGTCTTTCACTTTATGAGACAAAAAGTCTATACAGCATGCAGTATCTCGGATGGTTTTGGGAAATCATGACGCCGCTCTTACAAATTGGTGTCTACTGGGTCGTCTTTGGTTTCGGAATCCGCGGCGGACATCCTGTGGATGGAATTCCATTTGTTTTTTGGCTCGTCAGCGGATTGATTGCCTGGTTCTTCATCGGCAGTACGATTCCGAGCGGTTCCCGTTCCATTTACGGCCGGGTCGCCTTAGTGTCGAAAATGCACTTTCCGCTGAGTACGATCCCGGCGTATGTCATCCTGGCACAGTTCTATCGTCATCTCGCGATGATTGCCTTGACGATTGTTCTCGGGATGGCATTCGGCTATTTTCCGGGCTGGCATACGCTTGAATTGTTCTATATTGTACCTGCTGGTGTCATTTTCCTGTATGCCGTCTCTCTGTTGTTATCGGCCCTTGCGACGATGATTCGTGATGTCCAAAACATGGTGACATCAGCCATCCGGATGTTGATGTACTTGACACCGATCATGTGGATCCCGCCGGACCACAGCCTGTTCAAGACGTTATTGATGATTAATCCTCTCGTCTATTTGATTGAAGGGTACCGCTCGGCATTGATTGGGACCGGTTATCTGCTCGATCACGTCTGGTACGGTCTCTACTTCTGGACTGTGACGTCCGTTTTGTTAGTGGTAGGAGCAGCAGTTCATCTGCGGTTCCGGCGGTATTTCATTGATTACGTCTAGGAGGAAAAATACATGAGTCACGTCGTATTTGAGAATGTTTCAAAACGTTACGTCTTATATTCACGGCCGATCGATAAATTAAAGGAAGTATTGTTCGGTAAAGTCAGCGGTAAACCGTTTTACGCGCTGAAAAATGTCTCGTTTTCCGTGAAGCAAGGCGAGATTGTCGGAGTAGTCGGAATCAACGGGAGTGGGAAGTCGACCTTGTCCCATCTGCTCGCGAACGTCACGCCGCCGACATACGGTCGTGTGACACTTGGCGGTAAATCGGCATTAATCGCGATTTCCAGTGGTCTCAATAATCAGCTGACCGGGCGGGACAACATCGAATTAAAAGGTTTGATGATGGGCTTGACCAAAAAACAGATCCAGACGATCACGCCGGAAATTCTGGAGTTCGCGGATATCGGGGATTTCATCGACCAGCCGGTGAAGACATACTCGAGCGGGATGCGGGCACGACTCGGTTTTGCCATCTCGATCAATATCAATCCGGACATCTTGATCATCGATGAAGCACTCTCGGTCGGTGACCAGACGTTCACAGAAAAGTGTCTCGATAAAATGCGGGAGTTTCGTGATCAAGGAAAAACCATCTTTTTTGTCAGCCATTCTTTAAATCAAGTCAAAAGTTTTTGTACAAAAGTCCTTTGGCTTGAATACGGCGAAGTCCGGATGTTCGGATCGACGACAGAAACGATGGCGGAGTACAACAAGTACCTGTATTGGTACAAGCAACTGACGAAAAAACAAGCAGCACATTATGTCATGAAAAAACGAACAGGACGAAGTGATGAAATCGAGCGTTCGACACGCGGCGAAACGATTGAATTGTCGTCATGAATAACGGATAGGGGATGGAACGAATGAAACGAGTCATGTTAGTGTTCGGAACGAGACCGGAAGCCATCAAGATGGCACCTGTCGTCAAAGCACTGGAAAAACGAGAAGGAGTCGAACCGATTGTCGTCGTGACGGCACAACACCGGGAAATGCTCGATCAAGTCCTTGAACTGTTCCAGATCGTTCCCGACCATGATTTAGACTTGATGCGTCCACGTCAGACGCTCGAAGAGATGACGGCACGGATTTTAAACGCGATGCGGCGTGTCCTCGAAAAAGAGCAGCCGGATTTAGTGTTGGTCCATGGGGATACGACGACGACATTTGCTGCTTCGCTCGCCGCTTTCTACCAACAGATTCCGGTCGGGCATGTTGAAGCGGGGTTGCGGACCTATCAGAAATATGCGCCGTTTCCGGAAGAAATGAATCGTCAATTGACGGGTGTCCTCGCAGATTTTCATTTCGCTCCGACGAGTCAGGCAGCGGAAAATCTACGGCTCGAGAACAAACAAAGTCCAATCATCGTGACGGGAAATACCGTCATCGATGCCTTAAAAACAACTGTTTCCAGTGATTATACGCATCCTGTTTTGACAAGTCTTGCCGCAAGCGGACGAAAGTTGGTTTTGTTGACCGTTCACCGACGCGAAAATCACCTGCAATTACCGCAGATTTTTGATGCTGTTGAACGGTTGGCGGACAGTCATCCGGATATCGAAATCGTCTATCCGGTCCATCCGAATCCGATTGTTCTTGAGGCGGCGGAACAATTGAAGGATCATCCACGCATTCGTTTGATTGAACCGCTCGATGTGTTTGATTTTCATAACTTGGCAGCCCGGGCAACGCTGATTTTGACGGATTCCGGCGGGATTCAAGAAGAAGCACCTTCGCTCGGAGTACCGGTTCTGGTGTTACGTGAAACGACGGAACGGCCGGAAGGAGTCGCAGCCGGTACGTTGAAGCTTGTCGGAACGGATCCGGAGCGTATTTACGAAACGGGTCATCAATTGCTGACGGATCCGGTCGCATACGACGCGATGGCACAGGCGGCGAATCCTTATGGAGACGGACAGGCAGCGGACAGAATCGTCGATGCGATTTTAAGTGAGGTACCGGTATGACTTCGCGAACGATTGAACTGGCGAGTTATCAATTTTTTCCACAAGGCAACCGGGAAAAGATTTTACTCGAAGAAGACGCGGAAGGAGTCTGGTTTGATTTTCAAGAAGCCGACCCGACGGATAAATTGTATATTCAACTGTTCGATCAAGGATTTCAGTATCCTCCTTCCAAACTGTACCGGGGAGATGCTTCCTTTGAACAGGCAGAAACGATTACACTGACTTGCACATTAGATGCTGCTGAATCATGCGACATCCAAATCTTCAAGATGCAGTACGGACAAAAAAAGCGGATGCATTCCGAAACGGAGTGGTTGACGGTGGACGGTCCGACCGCGTGTTCTTTTCAACTGAATCGTGTCAAAGGAGCAGACTACTTTAAGATTGCATTCAAGTTTTTACTCGAAGGGGACATGCGGGTTCGGTTGACGGCGTTACACGTCAACCGGCTTGTTCCGATCAAACAGGAGGAGTCCTATCATGTTATTTAGTTCGACGATTTTTTTATTTTTATTTTTGCCGACGGTACTGATTGTGTATTACCTGTTACCGAGAAGCTTTCGAAACGGCTGGCTCCTCGTAGCGAGCCTTTTCTTTTATGCGTTCGGAGAGCCGCGTTTTGCTGTATTGATGCTCGTCAGTGTCGCCATCAACTATTTCTTTGCGCTGTTTGTGGATGTTTACCGGCAACGAGTCGGCGTGAAGTGGATCATGTTCAGTATGATCGCCGTCAATTTAGGCTTACTGGGCTGGTTTAAGTACAGCGGGTTTTTTGTCCAGTCTGTTAATAAAACGTTTCATGCAGATTTTTTTGTTCCTGAAATCGTATTACCGCTTGGTATTTCTTTTTATACCTTCCATGCGATGAGTTACGTCATTGATATCTACAAGGGAAAGGAAGCGGTTCAAAAAAATCCACTGGATTTAGCTTTATACATCGCTTTTTTCCCGCAGTTGGTCGCAGGTCCGATTGTTCGTTACAACACGATTGCCAGTCAGATTGAATCACGGCAAGAAACGCTTTCTGATTTCACACGGGGAGTCCGTCGTTTCATCATCGGATTATCAAAAAAGCTGATTTTAGCAAATGGTTGCGGACAAATCGCCGACGCTGTTTTTAATATGAAAGATTTATCAATGGGGCTTGCTTGGATCGGAATCATTGCCTATGCCTTACAAATTTATTTTGATTTTTCCGGATACAGTGACATGGCCATCGGGCTCGCGTTGATGTTCGGATTTCACTTTTTGGAAAACTTTAATTATCCGTATATCTCAAAATCGGTTTCTGAATTTTGGCGCCGGTGGCATATTTCACTGGGGTCATGGTTTCGGGACTATGTGTATATCCCGCTTGGAGGAAACCGGGTCTCACCCTGGAAACAATACCGGAACCTGGGGATTGTCTGGATGTTGACCGGACTATGGCACGGAGCAAGCTGGACGTTCGTTGCCTGGGGGGCATATTACGGACTTTGGATCATGCTCGAAAAAGCATTTCTCGGGAAATTACTGGCACGTGTCCCCGTATTGGCGACGATGTGGACGCTCGTGCTGGTTTTGGTCGGTTGGGTCTTTTTCAGATCAGCGACCTTCCCGGAAGCCGTCACGTATATTCAGGCGATGTTCATGCCGGATGTCCTTTGGGATGACCGGGCGAGCTATCAAGTCGTTCAAAATGGAGTCATCTTGGCACTGGCATGTCTTGCGGCGACACCATTGCCGAAACGGATCGGCGAATGGGTTGTCCGGTCGTCCGGAAAAATCGGACAGACGCTCCAATACGGATACGCGATGGTCTTATTGTTTCTCGCAACGTCTGCACTGGTCGCAAGTACCTTTAATCCTTTTATCTATTTTCGTTTCTAGAAAGGAGAAGACGAAATGGCACAACCGATTGAACGTGAATCTAAAAAAATCAGTCAACCGTCCTCTTCTTTTGAACGGACGATGATGTGGCTGACGACGATCAGTTTTTTTGTCATCTTGATGACAATCGGCATCGGAACGGTGATTCGAGAAGACCGGATCAGTTCGCAGCTGGAAAATCGAACCTTGGCACAATCCGTCCAACCGACCATCGAAGGAGTGGTGTCCGGTCAGGATATGTTGAAGATGGAAAGTTATTTTACGGACCAGCTTCTACTGCGGGGAACGTTTGTCGAAATGCAGGCCAGTGTCTCTAAAAATGTCTTCCGACAGCCTTTTCGTAATGGCATTTATACGGCAGAAGACGGTTACTTGATTGAGCCGAGTCAAGCGGCGCAACCGATCGTCCCGGACGCTTTCCGACAGTTCACGCAAGAGGTCGACCGTCCGGTCTACTTTGCCCTGGCACCGT
>Ga0308167_1002142_pt1 | contig 19522 bp, 19 predicted proteins | sample PhyCR1_2_FD_202138 | JGI IMG/M metagenome (GOLD analysis project Ga0308167, IMG submission 202138) | Phyllosphere microbial communities from UC Gill Tract Community Farm, Albany, California, United States - DLSLRC.R1 | ecosystem: Host-associated > Plants > Phyllosphere > Unclassified | place... | reverse complement strand
CGAGCACGAAGGAGCACCCCATGCCATCACCCCAGGACCGCGAGAAGGCCCTCGAGACCGCCCTCGCACAGATCGACCGGCAGTTCGGCAAGGGCACGGTCATGCGCCTCGGCTCGGACGAGCGCGCCCCCGTCGCCACCATCCCGACCGGTTCGGTCGCGCTCGACGTCGCGCTCGGGATCGGTGGCCTGCCGCGTGGCCGCATCATCGAGATCTACGGCCCGGAGTCGTCGGGTAAGACCACCCTGACGCTGCACGCGATCGCCAATGCCCAGCGCGCCGGCGGCATCGCGGCGTTCATCGACGCGGAGCACGCGCTCGACCCCGAGTACGCCAAGAAGCTCGGCGTCGACATCGACGCCCTCCTCGTCTCCCAGCCCGACACGGGTGAGCAGGCGCTCGAGATCGCCGACATGCTCGTCCGCTCCGGGTCCATCGACCTCGTCGTCATCGACTCCGTCGCGGCGCTCGTGCCCCGTGCCGAGATCGAGGGCGAGATGGGTGACTCGCACGTCGGTCTCCAGGCGCGCCTCATGTCGCAGGCCCTCCGCAAGCTCGCCGGTGGGCTCAACCAGACCCAGACCACGATGATCTTCATCAACCAGCTGCGCGAGAAGATCGGTGTGTTCTTCGGCAGCCCGGAGACCACGGCCGGCGGTAAGGCGCTCAAGTTCTACGCCTCGGTCCGCCTCGACATCCGACGCATCGAGACGCTCAAGAGCGGCACCGACGCGGTCGGCAACCGCACGCGCGTCAAGGTCGTCAAGAACAAGATGGCGCCGCCCTTCAAGCAGGCCGAGTTCGACATCCTGTACGGCACGGGTATCTCGAGGGAGGGCTCGTTGCTCGACTTCGGTGTCGACCACGGCATCGTCAAGAAGTCGGGTGCCTGGTACACGTACGACGGCGACCAGCTCGGGCAGGGCAAGGAGAACTCGCGGTCGTTCCTGATCCAGAACCCGGAGATCGCTGCCGAGATCGAAGGCAAGATCCTCGCCAAGCTCGGGGTCGGCGGCGCGTCCGTCGAAGCGGCTGAGGCACCGGTCGAGTCGATCGCGCCGAAGATCGCGGAGCGCAAGGGAGCGTGACGAACGACCACGACGACGACGCGGACCTCGCACCGGTCACCGACCTGTTCGGTGCGAGGTCCCGTCGCGCCGCTCCGGCTGCGCAAACAGACGCTCCCGGTCCTGACACGGACGTTTCCGGTCTCGACACGGACGCCGATGCGCCCGTCCCGTTCCCGATCCAGGGTGCGCGGGCGCAGGCCGAATGGCTCCAGCCGGTGGTGGGGGACGGCTCCGGACGCAGTGCCCGTGCCGAACAGGACGGGTACGACGAGGACCACACCGCCGATGCCACCACCGCCTCGGTGTTCGCGATCGACGGCGGCGCCGAGATCGACCCGGCAAACGCACCCCGCCCCGTCGACGAGCAGCGCGCCGATGCCGAGCGGCTCAGCATGCGGGCACTCGGGCGCAAGGGTGTGAGCGAGTCCGAGCTCCGGACGATGCTGACGAAGAACGACCTCGACCCCGAGGTCGTCGAGCACGAGGTCGAGCGGCTCACCCGCGTGGGCCTGTTGGACGACGTCGCCCTCGCGACTGATCTCGTCGACCGGCTGCACGACCGGAAGGGCCTCGGCCGTCAGGGCGTGGTGGCGGAACTCCGTCGTCGCGGGATCGACCAGGCCGCGATCGACGCTGCGCTCGAGGCAGCGGCCGACGACGAGGACGACGAGTTCGTCCGTGCGATCGAGCTCGCTGAGAAGCGGGCCGGCCAGCTCCGCGGGCTGGACCGTGCGACCGCAGAACGTCGGCTCTCCGGCTTCCTGATGCGCAAGGGCTACAACGGCGGCGTGGTCCGCATCGCGGTGGAACGTGCACTCGACGGCGGCGGCCGGGGTCCCCGTGGCCCGCGCGGTGCGGTCCGCTTCGAGTAGCCAGGCGCGCGAGCGATTTACACTGGGACCACCATGGCCACCGTCGAAGCGCGCCCCCGCACCTACGAAGTCCGCACCTACGGGTGCCAGATGAACGTGCACGACTCCGAGCGTCTGAGCGGCTCGCTCCAGGCCGCCGGCTACGTCGCCGCCGACGGTGGCCAGGCGGACGTGGTCGTCATCAACACGTGTGCGGTGCGCGAGAACGCCGACAACCGGCTGTACGGCAACCTCGGGCAGCTCGCGGGCATCAAGCGCGAGCACCCCGGCATGCAGATCGCGGTCGGCGGGTGCCTGGCGCAGAAGGACAAGAACGTCATCCTCGAGAAGGCTCCGTGGGTGGACGTCGTGTTCGGCACGCACAACATGGGGTCGCTGCCGACCCTGCTCGAGCGGGCGCGGCACAACGACGAGGCGCAGATCGAGATCCTCGAGGCGCTCGACGTCTTCCCGTCGACCCTCCCGACCAAGCGCGACTCGACGCACAGCGGCTGGGTGTCGATCTCCGTCGGCTGCAACAACACCTGCACGTTCTGCATCGTCCCGTCGCTCCGCGGCAAGGAGAAGGACCGCCGCCCCGGTGACGTCCTCGCCGAGATCCAGGCGCTCGTCGACGACGGCGCGATCGAGGTCACCCTGCTCGGCCAGAACGTCAACTCGTACGGTGTGGAGTTCGGCGACCGCCAGGCGTTCGGCAAGCTCCTGCGGGCCACCGGGCAGATCGAGGGCCTCGAGCGCGTGCGGTTCACCAGCCCGCACCCCGCAGCCTTCACCGACGACGTCATCGACGCGATGGCCGAGACCCCGAACGTGATGCCGCAGCTGCACATGCCGCTGCAGTCCGGGTCGGACCGGGTGCTCAAGGCCATGCGTCGCAGCTACCGGAGCGAGCGGTTCCTCGGGATCCTCGACCGGGTGCGCGCGAAGATCCCGCACGCGGCGATCTCCACGGACATCATCGTCGGGTTCCCCGGCGAGACCGAGCAGGACTTCGAGGACACCCTGCGCGTCGTCGAGCAGGCCCGGTTCGCCTCGGCGTTCACGTTCCAGTACTCCATCCGCCCCGGCACGCCCGCGGCGACGATGGACGACCAGCTCCCGAAGCAGGTCGTGCAGGAACGATACGAACGCCTCGTGGCCCTGCAGGAGCGCATCACGGCGGAGGAGAACGCCGCGCAGGTCGGCCGGAGCATCGAGGTGCTCGTCGCGACCGGCGAGGGCAAGAAGGACGACTCGACGCACCGGCTGTCCGGTCGCGCCGAGGACTCGCGCCTCGTGCACTTCGCCGTGCCGGAGGGCTCCGCCGTGCCGCGCCCCGGCGACGTCGTCACGGTCGAGGTCACCCGGTCCGCACCACACTTCCTCATCGCCGACAACGAGGGCCCCCTGTCGATCCGCCGCACCCGCGCCGGGGATGCCTGGGACCGCGCGCAGGCGGAGAGCTGCGGCGTGCCGGCACCGGCTGCACCCGCCGACGGCCCGCGCGCGGTGTCGCTCGGCCTCCCCACGCTCCGTGTCGGCCGCTGATCCCGAGCTGGTCGAGGCCGACCTGTTCGCCGTCGTCGGCGCCACCGGCACCGGCAAGTCCGACCTCGGCATCGCCCTGGCAGCGAGGCTGCAGGCATCCGGACGTACGGCGGAGATCGTCAACGCCGACGCCATGCAGCTGTACCGCGGCATGGACATCGGCACGGCGAAGCTCACCGTCGAGGAACGCCACGGCATCCCGCACCACCAGCTCGACGTGCTCGACGTCACCGACGAGGCGAGCGTCGCCGCGTACCAACGCGACGCCCGAGCCGAGATCGACGCGATCCACGCGCGCGGCGGCGTCGCGGTCCTCGTCGGCGGGAGCGGGCTGTACGTGTCGGCCGTCCTCTTCGACCTCGCGTTCCCCGGCACCGATCCGGCACTCCGGGCGCAGCTCGAACGGGAGCACGACGAGCTCGGCCCCGGCGTCCTGCTCGAGCGGCTCCGGACCCTCGACCCGACTGCCGCAGCGACGATCGACGCACGCAACCCACGGCGGTTGATCCGTGCCCTGGAGATCGCGAGCCGATCCGAGGTCGTGACCCCGAGCCTCCCGTCCGCGCCCCGCGCCTGGCGACCCGCTCGGATCCTGCACCTGCACCGCGAACGCGCGCAGCTCATCGCCGGCCTGCACGAGCGCGCAGCGCGGATGTTCGACGCGGGGCTCGTCGACGAGGTCGCCGTCTTGCGCGATCGTGGTCTGGAACGCGGGAAGACGGCGCGGGCCGCGATCGGGTACTCCCAGGCGCTCGAGGTGCTGCGGGGGGAGACGACCGTCGAGCACGCCGTCGAGGCCACGGGCATCGCCACGCGCAAGTACGCCCGGCGCCAGGTGTCGTGGTTCCGCCGCTACGCCGACGCCGAGGTCCTCGACGTCACCGGGGCCGACCGGACGGCGCTCACCGAGACGGCCCGTAGGATCGTCCCGTGACCGAGCTGCACTTCACCAAGGGCCAGGGGACCGGCAACGACTTCGTCCTGTTCGCCGACCCCGACGCCACGGTCGACCTGACCCCCGAGCGGATCCGCGCGATCGCGGACCGGCGCTTCGGCGTGGGCGGCGACGGCGTCATCCGTGCGGTCCGGTCCGAGTCGCTGCCGGAGGGGCAGGCGCTCCTCGCCGAGGACCCCGCCGCGGCCTGGTTCATGGACTACCACAACGCCGACGGGACCATCGCGGAGATGTGCGGCAACGGCATCCGCGTGTTCGCGCGGTACCTCACCGAGTCCGGGCTCGTCGACCTCGCGCCGGGGGAGACCCTGACGGTCGGCAGCCGCAAGGGCCTGGTCGACATCCAGCGGACGACCAACGGCTTCGCCGCCGATCTCGGTCGCTGGGGCCTCGGCATCGAGGGCGGCGGGTCGGACGACGTCCTCGTCCGCGCGAAGAACCTCGACCGTGCCCGTCCCGGCCTCGGCATCGACGTCGGCAACCCGCACGTGGTGGTGGCCCTCGCGACGGAGGACGAGCTCGCCGACGTCGACCTCACCTACGTACCGGTGCTCGACCCGGCGCCGGCCGCGGGCGCGAACGTCGAGTTCGTCCTGCCCGGCGACCCGCTCGTGCAGGACGGCGTCGGCCAGATCACGATGCGGGTGCACGAACGGGGCAGCGGCGAGACACTGTCCTGCGGCACCGGCGCGGTCGCCGCCGCGCTCGCGACGCGGTACTGGGCCGGCAACGGTGCGCCCGACACGTGGCGCGTGCGCGTCCCCGGTGGGGTCGTCACCGTGCGGATGTTCGCGGCGGAGGACGGCGAGCACGTCTCGTTGTCCGGTCCGGCGGAACTCGTCTTCTCGGGTGACCTGACGGTCTGACCCGACCACGGTCGTCGGACTGGAGGCACGGATCACCGAGCCGACGTCGGTGACGCTGGTCGTGCCTCCAGTCCGGAACGCGGAGCCGCGCGACGTTGGCGCTACTCGGCGGTGCGGTGCACCCGCAGCACGCGGAAGCCCTTGTCCGTCGTCGCCCGCGCCACGTGGAAGCCGGCGTCGAGGGTGTCGTGGAGCCACCGCTGCAGCGAGTCACCGCCGAGGTCCTTCGACACGACGAGCCAGGCGTCCCCGCCGACCTCGAGCCGCGGCAACCACGTCAGCAGGATCTGGTGCAGTTCGTCCTTGCCGACGCGGATCGGCGGGTTCGACCAGATCGTCCGGAAGCGCAGATCGGCCGGGACGTCGTCGGGCAGTGCGACGGAGACGTTGTCGGTGCCGGCAGCGGCAGCGTTCGCGCGCGCCAGCCCGAGGACCCGCTCGTTGACGTCGACGCCCCAGACCTGTGCGTCGGGCGACTCGAGCGCCATCGTGATCGCGATCGGACCCCAGCCGCAGCCGACGTCGAGCAGCGCGCCGTCGTGCGCGGGCGGCGGCACGGAACCGAGCAGGACCCGGGTGCCGCGGTCGAGACCGTCCGGGCTGAAGACCCCTGCCGCGGTGGTGAGCGTGAGCGCCCGACCGGCGAGCGTGACCTGGATCTGCCGTTCTCGGGCGTCCGACGTGGGGCTCGCGGAGAAGTAGTGGTCGTTCGCCATGGATGAACCGTACCGGGAACCCCGTGTGTCCCGGGCCGTGCGGAGGTACCCTGTGGAAAGGATGACGGATACCCACCAGAACGACCAGATCAACGACGACAGCGCTGCCGGTGTCGTCGAACGGGTCCTGCGCAACGCGGACTCCCGCGCGGCCTCGTCCGTGTTCGCACCGGCGCAGGCGATCCAGACCCGATCGGTCGACGACCGCGGCTGGAACGGCGACGGCGAGCAGTACGACCGCGAGGACCGTGCGGCCCTCCGACGCGTCGCCGGCCTCTCCACCGAACTCGAGGACGTCACCGAGGTCGAGTACCGGCAACTCCGGCTCGAACAGGTCGTCCTGATCGGTGTCTACCCGCACGGCGACGCCTCCGACGCCGAGAACTCCCTGCGTGAACTCGCTGCCCTCGCCGAGACCGCGGGGGCCGTGGTCCTCGACGGGCTGCTGCAGCGCCGGCCGAACCCGGACCCCTCGACCTACCTCGGCAAGGGCAAGGCCGAAGAACTCGCGATGGTCGTCAAGGCCACCGGTGCCGACACGGTCATCGCCGACACCGAACTCGCACCGTCCCAGCGTCGTGCGCTCGAGGACGTCGTCAAGGTCAAGGTGATCGACCGGACCGCCGTGATCCTCGACATCTTCAGCCAGCACGCCAAGAGCCGCGAGGGCAAGGCGCAGGTCGAACTGGCCCAGCTCGAGTACCTCCTGCCGCGACTCCGTGGTTGGGGTGAGTCGATGTCCCGCCAGGCCGGTGGCCAGGTCTCCGGCGGCGCCGGCATGGGTTCCCGTGGTCCCGGTGAGACGAAGATCGAGCTCGACCGACGCCGCATCCACACCCGGATGTCGAAGCTCCGTCGGCAGATCGCCGGCTTCCGCCCCGCGCGAGAGGCCAAGCGCGCTGACCGGCACCGCAACGACGTCCCGAGCGTGGCGATCGCCGGCTACACCAACGCCGGCAAGTCCTCGCTGCTGAACAGACTGACCAGCGCGGGCGTGCTCGTCCAGAACCAGTTGTTCGCGACGCTGGACGCCACCGTGCGCCGCACCGAGAGCGCCAAGGGCCGCGAGTTCACCTTCGTCGACACCGTCGGCTTCGTGCGCAACCTGCCGCACCAGCTCGTCGAGGCCTTCCGCTCCACGCTCGAGGAGGTCGGCGAGGCGGACGTCATCGTGCACGTCGTCGACGGCTCGCACCCCGACCCGGCCGCGCAGCTCGCGACCGTGCGCGAGGTCATCGGCGACGTCGGCGCCCGCGAGATCCCGGAGATCGTCGCCTTCAACAAGGCGGACCTGATCGACGAGTCGCAGCGGCTCGTGCTGGTCGGCCTCGTGCCGGACGCCGTGTTCGTCTCGGCACGCACCGGCGAGGGTATCCAGGACCTGCTCGAGGCGATCGAGTCCCGCCTGCCCGAGCCCGACGTGTCGCTGACCGTGGTGATCCCGTACGACCGGGGTGACCTCGTGTCGTCCCTGCACGACGCCGGAGCGGTGGAGTCCGTCGACTACGTCGAGGACGGCACCAGGCTGGACGTCCGGGTGTTCCAGCGTCAGGTCGCGGAGCTCGACCCGTTCGTGGTCGCGCCCGTCGCGTCCGCCTAGCGGCCGGTCACGACCCGGACGGGAGGCGCGGCTGGCGTCCGCTGGACACCCTCCGGTCGGCAAGACACCTCCGAACACACGAAACGCCGCCGGATCCGGCGGCGTTTCGTTCTGCGTGCGGTGTCTCGGGTGAGCGGCAGCGTCCTGCGGGTCAGATCGAGCGGAGGACCGCCACGACCTTGCCGAGCACGGTGGCCGCGTCGCCGAGGATCGGTTCGAACGCCGTGTTGCGGGGGAGCAGCCACGTGTGGCCGTCGCGCTGCCGGAAGACCTTGACGGTCGCTTCCTCGTCGAGCATCGCGGCGACGATGTCCCCGTTCTCGGCGGTCTGCTGCGAGCGGACGACGACCCAGTCGCCGTCACAGATCGCGGCGTCGATCATCGACTCGCCCACGACCTTGAGCATGAAGAGGTCACCCGTCCCGACCAGCTGACGGGGGAGCGGCACGATCTCGTCGACGTGCTGCTCGGCCGTGATCGGGACGCCGGCGGCGATGCGGCCGACGAGCGGCACGAGCGTGGTGGCGTCGACGTCGGGGCCGTCGACGTCCGGCGTCGGCTCGTCGACCAGGACCTCGAGCGCACGGGGACGGTTCGGGTCGCGGCGGATCCAGCCGCCGAGCTCGAGCTGCCCCAGCTGGTGGGAGACGCTGGAGAGCGACGAGAGGCCGGCGGCGTCGCCGATCTCGCGCATGCTCGGTGGGTACCCCCGGCTGGCGATCGACGCACGGATCGCGTCGAGGATCGCCTGCTGCTTCGCCGTCAGCGGCTTCTGGACCCGCAGTTCGTCCGCCACGTCGTCTCGCCCTTCGTCGGTGCTGGGACGGCGCCCGCGGGAATGTCGGTGGTCCCCGTTTGACTTGTCCCAGTCGATCGAAACAGTATCCGACCGGCCCACGCCGAACAAACACCTGTTCGAGCGTGTCGGCAGAAATCTCCCCAAAATCTCCGAACGGGACTTGTGCGACCTCGCATTCGAAACTATGTTCGGTACAGGACTTCGGTTCACCCGAACGGGAAGGCAAGAACGACATGAGCACCATCGCCATCGCTGACATCCAGCGCCCCACGGCGCCCGCCGTGCGTACGCGCCTGCGCCTCACGCGCCGCGGGCGGTTCGTCATCACGACCCTCGCCGCGATCCCGCTCCTCCTGGTCGTCGCGCTCGCGGTGCTGAACGGCGGGCAGGCGTCCGCCGGCAACACGCAGGGGAACGTCCACTTCGACACCGTCACCATCCAGCCGGGCGAGACGCTCTGGCAGTTGGCGGAGGAGACCGCACCGAACGCCGACCCGCGCGACTTCGTGCAGGACGTCATCAGCCTGAACGCGCTCGACGGCGCGGGTCTGCAGGCCGGCGAGCAGATCGCCATCCCGGCGCAGTACACCTCCGCCAAGTAGCGAGCGGTCGTCGCGAGCCTGAGCACCGTCCGGACGGCCGGTCTCCTCCGCGCCCGTGCGGCCTACGATGGATCGGTGGCATTCACGCTCGAAGACCTCCCGATCCGAGACGACCTGCGCGGGCAGAGCCCGTACGGCGCTCCGCAGAAGCACGTCCGCGTGCAGCTCAACGTCAACGAGAACACGCATCCCGTGCCGGCTGACGTGGCCGAGGACATCGTTGAGTCGATCCGGCAGGCCCTCGCGACCGTGAACCGCTACCCCGACCGCGAGTTCACCGAGCTCCGGCAATCCCTGGCGGACTACCTCCAGCGCGGCCTCCGGTCCGACCAGACCATCACTGCCGAACAGGTCTGGGCGGCGAACGGCTCGAACGAGGTCCTGCAGCAGCTGCTCCAGGCGTTCGGCGGGCCCGGGCGCACGGTCCTCGGGTTCCCGCCCACGTACTCGATGCACTCGATCCTCGCCTCAGGGACGGGGACGACGTGGATCCCGGCGCAGCGTGACGACGAGTTCCGCATCTCGCCCGAGACGGTCGTGGCGGCGATCCGCGAGCACCAGCCCGACATCTTGTTCCTGTGCGGACCGAACAACCCCACGGGCACACCGCTGCCGATCGAGACGATCGAGGCCGCCTACGCCGCCTCCGACGGCATCGTGATGGTGGACGAGGCCTACGCAGAGTTCATGCCGGCCGACGTGCCGAGCGCCCTCACCCTGCTGCCCGGTCGGGAGCGTCTCGTGGTGTCCCGCACCATGAGCAAGGCGTTCGCGTTCGCCGGTGCCCGCGTCGGGTACATGGCCGCACACCCCGCCGTCATCGACGCCATCCGACTGGTCCGGCTGCCGTACCACCTGTCCGCGCTGACCCAGGCGGCCGCGGTCGCAGCACTCCGGCACGCCCAGGAGATGCTCGCGATGGTCGACGACATCAAGCAGCAGCGCGACCGGATGGTCACCGAGCTGCAGGCGATGGGCTACCGCACGTACGAGACCTGGTCGAACTTCGTCCTCTTCGGGGGTGTGGCGGACCCGCACGCGGCGTTCGAGGCGCTGCTCGACCAGGACGTCATCGTGCGCGACCTCGGCATCCCGAACCACCTCCGGGTGAGCGCCGGCACGGAAGAGGAGACGACCGCGTTCCTCGACGCCATGCGCCGCGTCGCCGCCGATCAGCCGCCGGTTAGGGTTGCAGCATGACCGCGCGCACCGCCACGATCAGCCGCAGCACGAGCGAGTCGAGCATCGAGCTCGAGCTCGACCTCGACGGCACCGGTACGTCCGACATCTCGACGAGCGTGCCGTTCTTCGACCACATGCTGACGGCGTTCAGCAAGCACTCCCTGATCGACCTCCGCGTGCGGTCGACGGGGGACACCCACATCGACGTGCACCACACGGTCGAGGACACCGGCATCGTGCTCGGCCAGGCGCTCAAGCAGGCCCTGGGTGACCGCTCCGGCATCGGCCGCTACGGCGACGCCCTCGTGCCCCTCGACGAGGCACTGGCGCAGGCGGTCGTCGACGTCTCGGGCCGCCCGTTCCTCGTGCACACGGGGGAGCCCGCCGGCTTCGAGTTCCACCGCATCGGCGGCCACTTCACCGGGTCGATGGTCCGCCACGTGTTCGAGGCGATCACGTTCAACGCCGGGATCACCGTGCACGTCCGGCTCCTCGAGGGCCGTGACCCGCACCACATCGCCGAGGCCGAGTTCAAGGCGTTCGCCCGTGCGATGCGGAAGGCGGTCGAACTCGACCCGCGCGTCGACGGCATCCCCTCCACGAAGGGGAAGCTGTGACGGGCGCGCGGCCGGACGTCGTCGTCCTCGACTACGGGTCCGGCAACGTCCACTCAGCTGCCAAGGCGCTCGAGCGCGCGGGTGCCGACGTCACGCTGACGTCGGACAAGCAGGCGGCGCTCGACGCCGACGGCCTGCTCGTCCCCGGTGTCGGCGCGTTCGCGGCCGTGATCGACCAACTCGAGGGTGTGCGGGGCGGCGAGATCGTCGACCACCGGCTCGCGGGTGGCCGACCGGTGCTCGGCATCTGCGTCGGCATGCAGGTGCTGTTCTCGCGCGGCATCGAGCGCGGGGTCGACGTCGAGGGGCTCGGGCAGTGGCCGGGCACCGTCGAGGAGATCCAGGCCGAGGTCCTGCCGCACATGGGGTGGAACACGGTCGAGGCCCCCGCGGACTCGGTGCTGTTCGACGGCCTCCACGACGAACGGTTCTACTTCGTGCACTCCTACGGCGTGACCGACTTCCCGCTCGAGGCGTACGGCCCGTTCCGCGCGCCCCGCCTGACCTGGGCCGAGCACGGCCAACGGTTCGTCGCCGCGGTCGAGAACGGCCCCCTCACCGCCACCCAGTTCCACCCCGAGAAGTCGGGGGAGCCGGGCATCCGGCTGCTCCGCAACTGGGTCGACTCGCTCTGAGCCCGGGCGCCGACGCGCCGACGACACACGGGCGCCGACGCGCCGAAGACGTCACCGCTACCAAGAACAGGACCATGACCGACCTCATCGCCACCCCGCCCCTCGTCCTGCTGCCCGCCGTGGACGTCGTCGACGGCCAGGCGGTGCGCCTCACCCAGGGGGAGGCCGGCAGCGAGACCTCGTACGGCGACCCGGTGTCGGCCGCCCGCACGTGGCGCGACCAGGGCGCCGAGTGGATCCACCTCGTCGACCTCGACGCCGCGTTCGGCCGGGGCGACAACCGCAAGGTCATCGCCCGCGCCATCAGAGAGGTCGAGGGCGTCGCCGTCGAGCTCTCCGGCGGCATCCGCGACGACGCCTCGCTCGAGGCCGCCCTCGCGACCGGCGCCGCGCGCGTCAACCTCGGCACGGCCGCGCTCGAGAACCCCGAGTGGGCCGCCCGCGTGATCCGGACGTACGGCGAGCAGATCGCGGTCGGGCTCGACGTCCGCGGCACCACGCTCGCCAGCCGTGGCTGGACCGAGGACGCCGGCGACCTGTGGGAGGTCCTCGACCGACTCGAAGAGGCCGGCTGCGCCCGCTACGTGGTGACCGACGTCACGAAGGACGGCACGCTGCAGGGCCCGAACGTCGACCTGCTGCGCGAGGTCTGCGACCGGACCGACCAGCCCGTCGTCGCCTCCGGCGGCATCTCCACCCTCGACGACCTGCGGGCGCTGCGCGAGCTCGTGCCGCACGGCCTCGAGGGCGCGATCATCGGCAAGGCGCTCTACTCGGGGGCCTTCACGCTGCCGGCCGCCCTCGACATCGCCTCGGAGTAGCCGCGTGGCGGGCATCTCGAACGGCCGTGGCACCGGACCCGACGAACCGGCTGGCACGGGACACCCGGACGACGCGCACACCCCGGGCGGCGGCGCCGACTCCGCGGGTGTCGCGTGGGCCGGACGGACGTTCGAGCAGCACGACACGACCTTCGACGACGACGACGGCCTCGCCGACCCGACGCTCGTCGCCGCGATCACCGCACTGCCCGAGGGTGGGTCGCAGCGGGCGATCGTGGACGCCCTGCGCGGCGCGCGCCTGCTCATCCCCCTCGTCGCCGAAGCCGGGGACGTCGGACACACCGACACCGGGAAGCTCGTCGACAAGACCCAGGAACTCTCGATCGTCACGGTCGCCGGACCGGACGGGCGCAGCGTGATGCCGGCGTTCACCTCGGTCGACGCGATGCGCGCGTGGGACGCCGACGCGCGGCCCGTGCCGGTCGAGTCGCGCCGGGTCGCGATGGCCGCGGCGAGCGAGGAGACCCAGCTCGTCGTGCTCGACCCGACCTCGCCGACCGAGTTCGTCCTCCGTCGTCCGGCCGTCTGGGCGCTCGGGCAGGACCTGCCGTGGACCCCGTGCTTCGAGGACCCGGAGGTCGGGCGGGCATTCGCCGACTCCGTTGTCGGCGAGGGAGCGGTGGCACGGGTCGAGCTGGCACCGGGGGACCCGCTCGGGCGGTTCGCCGGGGCCGAGCTGACGGTGGGCCTCGCGCTGCACCCCGGGCTCGACCAGGCGCAGGTGCAGGAGCTCGTCGGCCGGCTGCAGCAGCGCTGGACGGCGGACGCCGTCATCGCGGAACGCGTGGACAGCATGCGGGTGGCGCTGCGCCCAGCGTGATCCGCGCCTCCAGGCAGAAGAGCGACCTGCGGACGCGACGCGCACCGACGGACGGTCTGGGCCCACGCCGCCGGTTCCGGGGCGACGCGCCAGCGGCGGACCGGCCGTGCCGGTGGGGAGAGGCACGACCTGCGTCCGCCCCGCTGCTCGCCGCCGCACGGCGGTGCGGCCCGGAACCCCGCGGTACCGCCGGTACGATGGCCGGGTGAGCACGAACCCGACGACCACCCCCGGAACCGGCGAGACCACCTACGGTCCGACCGGACGGCCCGTCCGGCAGTTCGCGGTGCCCGAGGAACTCGACGGCCACGGTCCCGCTCGCATCATCGCGCTCTGCAACCAGAAGGGCGGCGTCGGCAAGACCACGACTTCCATCAACCTCGGTGCGGCGCTGGCGGAGTACGGCCGCAAGGTCCTCGCCGTCGACTTCGACCCGCAGGGCGCACTGTCCGCGGGGCTCGGCGTGCGGACCCACGACATCCCCACCGTCTACGACCTGCTGATGGGGTCGATCAAGGACCCGAACCAGGTCATCCAGCCGACGAACACGCCGTACCTCGACGTCATCCCGGCGAACATCGACCTGTCCGCGGCCGAGGTCCACCTCGTCAACGAGGTCGCGCGGGAGCAGATCCTCGCGAGCGTGCTGCGGAAGGTCGCGAACGACTACGACGTGATCCTGGTCGACTGCCAGCCGTCGCTCGGGCTGCTCACCGTGAACGCCCTCACGGCTGCGCACGGCGTGCTCATCCCGCTCGAGTGCGAGTTCTTCGCGCTGCGCGGTGTCGCCCTGCTGATCGAGACGATCGACAAGGTGCGGGACCGACTCAACCCGGCGCTGACGCTCGACGGCATCCTCGCGACGATGTACGACTCGCGCACCCTGCACTCGCGCGAGGTCATGGAGCGCGTCGTCGACACCTTCGACGACCGCGTCCTCGACACGGTGATCGGCCGCACGGTGAAGTTCCCGGACGCCACGGTCTCCGCCCGTCCGATCACGCAGACCGCTCCGGACCACGCCGCCGCGCACGCGTACCGGCAGCTCGCCAGGGAGCTCGTCGAGCGTGGCGCCGTCGCCTGACGACGCCGTCGTCCAGCAGCCGGCCGACCCGGCTGCGGCCCCCGCCGGCACGCAGACCGCGCCCGGCTTCCGGGTGCGGTTGCGCAACTTCGACGGGCCGTTCGACCTGCTGCTGTCGCTCATCACGAAGCACGAACTCGACATTACCGAGGTCTCGCTCGGCGCGGTGACGGGGGAGTTCATCGAGTACGTCCGCCTGGCCGAGTCCGCGGACGAGCTCGACGAGGCCAGCGAGTTCCTCGTCGTCGCGGCGACCCTGCTCGACCTGAAGATCGCCGGGCTCCTGCCGCAGGGCGAACTCGTCGATGCCGAGGACGTCGCCCTGCTCGAGGCCCGCGACCTGCTCTTCGCCCGGCTGCTGCAGTACCGGGCGTTCAAGCAGGCCGCCGACTGGTTCGGTTCCCGATGGCTGACCGAGTCCCGCCGGCACGTCCGGAGCGTCCGGCTCGAGGAACGCTTCCGCGCCCGGACCCCGGAGCTCGTGTGGACCCTGTCGGTGCAGGACTTCGCCGCGCTGGCGACCCTGGCGTTCGCGCCGCGGGAGCTCCCCACCGTCGGACTCGACCATCTGCACGCGCCGCTCGTGAGCATCCGGGAGCAGGCCGCCATCGTCGTCTCGATCCTCCGGACCCGCGCCGACGAGGACGTCTCGTTCCGCGAACTGGTCGCCGGCGTCTCGGAGACGGGTATCGTGGTGGCTCGCTTCCTCGCGATCCTGGAGCTGTACCGGAACGCGTCCATCTCGTTCGAACAGTTCGAACCGCTCGGGGAGCTGACGCTGCGCTGGACCGCCGAGGACTGGTCCGACGAGAGCCTCGCCAACCTGGGAGCCGACTATGACGGATGACGTGCACGACACGTCCAGCGCCGAACCCGGCGGCGCCGACGAGATGGCCGACGCGCGCGCGATCGAGCAGGAGATCCACGCTCGCGCTGCGCACGCCGTCCCGATCGACCGGCAGCTCGAGGCGATCCTGATGATCGCCGACGAACCCCAGTCGCTCGTGTCGCTCGGCACGGCCGTCGGTGCTCCCGTCCCCGCCGTCCGGCAGGCGATCGAGCGTCTCGTGGCGGACTTCGACGGCGTCGACGGCACGATCCGCCGCGGGTTCGAACTCCGCGAGGTCGGCGGCGGCTGGCGCTTCTACGTCCGGCAGGACCTCGACGACGTGGTCGAGCAGTTCGTCGAGGCCGAGCGCCCCTCCCGCCTGTCACAGGCCGCCCTCGAGACCCTCGCGGTCGTCGCCTACAAGCAGCCGATCACCCGGTCGCAGATCGCCTCGATCCGCGCGGTGAACGTCGACGGCGTCGTCCGGACACTCGTCGCCCGCGGGCTCATCGAGGAGTCCTTCACCGACGCCGAGACCGGCGCCATCAACTACGTCACGTCCGACCTGCTCCTGCAGCAGCTCGGCATCAACTCGCTCGACGAGCTGCCGCTCATCTCGCCCCTCCTGGACGACGGTGCCGCTGGCTTCGAGCAGAACGAAGGGATCCCAGATGGCCGCGTATGAGGAAGAACGACGAGGCGGCCCAAGAGGCGGCGCGGGTCGCCGGGATGGCGCGGGTCGCCGGGATGGCGCGGGTCGCCGGGACGGCGCAGATCGCCGGGACGGTTCGGGTCGGCCTGGAGGCGCGTCACGCGACCGCAACGCCGGCTCCGGCCGTGCGGGTGGCCGGTCTGGTGACTCGGGGCGCGACGACCGCGGCGGGTACCGTGGCCGTGACGAGCGTCCGGCATCCGGTGGCGGGTACCGCGGCCGTGACGAGCGTCCGGGATCCGGTGGCGGGTACCGCGGCCGTGACGACCGTGCGGGTTCCGGTCGCCGGGACGACGACCGTGGCGGGTACCGGGGTCGTGACGACCGCCGGGATGCCCCGCGCCGCGACGACGACCGCGGTGGGTACCGCGGTCGCGACGACCGGCCCTCGACCGGTGGGTACCGAGGTCGCGACGACCGGCCCTCGTCCGGTGGCGGGTACCGTGGCCGTGACGACCGTGGGGGAGACCGGGGCCGCTTCGTCGGCCGTGACGACGACCGCCGTGGTGGCGACCGCGGCGGGTTCAACCGCCGTGAGGACGACCGTGGCGGCTACCGGGGCCGTGACGAGCGTCCGGCATCCGGTGGGTACCGGGGCCGTGACGACCGCCGTGACGCGCCGCGCCGGGATGACGACCGCGGTGGCTACCGCGGCCGCGACGATCGTCGTGACGCTCCGCGCCGCGATGACGACCGCGGTGGGTACCGTGGCCGCGACGACCGGCGTGATGACCGTCGCGACGAGCGCCGTGACGACCGGCGCCCCGCACCGCGCCGCGACGACGACCGCCGCCGTGACCCGGCCCGCGAGGACCGCCGCGCTCCCGACGGCCGTCCGAGCACGGTGTGGCACAACGGCCGCCGCTACGTCGGCGGCACCACGACGGCGCGCAACGGCGACCGCCCCCGGAGCACCGGCCCGCGCGGCACCGACCGCCGCACCACCCCGCGGCCCGAGGGTGCCCGCGACCAGCAGGGCCAGCCGCTCGAGGGCACGCCCGAGCGCCCGATCATCCCGGACTGGGACGCGGCGGACGGGACGGCGACCGCCGGGGCCGCACCGCGCCTCCAGGCTGAGGGCGAGCGCCTGCAGAAGGTGATCGCCGCTGCGGGCGTGGCATCTCGCCGCGTCGCGGAGAACCTGATCGTCGAGGGCCGCGTGACGGTCAACGGCGAGGTCGTCGACGCACTCGGCCGCCGTGTCGACCCCGAGACCGACCAGATCGCCGTGGACGGCGTCCCGGTCCAGATCGACAGCTCACGCCGCTACGTCCTGCTGAACAAGCCGACCGGCATGGTGTCGAGCCTGCAGGACGAGCGTGGCCGCCGCGACCTGTCCGAGTACGTCGACCGGTACGAGGAGCGTCTGTTCAACGTCGGCCGGCTCGACACCGAGACGTCCGGCCTGCTCGTGCTGACGAACGACGGTGACCTGGCGCACGTGCTCGCGCACCCGTCGTTCGGCGTGACGAAGACGTACATCGCGAAGGTGCGCGGCAACGTGAACCCGGCGACGGTCCAGCGACTGCTCGACGGTGTGGAGCTCGAGGACGGGCCGATCGCCGCCGACAAGGTGCGCCTGCTCGAGTCCTCGCGCGGGGAGTCGCTCGTCGAGGTCACGCTGCACTCCGGCCGCAACCGGATCGTCCGCCGCATGTTCGACGAGGTCGACCACCCGGTGCTCGAACTCGTCCGGCGCTCGTTCGGGCCGCTGCACCTCGGGTCCCTGCCGATCGGCAAGACCCGGGAACTCTCGACGGTCGAACTCGGCAAGCTCCTCCGCATCGCCCGCGAGGCCAAGGGTTCTGCACAGGGCCCGGACGACGGGGAGTCCTCGGACTGACGATCGGTAGGCTTGCCGGGTGACCGACGCCCCCGCCCCGCACGACGCCCCGGACATCGACCGGCGGCTCCGTGGACCCGTGCGGATCGTCGGCGCCGGCCTGCTCGGTGCCTCGATCGGCCTGGCGCTCCGCGAGAAGGGCGTGGACGTCGTCCTCGACGACGTCTCGCCTGCAGCGCTCGCGCTCGCCGTGGACTACGGGGCCGGGCGGTCGCCCGCTCCCGGGGACCAGCCCGAGCTCGTCGTCGTCGCAGTGCCGCCGGACGTCGTCGCGACCGTGGTGGAGCGCGAACTCGCGGCGTACCCGGAGGCGATCGTCACCGACGTGGCGAGCGTGAAGTCCGGGCCGCTCGCTTCGCTCAGGGCAGCCGGCGCCGACGTCTCGCGGTACATCGGGTCGCACCCGATGGCGGGTCGCGAGCGGAGCGGTCCGACCGCGGCGCGTGCCGACCTGTTCCTCGGACAGCCGTGGGTGATCGCCGGACACGACGACATCTCGTACCAGCGTGCCGCCGTGGTGGAGGACCTGGCGCTCGACGTCGGTGCGACGGTCGTCCCCATGGACCCGGAGTCGCACGACCTCGCCGTCGCCTACGTCTCGCACACGCCGCAGCTCGTCTCGACGCTCATGGCGGCTCGGCTCCGGGATGCCCCCGTGGGCTCGCTCGGCCTCGCTGGTGGTGGTGTCCGCGACGTCACCCGCATCGCCGCGAGCGACCCGGGCCTGTGGGTGCAGATCATCGGCGCGAACGCGTCGCGCATCCGGCCCGTGCTCGCGGACCTCCGTGACGACCTGGACCGTGTTCTCGCGGCGCTCGACGACCCGGCCGGTTCCGGTTCGCCGCGTGCCATCGCCGAGACCATCGCCGCGGGCAACCGCGGTGTCGAACGGCTGCCGGGCAAGCACGGCACCACCAAGCGCTTCGCCCAGGTCGTCGTCCTCGTCGACGACACCCCCGGGCAGATCGCCGCGCTCCTCACGTTCATCGGGGAGATCGGCATCAACCTCGAGGACATGCGCCTCGAGCACTCACCGGGCGCGCAGATCGGCATCGTCGAGGTGTCGGTCGTGCCCGAGCAGGAACAGCGACTCGTCGAGGAACTCGAGGGGCGCGGATGGAGGATCGCAGCAGCATGGGCCTGAACGAAACGCACGCAGCCGCCGAGTCCGGAGTGACCGGTGGACCGGACGGACCCGACACGGGGCTGCCCACGCCCGACGACCAGGCCGGCCCGATCGGCGGTGCCGGTGGCGGGCTCGACGGGCAGGGCGGTGGCGAGCCGGGCTCCACGAGTGCACCGATCCCCGCCGGACTGCCGGACGGCGCGTTCGTCGCGAAGTTCGTGATCGCGGTCGACGGCCCCGCGGGCAGCGGCAAGTCGAGCGTGTCCCGGGCCGCGGCCCGCGCGCTCGGGTTCGGCTACCAGGACACCGGTGCGGCCTACCGGGCGCTGGCGTGGCACGCCCTGCAGGAACAGGTCGACCTCGACGACTCCGCAGCGATCCTGGCGAGCTGGGACACCTTCGACTACGCGATCGGCACCGACCCCGACGCCTACTTCGTCCGGGTCAACGGCACCGACGTCACCGACGCGATCCGCACGCCGGAGGTCACGGGCGCGGTGGCCCACATCGCGAAGCTGCCCGAGGTCCGTGAGCGGCTCGTCCAGCTCTTCCGGAACGTGATGCGCAAGGCCGAGGGTCGGGGCATCATCACCGAAGGTCGGGACATCACCACGGTGGTCGCACCCGACGCCGAGGTCCGGATCCTCCTGACGGCCGACGAGTCCGTTAGAATGGCCCGGCGCTCGGCTGAGGTCACGACCCAGTCGGCCGCCGAGACCTCCGCCGCACTCGCTCGTCGCGACGCGGCGGACGCGAAGGTCGTCGACTTCATGAACGCCGCCGACGGCGTCACGACGCTCGACTCCACCGACCTCGACTTCGACC